>JAESFP010000072.1_pt1 | contig 166649 bp, 145 predicted proteins | sample 9266181 | NCBI WGS metagenome assembly JAESFP01 (sample SAMN14502547, study PRJNA617102) | algae metagenome | isolation source: Pegethrix bostrychoides GSE-TBD4-15B and co-occurring heterotrophs from... | place: USA: Grand Staircase-escalante National Monument, Utah | collected 2006-08-15 | reverse complement strand
GTTCGGCATGGCTCAAGCCCAAGCTCACGAGTGGATCCATCGTCTGAGTTCTGTCCTTAACGTTGCTCTCGGCTACGAGAAACAACTGCCAGAGCGCCGACCGCATCGCCTTGCCGCAGTGCTCAAGGACTGTCCTGCTTTGGAGTTCATCATTGACGGCACAGAACGACCTATCAATCGCCCCACCGACAACGATGAGCAGCAGGCGTACTTTAGCGGCAAGAAGAAGACGCATACGCTCAACAACAATCTGATTAGCCAGCGGGGCGGGAAGGTTGTGTATTTGAGTGACACCTATGAGGGGAGCGTCCATGACAAGCTGATTTGTGATTTGGAGGGGCATGAATTTCCCGACAGCAGCAAGCTATGGCAGGACAAGGGGTATCAGGGCTATGCGCCAGCGGGAGTGACCATCATGCAGCCCAAGAAGAAGCCAGCGAATCAGGAGTTAACTCAGACAGAGAAGGAGCGGAATCGAGAGATATCAAGAGCGCGCATCGAGATAGAGCATCAGATCAACGGGGTGAAGCGGAGTCGGATCGTGAGTCATCGGTTGCGGAGCCGGACGGAGTACTATGCGGACAAGGTGATGGAGACTGCTTGTGGATTGCACAATTACCGCTTAGAGCACCGGCAATTGGCGGTTAGTTAAGGGGACGAAGTGGGAGAGGAGGAGAGATACATCTCTTTTTTCTTCGCTCTGTTATTTCCGATTAAGTCTAAAGTAGCGACAGCGATCTAACGTTGTTGGAGCGGACTACCGAAGCTCGCTGATGGTGAGGCAAAGGTTGTTTGAAGCCGCTCAACCGCACCGTTAGGAACCTTTGCTGAGACAGTATCTTGGCTGCGATCCGTCTGTTAAAGAGATAGAGTTGCACTTGCGGGTAGTGCCTTGAAGGTAAGGGTAGAAGCTGAATCAAAGACCTAGAGGACTTGGAGAATCTAATCTTCTCCTTTGACTCCTACTCTCCCTGCCCTTCAGGGCACTACCAACTCAGCCAGCTCTTAGAGTCAGAGACGACGCAAAATGCGTAATGCCCAGCGGGCTTAATTTTACAGAGCAGAATGAATTAAGCTAAGCGCCCAACTACGATTTCGGCGGCACGACCAGCACCTTATCGATCCGATTGCCGTCCATATCCACCACCTCAAACCGGAAGCGATTCCACTCAAAATGATCAGAGGATTTGGGGATATGGCCGAGCTGCGTAATAATCATGCCGCCCAGCGTCTGGTAGTTGCCGCGCGCTTCACCCGGCAGTTTATCCAAGTTCAGCAGCTCCTTAATTTCGTCAATCATCAGCATTCCGTCCAGCAGCCAAGAGCCATCCTCTCGCTGTACCGCACTCGATTCCTGCGGATGATCCGCAAACGGCACATCGCCAATAATCACCTCCATTACGTCATTCAGCGTCACCACGCCCTGAATCACGCCATATTCATCTACCACCATCGCCACATGCGTTCCCGACTGCTTAAATAGCTCCAGCACCTTCAGCGCCAGCGTCGTCTCCGGAATAAACAAAGGCTGCCGAATCAGCGTCGGCAGATCCAGCGGCTCATCGGCCAAGCTGCGAGCCAGCACATCGCTAACATAGACCACGCCCAGCGCATTATCCAGCGTCTCTTGGCAGACCGGAAAGCGACTGTGACGGCTCTGGCTCATCTTGCGGCAGTTCACCTCCAGCGAATCGTTGAGATCCAGCCAGATGATGTCAAGGCGAGGGGTCATCAACGAATTCACCTGCTGGTCGCCTAAACGAAAGACCCGCTCCACCATATCCTGCTCAGCCGCCTCAAAGGTGCCAGCTTCAGTGCCTTGCCGCACCAGCACCTTAATTTCCTCTTCCGTCACCAGCGGCTCATTTGAAGGACGATTGGCGCGCAGCAGCTTCAGCACTGCCTCAGTCGCCAAGCTAAGCAGGTAAACGACGGGTGTCACCAGCTTAGCAATCCAGCTCATCGGGGCAGCCACCGCCATCGCAATTTTTTCAGGGCTGTTCAGCGCCAGCCGCTTGGGCACGAGTTCGCCAATGATCAACGACAAAAAGGTAATCAGCAAAATCACCAGCCCAAAGGCCACCGCCTCGCTCGACTCTCGCAAGGCCGGAATTAGCGCAACGTAGGGAGCCAGCGAGTCGGCCAGTCTCGCGCCGCCAAACGCACCCGTCAGCACGCCAATCAGCGTAATTCCCACCTGCACCGTCGAGAGGAAGCGGTTGGGTGAGTTGGCCAGCTCCAGCGCCACTCGCGCTTTGGGGTTGCCCTGCTCCACCAATTCCTGAAGCCGAGCGCGGCGAGCCGAAACAATTGCCATTTCCGACATCGAAAACAGGCCGTTGGCCACCATCAGCAGCAGAATAATCAGAATTTCGGAGGTCATGGTTTGAGGGTTGCGCCTATAGAGCTGGTCAGTAGAGCTGGAGAAAGCTGGACTAAAGCAAGATGACTTAAACTCGTAGATCTCGATATAGAGAAAGCTATCACTCTCTTGGCTTGCCAGACTACATCCCCGGAAAAGCTATTTCTCTGCCAGAAGCAAATTCTGGCTTTTAGTCTGGCCTTCTAGAATGGTAAAAGTCGGAGCAATCCTGCTATCGTGGCTGTTCTACGCTCAGCGCTGAGCGAGCCGCAGACGGGCAATGGGCAATGGGCAATGGCAGAGATAGTGAATCGATTGCAGATGGATAAATAGGGGCTATGGCTTTTTCCTCAATTACGCGCGCAATGGGTCGATCGCCGCTGACCCAGGAGCTAATTGCCAAACTGACGCAGCAGCGAGTGCTGAAGCTGAACGGCGTGGCGCGACTGCCCAAAGGCTTGGTCGCCTCGGCGCTGGCGCAAACTCAACAGCGCAGCCTGCTGGTGGTCACGGCCACGCTGGAAGAAGCCGGACGCTGGGCGGTGCAGCTTGAGGCGATGGGCTGGCCGCTGATGCAGTTCTACCCCACCTCAGAAGCCTCCCCCTACGAGCCGTTTGACCCCGAATCCGAGATGACCTGGGGGCAAATGCAGGTGTTAGCCGATTTGATCAAGGGCAGCGACAAACCCGGCGCCATCGTCACCACCGAGCGCGCTTTGCAGCCGCATCTGCCGCCGCCAGAAGCCTTCCGCCCGTTTTGCGTGACGCTAGCGCGCGGCATGGAGCTGAACCTGGAAGCGCTGAGTCAGCAGTTGGCCAACCTGGGCTACGAGCGCGTGCCGCTGGTGGAAACCGAAGGCCAGTGGAGTCGGCGCGGCGATATTATCGATGTCTTTCCGGTCGCCTCAGAGCTGCCCGTCCGCCTAGAGCTGTTTGGCGACGAGCTAGATCACCTGCGCGAGTTTGACCCTGCCACCCAGCGCTCGCTCGACAATACGGAGCGGCTAGTGCTGACGGCAACTAATTTCAGCCCAATGATTCTCCAGGGCTTGAAGGATGCCAGACAGGTGAAGGCAGGCATACTCTCTGCCGAGGAAGCCGAGCAGCTAGAAGTCGGCCAGATGCCGGAGGGGATGCGGCGGTTTCTGGGGCTGGCTTTTCAGCATCCGGTCTCGCTGCTCGACTACCTGCCCGACAACATGCTGGTGGCGCTGGATGAACCTGACCAGTGCCGCGCCCATAGCGACCGCTGGCTGGAACATGCCGAGGAGCAGTGGCAAGAAACCGGAGCGACGCTGCCCAAAATTCACCAGAGCTTTGCCGACTCGCTGAGCGCCATTGAGCGATTCGAGCGACTGCATCTTTCGGAGCTATCTGAGGAAAATAATGGCCTGAATCTGTCGAGCCGCCCGGTGCCCGCCGTGCCGCATCAGTTTGGCCGACTCGCCGAGACGCTGCGCCAAGAGCGCGACCGCAGCTTTGCAGTCTGGCTGGTTTCGGCACAGCCGTCGCGCTCGGTGGCCTTGCTGCAAGAGCATGACTGTCCGGCGCAGTTTGTGCCCAATCCGCGCGACTATCTGGCCATTGACAAGGCACAGGCGCAACGCCTGCCCGTAGCCGTCAAATATTCGGGGCTGGCCGAGCTAGAAGGCTTTGTGCTGCCGACGTTTCGGCTGGTGGTGGTGACCGACCGCGAGTTTTTTGGCCAGCAGTCGCTCGCCACGCCCAGCTATATCCGCAAGCGACGGCAGGCCACCTCTAAGCAAGTTGACCCAAACAAGCTGCAATTGGGCGACTACGTGGTGCATAAAAATCACGGCGTGGGGCGGTTTCTGCGGCTGGAGAGCCTCAGCATCAATGGCGAAACCCGCGAATATCTGGTGCTGCAATATGCGGATGGCTTGCTGCGAGTGGCCGCCGACCAGCTCAACGCCCTGTCTCGCTTCCGAGCCGCCGGGGACAAAGTGCCCGAACTCAACAAAATGACGGGCAACGCCTGGGAGCGCACCAAGAGCAAGGTGCGGAAGGCGATCAAAAAAGTCGCCGTGGATCTGCTCAGGCTCTACGCCCAGCGCGCCCAGCAGGAAGGCTTCACCTACCCAATCGACACGCCCTGGCAGCAGGAAATGGAGGACTCCTTCCCCTACCAGCCCACCGTGGATCAGCTCAAGGCCGTGCAAGACGTGAAGCGGGACATGGAAGATGCCCGCCCGATGGATCGGCTAGTCTGCGGCGATGTCGGCTTCGGCAAAACCGAGGTGGCGATTCGCGCTATTTTCAAGGCGGTGACGGCGGGCAAACAGGTGGCGCTACTGGCTCCCACCACGATTCTGACCCAGCAGCATTACCATACTCTCAAAGAGCGGTTTGCGCCCTATCCGGTGCAGGTGGGGCTGCTCAACCGCTTCCGCTCTGCCGAGGAGCGCAAAGAGATCCAGCAGCGGCTCTCGACGGGCGAGCTGGATATCGTGGTGGGAACACATCAGCTGTTGGGTAAAGGCGTGCAGTTCAAAGATCTGGGGCTGCTGGTGGTGGACGAAGAGCAGCGGTTTGGCGTCAACCAGAAAGAGAAAATCAAATCGCTGAAGACCCAGGTAGACGTGCTGACGCTCAGCGCCACGCCAATTCCGCGCACGCTCTATATGTCGCTCTCCGGCGTGCGGGAAATGAGCCTGATTACCACGCCGCCGCCCTCGCGCCGCCCGATCAAAACCCATCTCTCGCCCTACGACCCAGAGGCGATCCGCACCGCGATTCGCCAAGAGCTAGACCGAGGCGGCCAGATTTTCTACGTCGTGCCGCGTGTCGAGGGCATCGAAGAGATCTCTGGCAAGCTGCGCGAAATGGTGCCCTCTGCTCGGATCGCGGTTGCTCATGGCCAGATGGATGAGGGCGAACTCGAAGCCACGATGCTCACCTTCAGCAGCGGCGAGGCGGAGATCCTGGTCTGCACCACCATCATTGAGTCGGGGCTGGATATTCCGCGCGTCAACACGATTTTGATTGAAGATGCCCAGAAGTTTGGCCTCTCGCAGCTCTACCAGCTCCGAGGGCGGGTCGGTCGCGCCGGGATTCAGGCACATGCCTGGCTGTTTTACCCCAAGCAAAGCCAGCTCACCGAAACCGCCCGCCAGCGGCTGCGCGCCATCCAGGAGTTTGCTCAGCTCGGCTCTGGCTATCAGCTGGCGGTGCGCGACATGGAAATCCGGGGCGTGGGCAATCTGCTGGGAGCCGAGCAGTCTGGCCAGATGGACGCGATTGGCTTCGACCTCTATATGGAAATGCTGGAAGAGGCGATCAAAGAAATTCGGGGGCAGGAAATCCCGCAGGTGGACGATACCCAAATCGACCTCAGCCTCACCGCCTTTATCCCAGCTGACTACATCCCGGATCTCGATCAAAAAATGAGCGCCTACCGCGCTGTCGCCTCGGCTCAGTCCAAGCGCGAACTCACCGAAATTGCCGCCGACTGGAATGACCGTTACGGCGCAATGCCCTCTGCTGCCACGCAGCTCTTGCGGGTGATGGAGCTGAAGCAGGTGGCCAAGTCTCTCGGCTTCAGCCGCATCAAGCCGGAGGGCAAGCAGCATGTGATCCTAGAAACGCCCATGGAAGAACCCGCCTGGAATCTGCTGCGCGAAAACCTGCCCTCGCATCTGCAAACCCGCTTTGTCTACATGCCCAATAAAGTCACGGTGCGCGGCTTGGGAGCACTGAAGGCCGATCTCCAGCTCGAAAATCTGTTGGATTACCTGAGCCGGATGAAGGGCGGCTTGCCGGAAGCAGTGAGCGCCTAGCTGCACCCAGGATACTGGCCGGCCTTCATTCCTAGCTCTCCTGCATCTGACGTGTTTCCAGGCTCAGCACCGAGGCGTTGCTGTTCTCGCGGGCAACCCGCACCAGCAGCCCCGCTGTCAGCAGGCTCGCCAGCATTGAACTCCCGCCGTAGCTGACCAACGGAAACGGCAAGCCCGTCGTGGGCAGTGCGCCCGTCGCCACGCCAATATTCAGCAGCGCCTGACCCACCATCAAAATCATGCCGCCCACCGCCACCAGCCGATGCACCGGATTCTGCGACTTCATCGCTACCCGCATCGCCAGCGTCGCATAGATGGCCAGCAGCGCAAACAGTAAAAAGCAGCCCACGAAGCCAAATTCCTCGGCGTAGACCGAAAAAATAAAGTCGGTATACTGAATCGGCAAATAAAACAGCTTCTGCTGCGACATGCCAAACCCTCGGCCCCAAAAGCCGCCTGAGCCAATCGCTAGCAGACTTTGCACCAGCTGATAGCCATCCTCGCGCGCATCCGCCCAGGGATTCAGAAACGAAATTAAGCGCCGTCGCTGATAGGACTTGAAGCTGACGCTAACAATTGCCGTCATCAGTCCTAAACCCGCCGCGCTGCCCAAATAGCGATAGGGCATTCCCGAAGAGAGCGCAATCAGCCAGATCATCATGCCGCAGAGCGCTGTAGTGCTGAGGTTGGGCTGGATCAAAATGCCGCCCAGCACCACCGTAAACACGCCCAGCCAGACCAGCCTAGCCTGCATTGGCAACCGCTCCCACTGGCCAAAAATCCGAGCGCTCTGCAATACCAAAAACGGCTTAATCATTTCTGAGGGCTGAAGCGCCACCGGCCCAATCACCAGCCAGCGCGTCGCGCCATTCACCGTCGCGCCCACTCCCGGCACCAGCGTCAGCAAAATTAGCCCCAAAAACAGCATCACGCCCCAGTCGGCCAAGCCCAGCATGTAGCGCAGCGAGCTGTGCGTCAGAATGTTGAAGCAGGTGAGTCCCAGAAAGATCCAGACGAGCTGACCTTTGAAAAAATAGAGTCCGTCTCCAGTTGCTGCGCCCGCCGCTACATAAGAAGCCGAATAGACCATCACCAGCCCCAGTGACAGCCAGAGCATGGTCAGCCAGCGCAGCAGTCTGGCCTCAATTGACCAGGTTTGGGCGGAGGCATCAAAAAACGGAAACAGGTAGCGCAGGACTGAAGCCATAGGGCAAAGGTGAGCTGAACAGCAGCCGGAGCATAGCCCCAACAGAGTAACCCAAGTTGGCAAAATTTGATCAGGCTTAGTCCAATTAAAAACAGGTTTAAAACAGTTCAGCGGACGACTGAAACAAGCGCGAGCCAACTGCCCGTTCAAGCTTCAGCTATCCGCTGAAAGGATTTATTTCTGAGATTTCAGAGTTGAGCGCCAGATCCTGCCAGATCCTGTTAAATCCTACAGCAGACCTGTATTTGCGCCCGGTCTGCCGGTAGCTAGCTCAACTTTGACAATTTTGCCGCCCATTTTCATGATCCGCTGCTGCTCTTTAAACCAGCTGTCATACGGAACCAGCTTGGTGAAGTAGGTGTTTTGCAGCTCTCGCTGGGTGCGAATCCGGGTCTGGCTGGGCACGCAGGCCGTGATCTTGAACATCCGCATGGGACTTGGCTCTCCTAAATGTCAATAAGATCGAAAAATTTTGTTGAAGTTAGCCTGATTTTAAGTCTGAATTCTGGCTGTTAGCATCCCCAAGCCCACAGCCCCAAACCTACAGCTAAGCCTGAGAACCTGAAGTCAGTTTTGGAGTGCGACAGCTCGCTGAATCTCTGCAATTAAGCAGTCAACCAGCCATCCGACCCAACATTCACCCCAGATTCCCAGGCTCGAAGCATCTACGCCGCCGAATCTAGCTCAAGCCAGAGCAGATGTAGTCGAGGTAAACGCCCATTTCCTTGCCAGCATCAGCGCCCACGAGGCTCGCGGTCACTTCTTTAATGGCTTGGATGGCCTGCACGGTTGCCGCAATGGGTACACCCAGGCTGTTGTAGGTTTCCTTGAGGCCGTTGAGCACGCGCTCATCCAGAATCGAGGTGTCGCCTGCCAGCATTGCGTAGGTGGCGTAGCGCAGGTAGTAGTCGAGGTCGCGGATGCAGGCAGCGTAGCGGCGGGTGGTGTACATGTTGCCACCGGGACGGGTGATGTCCGAGTAAAGCAGGGACTTCGCAACTGCTTCTTTGACAATCGAGGCAGCGTTGGCGCTAATCGAAGTAGCAGCCCGGACGCGGAGTTCGCCGCTGGAGAAGTAGCCTTTCAGCTTGTCAAGCGCCGAAGCATCCAGGTACTTGCCCTGCACGTCAGCCGAGTTAATCACCGCAGTAATTGCGTCTTGCATGATCTGATTTTCCTTAAAACATCATAAAGTCTAATGAGAGATAAGCGTTGCCAGCTTTGGGATTCAGGTTTGAGCCTCAACCCGGAGCCAAACTACTGCATCGCGCCGATCACGTAGTCGAAGTAGGTGCCAGCTTCAGCCGCATCATCGCCAGAGAGCAGCGACATGGCGACGCTCTTCATAGCGCGCACGCCTTCTACGACTGCATCAATCGGGGTGCCCAGAGACTTGTACATTTCGCGCACGCCGACGATACCGATCTCTTCAATCGGGGTGACATCGCCCGAAACCACGCCGTAGCTGATCAGGCGCAGGTAGTAGTCGAGGTCGCGCAGGCAGGTGGCGGTCATTTCTTCGCCGTAGGCATTGCCGCCGGGAGAAACCACGTCAGGCCGCTTTTGGAACAGCTGATCGCCAGCGCCTTTGACAATCCGCTCGCGGGAGTCGGTCAGCACTTGAGCGATGCGTAGACGACGCTCGCCGGAGGTGACAAAGCCTTTGATCCGATCTAGTTCACCGGGGCTGAGATAGCGAGCCTCGGCATCCGCATTCACGATGGACTTCGTGACAATACTCATTAGTGGATTCCTCTGAAAAGCAAAATGTAACCGGGGTGTGCAAGCTGGTTTCAGGTCTAGCTAGAGGTGCAGTCCAGCCGCCTGAGATTCAACTCGCTTCCCGAATCATTTTCCGGCATTCAGTTCATATCCTTAAGCGATCTGCAATATTTTGTAATACTTACCCTCATCTGCGGCGCAGCCCACGAAACTCAAGCTTTGTCAACCCTAAATTGAACTGCCACTCTGGGCATCTTAGGCTCAAGCTTCATTTGGGCAGACCAGGATGATTGATCTACTAGATTTAATAGATTTAACAGTCGCGATTCCAACCTACAACGGCGAGCAGCGCCTGCCAGAGTTATTGCGCCGTCTCCAAGCTCAAATCGGCGTTGAGATGTTGAATTGGGAAGTGCTGGTCGTTGACAACAACAGCACGGACGCTACCGCAGCCATCGTGCAGGCCTTCTCTGCCGACTTCCCCTGCCCGCTACGCTACTGCTTTGAGCCGGTTCAAGGGGCGGGGGCTGCCCGTCAACGCGCCATCCGCGAGGCCAGCAGCGAGATCGTAGGTTTTTTAGATGACGATAACTGGCCTGCGCCCGACTGGGTCGCCGCCGCCTATCGGTTTGCCCAACAGCATCCGCAGGCTGGAGCCTATTGCAGCCGCATTTCTGCTGACTATGAAGTTGAGCCACCCCTTGGCTTTCAGCGGCTTCAGGCGTTTTTGGCGATCAACGAACGTGGCTCTAAACCCAGCCTCTATGCACCGCAGCGTCCGATACTGCCCACGACTGCCGGACTGGTGGTTCGCAGGTCGGCTTGGCTCGAAACTGTGCCCCGTGAGATGCCTCAGCACCTTTGGCTGAAGCGCCGGGATGGCAACGACTGTGGCGAAGATATTGAAGCGCTCACCTATATGCAGCGCTCTAGCTGGGAAATCTGGTACAACCCAGCTATGCAGACTCGGCATCAGATTCCGGCCAGACGGCTAGAGCGCGACTATCTACTGGCGCTGTTTCGCAGCATTGGCCTGTCACGAGCGATGACCCGCTCAGTGGGCAAACCATCCTGGCAGTCGCCGCTGCTACTGCTCTACTCGCTCAATGACCTGCGAAAAGCAGCTGGACACTGGCTCAAATACCGCAGGCAGCTCTCGACTGATCTAACAGCAGCCTGCGAGCTTCAGCTCTTGATCTGGAGTGCGATTAGCCCCTTTAAGATGTGGCGCGCTAGCTTCAGCTTATCTATGCCAATGCCTCATGCCTAAATTCCTGCCTGGACTTTCATCTTAGCCCCATACAAAATACCAAGCCTGCTATGAACTGCGATTTTGCGATGAGCTACGATTTTACAGTGGCAATTCCAACCTACAACGGTGCCAGAACGCTGTCGCAAGTGCTGACGCGACTGCAAGCTCAAATTTGTTCAGAGGAAACTACCTGGGAGGTGGTCGTAGTTGACAACAATAGCACCGATGAAACAGCTGAAATTATCCGGAGCTTCCAGCGAAATTGGCGCGCTGATGTCCCCTTACGATATTGCCACGAGTCGCGTCAAGGCATCTCTTATGCTAGACAGCGAGCTGTAGCGGAAGCAGCAGGCGAGCTGATTGGGTTTCTAGATGACGACAATTTTGCTGCCTCAAACTGGGTCGCTGCTGCCTGTGCATTTGGTAAAGCTCATCCTAGAGCAGGCGCAATCGGTGGGCAGGTGAAAAGCGCCTATGTAGCGCCGCCGCCGCCTGATTTGGGCCGTGCAGAGCGGTTTTTGGCAATTTCCACCTATGCTAAGCACGCTAAACTATATGAGCCTGAGCGGATGCGGCTACCGGCTGGCGCGGGGCTAGTAGTGCGCCGAACTGCCTGGAATGAGAGTATTCCAGCTACTCTCACCCGGATTAGGCGCGGCGGCAACGATTATGAGCTGTCCTTGCACCTACATCAGCACAACTGGGAAATTTGGTATAACCCCGATATGCAGATCGAGCACCATATCCCAGCTGAGCGCTTAGCCAAACCATATCTGATCAAGCTAGCTCGGCTCTATGGCCTTTGCACCTGTGAGGTGCGGTTGATCATCGTGCCTACCTGGAAAAAGCCAACTCTGCTAATAAAAAGTTTGCTAGGTGGCGGATACCGACTTTTGAGGCATCTGCTTAAGCACCGCCAGCAGGCAATCCAGAGGCTAGATTTGGCCTGTGAAACTGCCTTTTTGAGCGGTTGTATGCTTAGCCCACTCTTGTATCTTTACCGTAACTGTCTGTCTTTACTCAAAACTCAAATCTCTCGGCAAATTTTGGAGGGTCAGTTTTGCAGCGGCGGTCTTACTTAGTTAAGCTGGCGGCGGCTAAGATCGCGACCAATACCCTGCTCTCGCCACAGATCGTCCGCCGCCAAATCACCGCCTAGAAGGCGCGTCATTGCCATACTCAAGCCGCGGTGCTCAGTCGGCGTTGGATTCACGCCAGCTCTAGTCCAGCAGCCGAATCTTTAGCTCGTAGGACATTTGAGACTGAGCGCCCGTGGTTTTCAGAGTGCCGCTGACGGGAGCCGAATGCTTGGCTGTTGGGGGGGCAACTAGAGCAATATGGCGGTCAGCTACCGCTAGCCCTTGCGTGGGGTCATAGCCGCGCCACCCGGCTCCGGGCAGATAAACCTCAGCCCAAGCGTGCAGGTGGCGGTCGTCAGAGTCAGGGTCGCCTTCCTGGTAGCCACTGACAAACCGACTGGCCAAGCCTGCGGCTCGACAGACCTCCATAAACAGCACCGTGTAGTCGCGGCAGGAGCCAGTTTTTTGAGTCCAGGTGATGCCGGGGGGGTAGGGCTTACCCGTCTCGCGCAGCCCGTAGCGGCAGTTCTGATAGATGATTTGGTTCAGCTCTGAGAGAAATCCGACGACACTGCCCGATGTCTGCATCCACAGCTCTTGCGCCAGCTGCATCGCAACAGGATCGATGCTGCCGTTGCCCGCAAGCTGCCCGCCCGCAAACTGACCGCCCAAATAAGGCTGGAGCTGATGGTGCAGCAGGATGGGGTAGTTGATGGGCAGGGACAGCGCCCAGGGTTCGAGCAGATAGTCGAAGGGATTGCTGCGAAACGTCTCGACCTGGGACATCGCCTGAATCACCAGCTGCGTTACGCCCTCAGCCCCAAACATAGCTCTACTCACCAGATTGCCGCCCAAATCTAGCGCCTCAAACAGCTGCTTGGGCAGCGGGTCGATTTCTAGCTGAAACTGGTGCAGCTTCTGGGTGACATCTGAGCGGGGTCGCAGCTGTAGATAGTGCGGAGCTAGAACAACAGGGCGGTCGTAGCTGTATATAGTCCGGTGAGTGATCTGGTAATGCACGTCAGCTTAGCGCAGATAGAAACGCAGATAAAGATACTGAGGCATTCAGCATAGGCGATTGGACTCAGTCAAGTTGTATTCAGAGTTGCCCAGTCACTAGACTAGCTGTCAGATTAACTGCGTGTCCCAATGGTCAAAATCCAGGTGCCGACATAGCGCATCAGCGGCAAATCGCCGGGAGAGCGTACCAGCGCGTTGAAGTAGTGCGTGCCAACGCGGTTGGGGTTACGAACCTGAGAGAGCACTAGCTCAACCCGCGTATCGGCGGGTACAGGCGTTTGGGGATAGATTTCGATAATCCGGTTTTCTGGATCCCAGGTGACTTCGTTGAGATCAACCCGGTCGCCGTTGACCTTAACTTCAATGTCATCCGTGTCAAATTCGCCTTTGTAGGTGTCAGGATAAGTGATGGAAAACTGCTCAACCGCAAACTCCATCTTTTTGGACGGAATTCGCAGCCGGTAGCGGTCGGTGCCGCCCGGTACGCCATCAAAATCCATGCGCCAGCTCAGCTGATTCGCGCGATCTACGCCGCTGAAAATGGTCAGACCGGGCAATCCCTGTGCCCAGCTAGGCGACGTGAGGCTAGAGACAGCTGCGCCCAAGCCGCCTAGGACGGCAAGTGCTGACAGGAGGCGCGAAAGGTTCTGACGTGAGATCTGGCGTGACATAGATTTTGGCTGCTTATGGCTACTTAAGAATTTTGTTGCTAACTGCAAATACGCTAGTCGTCTAGATAATGCTAAAACGGGATACGAACTCTACCAAACAGACTTTACCAAAAATAGCGGCTTTGGTGTTTGGTCTGCTGGATGCGCCCCCCTTGCGGTGAGGATGTGAGGCATGACGATGGGTGCCCAAAAAAGTGCCAGACTTTACACTAGACTTCACAACAGCCAGACTTCACAACAGCCAGACTTCACAAACACCAGACTGCCTGCCGCCAGCGCGTTGCTCCGCCTTTGAGCCTGCGCTCCAAAAACGACTCTCAAAAAAGGGGGTAACATGGGTAATACAATTTTGCCAGGTTGAGATATGAGCTTGACTGCCGGAGCCTCGCTGCAAGACAAATACGCTGTCCAAAAGCAGCTACACCAGAGCGATTTTGGCGTTACCTATCAGGCTCAACACAGCATCTTGGGACGACCTGTAGTGCTGCAAACGCTAAATGCTGCCCTGCGGCAGCGCGATGATTTTGCCCAGCTCCGGCAGCAGTTTCTCAGCCGAGTCCGCGCCATCTCGCAGCAGCCCCTTGAGCATCTGCATGTGCTGGACTATTTTGAAGAAGATGGCTTGCCCTATGTGGTGTTTGAGCTGGTGCCCGGTCAACCGCTGCCGCAGTTTTCAGACTGGATTCCGGTTGCGCCTGCGGCTCAGGTAACAGATTTGAAGGCCACAGATCTCAACGCTACGGATCTAAGTCTCACAGATCCAAATCCCCAAGCTCTACAAGCTCTAAGCGCTACAGACGAGCTATTGGGACATCCAGCGGCGGCGCGACATCTCACGGCAGCTGAGCTAGCCCGCTTGGCCGCGACTCATTCCGCTTACGCAGAGACTCCAGCCGTCACTGCTCTAGATGCTGTCGCTCCAGATGCCGTCACTGCTCCAACCACTGGCTCTGTCGGCCACTTGTCTGCTGAATCCTTGCCATCTGTGACTCCTACCAGCTCCAAAACGCTGCCTGCTAAGTGGACCTATCCTACTCACTCCACCTCCGCCGGACGAGCCTGGATGCCGATGGCGCTGATTTTTATTTCAATACTGGGTGGACTCGTCGGGGTCGGGCTGGGCTTTTCTTGGCGTTTTTCATCGGCGCGAGTACAGAGCAGCAAGAGCGCCCAGTCGAGCAGCCAATCCCAAAATGCTGCACCCCGCTTGTTTAGTCGCGAGCAGTCGTTTCCTTCCGAGGCAGACTGGCCGATTTCAGAAATCCCTCAGCTGTTCACACCTGCCCTGCCTGAACCCCTGCTCGATCCGATTCCTCGCAGCAGCACCGAAGAATATCTGCCGCCCTATCGTCCGCTGCCCGCCGAGCCGAGTTTGCCTGCACCCGAACCGTCTGTCGAACCGCCGCTCCAGTCTACAGACCCCAGCCCAGAGGCTCCAGTCAGTCCTGAACCTCAGCTACCGCAGCAGCAGCCCGCGATTCAAGCAGCTCCCCCTGTCCAAGTCGCGCCGCCCGTAGCAGCGCCGCCTGAGCCATTGCCTCCCGCCGCGCCTGAGCCGCCCCCGCCTGCGCTAGAAGTGCCGCCGCTCAGACAGCCCAAGGTCTTTCAGAATTAGGCCAGAATTAAGCTGTCTGGAAGGCCCAAACCTAACGGCCTGTTCTGATCGGGCGAATAGGGTGGGCTAGAATCTAAGAACGCTCCTTCGCTCTGGCAAAACATGACAGCCTCCAACCGCTCCAAAGCTCAGTCGCTCCCCCCTCATTTGCACGAGCTGGAACCTCTAGAGGCTGATTCTGCCAAGCCCTCGCCCAGTCATTCTGGTCATCCCGGTCATTCTGGTCATTCAGAGCATCCTCATCATCCGCATGTGCATAGCGAGGAGTCGCTGCGCCAGATTGTGAATCGGCTGTCGCGGATTGAAGGCCATATTCGCGGGATCAAAGTGATGGTGCAGGAGAGCCGTCCCTGCCCGGATGTGCTGGTGCAGGTGGCCGCTGTGCGCGGGGCGCTGGATCGCGTATCTCGAATTATTCTAGATGAGCACTTAACTGAATGTATTGCGCGAGCCGCCCAGCAGGGCAACATTGAGGCGGAAATTGAGGAGCTGAAAACTGCCCTCGATCGGTTTTTACCCTGAGGCCGACAGGTTCTGTCCCGGTCGCGCTACGCTGAGTCTGGAGCATCAATCCACTAATCAATCCACAAATCTCTACGCATCAATCGCTGCCTTGGCCTACTGAATATGTCAACTGAACTCGAAGTCGAACTAGAATCTGCGGTCGAAACCCGGCGCAACTTTGCGATTATCTCTCACCCGGATGCGGGTAAGACAACGCTGACCGAAAAGCTGCTGCTCTACGGAGGTGCGATTCACGAGGCGGGAGCAGTCAAGGCTAGACGGGCACAGCGCCACGCCACCTCTGACTGGATGGCCATGGAGCAACAGCGCGGCATTTCGATTACCTCCACCGTGCTGCAATTTATTTATAGCGGCTACTGGATCAATCTGCTGGATACGCCGGGACACCAGGATTTTAGTGAAGACACCTACCGGACGCTGGCGGCGGCTGACAATGCGGTGATGCTGGAAGATGCCGCCAAAGGTTTGGAGCCGCAGACTCGCAAGCTGTTTGAAGTTTGCCGGATGCGCGGCATTCCAATTTTCACGTTTTTTAACAAGCTGGATCGTCCGGGGCGCGATCCGTTTGAGCTGATGGACGAAATCGAGCAGGAGCTAGGCTTGCAGACCTATGCCGTTAACTGGCCGATTGGCATGGGCGACCGATTCAAAGGCGTGTTTGATCGGCGGCAGCGCAAAATCCATCTGTTTGAGCGCTCGGCTCACGGGAGTCGGGAGGCGACCGAGACAGTCGTCGATCTGGGCGATCCGCAGATTGAGGAGCTGCTGGAGCAGGATCTCTACTACAAGCTGAAAGAAGATTTGGAACTGCTGGAAGGCGTTGGCTCTGAGTTCGACTTGGAGGCGATTCATGCGGGGCAGATGACCCCTGTGTTTTTTGGCAGCGCTATGACCAACTTTGGGGTGGAGCTGTTTTTGGAGGCGTTTTTGGACTACGCGCTAAAGCCGGGAGCGCGGCGCAGTACAGTGGGCGAAATTAAACCAACCTACCCGGAGTTTTCGGGCTTCGTGTTCAAGCTGCAAGCCAACATGGATCCCCGGCACCGCGACCGGATTGCCTTTATTCGGGTCTGCTCTGGCAAATTTGAAAAAGACATGGTGGTGCATCACGCTCGCTCTGGCAAGACAGTGCGGCTGTCGCATCCGCAAAAGCTGTTTGGTCAAGATCGCGAGTCGCTGGTCGAAGCCTATCCCGGCGACGTGATTGGCCTCAACAACCCTGGAGCCTTTGCGATTGGCGATACGATCTACAGCGGCAAAAAGCTGGAGTACGAAGGCATCCCGATGTTTTCGCCAGAGCTGTTTGCCTACCTGAAAAACCCTAACCCCTCCAAGTTTAAGCAGTTTCGCAAAGGCGTGAGCGAACTGCGCGAAGAGGGCGCGGTGCAGATTATGTACTCGGTGGATGAGGCCAAGCGCGACCCGATCTTGGCGGCAGTGGGGCAGCTACAGTTTGAGGTGGTGCAGTTTCGGCTGCAAAATGAGTACGGCGTGGAGACGCTGCTGGATCAGCTGCCCTACAGCGTGGCGCGCTGGGTGGACGGCGGCTGGGAGGCGCTGGAAAAGGTGGGGCGACTGTTTAATACGGTCACAGTCAAAGATAGCTGGGGGCGTCCGGTGCTGCTGTTTCGCAACGAGTGGAACTGTCAGCAGGTGGAGGGCGATCACCCAGAGCTGAAGCTGAAGAACGTTGCGCCAGTGGTGTCAGGGCAGGAGCCAGAGTCGCTGTAACCTGCGGTTAGCCTGCAATTACAGGCTGGGGAATTTGGCGATCAGCTGCTCGACAATTTGCCGATTCCCAGCTGGATTCAGGTGAATATGATCGTGATATATTGCCCGGTAGTCGGGCAGCGCTTGGAAAATCGGCAGAAAGTCGATGTATAAGATGCCCTCAGACTGCGTAAACGCTTGGAGTCTCTGCCGCGCCTTCAGCTCATAGTCGCGTGATCCAGATCCCAGCTCTCGCAGCAGGGGCGTCATCACCAGCATAAACTCAGCGTTGTTTTGGCGAGCCAAGTCGCGTATTTGGCGAATCGCCGTCAGGTTGAACCCGACTCGATCGCCTGCTTCGGCCTGAAGCGCTGCCAGCTCTGGAATTGGCTGGGGCGGTAAAACGTAGCGTGTCACAACCTCAGCAATTGCAGCAGGCGGCAGGCGATTGGGGTAGTTGCGGTCACGTCCTACCACCACCGCAGCCGGAGCAACGCCAAACAGATCGTCGGTGTTGATCATTAGAATAATCATCTGCGACTCAAAGCTGCCAAACCGCTGCAAATAAGCCAGCTCATTGCGCGGTGACCAAGAATTTGCCGAAGCGTTCAGCACTTCGACCAGCCTATCGCTTGGCGAGTTCAGCTGCTGCTGAAGCAACGCCGATACCGTATCACCTTGATCCGTCCACCAGCCGCCGTTTAAAATCGAGTCGCCCAGCATTAGCACCCGCAGCGTTTGATCAGGCCGAGCAGCGGCGATCTCCGGACTCCGCATTGAATGGCGGTTGATCGCAATCTGCTTGCCAAAACGGCATGTCTGCTGATTTGGCGCAATCAAATAGCCAATCTGCGAATCAGCCTGGTACAGCAGTGGCTTGCCAAAGCCAAACAGCCGCAGCACCAGCTCCAGGCCCACTAGCACAGCGATAATTCCAGCCGGAATCAGCCAGAGATGATTCATCTTATGCTCCTCCTCAATCCAGCATGGCGGATTAGACTTGCCTTTAATGGCACTCCTCCCGGATGATACAACGCCGCCAGAACCTGCGAGCTGAATCGCTCCGCGCTCCAGAATTGATCCAAACTGAACCAATTCTATGTTGAAAAAAAGCTTAAAGTGTGCTTCTTGACTCTAGTTCTCAGAGAATTATGGCTAAAATTGAGGGTGAGCTTACGGCTACGACTCTAACGGCTGCTTGGCGGCTATGAACCATCACCAAAAGACTCACCAAAGGACATAGAATCCATGACTGACTTAAATCGCGGCATTATGAAATTTAGCGGCGCAGACAAAACGCCCGTCGTCGCTATCTCTGGCCTGATCATTCTGGGTTCAATCGTTGCCCTAGTTCTCTGGGCTATTCAGACTGCCTACGCAGTGGCCTAGTCCAGCAATTTTTCTGAAACATCAAATATTTGCATATCGTGAGGAGCAGACTGGCGCTGCTCTTTTTGTTTGGGCATTTTTGAGCCGAATCCGCCCCAGCGATTGTCGTCATACTACATTCATGTTACACTGTGTAGGCGTTAATGATCGTGCGCTTGCATCGCTGATTTTTGGCGCGCCAGTTTCCTCAACCCTGACGGCCTCAATGCAGGCTAGGAGAGTCTCATGGTAAATCTCCGGAATGTGCTGCAATATTACCGATCGTATTGGTCGCTGTCGCTGTTTAGCATCTCGGCCAGCAGTCTATTTGAAGTGATCGATTTAGCGGTGCCCTATTCGATCGGGCAGCTTTTAAATTTTTATCCAATCAGCCGATTGACCGTCCGCTGCAAGGACTCATGGAGCGCGCTGCTGCCTTCAGCGGCCAAACCAACGACCGCGAGTTTTGGTTGATCTTTCTGCTGGGCATCGTGTTTCTCGTTACGGTGGTTCGCGCTCCGATTCAGCCCTGGCTGAGCGGCTGGTTTCACTGGGATATTGCCTTCAAGGCCAGACGCGATCACACCGTTGCAGCCATCAGCAAAATTCTGACGCTGCCGCTGGAATTCTACGATGAAAACAATCCGGGGCGGATTTCTGGACGGGTCGCGCGCGGTCTATCCAACCATACCTGGACTTATCCTGAAGTCGCAGGCCAGATGATTCCCAAGATGATTCGCGTCGTCGGTATTTTTGTGATGATTTCGCTGGTCGAATGGCGAATTGCGGTTCTATTTTTGATTTCGTTTATCTGTATTCTCAGCTTCACCGTCAAAAATCTGACGCATCTGATCCTCAAGGAAAAGCGGCTGGAAAAATACGAAGAAAATACCGAAAGCCGCACTTCTGAAATTGTCACCAACATCAAAACCGTCAAAGCCTTTGCCACCGAGTCAGCGGAGCTAGAACGGCAGTCGCGCCGCGTCAACAACGAGTTCAATTTCCTCAACTACCGAATTCACAAAGGCTATACGCAGCTGTTCTCCTGGCAGCGGCTCGTGATCGAATCGTCGGTGTTTATGGTGCTGGCGCTGACGCTCTGGGCAACCGTGCGGGGGCAGATTTCGCTAGGACATTTTGTGACGACGCTGACGGTTTCCAGCATGGCCTATGCCGAGCTAGAGCCAATTAGCCAGCTGGCCGAGGTGTTTGCGCGGCGCTACGCCTCCATGCAGCGGCTGCACGAATTTATGCAGCTGCCCGTCGGCACAGACGCGGCGATTTTGGATCAGCCAGCAGCCGTGCGGCACTATCAGTTCACGGGCAAGCTGCATTTTGAAGCCGTCAAGTTTGGCTACGACAGCGAGCGTCCGGTGCTGCAAAACATCAACCTGCTGATCCAGCCGAATCAAACCGTGGCGCTGGTGGGGCGCTCTGGCTCTGGCAAATCCACGCTGGTGAAGCTGCTGTTTCGCTACTTTGAGCCGCAGTCAGGCCGAATTTTGATCGATGGCCAGGATATTCGCCAGCTGGATGTGACGGGCTACCGCAGGCGACTGGCGATTGTGCATCAGGAGGTGGATGTCTTTAACGGCACACTCCTGGACAATCTGCTCTACGGCAACCCTCGCGCTACTGCGGCTGAGCTGGAGTCGGCCTGTGAGATTGCCAGAGTCGATGAGTTTATCAAGCTGCTGCCGCAGGGCTACAAAACTATCGTGGGCGAGCGCGGCGTGCGGCTCTCTGGCGGGCAGCGGCAGCGGCTGGGCATTGCGCGGGCGTTGCTGGTGAACCCGGACGTGCTGGTGTTTGATGAGGCTACTTCTAGCCTGGACTACGAGTCGGAGCGGGCGATTCAGCTAGCGATGGGGAGTATTTTGGGAACGCGCACGACGATCATTATTGCCCATCGGCTTAGCACGGTGCGCGAGGCAGATCAAATTGTGGTGCTCGATCAAGGCGCAATTGTCGAAGTGGGGAACCATCAGCAGCTCTTAGCGCAGCAGGGAATTTACCATCGGCTGCACAGGCTGCAAGAGACAGGTGAACTGCTAGTTTAGGGCTGCTGGTTTAGAGCCGCTAGAGCGACTCACGGAAACAGAGAGGTCAAGTGGCGATTCATTTGGTCAAGATCGCTCTGAAGCTGAGCATATTGCCCTGCGCTAATCAGCGGGTCGCTTTGAGTCGTCAAGAGCGCCTGAAGCGGCAGGACTCGGAACTGATACTTGCCGCTGGCGCTGTAGCGATATACCCAGGTTAGCAGCGCTTTGATATCCGTAATTTCCGTTGTCTGTTCAGGAAATTTCTTTCTGACTTTCACCTGAAAAATCACGCCAAATTCTTTGTAGCCGCCGCGCTGGTTGGAAATAAAATTCCCCATTGAATAGATTACCGCTCCTTTTCTGACTCCTCCTTTTATGGCTCCATCTCCCACCAGCTCCAGCACCTCATAGGGCTGCACCACATGCGGATGGCTCCCCAAAATCACATCCGCGCCCGCTCGAATCAGCACGGCGACTAAGCGCTGCTGCTCGGCGTTCGGCTGGCGTTGGTACTCAGTGCCAAAATGCAGCATCACCGTCACAAAGTCCGCACCCTGTCGTTTAGCTTCAGCAATATCCTGAATGATCTTCGCTTCGTCAATCAGCGAGACGAGATAGCCTTTTGCTTCGGGAATCGGAATGCCGTTTGTGCCATAGGTGTAAGCCAGCATCGCCATCCGGATTTGCTGCTTTTCTAGAATCAAAATCTGCTGAGCTTCCTCTGGCGAAGCGTCAGTTCCGACTGGATATAAACCTCTGGCCTGAACGGTTTTAAGCGTGTTGAGTATACCAATCTCCCCACGATCCAGAGAATGGTTGTTGGCAGTCGTGAGAATATTGAATCCTGCGGCCTGGAGCGCATCTGCCAAACTGTCGGGCGCGTTGAATCGCGGATAGCCCGTATATTCTAAGTCTGCACCTGCAAGCGGTGTCTCTAGATTAGCAATTACCCAGTCACCCTGCGCCAAAATATCCCGAACTGGCTCAAAGAAGCTGTCGTATCGATAGGTTTGGGTGGTTGGATCGTAGCCAGACTGAATCTGACTGCCGTGCATCATAATATCTCCTACCGCAACTAGCTGAGCTTCTGTGCTGTAGTGCTGCGGCTGCGGAGATGCAGCGGGACTAGCTGATGGGCTAATCGGGGCTGAAGCATCTGGAGCTTGGCTGAAGCTTTTGGAGAGAGAGTTGACGGCAGCACATCCTGTCAGCAGACAAATTCCGCCCAGCAGCGCCGACAGAAACAGCGGTCTGGTGCGTGATCGAGGAGAATGCTCTGTGACTCTGGTAGATCTGCTCATGGGTTGATGGTCTGCCTCAAAGCCTCGCCGCACAGAGCGCTGCCCCAATCAACCCCACCTGCTCATTTAAGATCACATAGACCGGCACTCGTTCGAGCAGGGCGCGCATTCGGCCTTTATCGACCATGGCGTTGATGAAGCTGCCCGACTGCATCAGCGGTAGGTTTTTGGCGGCTACACCGCCCGCAATATAGAGTCCGCCGTAGGGCAGCAGCTTCAGCGCCAGGTTGCCCGCCTCCGCGCCGTAGAGTTCGACAAAGAGATCCATCGTGTTTCTAGAGAGCGGATCGCGGGCTTGGCTGGCCGCGAGGGCAATCACCGCCGCCGGGTCAACCGACTTTTCGCTCAAGCCTGCTTCACGCTCCCAGGTGCGGATGGCTGTCGCCACATCGGGCGACTCGACCATCGCCTGTCGGTCGCGCAGAAACTGGTAGATGGCGACAATCCCCATGCCCGACACCACCCGCTCCACCGAAATCCGCGAGACACTCAGCTTGTCACGCAGATACTTCAACAGCTGAAACTCTAGCTCAGAGCGCGGGGCAAAGTCGGTATGGCCGCCTTCAGTGCCAAAGACCAGGTAGCGGTCAGCTTGGCGAATCAAGAAGCCTTGGCCTAAGCCCGTACCTGCCCCAATAATCGCAATCGGCGCTGCGGGCTGCGGTTCGCCCGTCTGGAGGCTGAGTAGATGTTCGGGGCTGAGTCCCGGAATGCCGTGACCGACTGCCACAAAGTCGTTGATCAGCTGCACCTGCGCCATCGACAGGTCGCGCTTCAGGCGTTCGCCATCTAGCAGCCAGGAGAGATTGGTGAGCGTGGAGGTGTTCTGGACAATTGGCCCCGCAATTGAGAAGCAGGCTTTTTCGGGGGCGGGCGCATAGCCCAGCTTGGCTTCAGCTGCCGCCAAAAACTGGCGCACCATCGGCACGAGATCGGGGAATTCGGCGCTGACAAAGCGTTCTTCATGCAGCGGGTTGAGCTGGGGAACGCCCGATCCAGAGCCAGACTCAGAACCTGATTCAGACTCAAATGCCTCTGCTAACATCAGGATTGTTTTAGTGCCGCCCGTATCGCCTGCCAAGATCTGAGTCATAGGACTGCCCTGTTAAGTCTCCACAAAAAATCTCTTTAATCTCTGCAAATCTAGATTCCCAGGTAAAACTATGGCGCAATTTGCCGCTTTAATCCAGCAGCTTCATCACGGGTTGATTGTCTCCTGTCAGGCTCCCAGCGATTCGCCGCTGCATGATCCGCAGGTGATGGCGGCGATGGCGGCGGCGGCGGTGCAGCGGGGAGCGGTGGCCGTGCGCATCGATTCACCTCAGCATGTGGCGGCAGTGCGGCAGCGGGTAGATGCGCCGATTATTGGGCTGTGGAAGCAGCAGATTCCGGGCTGCGAGGTCTACATTACGCCAGATTTTGCGGCGGCAGCGGCAATTGCGGCAGCAGGGGCCGATATCATCGCGGTGGATGCGACCCAGCGACCGCGTCCCGGCGGCGAGACCGCAGCTGGCTTAATTGAGCGGATTCAGCGCGATCTGGGCAAGCCGGTGATGGCGGATGTTGATTCGCTGGAGTCGGCGCTGGCGGTGATGGGTGGAGACAGGAGCGGGGCAGATCTGGTGGGGACAACGCTCTATGGCTACACGGCAGAAACCCGGCACTTGCAGCCGCCAGGATTTGAGCTGGTGAGCGAGCTGGTGCAGCAGCTAGAGGTGCCGATTATTTGTGAGGGAGGCGTGGCGAGTCCAACGATGGCGCGACGGGCGCTGGAGCTGGGGGCAGATGCGGTCGTGGTCGGAACGGCGATTACGGGGATTGATCTGTTGGTGCAGGCTTACTGCGCGGGGTTACAGGGGTAGGCGGACGAGTGGTGGTTTTGCGAGCAGGCAGTTTTGTAAACGGCTATTTTGTAAACGGTTATTACAGTTTGCGAATAGAAATCACGGTTTGCAAAAAATAAAAGCTGGTTCAAGTTAGGGGTTTCTGAGTATCATGTTGCGACCGCCTGCGTAAACTTGGCCTGAGCTTGGCGCTCCACGCTTAGCGCTCTGTTCTTGGCGACTAGTCTTGGCGACTAGCGCCCTGCCCCTGCTACTAGCGCTCACAACCCCTGCATGTCTATCTCAACCCTGCTTGCTCTCAGCGCTGACCTGCTACTGTTTGGCCTCTGTCTAGCCGCTCTGCGATTTTACGGACAGGCTGCCATCAGCGCTTTTGAACGGGTTGCTGCTGTTCCCCCGCCGGAGTTTTGGCCTAGCGTGATGCTGCTGAAATCGGTTGATGAACTGAATGGAGATCTGGACAGCAGCGACGCTAATTTGGCCTCGTTTTGCCAGCAAGTCTATCCGCAGTACTGCATTCGGTTTGTGGTGGCAGCGGATGCGGCTTCAGGCGGTGAGCTGGTGCAGCGATTGCAGCGATTGGCGCAGCAGTTTCCACAGCGCGATATTCAGACTGTGAGTGCAGCCGAGCTGGATCAGCTGATTGGTCGCTGCCGCAAGGCTCGTTCTGGTAGTCGGCAGGCCAATCCGCCCCAGATCTGGGTCTTGGTTGAAGGCAATGTTTGCGTGGAGCCAGACTATCTAGCGCAGATGGTGCAGCCGTTTCGGGCGCCCAGCGTTGGCTTAGTCAGCGGTGTGCGTACCCGGCATCTCTCCCCCTGGAAAAACCGATTTGCCACCCTCAGATCCATAGAGCGCTACGGTAGAGCGCTGGTGATGCGAGATTCTGAGCTGATGACTGGCTCTAGTTTGGCAATCCGGGCTGATTTGCTCGCCAAGCTGGCTGGAGCTGACTACTGGCCTGCTAGTTCTTTCTCTGGCTCGCTCTCTGGGCTAATGGAGACAGTTCGCTGCCCAGACTGCTGGCCGATGCAGTGGACGACGCTAGGTTACCGGATGGCGCTCTCTACTGCTGCGGTGGAGCGCGCATCCCAACCGCAATCTAAAAGTTCTGGCTGGCAGCAGGCGCTGAACCAGCAGATCAACGGGGCGCGAGCGCAACGGCTAGCCTGTCCCAAGCGCTATCTCCAGCAGGGGCTGAGCTACGGCACGCTGTACGGGCTGCTGCTGCTGTGGCTGATGCAGAGTCAGAGTCTGTTTTGGGGCTGGATAACGGCGGGCTGGATAACGGCGGGCTGCACCTGGCTAGCTGAGTTTGTGATGCTCTGCGGGCTGGGCGGCTGCTTGCAAATCCCATCAGTTTGGCGACTGGGCTGGCTACTGCCGCTGAATAGCCTGATGGGCTTTGGCATCTGGGTTTGCGGCTTTGGGGGCGGGCGGGCTGCATCGTCAGGTGCATCCGATTCAAATAGACAGCCCGTTGCAGTATCAGCTGGATTGCAGCCCGAATTGCAGCCCGAACCAGCGGCCAACTATACCGCGCCGCTTTCAGTTCGATAGTTGTTCTGGCGTTCGAGCCGCTTGCCCCCTGCATGTCCAAACCGAGAGCGCCCCGCAATCGTACCCTGACCGTATCGGCTGACGAACTGACAGCCTATCAGCCCTACCGACTAGCCGCCGCCCCGACGGTAGCTCAGCTTTTAAACCAGACGATTAATGAGGATCTGTTTGCGGTTTTGGACAGGTTGCCGACTGCTTTTGTCGATTTGCTATTTATCGATCCGCCTTACAACCTGACTAAATCGTTCGGTGCGGCCAGCTTTCGAGAACAGTCGGTGGCGGACTATCAGCACTGGCTAGAATCGTGGTTCTCTAAGCTGCTGCCCGTACTCAAGCCGACAGCCTCGGTCTATCTCTGCGGTGACTGGCGTTCGGCAGCGGCAATGCAGCTGGTGATGCAGCGTCACTTAATTTTGCGAAACTGCATTACCTGGGAGCGTGAAAAAGGTCGGGGTGCAAAGGCCAACTGGAAAAGTGCCGCAGAGCAGATCTGGTTTGGCACGGTGTCAGAGCGCTATACCTTTAACCTGGAAGCCGTGAAGCTCAAGCGGCGAGTCATTGCCCCCTACACCAACGCGACCGGAGACCCCAAAGACTGGCAGCGCTACCCTAGCGGCAACTATCGCCTGACGCATCCCTCTAATCTCTGGACAGATCTGACGGTTCCTTTCTGGTCAATGTCTGAAAACACGGATCACCCGACCCAGAAGCCAGAAAAGCTGCTGGCTAAAATTATCCTGGCGAGTTCTCAACCGGGCGAGCTAGTGTTTGATCCGTTTTTGGGGGCGGGCACCACCTCAGTCGTCGCCAAAAAAACGGGACGCAGCTATGTAGGAATTGAGCTAGACCCTCTATATTGCTGCATCAGCGACAAAAGGCTGGCGCGGGCTGAGCAGGATTGCTCGATTCAAGGCTATGCGGACGGCGTGTTTTGGGAGCGCAATTCTAGGTAGCGCGGGCGGGTCAAGAGCGAGTCAAACGGCGGCAGTCGTCGTCAGCTCAAAGCGGTAGTTTTCAATCACGGGATTGGCCAAAAGCTGGTCGCAGATGCGGTCGAGCTGCTCGCGGGCGGCGGTTTCACTGCTGGCGCTGAGGCTTAGCTCAACATATTTGCCAATTCGCACCTGCTCAACATTATGGTCGCCCATTTGCTTCAGGCCAGCCTGGACTGCGGTTCCGGCTGGATCGAGGACTGAAGGACGCAGTGTGACGTAAATTTTAGCCTGGTAGGTTTGGGTCATGGCGACTGGCGGGATGCAAATCTCAGCCATAGTATAGTATGGCTCTCATTCTACGCTGGAAGCCTGAATCCAGCGTCCAATGGGTAGTGTTTCATTAGGAGAATGCGAATCCTTGGGACTGCCAGGACTGAAGAATCTGAAATGGATTGTATTTGACTAAGTCAGCCGTGCCAAAGATATTGTGTGAGGGCTGCTCCGACTTGGCGTTCCACGTCTGGATCGGCAGGCAAATTCTAGCGCTGGGACTGATAAAGCAGATGGCGGTGAAGGTCGAAGGCGGCTTCAATCAGTTCACCATAGGTTCTAGCAGCATCCAAGGCCCAAGAGTAGTAGGCGAAAACGGCGGAGAGGATACCGACTGGAGCCGCCCACCAAGCACCCAAGGCAGTCCAACCGATAAATAGCAAGCTCCAGAGCCAGACACGAGCAGCGGTGTTGAGATCGGCGCGGGCTGCTTGTAGGTCTTTTTTGACGGCATCGGGTAGCAGCAGCCAGAGGCGTGACCAGCAACTGCCTGGGCGCAAATGCTTGGAGCAGTCAGCGCTGTTGCGACTGGAGTTCAATCCACAGACTAAGGCGATTGCCGGGTTGATTGAGGAGGCTCAGCACCAGACAATCACCAGCCATAGTCTTCCTAGTAAGTGACCATATCTTCGATCAGCTCTCGCACCCGTTCGCGCCAGCCTGGAATCTGGTGCAGCCGTTCGAGTTGTCCGTCAGGCAGTCTGAGGCAGAGTGGTCTTGCTCCTAGCTTGGGCGGTCGAGCAACCCCTGCCTTCTGAGGGTTCTGCTGCTGCATAGCTTTCCTTTTTGCTGCACTGCCGCAATTCTAAGTTGTTCCTGCGCGGTTCGAGTTGGCCCCGCTGCTGGAGTAGTAATGAAGTACCACTCGCCGCACGGGCGCGGGCTAGCCCTGAGTCTGAAGCTTGAAGTTAAGGTGAATCTGCGCCAGCCACTTGATCTGCTTGCATAAACTCTCCCGGCAAGATCCCGACAGCGTGATAGCCTTCAGTATCTGGCTATGTGTACCCCCAATGGATGCTGCATGGCTAGAGCTAAATTTCAACAGACGATCAAGCGTTGGACTCAGATCCCTACTTCTTACGCTGAGGTGCAGGTTGAAGCAAATCTCATGACTGTGATGTGGGAAGAGTTAGAAGTCGGGTTTCACAAGTCGGTGCTACATCCGGCCATTGGCTCCGGGTTGATTGCAGATTGGCTCCTGTACCAAGATCTCGACAGACCGCCCATCCTAGTCGTGGAAGATAAAAAGCGTATCCCTGAGTTAGCCGACGTGCCGGATGCAGACTTTGTTGAAAAATGCGAGAAGCACTGCCTTTACAAAGAAGCTGTCGGCGACTTCAGTGGCAGTCCAGGCAACAACGGTATTCGGCAGTATCTTGACAGTAGCAAGGTAAAACCTGATCGGTTGGCTTCTTATGGGCTGGTGTTTAACGGTGATTTTTTTCAGCTCTGGCGGCGGGTTGATGGACTTGTCCTGCCTATGACTCCTATCCAAAGAATGACGGCGGAAACCATCCCGACTCTAATGGGGCAACTGCAATACATTCTGACCTCGCCCAAGCGGGCGCTGATTACCTCAATTTGGAATCGGAAGGGTGGTGTATCCAAAACGACCAACACCGTCAACTTGGGGGCAACGCTAGCCGTTCAGGGTAAGCGAGTGCTGCTGATTGATGCAGATGAGCAGAACGACTTAACGCGAGGGGTGGGGCTAGTCCCCGATGCGCTGGAGGGATGGTTTGAAGAGAGTGTGGATATGTTGCAGAAAAATGACTTTGACGCAGCAAAATCTTTAGTGAGCAAAGCTCTTCATCGTCGGATGTTTCCCTTGTCCTCTGTCCCTGCTTCAAATTACTCTTTCCATGTCCTATCAATTCCTGAATTAAGTATCAAGGAATTTCGACGGACTAATGATATAAGTAATCCGGATAAGATCAAGGTATTCAAGAGATTGGTAAACTTGGTTGCAGGTGGCTTTGACTATATTTTCATTGACACTTCTCCTGCTTACGAAGTTTTCACCAGCTGTATTCTCTACGCAGCTGACACCGTTCTTATCCCAGTCGATTACGGTAAAAAATCTCTCTATCATGGCGTTGATATTTACAAATTCTTGCGAGATGTCAGAGCGAAAAGAGCAGAGCACGACAAGCTTTACCTTGGCCCTTGGAATCTAGGACTACTCTTCAGCAATTGCCCTCCTGATGCGGGGGCTGTCTTGAATGGATTGATGTCTGACGAATTAGCAGGACACAAGTTTACTGGGCGTCAGTGTCAGACCAGGATACAGACGTATGCTCAGACAAAGGTTGCTGAGTTCAAATGCGCTCCTGTCGTTTGCTGGCAGGCTTCTCCTGTCACGCAGCTTTATAGGAATCTCGCCAATGAATTGTTTTTGAAATACAACTCTATCAACGAATAGCCATGCCAATCCTTGATGATGCCCCTTTTGCAATAACCCTGGGTGAGCTACAGCGCATCCCCTGTAAGTTTATCGAGTTAAAAGCCAAGAGCAATCCTCTGCTGGTCAAAAGCTTGGCGCGAACGCTGGGTGGGCCGAAGAGAAATGTTTTGCCAGTTATTGTTAAGCCGATTGCAGAAGACCACTACGAGGCAGTTTTTAATCAACTGATTCTAGAAGCTGCTCAGCACGCGAAGTTAGACTTTATTTGGTGCATTCCTGTTGACGATGAACTGCAAGCCCAGGTTGCAGATGAGTCAGGTCAGGTCTTCCAGATCAATGCGCTGACAGCTACAGAGAAGGAATTGATTGAAGCTCTGACGTACATCAAGAGTTTGGATGCAACCTTAAAAAGGGTAGATCCAAGCAATGTCGCAAAAGTGATCGTTGCGTCGAGGTCTCCAGCGTGGAAAGACTTGAAACCCCTGACAAAACTCAAGTGTGGGATAGGGGTAAAGACTGTGAAGGCATTAGGTCGATATTTTGTCCTCCAAGGCTGACGCGGATTGACAAATCAACCCTGAACGCCCTTTGCAAAGCCCTCAAATGCCAGCCTGGAGATTTGATGCGGTACGAGGAAGACACCTAGCGCAGTAAGAGACTTGACCTTTTCCACAGCAATAGCGGACTTCCACCGCAGTTGCAGGCTATCTTGGAGACTGACGGGCGGATTGTGCTCAAAGCTACGGCTTCCTCTAAGGCATCAGAATTTATCTGAATGTCTGAGTCTAGATGTCTGAGCGTCTAGATGTCTGAGCGTCTAGATGTCTGAGCAAGAGTATTTTCGCGCCCACTTTACGGTTCTGACTTTAATTATTCGACTTTAATTTTCACTTATCCCTTCACTTTTGACAGGACATTGATGAACCAGAACTTTACGGCTCCAGATTTCATTGACGTAGATTTGCCAGAGTTTTTGCAATTGCTGCCGGGTATTCTCTGGGAGCTAGAGGTTATGGATGGCGAACCAGGGCACTTTACCCGTCGCTACGGAGAATTTGATCCAGCCCTGCATCAAATTGTGCTAGTTGGGCAGCAGATCTCCGAGGCGCTCCCCAGGGGACATGCAATTCTTGCCAATCTTCGCAGAGGGATTCAGTCCAAGCAGCCCTTTAGCTACATTGAGGGGACTCGCACAGGACGGTTTTATCACAATCGCTGTCGTCCCGTCTTTGATGAGTTGGGGCAGGTCGTGCGGATTGTCGGCATGTCGATTGATATGACCGAATCGCTAGAGGATTGCATGTCTCAACTAAGCCGCGCTCGCTGGCAGTCAGAGCAAGCGAGCGCATCACCCACTCAGCTTGCTGCCAATCGCTCTCTAGCCGATCTTGACTTAGCCTCTGTAGATTTAAGCCAGAGTTGCTACATGGTATATCAACCGATTGTAGATCTGCGTCAAACCAACTCGACCAATCTTCCAATCAGCGGAGCCGAGGCTTTGATCCGATTAAAAATTAACGACACTGATATTTTGCCAAGTGATTTCTTACCTTATCTGGAGCTAGTCGGGCGATCAGCAGAATTGTCGCAGTGGATCATTCCACAAACCTGTCGAGATATTCGTCAGGTCGTGCAAAAACAGCCCGATTTTTTTGTAGCAATGAATCTGAGAGTGCCAGATCTGCTGCTGCCCAATCTGGTTCAGCTCTTGCAAGAATCAATCACCGAGAACCAGCTACAGGGCAAAAACCTACATTTGGAAATTGTCGAGACGGTCGGCTTGCTGAGTGCGGAGCAATATGCCACCGTTGAGCAAGTGCTCTATCAAATCCGTATCTTGGGAATCCGGATTGGAGTAGATGACTTTGGCACCCAAAATAGCAATTTCGACCGGCTGCGGTTTCTCGTCGTAGATGACTTTATGAAAATTGATCGCTCTTTCATGCCCCAAGAATATAGCGGCTGTGAGACCTCAGTCTGTATGGCAATGTCCTGGATTAGCAAAACCTTTCAGCTGCGATTGATTGCCGAAGGAATTGAAGAATTGGCACAGCTCATGCTAATGCGGGCAATTGGCTGCGACTATGGACAGGGATATTACTTTCACCGCCCCATGCTGCTAGAGGATCTAAAGGCGCTGATTACGAAAGCTGAGTTACAGAATGAATGAGCATCCTGATAATCTGAGGTGTTAGTCTGAGGTGTTATTTGTGATTAGGATTCAATCATTGACAATAGCAATCGACGCAGTTTGGCCATCAATATAAAGATAGGGCGGGGTTCGACCAATGGATATTCAACAGGTTGCCGATCAGCTAATGGCTGACTTCCACCAAGAGCGCCAGCTCGTGGATTTGATGATTCAGGGCTGCATTGAATACCGCTGGGCCGTGGGCAACGAAGAGCGGCAGATTGCTGAGGCAATGATCTACAATGCCTTTGAAACCTATGCCATTGAGCGAGGATTTCCGCTGCCACAGGCCGAGGAATTTTGCGAGGACTACCTAGATGATTTAGTTCGTGCGATTGATGAAATCTTGTAAATGAAATTCACAGAAACGATCGCTAGATATACCTAGATATATATTTATATCCCGCCTGTAGGTTTCCCAAATCTAAAAAATCTGCCAGACGTAGAACGTTAATATCTACGTCTGGCAGAGCTGACATGCTGTTTAGCTTCAGGGTCGAGTGCGAGTCTAGCCCGCTCGGTTGGTTTCGAGCGGGCTATAGCTGGTTTTAGGTCAGCTTCATCCCATCTAGTCTGCGAACAGCCACAACCGCTGATCTGGCTGGCGCGTTGATCTGCTTGCTTGGCCAGTTAGAACCAATTGGCACCTCGCGAACTTGCATAAACTCCTCCCCATCAGCGGTTCTCATCGCATATTGCCGGGTCTCGACAGCCATATCCTGACGGATGCCCCCATATTCGCCGGGATGCTGAGCCGCCAAAAACAGGGTTTTCTCATCCGCTGTAAAGAACGGCCCAGTCATCTCAGAATCCATAGGACCAAAGCCAAAGAGATAAGCCTCACCCGCATTCGGGCCAGAAGCTGGAATAAACCAGATTGAATTATTGCCAAACAGTCCCCGCAAGTTTGACTGGCTGACGGCTTTGCCTTCCTTATCGATGCGGCTAGGGACAGCTTTGTTATGCTTGTCGGTAGACATATCGGTCACAACCCAAATGTTGCCCTGATTGTCAATCGCCACGTTGTCAGGATTCGCAAAACCTAGCCCACCTTCAGCAGGTTCACCGCCCGTCGCAAACATTGACCAAGCGAAGGTCATAGCTGCCGGGTCGTTAGCTGTCTCATCCAGGCGCATCACCCAGCCATACTCATAGGGTGTTTCACCGTTTGGACCTTTGAACACCCGCGCATCAGGGCTGCCGTCGCTGCTGCTGGGCGCGCCAGAGGTAAAGGTGACAAACAGCGAGCCTTGGGCATTCACCTCAGTGTCTTCAGGTCGAGCCGTACAGGTTGCACCTGCGGCGCTAGCCGCATAGTGAGCGTCGATTAGAATTGCCCCCTGCAACTCTTCTGCATTGCCCTGATACAGATCGCCTAGCTGCTTAAACTGCTGCTTGAAGCTAGCAATTGCGGCATCCTCTTCCACCTTGGCTGTACCGCCCGCAGCGCGGTCTGGATTGGGCAGCATAATCATCTTGCCGACATGAACGCTCGGCAAATCCGGGTTGATGGGCGTATCAGCCTTGAGCGGAATCCAAGAGCCTGTGCCGTCTGGGTTAAACTTGGCGGCATAGAGCATTCCGTCTGAAAGCAGCTGGGAGTTGGCCTTGTCTTTGGGATTGATAACGGTGCCGCTGCTGACAAATTTGTAGAGGTGGCCGCCCCGACGGTCACAGCCGGAATAAAAGGCGAGCTTTTTGCCAGCATCAACTCGAATCCCCACCGCCTCATGTCGGTAGCGCCCCATCCAGGTATGCTTAGTCCCGTAGTCGTTGGGATTCGCCGGATCGACTTCCACAATCCAACCGTATTTGTTGCCCTGATAGCCCAACGCATTGCCCTGTCCGGCAATATCCTCAATTTCGCCTTCTGCGGTCACCCATTGGAACGGCGTTTTGCTGGGTGAAAAAGCAGTACCATCAGCATAGACAGGGTCAGCCACTTCGCCCTGAAAGTTTTCCTCCGCACTGAGGGCGGTTCCCCAGGGGGTTGTCCCCCCTGCACAGTTTTGGTGGGTGCCAATGATTTTGTCACCTAGACCGTCGATATAGCCTTGGCCGCTGGTCTTCCGGAAAACGGCAGCAGCGGGGCCAGTCGATTTGAGGTACTTGCCATCTTCCAGCCCCGCAATGCCGCTGATCCGGCGGTCGGCGTTGGAATAAGTCCGCTCCCAGCCGCCATCTGCTTTGCGACGCACCGAAATCACCGACATCCCCTGCTCATACTGTCCGGCTCTGGAGATTGCCCGAATTTTTTCCTTAAGCGGGTCGCCATCAGGCAGCGCAAAGGCATCAATTTTGCCATCTTCCATGGTTTCGGCAATGGCTCGCACCTCGGCAAAGGGCAACGACCGCCCTATCACCTGCTGATAGCCTGCGGCCCAGGGTTTAGCGCTGATATATTCATGATTGATGGTCAGGAAGCCTTCACCAGGGCTAGTTTCCACATAAGAAATGTAGTCATTGTTGCTGCCGTAGTAATCAGACTGACCGATCTGGTCGCCCCAAGCCACGATTACATCGTAGGTATAACCTTCTGGCAGCAGCAAATCATCAGCAACCGTAAACTGACTGTAGTCGCTAATTTGCTTAAGCCGCTCAAGCCCATCAGCAGCTAGGGGCATCGGGCCTTTAATGGGCTTAAAAGAAAGGTTGCCAATCGGACTAGCCATTGTTTGAGCGATAGCGTCCTCCGCCAGTGCTGAGGAACCGCCGCGTTGGCTCAAAGGTGAAAGTGCGAGCGAACCGGCACTCGCGCCCAAAAACGCCAGAAAATGTCTCCGTTTGATTGCCATGTCTCGCTCTCTTTTAGGATATGCAGTGTAGTTCGGTTTCAGGCATGGCTTGAGTCAGCCTGCATTAGAAACCTACCAAGAGCGGATTAAGGCTTTGTGAAGGGAACTTTAACGTCTCCGCAAATTTGAGCAAGTTTGGGCGCTAAGTTTGGGCATTGCGTCAAGTATCAGCAGTCATAAATTTTTTAAAGTAGCTTCAACAAAATTGATGATTGCGATTGGGATACGCGCCAAATTGACTAGCGCCAAACCTTAGGCAAGCCTGACAAAGCCTGCTCTTTTATGAGACTATTAGATGATAGGAATTTTTACCTATGAATTTTTTCAACACAAAAGTTATTTTTTCCCAACTTTACTCAAGAAATATTTGTAGTTTTCTATACTAGAGTTAACCTTTAATAAACTTGCGAACGGTTCCCTCCAGCTTCTACTAGCTCTCTGGGCTGTTCCAACTTATCGAATTTGAACGCTGCTAGCAGCCAGATTCGAGTCACCTGATTTAGTAAAAGAGGCGCGGGAGACGTGAACCAGACTTCTGTTCAGCAGATGCGACGCTACGATCCAGAAGCAATTCGTCGCTACTATCGCAATCGACCTTGGCAAGCGGTCTGGCGCGCCTTCATTACGATCTGGCTGTTCGCGGGCTTTGTGCTGGGGCTGAAGTGGGATGACTGGACAGGGCGCTGCAAGCTAGGGCAGCAAAACCGCGCCGTGCAGCTGCGGCGAATTCTCACCCGGCTAGGCCCCACCTACATTAAAGTTGGGCAGGCGCTCTCGACTCGGCCTGATCTGATTCGCAAAGACTTTCTAGACGAGCTAATCAAGCTGCAAGATCAGCTGCCGCCCTTCCCGACTGAGATTGCTCGCCGGATTATTGAGCAAGAGCTAGACCGCAGCATTGAGGAAATGTACAGCGAGTTCTCAGCTGAACCCATCGCGGCGGCTAGCTTGGGGCAGGTCTACCAAGGCCGACTTCGCAGCGGCGAAGCGGTGGCAATTAAAGTGCAGCGCCCCGGACTGCTGCCTGTACTGACGCTGGATCTCTATCTGCTGCGCTGGGGGGCGGGCTGGATGGCTCCCTGGCTGCCCTTGAATCTTGGCCATGACCTGCGGCTCGTCGTCGATGAGTTTGGCACCAAGCTGTTTGAAGAAATCGACTACGTGAACGAAGGCCGCAACGCCGAAAAATTTGCCGCCAACTTCCAAAATGACATCACGATCAAAGTCCCGGCGATTTACTGGCGCTATAGCGGCCAGCATGTGCTGACGCTGGAATGGATCAACGGCTTCAAGCTCACCGATCTGCAAAAGGTACGCGAATCGAACCTTGACGAAAACGCCCTGATTGAAATTGGCGTGACGGCTGGGCTGCGGCAGCTCCTAGAGTTTGGCTTCTTTCATGCCGATCCGCATCCCGGCAACCTATTTGCCATGCCCAGCGGTCAGATGGCCTACATTGACTTTGGGATGATGGATCAGCTGAGCGAGGAGATGAAAGAAACCCTGGTGGATGCGGTGGTGCATCTGATTAACCAGGACTATGAAGCGCTGACCCGCGACTTTGTGAAGCTGGGCTTTTTGACAGCGGACGTGGATATCCGCCCGATTGTGCCCGCGATTGAAACCGTGATGGGCAACGCCCTGGGAGCCAGCGTCGGCGACTTCAACTTTCACTCGATCACCGATCAGTTTGCCTCGCTGATGTACGAGTATCCGTTCCGGCTGCCCGCCAAGTTTGCCTTGATTATTCGCTCACTGGTCACCCAAGAAGGGATTGCGCTCAGCCTCAATCCTGACTTTAAGATTGTCAACGTCGCCTATCCCTACGTGGCGCGACGGCTGCTGATGGGCGAATCACCTCGGCTGCGGCAGCGTCTGCTGGAAGTTTTGATCAAGGACGGCAAGTTTCAGTGGGAGCGCTTGGAAAACCTGCTGCGAATTGCTCGCTCCGACAGCGACTTTGATATTTTGCCCACGGCTCAACTCGGCCTACAATACCTCTTGTCAGCGGAAGGGCAATACCTGCGGCAGCAGCTCATTTTGGCGTTAGTGGAAGGCGACCGTCTGCATACTGAAGAGGTGCAGCGGCTCTGGAACCTAATCAAAGATGACGTCAAGCCAGCTCGATTGTTTAACGTGGCGCTGGGCGCGTTGCGGAGCTTCTCTCCCGCGCCCGTGTTGCCGGTTTCGCTGATGCCGTTTAATTCTCTTGATCGCTAAGGAGCTGCTGCTTGGACTACGCTAATCCCCCCTATTTTCTGCTGTTTGCTGGCCTGCTGATCGCCCTCACCTCAGGTGCTGCCTTTGAGGCGACGCTGAAAGGCTCAGTCAATGACTGGGCGCGCAACCGCTCGACCCGGACACTAGCCAATATGCGCGGCATGTCGCTGTTGCTGCCGTTTTTGGGCATCTGCCTGGGAACCTGGCTGTTTCTGGCCTCCGGGATTTCAATTTTTGGCTTTCCCGGCGCGATTGCGTTTGGAATTGCGTTTTTGCTGACGTTGCTGACGGGTCTGCTCGTCTGGACGCAGCTCGGCCAGATTTTGATTCAGCTGGAGCAGGGCGGCTCGAAGGCGCTGGATCTCGATTCGTTTTAGCCCAGAGTTGAGTTTCAGCTCCAGTAAACTCTCTTTGCCGCAGGCTATCCGGGCTGCGTTTGATCCGGATCAATTTCTGATTGATGCTCGTTTGGAGAGTCAGCTAAGCTGTCAGGCTGGCTCTGGCCGTTTGGGGGTGCTGGATTGGCTGGTTCCCCCGGCTGGTCGCCAGTGGCCTCTTCCAGCACAGTTGTTGCGTCGGGTGACGGGTCGATGCCCTGAGTGCCCACCACCGTCTCGGCTTCTGAGGGCGGTACTTCGTCAGCAGGCTGGGGCTGGGGCTGAGCCTCTGGCGACTCTGGCACTGGATCCGGTTGCGGCTGGGTCACTGGATCTTGCGGTGCTGTTTTGCCAGATGCCTGTGGCTCAGTCTGTGGCTCAGTCTGTCGCTCAGTGGCAGGGGGCGGTGCAGGAGCGGGGCTGGGCGAAGCGGCAGGAGCCACAGATGGAGCCGAGAGTCCGCTGGCTTTGCCCTGCAAGTTATGAATTAGCAGATTGACGTTATTGAGATCAAGTTTGGTGAAGCTATCGACTTTGAAGGCGAGTCCTCCGCAAATGAAGCTCTCCATTTTGGTTTGGTCATCAAACTTGACCCCGGTCAGGTTAGCGTTGTTCAGGGTGACTCCGTTGAGGTTGGCTCCGCTCAAATTGGCCTGCTCTAAGTTGGCATGACTCAAATCAGCTTGACTCAGATCGGCTCCGCTCAGGTTGGCCTGCCGCAGATCCGCCGCCTGCAAATTTGCCTTGGAGAGATTCGCGCTCGCTAGAGTAGCCTGCTGAAGCGTCGTATGCTGCATTTGGGCAGATTGCAGCCGCGCGGCGCGGAGGTTGGCCAGACTGAGGTTGGCATATTCAAGCGTTGCACCTGTGAGGTCAGCCTCAGTTAAGCTAGCTTTTTCCAGGATGGCATGGCTCAAATCAGTTTGGCTGAGGTTGGCTCCATGCAGGTTGGCCAGCGGCAGATGCATCCGGCTCAGCTTCAGGCCCGCCAGATCAACGCCCGCCAGATTGGCGTTTTTGGGCACGTTGATTAGAAATAAAATGAGCTGCTGTCGGTTGAGTTCTGCCATCTCGTCAAGATATCGCACCTTCAGGTCAGCGCCACAATTTCTTGAAACAATTGCTCAAACTCATCCGCCGCCTCGCCAGATGCCTTGCCCAGCAGATCCCAGACGGTTGCTGCCTGCCCAAAGGTGTCAGCCACTGCCTGCCGCTGATGGATCACGGTTTTGAGAATCGGCAGCTTCAGGCTTTGCAGTTGCGCTATTGCCTCATCTTTCAGCCGCGTTCCCTTCACCGCCCGCGACAGAAAAACGGCGGCTTTAGGCGCGCCGTTGCGAATCGCCTGCGCCTGCTGAATCAGCTGAATTGCATCTGCGGCTGAGCGCAGATCGACACCCGTTGGCTGGCAGGGAATCACGGCCAAATCAGAGCGCAGCACAATCGCCTTGGTCGCTTCCGAGAGTCCGGCTGGCCCGTCAATAATCAGCTGGTCATACTGCTCCAGCAGCTTCGGGATTTCCGCCATCAGCTGCCCGGAGGTTTGAGCCACCGCATAGGGCACCGGATCTTCGAGCGACTCCAGCCAGATCGAGCTAGAGCGCTGCGCGTCTGCATCGACGAGTACGACGCTATGCCGCTTGCGATAGAGCCAGTAGGCCAAATGCACGGCAGTCGTCGATTTGGCACAGCCCCCCTTCTGGTTAATCAAGGCAATGACTGACATAGCGCTGTTTGTTGTCAATATCCGCAACTTTAGCAGCAACTCTAGCGCCAGCAGTACCGTAGCCCGTCTGTATTTTCAGAAAACTTTTTCAGAAAACTTGAGAAACCAGCCAGAGACTCAAGCTTGCATCACCTCGGCTGTGGTGGGTAATCCGCGCTGCGAAACCAGCTGATTGAACAGCACCATTGTCGTGCTGGGATTCTCCTCAAAGCCAATCCGCTGATAAAACTGCTGCTGATGGGTGGTCATCAGGTAGACCCGCTCCACCCGGCTGACATGTGGATGCGCCAAAACTGTCTCTACCAGCCGCCGCCCCAGTCCAGCCCCCTGATAGTTAGGGTGAACCACTACGTCCCAAATCGTCGCCCGGTAGATGCCGTCTGAGGTGGCTCTGGCAAAGCCAATTAGCTGCTCGCCATCCCAGGCGGTGACAATCGGCTTGCTGTGGGTCAGGGCAATCTGCCAGTCTTCCAGGCTGCGATCTTGCGCCCAAAATGCGGTAGCTTGAAACAGCGCTTGCAGTGCCCGTAGATCAAGTTTGCGAGGGCAGGGCTGACGCTCCACAGCCGACTCTAACCAGTTCTCTTGAGCACAAAACTGAATATGCCGACAGTCCATGGGTTCCTCCTGCTGTAGTCCCTGCTCTAGTCCCTGCTGTAGTTGATCACGCAGCTGCATCTTGATACACCGAGTTCAGCTCTAATTATGTACTTCAGTTAATTATGTATTTAAGTTAAGCATGCCTGAGTCAGATTGGCTGATCCGTTTCTATGACATCATGAGCGGCAGGGGGCTTCTGTATTCAACGTAGCCAGAACTGCTAGCCTGTAAGCTGACTCACCTGATGCTTCTGCCAGTAACTCTCTGCCAGCAACTCTCTGCCAGCCCCTATGCCAGCCATCCTCATGCCACTGCTCAACCTGCTCTCTCAGCCCAAGCGGCTGTCACTAGCTCTGCTGCTCTGCTGCTGCTTGAGCTTAGGCTGGGGATTCGCGCAAGTCACTCATGCCCAAACTCCGGCGGCTCAGCCCGCGCCGCTAACGGTTCCAATTGACCCAACGGGTACGGTCGATCCAGTGACCAGCAGCTATCGACTCGGCCAGCAGTTTTATCTTGAGAAATGCGCCACCTGCCATGTCGGACTACCGCCGGCAGTGATGCCCTCCCAAACCTGGGCGGCGCTGCTGCCCGATCCGCAGCATTATGGTGTGACGCTAGAGCCGCTGGTTTCGCCCAGCCTAGAAATCGCCTGGAGCTATCTCTCGACCTACTCGCGCCCCGTGCTGAAAGCTGAGCGCACGCCCTATCGCCTGGTGCAGTCTCGCTACTTCAAGGCGCTGCACCCCAGGGTCGAATTTACCGATCCGATTGGCGTGGGCAGCTGTGCCACCTGCCATCCAGCTGCCGCCCAGTTTAACTACCGCAACCTCAGCCCGGACTGGCAGAATGCGCCCTGAGAGCAGATCGCCAGTGATAGGATAGGAACAGATATCGGTTTGACGGGTGAGGTCGGAATTCTGGGCTGAACGCTTTGCCAAATTCCGACTTACACTTGTACAGAGTTACGTCTTGAAAAGTCACTTCACAACCTGGTCACTTGACTAAAGTGATTTCCAAGCAACTTCCAAGCGGTTTTCGCTGCGCTCTCTTCAATAATTGTCTCTTGTCTCTGCTGCCATGTTGAAAACTCTGCTGGGTGATCCCAACGCTCGCAAGATCCGCAAATTTAAGAACGATATTGTCGAAATCAACCTGCTGGAAGAAGAAATTCAGCAGCTCTCCGACGATGAGCTCACCGGCAAAACCGCAGAGTTTCGGCAGCGCCTCGAAAACGGCGAGACGATTGACGATTTGCTGCTTGAAGCCTTTGCCGTCGTGCGCGAGGCGGGCAAGCGCGTCCTGGGAATGCGCCACTTCGACGTGCAGCTGATTGGTGGCATGGTGCTGAACGAAGGCAAAATTGCCGAGATGAAAACCGGCGAGGGCAAAACGCTCGTCTCCACACTGCCCGCCTATCTCAACGCGCTCAGCGGCAAGGGCGTACATATCATCACCGTCAACGACTATCTGGCGCGGCGAGATGCCGAATGGATGGGGCAGGTTCACCGCTTTTTGGGGCTGAGCGTCGGCTTGATCCAGCAGGGAATGAACTCGGCTGAGCGCCGCCAAAACTACGCCTGCGACATCACCTACGGCACCAACAGCGAGCTGGGCTTTGACTACCTGCGCGACAACATGGCCACCGCCATCGAAGAGGTCGTCCAGCGCGAATTCAACTACTGCATCATCGACGAAGTAGACTCGGTGCTGATTGACGAAGCCCGCACGCCGTTGATTATCTCTGGCCAGGTCGAGCGTCCCAGCGAAAAATACACCAAGGCCGCTGCCGTAGCCGCCGAGCTAATTCGCAAAAAAGACGAGGACGACCCGGAAGGCCACTACGAAGTTGACGAAAAGCAGCGCAACGTCCTGCTCTCAGACGAAGGCTTCATTCAGGCCGAGATCATGCTGGAAGTCCAGGATCTCTTCGATCCTAAAGATCCCTGGGCTCACTATATTTTCAACGCCATCAAGGCCAAAGAGCTGTTCACCAAAGACGTGAACTACATTGTCCGCAACGACGAAATTGTGATTGTGGACGAATTCACCGGGCGGGTGATGATAGGCCGCCGCTGGAGCGATGGACTGCACCAGGCGATTGAGGCCAAAGAGCATGTCGAGATCCAGCCCGAAACTCAGACGCTGGCCACCATTACCTATCAAAACTTTTTCCTGCTCTACCCGAAGCTCTCCGGCATGACGGGCACGGCCAAGACCGAAGAGGCCGAATTCGAGAAGATCTACAACCTGGAAGTCACCATCGTCCCCACCAACCGCGTTACCGGACGGCAGGATCTTTCCGATGTGGTCTACAAAACCGAGGGCGGCAAATGGCAGTCGATTGCGGCAGAATGCGCTGAAATGCACGAAACAGGCCGTCCGGTCTTGGTGGGCACCACCAGCGTTGAAAAGTCCGAGCTGCTCTCGCGACTGCTAGCCGAGCGCCAGATTCCGCACAACCTGCTAAACGCCAAACCCGAAAACGTCGAGCGCGAGTCAGAAATCATTGCCCAGGCGGGTCGCCGGGGAGCCGTCACTATTGCCACCAACATGGCCGGACGCGGCACCGACATTATCTTGGGCGGTAACGCTGACTATATGGCAAGGCTGAAGCTGCGCGAATATTTCATGCCCCGCATTGTGCAGCCGGAAAACGACAGCGACTTTAGCGTGGCAACCCCCATGCAGGGCGATGCGCGAGGCCGAGGCGGGCAGGGCTTCGCGCCGGGAGCCAAACAGAAAACCTGGAAAGCCTCACCCCAGATTTTCCCAGTCGAGCTGAGCAAGACCACCCAGCAGGTGCTGCGCGAGGCGGTTGATTTTGCGGTGCAGCAGTACGGGATGCAGTCGCTCTCAGAGCTAGCTGCTGAAGACCGGATTGCCACTGCCGCCGAGAAAGCGCCCACCGACGATCCGGTAATTTTGCGGCTGCGTCAAGTTTACAACCTGATCAAGCAAGAATACGAGCAGTACACCAGCGCTGAACATGACGAGGTGGTGGAGTATGGCGGTCTGCACGTCATTGGCACAGAGCGTCACGAGTCCCGGCGGATTGACAACCAGCTGCGGGGACGTGCTGGACGGCAGGGAGATCCGGGCTCAACGCGGTTTTTCCTCAGCCTAGAAGACAATCTGCTGCGGATTTTTGGCGGCGATCGGGTTAGTCGCCTGATGGAAATGTTCAAGGTTGAAGAAGATATGCCGATTGAATCCGGCATGTTGACCCGTTCGCTAGAAGGCGCGCAAAAGAAGGTCGAAACCTACTACTACGACATCCGCAAGCAGGTGTTTGAATATGACGAGGTGATGAACAATCAGCGTCGCGCCATCTATGCCGAGCGTCGCCGCGTCTTAGAGGGTGTAGACCTGAAGGAAAAGGTGATTGAATATATTGAGCGAACGATGAACGACATCGTTGATGCCTATATCAACCCCGACCTGCCGCCCGAAGAATGGGAGCTAGACAAAGTGGTGATCAAGGTCAAAGAGTTCATCTATCTGCTGGCCGATCTAGAGCCAGAGCAGTTGGCCGACCTCTCGACGGGTGAAATCAAGACCTTCCTGCATGAGCAAGCCCGGATTGCCTACGACAACAAAGAGGCTGAGGTGGATCAGGCCAAGCCTGGTCTGATGCGGCAGGCGGAGCGGTTCTTCACCTTGCAGCAAATCGACACGCTCTGGCGCGAGCACCTCCAGCAGATGGACTCGCTGCGTGAGTCGGTGGGTCTGCGCGGCTATGGTCAGAAAGATCCGCTGATTGAATACAAGAGCGAAGGCTACGAGCTGTTTCTCGACATGATGACCAACATTCGCCGCAATGTGGTTTATTCACTGTTCCAGTTCCAGCCGCAGCCGCAGCCCGTGGCGCAAGCTCGCTCTGAGGTCTAGACTTTAAAACCTACTCACCTAAAAATTAAAAATCCCTGCTTTGACGAGGCAGGGATTTTTTATGCTCGCCTGCAGATTAGGGTTTAGTTATTAAAGCATTCAGTTATATCAATGCTCTTGGGGATTTTCATTGTGAAAACCTTGGGGTAATATAGTCTTACATAGATAAAAGACTATGAAACTCCATCAAAACCATAGATTTTAATCTATAGAAAAGCGAGATCCCGTCCTAGCTTAATTTGGCGCGTTTTTGAGGAATCTGTCCATGTCTCAGTGGTTTGCCCAGACTGCCTGGTTAATTCCCTGCTATCCGTTTATCGGAATGCTGCTCTCGACGCTCTGGTTCCCGGCCATTACCCGCCGCACTGGCCCTAGACCCGCAGGCTATCTCAACGCAGTTACGACATTCATAGCGCTAATTCACGCAGTTTCAGCGCTGCCGTCGCTGCTGAATCAGCCTGCCCTGCATTTAAACTTTTCCTGGCTTAGCGTGGCTGGCTTCAATCTATCGCTACCTCTAGAAATTTCGGCGTTGGCAATGGGTGCCTGCATCTTGGTGATTGGCCTGAATTTCCTGGCTCAGATCTACGCGATTGGCTATCTAGAGATGGACTGGGGCTGGGCAAGATTTTACGCCATGCTGGCGCTGTTTGAAGCTGGACTCTGCGCGCTGGTGCTGACCGACTCGCTATTCTTCAGCTATATCATTCTTGAGATCTTGACCCTGGGCACATACCTGTTAATCGGCATCTGGTTTAACCAGTCGCTCGTCGTGACCGGGGCGCGCGATGCTTTCTTGACTAAGCGGGTGGGCGACCTGTTCCTGCTGATGGGCGTGCTGGCCATCTATCCGCTGGCGCATACCTGGGACTACAGCGAGCTGGCTGTTTGGGCTGAAACCGCTCAGGTTGACCCCAATCTAATCACGCTGGTGGGGCTGGCACTCTTAGCAGGGCCAATGGGCAAATGTGCCCAGTTTCCGCTGCACCTCTGGCTCGATGAGGCGATGGAAGGGCCGCTGCCCAGCACGATTTTGCGGAACTCGGTGGTGGTAGCAACTGGAGCCTGGGTGCTGGTGAAGCTCCAGCCCGTTCTAGAACTCTCGCCCACGGTGCAGATTGCCACGATTGCGGTGGGAGCGGTGACGGCGATTGGCGGCACGCTGATTGCAATTGCCCAAATCGACATCAAACGCTCGCTGTCCTATCTGGTCAGCGCCTACATGGGCATCGTGTTTATTGCGGTGGGAGCCGGACAGTCCCAGGCAGCGCTGCTGATTGTCTTGTGTCATGCAGTGGCGATGGCGACGCTGGTGGCGAGTGCGGGGTCAATTGTGCTCAACAATATTACGCAGGACTTAACGCAGCTAGGCGGGCTATGGAGCCGCCGACCGATCACCGGACTTTCGTTCGTCTTTGGGGCGTTGGGGCTAGTAGCACTGCCGCCGCTGGGCGGGTTTTGGGCAATGCTGGCGCTGACGGACGGACTCTGGAAAAGCAGTCCGGGGCTGGTGGGGCTGCTGCTGCTGATCAACGCGCTGGCGGCTTTTAGCATAACTCGCACCTTTGGCTTGGTGTTCGCGGGCAGCGTTCAGCCGATGACGGTACGCTCGCCTGAAAACCTCTGGGCGGTGACGCTGCCGATGACGCTTTTGGCTGGGTTTGTGCTGCATCTGCCGATGATTTTGAGCAGCCTGTCGCTGTTGCCCGACTGGATGACGGTCAGCAAAGATTTGGCGCTACTGATCACCTGGTCGAGCATTTTTGGGATCAGCTTGGGGGCGGTAGTCTATGTGGGCGGCTCGGTAAAAAAGCCTGTGGTGCTGCCCTGGAAGCCGCTGCAAGATCTGTTCGCCTACGACTTCTACACCCCCAAGCTCTATCGCTCCAGCGTCGTGGGCAGCGTCGATATCGTCTCCCGGATTACCGACTGGCTGGATCGCTATGTGGTAGACGGTCTGGTGAATTTTGTCGGCCTCTCTTCGATTTTTGGTGGCGAGGCGCTGAAGTATGGCAACTCTGGCCAGACGCAGTTCTATGCGCTCACCATTGCGATTGGCCTAGTTATCACGGCGCTTTGGCTGAGCTGGTCAATTCTCTCCAACCTGGCGATTACCAACGATTTCGTAGCGCTGGCAACTAGCTGGCTGCATCTGGGTTAAGCCTCACTGGCTCAGTACAACTTCAAAACACTCTTTTTGATTCACTTTATTATCCCGCTGTCTTATGCTAAGCGTTCTAATTTGGCTACCCATTCTGGGAGCCGCCGTAATTGGATTTTTGCCTGCTGCTGTACCGCCGCGCCAGATTCGCAATGCTGCTCTGACCGTTGTCGGTGTGACGCTACTCTGGAGCATCTGGCTATTCACGCAGTTTGATTTGAGCAGTCCCACCTTGCAACTGCGTGAATATCTACCCTGGATTGAAACACTGGGGATGAACTACGAGCTGGCGATGGACGGACTGGCGCTGGTGATGCTAGGGATTAACAGTCTGCTCACCTGGATTGCCCTGCTCAGCGCCTCTGAGAATACTGAGCGGCCTCGACTGTTCTATGCGATGATTTTGCTGATCTGCGGCGGAGTCGCCGGAGCATTCCTCGCCCAAAATCTGCTGCTGTTTTTCCTGTTTTACGAGCTGGAGCTGGTGCCGTTCTATCTGCTCATCTCAATTTGGGGTGGCGAGAAGCGCGGCTATGCGGCGATCAAGTTTTTGATCTATACGGCAATCTCCGGGGCGCTGATTTTAGCGGGCTTTTTGGGGCTGATTTGGCTGACGGGCAGCGCCAACTTTAGCTACGTGGCGGCCTTGGGGCAGACCCTGCCGATGAACCTGCAAGTCCTGCTGCTGGCGGTGCTGCTGGTGGGCTTTGGCATCAAAATGCCGCTGGTGCCGTTCCATACCTGGTTGCCTGATACCTACGTTGAGGCTTCCACACCCGTCACCATTTTGCTGGGCGGCGTGCTGGCAAAGCTAGGGGCTTACGGCATTCTGCGGTTTGGGCTGGGGCTGTTTCCCGCAGCCTGGTCGGTGCTGGCTCCGGTGCTGGCCACTTGGGGTGCCGTCAGTATTCTCTACGGAGCGATGGCGGCAATTGCCCAGAAAGACATCAAGCGGATGGTCGCTTACAGTTCGATTGGGCATATGGGCTATATCCTGCTGGGGGCTGCGGCACTGACTCCGCTGGCGCTGGTTGGGGCCATGTCGCAGATGGTGGCGCACGGCTTGATTCTGGCCATTCTGTTTAATTTAGTGGGAATTGTTGAGCAAAAAGTTGGCAGCCGGGAGCTGGACGTGCTGAACGGGCTGCTCAACCCGATCCGGGGGCTGCCCTCGATTGCCTCGCTGCTGATTCTAGGGGCGATGGCGAGCGCTGGAATTCCGGGCTTGGCGGGCTTTGTGGCTGAGTTTTTGATTTTCCAGGGCAGCTACAGCGCCTTTCCAGTCCAAACACTGGTGGGCGTGGTGGGCACCGGCTTGACCGCTGTTTACTTTGTGATTCTGCTGAACCGCACCTGCTTTGGGCGGCTGGATACCAAAACGGCTTACTACCCGCAGGTGCAGTTTGAGGAACGCCTGCCTGCCCTGCTGCTGACGGCTTTGATTGTGTTTTTGGGCGTGCAGCCGACCTGGCTGGTGAAATGGGTCGAGTCGAGTTCGACGGCACTGGTTGCGGCAGTGCCCCTAGCGCTGGAACAGCAGATTGCGGTCTTGCCTGCTGCGCCTCCAGAGCTGAAATCTGCCGTATCTAATCTTGTTCAATCTAAATAATTTCTCGTTGTAATACCTATCATCAGAGAATCATCATGACTGCAACTCTCACCGTACCTCGCCCAACGCTGCCGCCTTCAACGCATGAGTTTGCCGAGATTATCCATCGCCTAGAAGCAGGCGGTGCGATGCTGCCCGACAGCCCCGAAAACCTGATGCAGATTATTGGGCTTTACAAGGCCTATGCGGTGCCGATGGATTTCTACTGGCGCGATTTGCTCTATATTGCTGAGCAGGTATTTCTAAATCCACTGCCGTTTTTCAAGTATTTTATTTCTGACGAATATCTTCAGCGCCAGAATCACTATGCAGGCGACGAGGCCGATCTGCGAATCTGGCGCGGCACGGGCAGTGCTCACCCGGAGCTGCTGGAGTTTATGCAGAAAGGCGAGCTGAAGTCGAAGCTGCCTCGGCTGCTGCATCATCTCTATCATGATCGCGTGAACATGGAGTTTGCGGAAGAATGTATGCGAGCCATGCTCTGGCACGGGCGCGATATGGGCATGGGGCAGTTTGATGCTTATCTCGATAGCGAGGAATATCGTCAGAATGCGGATCGGGCGATTCAAGCCTATTTCAAGAACAATCCGGCGATGCAGGCACTCTACAAAGCCTTCCCCGAACTGTTCATTGAGCAGGTGCGTCAGCTGTCCTACTACTCGAATCTAGGGCTGTTCTGGGAGGTGATGGCTCCAGTGTTCTTCGAAATGTCTGATCTGTATGACGAGGGCAAGATTGCCAGCGTGCCAGATGCGATGAATTTCTTGGTCAACGGCATTTTCGCAATGGCCGGACGACCGATCTATCATCACCTCTACATCAATGGCGAATGCATCGAGATTATTCCCAAGTCTAAGGGCTTTATGTGGCTCTACGAAGCGGCTTTGCCCTACGTTGAGTCTGTGTTTTATCGCACCTCGCCGTTCCGGGGCACTAAGTCCTACAACGCTCAGGCCAAGCAGGTTCCAGCCGAGCAGAAAGACTTTCATTACGGCGTACTCTATGCCGACAAGTTCCCGGTTGGTACAGCCGGAATTCCGCCGACGCTGCTGGCGCAAGATATGCTGCATTTTCTGCCGCCCTATCTGGTGGACTACTACAAGCAGCATTGCCGGGGTGAAGATGACATGCTGGTTCAGCTGGCGGTTAGCTTCCAGCGCTCCATGTACTGCGTCACTTCTGCGGTAATTCAGGCGCTGCGGGAAGCGCTCCTCTACAAGCTGGACGACCCCAACCCAGAGCACCTGATGGCCAACCGCAAGTTTTTTGAAGCGCAGCTTGACCGCTTCCAGCGCCCCGAAGCCCGCCTGCGAGACGTCCAGACGGCTGATTATCGTTAGCAGGCTGGGGGTTAGCAGCCAGACTACAATGAAGCATGTAAGCCATCAAACCCGCCGCTATGTCAGTCTCGCCGCCCCCAACTAATCAACCAGTTAATCAACCAGCTAGCCAGCCGTCCAAAACTGGTGCGCTCGTCGAAATTACCAGCCTGTCGAAGCAATATCAAGAGGGCGATCAGCTCCGCACCGTACTCGATCAGGTCAATCTCACCTTCAGTCCGGGCGAGTTTATTGTGCTGCTAGGGCATAGCGGCAGCGGCAAAAGCACCCTGCTCAACCTAATTAGCGGTATCGACCAGCCCTCGGCAGGCAGCATTCGCGTCAACGGTCAGCCCATCACCGAGCTAGACGAGCGCTCCCGGACGCTGATTCGACGCGACCAGATTGGCTTTGTCTTCCAGTTCTTTAACCTAATTCCGACGCTCACCGTCCTAGAAAACGTGACGCTGCCCCAAGAGCTAGCCGGACAGTCATTTGGGCAGGCGCAGCAGTCGGCGATGCAGATGCTGCGGCAGGTTGAGCTGGCCGACCGCCAAGACAGCTACCCCGATCGGCTCTCAGGCGGACAGCAGCAGCGCGTTGCCATTGCCCGTGCCCTAGCCCATAACCCTTCGCTAATTTTGGCCGACGAGCCGACGGGCAACCTAGATGAAGAAACGGGAAAGCTGGTGCTAAAGCTGCTGCTCAACCTGACCCAGCAGGCAGGCCGCACCCTGATTATGGCCACCCACAACCCGACTATCGCCCAGTTCGCCGACCGAGTGCTGCGGGTGCAGGACGGGCATTTGCTCCCCGTCGAGGCGCAGACCTTAGCGGCAGGCTGAGCTGCTCTCGCTATCTGCTTCTGCTCTTAGATTCGGCTCTCAGAGTGATTTTGTAAACGGGATTTTGCAAACTGTTCGTAGGATAGTTGAACATGCATCACTGACCTGCTAAGTTAATCGAGGCATCGGTCTTCTGTCGGTATGTTTTGTAAGCGTATCTTGTGAGCAGCTTCTGTTAGATCTTTCGATCGATTCAAATCTTTGCAGCCCCTATCCTATGAGAGTAGTAGCCCTTGTCCCTGGCGGAATCGAGCAGCAGATTTTGTTCTTCCCAACCCTAGATGACCTGCAGCAAGGTTATCCAAATGCTGAGCTTGACGTGGTGGTTGAGCCGCGTGCTAAAGCCGCCTATCGCATTTCACGCTCAGTCAACGACGTGCTCACCTTTGACTTCAAAGACCGCAACAGTCCAGCAGACTGGGCCAACCTGCTTGGCATTCTGCGCGACCGCGACTACGAGGCAGTAATCTCGGCGGGCGGCACGGGCGCAGGGCTATTGCTCTGGCTCACCGGTATCCCCACCAGAGTCGGGTTTGGCAACGGCTACTTCTTCACCAGCCGCATCCCTAAAAAGAGCGAGCAATATGCGCCGCAGGTCTATCACGACCTGCTGCAAGGCTTAGGGATCAGCACGGCCTGTCCTGATTTGGCGCTGCGGATTCCCAAATCTGACCAGGACTGGGCGCAGGCGGAGCGGCAGCGGTTGGGGCTGGAGGGCTATGTGCTGATCGACGGCAGCAGCGACTACCCGATTGCCAGCTGGCAGCAAATTATTCAGGACTTGCAGCAGAAGCAGCCGGAAATTCCGATTCTGCTGATTCAACGCGACGAAAATCGCGAGTTTGTGGCGGCACTGAGCCAGAGCTGTCCGGGCGTGAAGGTGAGCAACCCCAAAGACTTGGGCAAGCTGGCTGCTTTGATTGCGGGCGCAAATCTGATGCTCTGCACCGAAGGCTCATCGATGCATCTGGCCGTGGCGCTGGAGGTCTATACGCTGGTGCTGTTTGGCGCTGCCGATCCGGCTAAGCTGCTGCCCCAGCAGGACAAGTTTTTGGGGATTAAGTCTTCTACCGATCAACTAGCGGATATTGCGCCAGAGCAGGTGCTGCAAAAAGTCTGGGGAGGATAATGCGGATTGTGCTGCTGCCATTCAGCCGCTTGGACTCTAAAGATATCCGCGCCTGCGTCATCCTGACGCTGTTCTTCGGCTTTCTGGCCGGACTGGCGGGGCTGGGTTTGGCAACGCGGCTGGAGCAGGCAAACCGGCTGAAGGCGCTGCTGGAGAGCAAATCCTGCCAAAAGTGCGACTTGGACGGTGCGCGCTTGGTGAAAGCCAACCTAAAGCAAGCCAAGCTCGAAGACGCGACGCTGCGGGGAGCCAATCTGCGAGAGGCGAGCCTCCAGAATGCCAGCCTGCTGCGGGCGATTTTGAGCGAAGCTAACCTGACGCAGGCTAACTTGAACGGCGCAAATCTGGACGAGGCGATTCTAAACCAGGTCAACTTAACCAAAGCCGAGCTGACCGAAACCGACTTCAGCGGTGCCTACCTGGGAGATTCGATTTTCCAGGAGGCCAGCATGGTAGGAGTCAACCTCAGCGAAGCCAATTTGACCCGCGCCAATTTGAGTCTGGCCAACCTGCGTGATGCCAACCTGGGCGACGCGATTCTCACCCGCGCCAACCTACGCGCTGCCGATCTGCGGCGCGCAGATTTGGGCGGGGCAGATCTCAACAACGCCATCCTCTCAGAAGCCAATCTGAACCGCGCTACGCTGCCCAAAGCCAATTTGACCCGCGCCGATCTGACGCGGGTCGACTTGCAGGATGCCAACCTAGGCGGAGCCGATTTGAGCGTGATTAACTTCACCGGAGCCAATCTCAGCCGCGCCTATCTAGGCGAAGCCGACCTCAGTCAGAGTAACCTCAGCGGCGTTAACCTGAGTGCCGCAATCCTGGCCAGAGCCGACCTGAGCGACAGCAACCTCAGCGGCGCAAATTTGACGGGCGTGAATCTGCGGCGAGCTGACTTGAGCGGAGCCAATTTGAGCGGAGCCAATTTGAGCGACGCGAAATTTTGCCGCACCAAGATGCCGGATGGCTCAACCAACAACCGCGACTGTAGCTGAGAACTGTAGCTGAGAGGTGGCTCATCGCGGCCAATAAAAAACCAGGAGCCGCAGCCCCTGGTTTGCTTGAATAGCTGTCCTGCCTTAGTAGGTCTCAACGTGCCAGCGCTCTTTGATCGAGCGCTGGTACTCTTTCCAGACCACGCCTTCTTTAGCAGCAGCGGCAGACATGGCCTCGTCGATGCCGTCTTCCATACCGCGCAGACCGCAGATGTAGGTGTGAGTTTTCTCGTCCTTCACCAAGTTCCACAGCTCCTCAGCATGTTCAGCCACCCGATGCTGGATATACATCCGACCACCTTCAGCATTTTTCTGCTCGCGGCTAATCGCGTAGGTGAGGCGGAAGTTTTCAGGATATTTTGCCTGCATTTCTTCCAGCTCCTCTTTATAGAGGATGTTGGGCGTCGTGGGAATGCCAAAGATCAGCCAGGCAAAGCCCTTGAACTGATAGTCAGGGTTGGCCGCCCGCTCGTTGTCTTTGAACATCCGCCAGAGATAGGCACGAAAGGGCGCAATCCCGGTGCCGGTGCCCAGCATGATAATGTTGGCTTCCGGATCTTCAGGGAGCAGCATTTCCTTACCGACCGGGCCTGTAATCTTGACCGGAGCGCCCGGTTCAAGCTTATTCAGGAAAGTGGAGCAGGTGCCATAGACCGTTTCGCCAGATTCAGGATGCTTGTACTCTAGCTGACGGACGCAGAGCGACACAGTTTTGTCGTCAACCTGGTCGCCATGCCGGGTCGAAGCAATCGAGTAGAGCCTGATTTTGTGTGGCTTGCCCTTGGCATCGGTGCCGTCGGGGATGATCCCAATACTCTGACCTTCCACGTAATGCAGATCGCCAGCCGAGAGATCAAAGGTCAGGTGACGCACGGTGCCAATGCCGCCTTCGGCTACCAGCTCGTCGTTGGCGAGGCAGGTGCCAACATAGGGATTATTCGGGCGATAGATATTAACCGGAACATCGGGCTTCGCTGGCTTTTCTTTGGCTTGAGTCATAGGTTTGGTTGCTTCTGCTGACTGAACAGGTTGAGATTCAGTGCTAGAGGAACCGTTGCCGTTGCTGACGCTATTACTGGTGCGAGAACCGCTGCTGAGGCCGTTGCCATCATACGGACGAATGCTGACAATCTTGCCGCCGAGGCGAGTAATTCGCTGCGTTTCCTGATTCATGCGGCTGTAAGGAACCGTGACAAACACAGATCCGCTCCGCCGAATCGGATAGCCAAATTTGTCGGTTTCCCCGTTTTGGCGTAGACCTTCTACTTCGTATACAAAAAGGCGGCTACCATACGTGCTGGCAACACCACCCGCTGCGCTTGGATTGTACATTGCTAATCGACTCTTCTCCTAACCCATGAGCTGCGCCTCGGCACAGCTCGTTTTGTAATAGCGTAGCATTGCCAAAGTCTTCCTCAAACACAGGAGCCAGATTCGAGGGCAGTCTGACCCCGGATTCCATACACCATACTTGCGACTCTAACGTTAAGACTGTTAAAACCAAGCCATTTTTAGATTGTTTTCAGAGTTCAGGGATGCTGCTATTCGGGGATCACTCGGATCTGCTCAAGACTGCAAATTCACCCCAAAATTATCTTGAACTGGGGATCAGCTTTTGGTAAGATTCATAAAATGGATAGTATTAAATACCTAGTATCCATCTGGGCGCGATAATGGGTGCGATGACTGGACGCGATAAATATCATGGGTGCGCAGCTCATGATGGGCGAGCCTATTCCAGCAACTCTCCGCATCCGGTAAATTAAATTAAGACGCAGTTGTTTTAGATCACACAAGGAATCCTATGACCAGTAAGCCAGACCGCGTGGTTTTGATTGGCGTTGCCGGAGACTCCGGATGCGGCAAATCCACTTTCCTTCGCCGCTTGATTGACCTGTTTGGCGAAGAGATGATGACGGTGATTTGCCTGGATGACTACCACAGTCTGGATCGCAAGCAGCGCAAGGTGGCAGGCGTGACGGCGCTCAACCCCAAAGCCAACAACTTTGACCTGATGTATGAGCAGATCAACGCGCTCAAAAACGGTCAGGAAATCATGAAGCCGATCTATAACCACGAGACTGGCTTGATCGACCCGCCGGAGCGGATTGTGCCCACGCCGATTGTGGTCATCGAAGGGCTGCACCCGATGCACGACGAGCGAGTGCGCGCCCTGCTCGACTTCAGCGTTTACCTCGACATTGACGACGAGGTAAAAATTGCTTGGAAGATCCAGCGCGATATGGCCGAACGTGGCCATACCTACGAAGATGTGCTGGCTCAAATTAACTCGCGCCGCCCTGACTTTGATGCCTTCATTGACCCCCAGCAGCAATATGCGGATGCCGTGATCCAGGTGCTGCCCACTAACCTGATCCCCAACGACACCGAGCGCAAGGTGCTGCGGGTGCGGATGGTGCAGAAAGATGATGTGGAAGGCTACGATCCGGTCTATCTGTTTGACGAAGGCTCCACCATCAACTGGACACCCTGCGGTCGCAAGCTCACCTGCTCCTACCCCGGCATCCGGATGTACTACGGCCCCGATGCCTACTACGGCAACAGCGTCTCGATCTTGGAAGTAGACGGCCAATTTGACAAGCTAGAAGAGCTAATCTACATCGAAAGCCACCTCAGCAACACCTCGACCAAGTTCTACGGCGAAATGACCGAGCTGCTGCTGCATCACAAAGAATATCCCGGCTCCACAAACGGCACGGGACTGTTCCAAGTGCTGGTTGGTTTGAAGATTCGAGCGGTCTACGAGCGGCTAGTGGGCGGTGAGGCCAAGCTGGTTGCCAAAGCGGTCAGCAACTAGCTGATTCCATCAATTCCCAATCAATCTGATCTAAATCAACTGGGGGCGTATTGTAGCCCCCTTTTTTGTGAGGATTCCGCGTGAGGATTCAGGCATGTCAATTGCAGCAGATCTTTGGCAGAGGCATCAGGACTTGGCTGTGGCCTGCCTCAATCATCCATTTGTGCAGGGCATTGGCGACGGCAGTTTGCCCCAGCCCAATTTTGCCTACTATGTCGGGCAGGATGCTTTTTTCCTGGAAGCCTTTGCGCGAGCCTACAGTATTGCCGCCGCCAAAGCCCCGGATTGGCAAGGCTTCAGTATCTTTCACGAGCTGGCTGGGGGCGTGCTGCAAGAGCTGAAGCTGCATCAGAGCTACGCTGCCGAGTGGAACGTGGATCTCAACCAGGTTGAACCCGGCGCGGCTACTCGGCGCTATACCGACTTTCTGCTGGCGACAGCCTGGAGTCAGGAAGTCGGCGTGACGGCGGTGGCGATGCTGCCCTGTATGCGGCTCTACGCTTTTTTGGGGCAGGAGCTAGCTCAAAACGGCATTCCAGCGCATCTCTATCGCGATTGGATTCGCACCTACAGCAGCCCAGAGTTTGAGCCATTGACTGTACAGCTTGCCGCTCTCGCTCAGCAATATGCCAGCCTCTCGTCGCTGGTGCAGTCTACCTATCGCTATGCCATGCAGTGCGAGCTAGATTTCTTTGAGGCCGCATGGCGGAATATACCGTGATGAGAATCCTGCCCAAGAGCGAGATCGAGGCTCGAAGCGCCTGCCTTTAGCGGCAAGCTTGGTTATGCCTCTAGATGGGCGATGCCAGCGGAGCAAGTTGATAAATTAGTTCTATAGCAAATCGCACTGGGAAGGATGTTATACCGCTGTGATCCCTTGCTGTGTCTCGAAGGAGAGCGATGTCAGAGACGCAGACAGTGCCTAGCTAGACTCAAACCTGTGGCTTAACCGACTTGATCATCCGGTGAGCTAGGCTAACGATGACGTAAGACGGCTGTGGAGTTTTTATCGCGTCCTCCACTTTGTTGCAACCAACGGGAGGCGAAACCCTCCATCAGAGCGGTCAGAGGTTGTGAACGTCTACGGATCATGCACTTTTATATTTCGTATTGCTAATTCTCACGATTGAGGGTGATCTGGTTTCAGGTCGCTCTCTTTTTCATGTGCTGGGTTAGATCCTGGGGTTTGAGCTTGCTTTCTGAAGGCTAGCTGCTATAGCCGCTATAGTTTATAGAGACTAAAACCTGAATACTTGTTCAGGTCAAACTATACGGATTCGAGCTACACAGATTCGAGCTACACAGATTCGAGGTCTAACCAGAGATCTCAGTTGCAGACTTAAGCCTGACGCAAATACCATTCAAGGAGATTCCTATGCCGATTAAAGCCTATGCAGCCGACGCTCCGGGCGCAGCGCTGAAGCCGTTTGAATATGAGCCGGGGGTACTCAAAGCCGAAGAAGTCGAAATCCAGGTTGAGTATTGCGGGCTTTGCCACAGCGATTTGAGTATGCTGAACAACGACTGGGGTGTCACTCAATATCCGTTTGTGCCGGGACATGAAGTGGTCGGCACAATTGCGGCAGTGGGCGAGCGCGTTACGACGCTAAACGTTGGGCAACGGGTTGGGCTGGGCTGGTTTTCTGACTCCTGTATGCACTGCACAGCCTGCATGTCGGGGGATCACAATCTCTGCCCCACCGCTGAGCAAACGATTGTCGGGCGCTACGGCGGCTTCGCAGACCGAGTGCGGGCGCATCAGGAGTGGGTGGTTCCGCTGCCAGAAGGCATGAACGCCGAAACTGCTGGCCCGCTGTTTTGCGGCGGCATTACCGTGTTCAACCCCATTGTTCAGTTTGATGTCCGCCCAACCGATCACGTCGGCGTGGTGGGAATTGGCGGCTTAGGGCACATGGCGCTGCGGTTTTTGAAGGCTTGGGGCTGCGACGTGACCGCTTTTTCAAGTTCTGCAGATAAGGAAACCGAGGCCAAAGATCTAGGCGCAACCCATTTCATTAATTCTCGCGATCCAGAGTCGGTGAAAAAAATCGAAGGAACGCTGGATCTGATTCTCTCTACGGTCAATGTCGATCTCGATTGGGCGACCTACATGACGGCGCTCAAGCCCAAAGGTCGGCTACATTTTGTGGGCGTGGTGCCAAATCCGCTGTCGCTGCCGGTCTTCCCGATGATTATGGGGCAGAAGTCAGTGTCGGGCAGTCCGCTGGGCAGTCCGGCTACGGTAAGCAAAATGCTGGAATTTTCGGCAAGACACGACATTGAGCCAGTCACCGAATTTTTTGCCTTTGACCAGGTGAACAAAGCGCTAGAGCGGCTACGCAGTGGCAAGGCTCGCTACCGGATCGTGCTAAAACACTAATTCTGTGGCCAGTTCTGCAACCAGTTCTGCCGCTGGGGGGTTGCGCTTCAGGCGGTTGGCCTACATGATCGGACTAGACTAATATGATTAGACTGTTCTCCGGCCTCATGTCAAGCTGTCGGCCTCCCATAAACCTATGCCTGAATCAAATAGCCCTAACCCCGATAAGGAAAACCTTTTGTTTCCGCGTAGCACCTATCGCGGTGAGTTTACACCTGCCAACTTAGTGTTCAACGCCAATCTGCAAGAGTTCTCTCAGCGCGTCGAATACATCTGCGCGCTAGAAACTGGCGGCAAGATGACATCTGACACAGCTTATCAAGAGATTAAGAAGCTCTACAAGCAGCTGAAGCAGAGCAAGCGCGAGCTGGGAATTGGTGAGCCGCCGCCAGAACCGCCAGAGCTTCCAGATCTCGAAGCCTAGCTCAGCACCAAAAACTGCTCTGGATCAAGCGACAGCAAAATTTCCTCGCTCTCAACTTGGACAATCCAGCGGCGGCTAACTTTGCCGTCGCTCAATATCTCTCGGCTGACAATAATGCCTGTCTGTCCAGCCACATAGTCTGGCTCTAGAATTCTGACTCTTGCACCCACCTGAATGTTCGCCGTCAACTCTGCTCCTGAAACTTAAGTCGCACTCATAATCTTTTCTTAATCTGGAGCTATCATACCTCTCGCGGTGTCCAAGCATCTGATTAATTGAGGTTGGTAGCAAAATCACAACTGGGAATCTACACCAACGGGAATCCCCACAAAAAACTACCGCAAAGCTATAGCTCTACGGTAGTTTTGCTTTAAACTAACTTGCTTCGATATCTCTCAACGAGCATGGAGGGATTCGAACCCCCGACCCTCAGAACCGGAATCTGAAGAGAATGTAGTGATTGCGAGGTTTTCAGGCTTTCCGAAAGTGGTTTACCCCAACTTTACCCCAATCTAAATAATTTTAGGTGTTTTTAGAGACTTTGAGATATCTTTGGGAGCAGGCTATTTCATTGACCCATCTTATCTAACAAATCGATTGGCATCTGAGCAGGTAGATCAAACACCAGCTCAAATTGGGTTTTGGGCATGAACCGCCGCAGCGCCCGCAGGTGGTCCTCGGCGTCCTGCCGGTTGCGAAACCGCACCAACTCGCGGTGCTGAGCCTGGGGCAGAAGCAGCACAATTGTCCAGGGGCGAGCTTCTTGGGAGACAGAAGAAAAGCGTTGAGTTGCCATCGCGTCATTGCAGTCACAACTTGCCACCCTACTGGTGAAGCCGCTGGCAAAGACAGTGCCGCTGGCAATTGAAAAAATTGAGCTTATGTGCTGGGTGAGTCTGGACGAGGCAAAGGCTGCGGCTGACCAGGACACAACTGCTGCCACAGCTCTGGGGTAAGCTCCTCGCAGTGTTCTAGCAAAAAGTCCATCAGAGCTAGATGCCACAGGTCTGCCGCACTGGGGGCGCGGTAGTGCTTGCCTTTGCTAAACCAGCGCCGCACTGTCGATGGAGAACGGGCGCAGATCTGGGCCATCGCTTCGTGACTGACCGCCCACTTGGCATAGAAGCGGCGCGGCGACAGCCCAAGCTGGCAGTTGGCGTACAGCCTGATTAGCTCAAGCTCCCGCTCGCTCAAAGCACGAGGACGAGTCATGTTGCTGCCTCCACTTGCTCCAGGTCTTCTTCCCAGGCCGTATCAATCAAAACAGAGCTAGCAGCATTGCGCTCCAGCAAGATCCAGTACTGCCAGCCCCACTGCCGTCGATGGCGAGCAAAGGCAAAGCAGCGGCCAATCACGATGCCGCTATCGGTCCTGTCGCAGTCGGATAGGAGCAGCCAGCGCACAGCAACACCCTCCGCAAAACGCGGGGCCGGAGTCTGGGCGGGGAAAGCTGGAGGCAAAATCAGCGGAGTTTGTCTAGGGCGAAAGACAAAGCTTGGCAGCGGCATGGAAGTCATGGGTCAATCCTCCTAGAAGGCGGCAATCCCCCAAGCCCAACTGCTCAGGGGAAAGCCACGTTGTTAAATTGCTTCTGGATAGCCGTAGTCGAACTCCTCGAAGTTCTCTGCTTGTCCTTGGCTCACAGATGCCTCAGCAGGAGAAACTTGGCGCTGCGAGGCAAACTCCCGTTCCAGGCTGCCGAAGCTAGCCCACTCGTCATACTGGGCCAGAATCTGCTGCTTGAGTTCAACTCGGTAGCCGATGAAGAACGCCTGCCAGTTCTCGACGGTGGGCACACCATATTCTGAAACCGAACAGACCCACGACTGCTTGGTCTGCCCCTTGAGCTGAGGCTGAAGCCGCACCGCTAGAATCGACAGGGCCATGAATCGCTCTCCCCTCGGCTGCTTGGCTCCGGTTGCCGCACTGTATGCCTTGCTCATATCGTGGCGAAACTGCTCCACCGTCTGCCCAAAGCTGCCGCAGAACGCGCCTTTGGCCGTAAGCAAAAGCGGCGAGCTGTGGAGCAAGCGCTTATCTTGGCTGATCAGAAACACCAGATAGCGTCGCTTGAGGACCATGCTGCTGCGCTGGTACTGGGCCTTGCGGTAGGAACCGATGAACTCGCCGCTTTCGCGCTCAAACATCAGCAGCGGCGAGCTGTGCAGAATCAGAAACCGGGCCAGCAGGCTGCGATAGCCCTCGACGGTTGAGCCGTTCTGGAAGGCAGCGGTATGGGGTAGCCATTCGGGGGTTGGGGTGAAGCTGACGGCTTCTGCATTCTCGCTGGGGATAAAGAAGCCGGACTGGTCGGGGTCTTGATGGTTGAGCAGTTGCAGGTAGGGCAGGGATTGGCGCTGATGTTCAAAAGCATCAGAGTCGAACTCATCGTGCTGCTTGCCTGCGGCATGGCTAGAGGACTGGGGCTGCTGTTGAGCGTTGCGCTGAAGCGTCGTTGTCATGGTGAAGTTCCTCGATGATTGCAAGCGTGAAGCGGTGCATGGACAGTTGCAGGGAACTCGACGGAGGTGGAAGTGTTATCCACCCGGCCTTATTCTATATTATACGTGGTTATATAGAATAAGGCAAGGGGAAATATGCCGATTTGCAGGATGCTTGGTTTCCAAACACAAAATCAGGCGTTGTACTATCAGCACAAAAGCAGTGGGAGAAATCGGTCTATGCCCAAGCCGCAGAGTCAGCCTAAAAGGGCAATCAACCCCCGGTCTCTAGAAAACCTGAAGCATGAGGGCAGGCCGCCTGCGTTTGAGGAGGAGAAGAAACGCCGGACGCTGACAGTGACTGATTCGGGCTGGGATGGCACAATGGCGGTTGCCAAGGCGCTGGGCTGCCGGGGTATCTCTGAACTGATTGAGCTGATTGGCCGAGGGCAGTTGCAGGTGGGTGCGCCGTCCTCAGAAGCAGAAGCAGACCTGTAGGGCCGCAGTTTCTGTTTCCAAGTAGCCCACAGGTTCAATAGCTGGTTGCAGGAGAATAACGAATTATCTGCCGCAGTAACTCCTCAAATAGCGGATCGCCAAAGCTCATCAGCCGCAGGGAGGGAGATGTGTCAAAGACGTTTGAATAGAAGGTGACAGCATAGTTTTGCTGTTGATATGTCAGCTTCCAAGTGTGATGCTCTGCCTGCTCAAAGACAATGCCAGCCGCTCTCGCCAGCACCGAAGTGGTGAAAAGCTGCTCAAGGGCTTCAGGCGTTGTGGGCGCAGGAGGAATGGGTTTCCTGATTTCTGCCAGATCGGCTTCTACATCCATGACCACCATTTCATCTAAAGCAGGGCGGAGCGGTGGCGTTTCCAGGTCGTGATCAAATTCAGACAGCAGCACATCTTCTTCCTGGGGATCGGCGCTCATGACGGCTCGTTCGAGGAAGGTGGGCACTTTTGCCAAAATCGGTTGCAGATTGCCAATCACGGTCGCAAAAGCGTTAATCCGGTCGCGCAGCTTTCTGTAGACTTTTGCCTCAACCGTGCCGTCGTAGTAGAAGTTGTGAATTCTGACGGTCGGATATTTCTGTCCAATCCGGTCAATTCTGCCGATCCGCTGCTCGACCCGCATCGGGTTCCAAGGCATATCGTAGTTGAACAGAACGCCGCAAGTTTGCAGGTTCAGTCCCTCGCTGGCAGACTCGGTGCAGAGCAGCAGCTTGATTTCGCCTGCGCGGAAGCGGCGCTTGATGTCCTCTTTGGGAACAGTAGACCATTTGCCGTTCTGATAGCGTTCGCCGCCGCGTCCCGAATAGCAGGCCACCAGGCTACCAAAGCTGGCGCTGAGAAAGTTCCTCAGGTAATCCATTGTGTCGGTATATTGGGTGAAGACGATGGCGCTCTCTCGTTCATTCAGCTCTTGCCGCAGTGTGGTAATGAATTGGGCGCATTTGGTGTCTTCGCCGGTGTTGTCAAACTGACGCAGCAGGTCTTCAAGATATTGCACTTCTTTGGGATCGATGGGTTCGAGGTAGGATTCTAACCCTTCGATTACCGCATCTTCGGCGTCGTCTAGTTCTGCCAGATCATCAGCCGTGAGTCCGTTGCCCTGTTGGGCCAGCAGGGCATCTAGGCGGCGCTGAAGCGACTGCTGCACGGCGTAGAACGAGCTGGTCAGGCGCTTGCGGTAGAGCGTCATCAGAAAGCCCAGCGCTTTGCGGTTTTCCTTCTGGGCCAGCCGGTAGAAATGGCGGACATAGTCGCTGACGGCGCGGTACAGTTCTGCTTCGCGGGTGGGTTCGAGGACAATGGCGTTGTCTTGAACTTGGCGAGTCGGAATATCTCGATCCAGCAGCCCTCGACGATAGTATTGGCGCAGCGTGTCGCGGGTATGGCGGAACATCCGATCTTTGAGGGGCGTATTGATCGTGAGGTATTGGCGAGATGCGGCGATAAAGGCTTCATCTTCTAGAAACTGCTGGGCGTTGATAATCTTGGCTCCGCTTTGCCAGGTAGATTCCAGCCGATGGCTCAGCAGGCGGCTCTGCTTCTGGAGATGCTGCTGAAACCGGAGACAGGGTTGACCGCCCTGCTTGAAATAATCGGTAGACATCTGCTGCCAGAAGCTGATGGATTGGCGGTCGGGCTGCTCGCTGAGGCTGGCAAAATAGTTGCAGAAGCTGTCGCTGTACTGCCAGTGTCCGTTTAGCCCCAGCAGGTGCAGCAGATCAAAAACTTCGACCGTATCGATCTGCATGGGAGTCGCGGAGAGCAGCAGCAGTGCTTTAGTTCTGTGGCGGAGTTGTCGCATCAGGGCAAGCAGGCGATTGGGGCTGTCTTTGCGCTCCTGTGGGCTTTTACGGCGGGCATGATGGGCCTCGTCCAGCACAATCAGATCCCAGGGTTCGGCGGCAAGCAGCTCCTGCATTCGATCCTGGCGGCGAATCAGATGGCTGGAGGCCAGGATGAGGTTTTGGCTGTTCCAAATGTTGTCCTGGGTTTCTGGTTCGCTGCGGGTGACGGATGATTTTTGCCCAAATGGGTCTTTGAGTTCGCCTTGAGTTAGGGACCAGAAATGGAGGTTGAATTTTTCGCGCAGTTCGCTTTGCCATTGGGGTTGAACGCTGGCAGGCGGCAGCACCAGAACTCGTTTGACTTGCTGGGAAAGCAGCAGGTAGCGCAGAATCAAACCAGTTTCGATGGTTTTACCCAGGCCGACCTCGTCGGCAATCAGGTAGCTACGGGGAAAGTCCTGGGCAACGCGGCGCAGAATTTTGAGCTGGTGGGGCCAGGGTTGAACCGCTGTGGATTGAATGCTGAAGTCGAGGCAGCCGGGGTCTTGGTGGAGATTGGCAAGCTGGGCAAAGGCGGCCTGCTCGCGTTGCCAGTCTGCCTGGGAAAGCATCGGCGGGCTGTCTTGCGGTGGCTGGGTCTGGGGCAGGGGGCGTTCGTCGAATTCGGCCTGTCGCTCCCAGATGGGTGGCGTCGCGGGCGTGTAGCGCAAGAGCTTGTACTTGACGGCTTCTGGCACTTCAAAAACACGCACGTTGGGCATCTGGTTGGTCCAGAGCTTCTCAAACCGGGCGCTTTCAAGCTGGACTCGCTCCAGATCGCGTCCGCCTTCCCAGGCAAAGTAGACGTGGAAGGATTCGATATTGGCTTCCCAGCCGCCGATTGATTCGTTGTTGGAGCCGCTGAAGGCTAGCTGGTCGCCGCTGGCGTCGGTGATAATGCCAACTTTCTCGTGGAAGATGCGGTTGGGGTCGAGCTGGCGGGTGCTGTCTTCGGGGGTGCCGTCTGATTTGAGCGGGATGGCGATGCGGATGTCGAGAAACTGATTTTGGATTAGCCAGCTCAGGATCTCGAAATGCTTGAGCTGGGCGAAATTTTGGGGCGGCTGGAGTTCGGTATCGAGACGCTGACTGAGCGCTTCACGGAGTTCGTAGCCCTGCTTAATGGCCTGAAGATCCTGGGGGCTGAACTGGCAGCCCATGACCAGCCGGATTTGCCCCTGGTTTTGCAACATGGCTCCGAGTCCGCGTGCAACTCTGCTGAGAATGCTGCTGTTGAAGAAGCCAGATTTGCGGTCATACTGAATGGCGCATTCCAGGGCCGGAATGTAGAAATCCGTAACCGGGTTGTTTTCGTCACTGGAGTAGCTGATGCGCCAGGGGTGGTTGCGAAGCAAATGTTGAACTTGGTTGCTCATGTGAAATCACTGAAGTAATCAGAATTACCAATTTGGTGAGCGATTACTTAAGTCGTAACGTGGTGATATTGACAGTTGTAAATGCGGTGAGCGATTTAAATACCGTCCAGGATACCCTAAACGCCACAACATTACTTCATCCGCCCATTGAATAGCTTTGTTAATACTTGTCCAACGATCCTCTAATGCTATGGAGCTAACTCTAGGATGGACAGAATCATTACGAACATCGAGAAAGAGCTGTACATCGTCTACATCGCTATATCCCCTTTGTCTTGTTAACCCTATGCGCTCAAGCAGAAGAGCTAGACGTTTTCCAGTTAAGGTAAGGTTTTCTTGCCCAGAATTATTACCTAACTTCCAATATTTTTTAGCGTCCGATTGTTTGCCTACCCTAAAGAGAAGTTCAATATTTGCCCTTCTGGTTGCATCAAATTCTTCTTCAACTAAAATGGTATAGCTCAGCCGCTCTAAAACTGATCCAATCTCACTCGCTGCAATTTGCCAGGAAAAGTTCTGAATTACTTGAAAGTATTTAATGAGAAAGAAATCAAAAGCATCCTGCCAAACCTGATTTTGCATCATACGCTCAAAAGCAGGCAAGCAGCTAACATAAGCTTCAAGATCCGAATCGTGGGCATTCCAAGATTGCCCTAGCCGATCCAGCGAGGTGGTTTGTCGAATTTGTGCGGCGACAGAAACCGTTTGCACAACTGTCTCTCCTCCAGTATATTGCTGTCCTTCAACATAAAGTGGTGCTGTGAATCCACCATTTAGATAAGACAATAATCGACCTAGTTCGTTCAATCTTTTTAATCCCTCAGCGAACGTTATCGATTGAAGATGAGCCAAGGTTTCAGGTTGTGTTGCGTTATAAGCTGGCTGGTAAAGTTCACCAAGAGTTGTGATCAAAGTGCCAATATTTTGACTACCCAAATCAAGCCATGATAATGCATTCTGTTTGATCTCTAAACGGATGTTCCATGCATCGTCAATTCTCAAATCAACAAAACGCCCTTCCTCTGCTCTCTGAACTTCTCTTCTCGTTCTCTGCTCATTAACGGTTTTAAAGAGTCTGGATTGCCGATTGTTCCTATATTGAAATCGGGCGTTAGGCAGACAGAATGTAAACTTGTGTGCAGATGAGTTGATATTGCCATAAACTGCGCGGTTAGCAATACCTCGCGCTGCTCGGAGCGGCCCTAGCCCACTGAAGTCACCTGTTTGATATGGTTGTTCAAGTATAAACATATACCCCTGTATTTCAGCGGTATACTCGCTGATATTGTTAAAATTAATAGCAGGAAAGTTGCATTGCACTTCTCCAAGCATCTCAAATTCCCAATTGAGTCTGGGAGAAGGGTAAATTTGAAGTTCTGCTAGTAAGCGCCCCTGACAATCATTGATTTGTGCGACATTATCATAGAGCTTTACTCTCTCAACAAGTAGAAGGTCTTGAGGTCTTGGAAACATCTTTAGAAATAGAAGTTAATGGGTCAAATCGAGGAAAGATAAATTTACGGATTGAGGACTGATTGCAGTCGCTTTCCAATAGACTTTGAACATTGGTGGAGTAGCACTATTGACTACGAATTGTGTCATAGTGATGTGAACTCACAACTTGAATCGCGGTCAGGATTCCCATGCGTCGCGCTCCTGCCGAATAAATTGATCTGCTTCTTCGGGCGTTGCAAAGCTTCCTTTAGCGGTTCCGATGATACTGGTTAAAGGTTCTGAAGTACTAGCTTGAAGCAGCCCCAACCTTAGACGAGCCAGCTCTGCTGATAATCGCCGTTCGCGTTCTACTTCTTCTAAAGCTTCGATTAGATCTTGCCGCTCTTCTGAAGGCTCATTTAGCCATGCTTGAAATCTTGCTTGACGTTCCTCTGGGGTTGACAACTGACGTTCATCAATTTCAACCGATACTTCTGTGCCATCTGGGATATTGACGGCCTCGATTAGTTCAATAACCTGTCCACGTTTAATACCCTTGATTTTCATAGAACCTCCTTTTGATTATTGATCATTTGTTATTACGGATTGGTAACGAATAGGGGACTAAAGGTTGCCGATTAAAACAAACTCTGCTGTCCTTCAAACTCTAGCTCAGGCTGGACGTAGGTGACTTTGGCTTTGATTTCGTCCATTGCCAGCCACAGGTCGGCCAGGGCTTTTTCTTCGGGGATGCGTTTGCGCTCGTCGCCGATGCGAGGGATGACTTTGAGAGCGACTTCCCAGGCTCGCATGAACAGGTCGTTGCTTAGCAGGCCGGTGGTTTTGAGGAAGCGGCGGACGGGTTCGATGCTGTCTTCTTCCAGGTAGAGAGTGATGATGGCGTGGAGGGCGTCGATCAGGTAGCGGGCGGAGAACTCTTCTTCGACTAGGGAGAAGGCGCGTTTTTTGTGGCGCTGCTGAGGCGTGAGGAATTTACAGGTGCCGCTGGTGGAGTCGAGCAGCTTATAGGTTTTGGCCAGGTCGGCGACGTTGAACCCACCCACGGCGAGGGCGAGCTGGCGGGCGTCGTCGAAGGGGAATTCGCGGGCGCGGAAGGCGTCCCAGGCCAGCATGTACCAGGTGGTGAGCGGGTCGAAGCCCTGGGTGTCGGTTTGGGCGAGTTTGCGGAAGCGGTAGTTGGCGATGGCGCGGCGGGCTTCGGCGAAGGCTTCTTCGGGGCGAACATCCTGGCCACTGGAGTCGAGGATGGGGTAGTTGCGGGAGAAGACGTTGAGGGCGGGGCCGAAGGCGCTGAGGTAGAGGTCGATGCCGGTGATGTCGTTGGCTTCAAATTCGGGGGCGCGTTGTTCGACGAGGTTGGCGACATCGGGGCGGAGGTCGTCCCACCAAGCTTGTCCGGCGTTGGGGTCGCGTTTGCGGCAGACCAGGAGAACGGTGCTGGAGACGGAGTTTTTCTGGGCTTGGTGCAGGTTTTGGGGGTTTTCGGTGCTGACGGCCCAGGATGCGGTGATTTCAAATCCGGCGTCGATTAGCGATTTGGCAAGGACATCCCAGGCTCCAGAGTCTTTGTGGTTGAATTGAACGGTCATCACGCCGTCGTCGCGCAGGACTCGATGGTATTCGGCAAAGGCCATTGCCATTTTGGCTTCGTAGTCTTGGTTAGCGAGGATTTCAGGACTGATGCCCATGTTGCGGAAGCGGGAAGGATTAGCAACGGCTTCGCGGTCTTTGTCGGTGAGTTCTGTGGCGAAGAGATCGGGGAAGATGTCGCCTAATATTCGCTTTTGCCAAATGTAGAAGAAGTCGGAGAGTTCAGAGTATTGAATTGTTCCGTAGTAGGGCGGATCTGTCACGACTATATCGACAGAATTATCAGAAATATAAGTTAAGCTATCTGCTGAGGCTGCGTTTATCTGAATTATCTTTTCTTGATAGCTGAGTAAATCAGGAATCTTTTCGAGACTTGCTTGAGATCCTATTAACAAGCAAAGTTCTGAGAATTCACTTGAAACCGCATCAGTACAACTTTCCCAAAGCCTCCGACTCCCATTTGTTTCTGGATAATTCCACATTAAATTCATAGAGTGAGTTGCTGATGCCCGCCCAATATGCGTCATAACTTCCTTTTGACCACTTAGACGACAGTTCATATCAGCGCATCTATCGCATATAAGTGATAGATAAACTGATATTGCTTCTGATTTATCTTGCTCGTATTCAATCTGAATTTTTCCTTGTGCCTCTTTAATAATTTCAACATAAGTTGCAAGCGTAACCAGCTGCCTTGAATTGAAGAACTTATGCCAATGAGTTAGGCCATACTCAGGTAAAGATTGCCGCTCATGTGTCTCGTGAGCATATTGCAAAGGTAAATCTGGTAGAATATTTTTGCTAGACCAATCCTCCCACTTTCTACTGATATAAATCTCTGCTTTTTTGACTGCATCTATTTCTGATTCATCTGGAATCCTATAATTTACACCTCCAGCCGCTCTTCTGTAAGCCACCATATATAGTTGATGACCTAGCTCTGTTGATGCTCCCTGTGCCTTGATCACATCCCCTTCAATTACATTTCCGCAGTTTAAGCATCTACCTATTCCACGGCTCAATGTAGTGAATGTCTCCGGATCATATTCTTCATCTTTAAACTTGATAGTCGAGCCTTTTACTTTCTCGCCCTTAATTAATTCAAAATCAATTTTCTTATTGTCAGGATTGGGAATAGGTTTGACAGCACACACTTCATTTCTCTTAATTGCACCAGGAGATTTATCTACCCACCAATTCGGGCTTAAAGGTACTGAAGATCGACAATTTGGACAAATGACCGTGTGTGCCCACAAGTAATTAATTGGAGTCTCCCCCGGCAACGACGGGAAAAACTCCGCCAGCCGCTTCTCCGCCTCATCCCCCACCCACTTCACCCATTTATCAATATCTACCTGAAGATCCGCCCCAAACTTCAGCGGATACTCAATCGCCGCCTTCATCGTCACCACCGCCACCGGGTTCAGATCGCTCGCCAGCACATTCAGCCCATACCGCGCCGCCTCAAACGGAATGCTGCCACCCCCCGCAAACGCATCCAGCACCGTCGGCGTCTTCGTGCCCCACATCTGCTCACAAAGCTCCTGCACCCGCTTAATCCGCTCCGGCGAAGGGGGAGTCTTATACAGCTTCGTCGTCTTGTCCTGAAACCCATCCTTGCCCCGTCGGTTCAACCCCAGCAGATACTCAAATTCCTCCATCGTCACATCCGCAGGCAGCAGCGACCCCAGCACACTCGCCCGACTAAACGACAGCGGCTTCCGCGAATACCAGCGGTGTAGCCCCTTAAACGGGTTGCCCCCATGCTCATAGTACACCTGCTCATTAAGAAGGGTGACAGGCATGATTTTCTCGATGAACACGGGCTTGCGAGCAGGGGTGGGATCAGTCATGTAACTTAAAGAGCAGCAATAACAGGTAGTGCTATTTTAGTGTTACTCTAGGGGGTTTTGCGGAAATCGCATCTTTTAGATCGTTTGTACTAAAATATAGGGGTAGCGGCAGCTTCAGCAAATGGCAAGAGGGGAGATCTTAAGAAAACTTTTTAGAAGCTTCTCCCACAATGAGAGGGAAGCCTTTTATGCTGCGGCTACAGAGCTAATTGAGGAGGAAAGAAGTAAAAACCATCTCCTGCTTGCTCGTGATTTGGAAAAGGCACTTCGTAATGGCAACGGGCAGATTTCTAAAGATCTCGTCTCCAATCTTGCTCCGTGGTACCAGTTCCCTGAGCCGCCCAAGGACAAAGAAACAGGTTTGCCGTTACTGGAAGTGAAGCGGTTTGACTTGACTTGGGATCACATCATCCTCAGCGAAACCATTTTTAATACCCTCAATGAAGTTGCCCTGGAGAATCGAAAACAGGATGTTTTAGCTGCTTATGGATTAAAGCCCAAAAATAAGCTTTTATTTTGTGGGCCGCCTGGATGCGGCAAAACCCAGACTGCCAAAATTCTCTCTAGCGCATTGGCACTACCCCTGGTTTACGTTAATCTGACGGCTGTTTTTTCCTCGTACTTAGGCGAAACCGCAACTAATCTTCAGAAAATCTTCACTTATGTTGAGCAGGATGAATGGGTCGTCTTGTTTGACGAATTTGATGCTATTGCCCGCGATCGCAACACGCCCAATGAGCATGGCGAAGTCAAACGTCTAGTGAATAGCCTGCTGCAATTAATCGATGCCACCACTAGTCAAAGCCTCTTCATCGCTGCTACTAATCACGAATCTCTGCTAGACAGTGCCATATGGCGACGCTTTGATGAAGTGATTCTGTTTGAACCGCCTACGCTTGAGCTACGAGTTGCCCTACTCAAGCGATATCTAGCGGCAATCCGCCATTCCGGTATCGATCTAACTCTATTCGCTGCCAAGATTGAAAACGCCACAGGTGCCGACGTGGAGCGAATTTGTGCTGATGCAATTAAAATAGTAATTTTACGTGGGGACGATAAATTAACTGCTGATGATTTGGAAGTGGCAATAGGGCGCTATTTGCAGAGACAACGTATAATATGTAACTCAACGGATTTCCCCTACAGATAGCGGACATGGCTAGCGATTTTGATCATCTGCCACTACCCAAAATAAATATTCAGCTACCTCGTCGTGCCGGTGGCGGCGGTGGCGACAAGAAGTATCGCAACAATCGCAACGCTCACGGCACCCAAATCCTCGCTCAAATTTCATCCCTGACGCAGGCAGTCAAAGAGCGCAAAAGTTCCTTTCGCCTTGATCCCAAATTAATCTTCAAAATCAAACTAGCGAAGGAATTCGATGATCTCAAAGAGGAAGATTTAATAAAATCAGAGTTGACTTTGCTGGCGCGCGAACCCTCTGCTAACAAAGCGATTGTCGTTTTTTCCTCAGACGAAAAACTAACCGAATTTCGTACTCGCTGGGAAACATATGCTGGCACTAAATCGGGCTACAAGAACGGCTATCTAGATGCGGTAGAGTGGCTTGCTCCACTAGACCCCACTGATCGTGTGGGGCGGTTGCTAGAGCTGGAGCCTTTGCAATCAGGGGAGGTTGCTGCGCTCGATCTGGAGTTGTGGCATACGGGCGATCATCAAGAGATGCAAAAATATATTGATCAAGTGCGGCAGGGTTTGCGCGATCTTGCCACTCCATCTGTTCCCTGTCAGTTAACAGATTTTTACATTGGAGATTATCTTTGCATCGCCCGAATCAAAGTGAATCAAGAGATCCTCAACGATTTACTAGCTCAATATATTGTCAAGGAGATCGATCGCCGCCCTAAAGTGGCGTTTGAACTAAGAACAGATTACAACTTGCCTCTTTCTGAGATACCTGAAATAGCATCCCCTAATAGTACCATTTGCGGAATTCTTATAGTTGATTCTGGTGTGCAGAGAGGTCATCCCTTATTAGCACCTGTTATTGGAGAAGCAGAGGTCTTTCCAGATACCAAACGTGAATTCCTCAAAACGGGGGCAGACGACGAAGCAGACCACGGCACCGGCGTAGCAGGTATTGCAGCTTATGGAGATATTGAAGACTGCATTCAGAAAAGATCTTTTGACCCTACTGCCTGGATTTTTTCTGCCCGTGTTTTGAACGAAGAGAATGAGTTTGACGAAGACCTGCTGTTGGAGAACCAGCTAGAACAGGCAATTTCCTATTTCATTAAAGCGTACCCCAACTGCAAAGTTATCAATTTGTCACTCGGTAATGCTAAACAAGTCTATCAGCAAGGTAGTAAACAAACCCGTATTGCCGCCAAAATTGATGAGTTAGCATACCGCTATCAGTCGCACAATGTCTTATTCATAGTTGCGGCAGGAAACTCATTTCCCCATGCCTACAGTGGCGAACGGGATCTACTTCGCACAGATTATCCTAATTACTTACTAGATCCTACCGCGCGGATTATCGACCCTGCAACCTCAGCAATCGCTTTAACGGTTGGTTCCTTGTCGCTTGGTCGCGGTAGCATGACATACTCTACTGATGCTCGCCGTAATGCTGTCGCTAAAGTGCCGGGTTATCCTTCACCTTTTACCCGCACAGGTTTTGGCGTTGATGGCATGATTAAACCTGATTTAGTGGATTTCGGCGGAGATTTTGTACTAGATGGCGATCGTGTTGCAAGTGACAATGACGCTGCTGTTTCAATCATCACTTTCTCTCAAAATCACACGTCTTCCCTATTCAAGATTGCTTGTGGCACCAGCTTTGCTGCTCCTCGCGCTGCTAATCTTGCTGCTCAACTTTACAACAAATACTCAACAGCATCACCAAATCTAATTCGAGCATTACTAGCCACCTCAGCAGCATTACCAAAAGAAATCCCTCCAGAATTTCAAACTAGCACTAAACAATCGGACAAGCAGAAATCAGAACAACTGAAAAAACGATTGGCAGTTTACGGCTATGGACAAGCAAATATTCAACGTGCAATGTACTCTGCTGACAACTACGTCGTCTTGCTAGAGGATCATCTAGATATTCAAGTTGGTAGTTTTGACCTATTTGAAATTCCTGCTTTGCCTCTAGAGTTTTTGCAGAAAGAAGGTAAACGATTGCTCTCAATTGCTCTAGCCTTCGATCCTCCCACTCGCCCTACCCGTGGAGACTCCTATTTGGGGATCGCAATGGAGTTCGATCTGTTTAAAGGAGTCGATCGAGATAGCGTAATCAATACTTACGTTGATGCTAAAAAGGCTCAAAAGTCAGGGGATGATGGAAACTATTCCGAGCTTTCCAAGAAAAATCTGAAGAAAAAGTTTACATCTGGCTGTGTTGTTGATCTCTTACCAGGTACTACTTCTCGTAAAAAAGGAACGCTGCAACGTGGAGTTGTTGAAATTTCAAATGTGGCGACCAAGTACGATGAAGGGCCATTGTATTTAGTTGTAAGTTGTAACCGAAAATGGGTAAAGGTGGAGGAAATTCCCTCTCAAAGATATGCTCTAGTAGTGGCTGTTAGTCACTCTGATCCAAAGGTGCAGCTTTATAATCGTGTGAGAACAAAAATTTCGCCTCGTCTGCGAGTCTAGCGACAGAAAATTACTGCCACCCTAGTACACGAATGTTATTAAAATTTACTGTGTCAACCCCCTGCCGCTGAAGATAAACCGCAAGTCTGAGGTCATCTGTTAAAACAAGGTATCGATCTTTTGCAAAACTCAAAATCCCACAGTCCGTCAAGCCAAACGTTGTAAATTGTTGACCCGTCACTACTCCGCTGCTTTCAAGATAAGTCTCCTCAAAAGTTGAAATACCTTGGGCAAAAAATGCAAAACATTGTGATCGCTCTGGTTCCCCTAATTGATTCACAAAACTGTTTACCTCAGTCAAGATATTTGGGGTTGTAGCGACAGTTTGAAAATAGCTCAAGAGCTGTAAAAGTAAGTCGTAATCTTCTGGTATGAAATTCTGAGTACGGTTGAATCTAGATATTCTTTCTCGGTTGGTTATTCCGACGAAATAGAGCAACAGAATGTTCGTATCAACTAAAACTCCTTTTTGCCGGTATCGAGAGAAAAGAGATTTAATTTCATTCATTTTAGAGATCGAATCTTCATAGACTTGACTTCACCTTTTTCAGAATCAATCTTAAAAATTTTATACTCTCGCTGATAAGCTAAATTTGTTCCGAGTGCTATATTAGCCAGCGAATTATTTATTCTGGTGGGTACATCAAACCCTAGCGTAATCAACCATTCATGTCCATCTTCAGATAATTCAACCTCCTCAAGTCTCAAGTTCTCAAGCTGAAACTTCATTAGATCTTGCAAATAAGTAGTGGCAATTTCAGTAGCTGCTTTTACGTCGATCGACATAATAGACTCCTTGAATTTTGGGTAGTCTTTACAGGTTCAATCCTAATCCCCCAGCAATACCCGAATCGCCCTCAGCGCCTGACTCCGCTGCCCGTTCGATACCTTGGCAAACCAGTAGTGTGATTCCTCATTGCTCATGGCTCTTACCCCAGCCGCAATATTAGCAATCCGGTCGGGCTTTGAGAGCGGCTGCAACGTCTGAAACAGCAGCGCCAAGTTCACCCCCGACTCCTCGTTCAGCACATAGGGAGACTGTCGAGACTGGCTCAGCGTCTTTGGGTCGTAGCCATTTGCTTTCAAACAGTCATAAACCGCCTGCCGCGCCTGCACCAATGCCGGTCCCTTCAGTCGCCCAATCCGCTTAGCCGCAGAGCGCTTCTTCTCGCCTGCTTTTTTATAGGCGCACTGATACAGCTCCAGGGCGAAGTTGTTATTGTCAGTTGGCACCACGCGAAGCTGAAATTCTTGCATAAGACAAAATAGCGACAGAACCGAGGCAGGGCTGCTGCCCTACAGTTTTAATATGTTACTCGTGCTGTCAAGTTTAGGCGATCAACCGGGTTTCGGCTCAAGGCTTGGGCGATGGCTGACACCTCTGTCCCATCGGCCTGCACCGGAGCTGCGAAAGTGATTTTCAGCTTCAGCGACACCTGGGCCTGAACCTCCGGGCTGCCCAGCAGCGCGTTAGTTGGCGTCAGGAAGCTCTGGAAACCCCGCACCGGGCCTTGGTACTCCAGCCGCAGAAACTGCTCTCCGGTCTGGATCGCTACCGATTGGTCAATCTCAACTGAGAACTTGGCCAGCAGCGGCAGGGCCGTAGTCAGCTTGCGGTAATCCATCACCTGATCAACCGCAATTTCTAGCGCCGAGATCGCTTTCACCTTGTGGTCCTGCACCCGGTCGCTCAAACCGCTGAAGGCACTGTTGGGTGTGCCCTCTAGCTCAAACTGCTCTGGCTGGATTTTGAAAATCGTGGACTGGTCATGCCCGTTGGGGGTGGGGGGGAGGCTGCCGCTATAGACAACAGCCTGCACTTCTTTTTGCGCCGTCTCGCCATTGCCATAGTCAGCCACAATTCGAAACACGGTAGTTTGGCCGATGCTGCCTTCGTACTCATCGGAAGGGCGATACCCCTGACCCAATAGAGTTCCGTCCTGATACAGGCTAATCATCAAGGCTCCCTGCGCCCGCCATCGGACCCGGACTGGCTTCGTGGATTCTGTGCTGGACATGGTTTGAGCGCTCAGCTCAATCTCCCTGGGCTTAGGCGGCTCCAGAATGCTGCGGCGGTAGAGCAGCAGACGGTCAGAGAATTCGATTGAGTCGGGTAGAGCAGGCAGCCCGTCGTCAGTTTTGATAAAAACGCGCTCGCCCAGCTTCAAATCCCACTGCCCAGCCTGTAAGCCCTGGCGAATCGTATCCCGCAGCTTTGACACCTCAGCATCCAGCAGAATATTCAGGCCCAAATCTTTGGCAAACGCTTCCCGCAGCGCCTTGGTCGTCCAGTGGTCTAGCCCAGAAGGCCAGACCTTTTGCAGCACATAGGCAGGCGCGTAGGGCGGGGTTTCGTCTGCTCGCACCTTCTGGCAGTCCTTCAGCGCCTTGAGAATCACATCCTGCTGATTGTTTTTGCCCTTGACATCGCTGGAGTCCTGAGCAGGCAGCGGGTAGTGCATCAACCCTTTGCTGGCCTTGACCGGATCGTTTGAGGGATAGAACAAATGGCGATAGGCATTGGTCAGCGACACCCGCACCGCCAGATCCATTTCTCCTTCTTTCTGCTTGAGCTGCTTCTGCTGGCTTTCAGAAAGGTCTTCCAGGCGATTTGGCGAGTTCAGAATGTTTTTGATGGCGCGAAACTCTCTAGCGTTGTCGATCGCCCGTTCCAACTCATGCCGATTCGCGACCAGAAACAGCAGGCGGTTGCGAAAGGTGCGAAACTTGCCAGACTCACCCGTGTTGTTAAACAGCCGCTCTACAACACTGGGCGGCTCGTCGGTCGAGGCTTTCACCGTATCCTCGTCAAAATCAATCAGGCAGAGCGCTACCGAGTCAGCCACATCATCCACATCGCCCGGACTCTCTGGCGCAGCAATCAGCTTAAAGAACTTGTCGGCAAAGATCGTGTCGCGACGCGAGCGCAAGTCGTCTTTTGCTTCACTCCGTCCGATCTGCTCTTTCTCCTCAGAGATAATTTTGTTAATTGACGGTTCTTCCTTGAACCGCGCCACAGACGTAATCGGATCGTTGTCCAGATACCAGGCAACGCCGCTGAGGCGCTCCAGAGCTGTCTCAACAAAGCCCGTTTCCAGTCCGGGCGTCAGCAGCGACAGATTGAGTTCGGCGCGGCGAATCCCAGCCGTAATGCCCTGGTTGATCGAGTGCAGAAAAATCGTGCGCCCCACCCAGGTTGAGAAGGGCGGCTTTCCGGCTGCCCGCCATTCCTGATCCTGCAACTGGGCATGGGCTTCCCGACCGTCCGGGTTATAAATATCGGCCTGGATGGGCAGCCGCATCAGGGGACGCTCCAGTCGTGAAGTCAGGTCGCTCGTTACTTCTGCGTCCAGACCAATCGGCAGGTGATGGGGATGAATCAGCGGTATCCAGTGATTTACTGATGCTGTCTTTTCGCGCCACAGATACCGCACTACTCTGGCAAACAGCCGCAGCGCGCCTCTGGTGCGCTGAAAGTTGGGAATCGAGGCAATCTTCTTGGTCAGCAGCGTAAATAGCTCTGGGTGAAAGGGATAGCTCGATTGCAGGGTTTGGGCGTAGCGAGCCTCTTTACAACCGTCTGGCAGCGTTGTGCGGCTCGCTTTATAGGCGTTGAGATACTCTTTGGCTGCCGTTTCTGCCGCTTTTTCGTTGACGCTGCCAAACAGCCTCTGCTTGACGATGTTGTAGATCTCCACGTCGGTACTGGGACTCAGCACCCGCTCCTGCCGAGCCGAAGCCTGGATCGCTTCTCGAATATCGGTGGTTTCTTCGCCAAAGGTGTCTGAAGAGGAGGCCAATGTATAGACAAACACTAGATGATTGCAGGCAGCAGCCAGATCCATCAGCGAGAACAAAAAAGCAACGACCTGTTCTGCCAAGTCACTGTTGCCAACGGTCGTGGCTTTGGCAGCCCGCAGATGACGAGCAATTTCGTCTAGAACAATCAGGGTGGGCTGGCCGTTCATCAGCCGCTCTAAAACCACGGTGCCAGGACTCACCTTCTGCTCATCTGATCCCCGCAGCAGGCTATAGCCGTTTACGCCACCGACCTGATAGGCAATCTCACCCCAGAGCGTGTAGGTGCGAATTCCAGTTTCAGGATGATAGACCCCGTTGATTGGATCAAGGTCTTGACAAGCAATCGCTGCCACTTGAATCGGATGATCTGGAACCAGGTTCAAATCGGCAAAGCGCGCTAAGCCGTCAATCTGGCGACCATTGTGAGCAATGTGCCAAAGGGCAATCTCATCATGCGTTTTGCCACCCCCAAAGCTGGTTTCCAAACGAATAATCGGAGACCCCACTGTTTTGCCTGCCAATCGTCCAAATACTTCAGAAATTAAAGTCTTGAGACCGTTTGTAGGAAAAGTATTGGCAAAGAAGATGCGCGGGTCCTGGTAAACCGGCGGAGCTGTTCCTTCCACAACCAGCCGCAGTTTGGCAGCAAACAGATCAAGCGAGAGTTCTCCGGCCAAAATTTCATCTCTGGGAACACAAGTATCAAAAATGGGGGGCAGCAAGGTTCTTTGGCTCCTTCAAGCATCTGGCATAGCAAATGTACCTAAAATTCCCACCATCTTGGCATTTGTCGTGGCCCTGTGTCACGCAGATCTACTTCCGTTGCTAAACGAGTCGCTTCCTATTCCATCCCTTGATCTGGCCGTCTTGTGCTGACCTGACAGAAATAGCCTTCATCTGCTCCCATCCAAACCCGATAGAGTGTGCTTGGCTGACCGTCTCGTAGCTCAACCAGCAGTTGTTCTCGGATTGTTAGGTAGATAAAAGCTGAAGGGGGTGTTGCCAACGTTTCAACCTGAAGAACCCGCTCAACTTGAGCTAGCAGTGCCCAGCCGCATTGAGGACCGGGAGAATCGCTGGCCCAAACATCGGTGATCAGCTCCTCGGCAGCAGGGGAAAGCCCCTGGGGATTGCAGGACTCTGGCAGCCCGATTGCCGTCGTCAGCAGACTATCCGACCACCAAGCCCACCAGTCGGTGCGGTGAACCAGTTCCGCTGTGGCACTGTAGCGTATTGCTCCGAGCGGCGTTTGGTCGAGCGCTGCCAGTCTGGTTGCCTCAGCCCAACTGAGCGCAACATAGCGGTTGGTCAAGTATCGGCCCATGTTGATGCAGCCCGAACGGTCGAGGAGAACAAACCACTGCAAACATTCCAGCGAACACAGCGCTCAGTTGCCTCAACTCAGCCGTACTTCAATACACTGAGGAATTTTCTGCTATCCGGAACATTGTCATCAGCTCAGGACAACTCGCTGCTGCCCTCGATCTCAGCCTCCATACGGGCAATTCCCCGTTCATAAACCCGCAGGCCCAACAGCACCAAACGGATCAGCATCTGGTCGGGGTGGCGCTGGCTGGCAGCGGCTAGCTCTGCGATGCGCTCAGCCGGGATCTGCTCGCTGAATAAAATCAATTGATGCTCCAGTTCATCTACCAAACTGCGGCGATGCTTGGCAGCGGAGTCTCGGAGCTGTTTGCCGGTTGGAGAAGTCAGCAGAAACTCCAGCAGTTCAGCGACAAAGGGAGAGCGCTTTTTATCCTCGACGCTAGACTGCTGCTCAATCGCGTTCAGCAGCTCTGTGGTCATGTAGAAGGTGGGGCGACAGGCTCCCTCTGAGTCATCCTCCAGCTTCCGGTCTTGGGGCTGTTCACTGCCTGACTTTTTGCGATTTACCATTTAGCGCACTCTCCATGCTTTACCCGAGAACAATCTGCTTTGAGCACTTCAGACTGTGACCAAAATAACAATGGCTGCATAGAGAATAAGAGGAAACTGAGTTAGAAGATTTGGCTTACTTGTATCAACCTTAATCCGAAATTGTCGGATTTGGTGAAACTAACTGCTTGCTCAGAAGCTAGTACAACCTCTACCGATTCGACCTCGGTTCAATACTATACAGCGCTCTGTGATTAACAAGCAGAGTGCTTTCTCGTCATGAGAAGTTCAGTAGAACCGTTGTGATTCAGCGATCAGTGACCATCAAATCACCTCCTGCAAGCGGCTGCAACCGTACCAAATGATTAAAAAAAGCTTAAAGCTCTTGCCAAATCTGGAGAGTTATAAGACGATTGCTTCAAGTACGATATTTAAGCATTTTTGTAGGACTTTACATCTCGACCTGCAATTGCTCGTCCGTTAATCGTTTTCTCGCCACAGACTCGGCTCGTTCTGCTAGGGCATCATCTACCTTCTGTCAGGCCAAACCGTAGCAGCAGTGAGAGTCAGTTTAGCCCTTACGGGTTTCAACGCTGCTCTTCCCCTTCATACATCCTGTTGATTCCCATTGGTATAAAGTCATCCTGGCGCTGCTGGTAAAGCGGCAGATTGCCGCATGACTCTGTATTTGCACAAGTATTCTTTTAGATTAGAAGTTTCTAACCATGATCACTATTCACGGTTTTCTCAAGCCTTTATTTAAGGGCAGTTCTTTGCTGCGATTGCTTTCCATCTCATTATTTTTAGCAATTGCGGTAGCTGGTTGGGTTTTAGAACGCCACGCTTCGTTCGGCCTCTATTACATCCTGTCGTTGAGCTATCTTTGTCTGCGGTTTCCGTCTGCCCTATCTCAACTTATGACCCTGATTGCCCGTCATCCCTGGTTTCACCAGATGGGCGGATTCCGCACGGTTGGCACTTGTCTGGGTACCTTCTTGTTCTGGAACATCATCAGCCATGCCCAGCCCGCTCAGGCGCAGATTTTTGACACAGTTGAAGATGAGGTAGACCGCATCTTTGGTGAATATCTGGAAGGTGACACAATCACGTTTCTGTTCGGATTGATTCGCGTTGTCATCTGGATCTCGGCGATTGGGTTTGTCTTCTTCGCCATTTACCAAGCCCAGCGCGGCGAGCAGTGGCAGCCGCTGGCTCAGAACGCCTTCATCATTGTGGCCGCTGTCGTTCTGGTCGAGGGATTGAGCGCTTTGTTCTTTGGCGAAGGTGTCGGTGGGGGCGGTGGAGATGGCGCAGAGGGCGGGGGCGGTGAAGGTGAAACATAAAGCTCTCGCACCCCAAACATCAGATTCAGGAGTTGGCAATCATGACCCAGCAGCGTCAGCAGGTCTTTCGCGTCGTGAACCAAAGTCTGGGGCAACAGCCGTCGCTTGGTCCGATTCCCGCTAATCTACTCGCTCCTTCTGGCCTCATCCTCGTTCTAGCCTACTTCCTGACTCAAGTGCTTCTACGTCTAGGCTTTACCGCCTTCATGGTGGTGAGCGCCTGGGGCATCAGCAGTTGGTGGATTGTCGTGGGCGAGAAAACCTGGAAATTTACCAACAAGTTTGTCGCCGTTCCCGATTGGAAACGGAGTCATATTCCCTATATTCGCTATTTGAACCGCTATGACGACTAAACCGCGCACCGGCAGTCAACGCTATCAATTTAAGCCGTTTGAAGATGAAACCCATCTGGAATGCATTTGCAGGCTCGCCCTGCGCGAGCGAACCGTGGGAGCCTATTTGCTCAGACGCGGGCATCAGTTCAGCTTTGTGTTTGGCTTTCGGATTCCAGGCATTCACACCCTGCTGTCGCCCGAACAGGCCGAAGCCACACTGGCTCGCATCGAGGCTGGGCTGAAGGGATTTCGCCCCGGCGACCGACTGCGGATTCACCTGCGTTCGTTTGCCCAGGACAACGAGCGGCAGCAGGAACTGGAGAGTTTGATCAACACCAGCAGCAGTCTGGAAACTCAGTTTCTGCTGCTAGCCCAACAGCGCTCGACTCGAATGTTGACTCAGCAGAACGAACGCCAAACTAAACAGCTTTATCTATTTGCCACCTACACGATTGAACCAGGAAAAGGCACAAGCGCAGACCGACTGGAGAAACTATTGGCCTGGATGATTGAACGGTATGACACATTCAAGGGGATGAAGGAACGCAAAGAGCAGGAACACTATCAGCAGCTTTTGGAGCGCGCCTTCAGCTACGGCTATCTGCACTGGGAACACCTGATCAACGACCGCATGGGCCTTCAGGCATCCCTGATGACGGCTGAAGACCTGTGGAGCTACCTGTGGCAGCAGTTCAACACCTTGCCACCGCCGCTCCTGCCGCAGTGCCTATCTTTGCACGACGAGGGAGGAAGCCTCTGCCTGGAAGAAGACATTCAAGAGCCACTCCACGCGGTTTCGGTATTGATTCGCGGCGAGCAGGGGCGGCCTTCCCATCCCAAAGCAGACCGGCAGTGGGCGCGCGTCCGGGGCAAGTTTATCGGTGCCCTGGCGCTGGAGTCGAAACCCGCTGGCTTTATTTCTCCCAACCATCAGCTCTACTACCTCTGGCAGGCGCTCGCTGACACCCCGGACTGTGAAGTCGTCTGCGAATTGGCCGCCGCCGACCGGATGATGACCCGCATGACGCTGCAACGATTGACGCGGCAGAACATCACGGCGACGCACCGAGCGACCGAGTTCAAGAACGTGGACGTGGCTTCGCAGGTACGGGCCAAGCGCGGCATTGAGGCCCAGGAGCAGATTTTTGAAGGAGCAATGCCGATCTGGGTCAGCGTCCTCGTTCTGGTGCATCGAGATGACCCCGAAACCCTGAACGAAGCCTCCCAGAAAATCAGCCATGCTTTTCCCCAGGGCGAGCTGATTCGAGAAACCGAAGTAGCCTGGTCGCTCTGGCTCAAGTCCTTGCCCATCGTCGAGGGCTGGCTGCTGGGCGATGACCGCAAGCAGATGTATCTGACGACCGAAGCAGCGGGATTGATGCCCTTAGCCTGCACCAGAGCGGTTGATGCACGAGGGCTGGAGCTGATTACGCGGCAGGGCAACATGCCGCTATTGATCGACTTTGTGGGCAAGCATCGCGGCATTCTGATCTTCGGAGAAACCCGCAGCGGCAAGTCAGTTCTGGCCTCCGACATTTTCGTCTGGGCGCTGGCGCAGGGCATGAACGTGATCTCGCTGGACTACCCCAAACCAGACGGCACTACAACCTACACGGATCTGGTGAAGTTCTTTGGCAACCAGGGAGCCTATTTCGATATTGGCTCAGAGCGCAATAATCTGTTCCAGATTCCCGATCTGCGGCATCTGCCTCCTCAACAGCAGGAAGAACGATTGGAGGATTACAAAGAGTTTTTGGTGAAGGCGCTCAACACAATGGTGATGGGAACGCAAACGGAAGACCAGCTCGGTAAACGAGTTCACACGATTCTCTGGCAGGCGTTGGCCGGGTTCTTTGCCAATACCTCGGTTCAAAATCGCTACCGAGCGGCGTTTGAGGCAGGTTTTGGCAGCGCGGATTGGCGGCAGATGCCGACGCTGGTTGACTTTGTAGAAACAGTCCGAGAGCTGGATTTGGGTGTCGATTCAGAGTCGGCCCGCGAGGCAGTTGCAACCATTCTGCTGGAATTGCAGGGCTGGCTGACCAGCCGAGTTGGCAAAGCAATCTCTCAGCCTTCCACGATTCGCACCGATGCCCGCCTGACTGTGTTCGCTCTCCGCAACGTTGGGGACAACATTGAAGCGGCAGTTCTGGCACTTTCGGCTCAGTCAATGGCGTTTCGCAAAGCGCTGGAGGTCACCGATTCGCTGCTGGCGATTGATGAAAGCCCGATTCTGTTCAAGTACAACGGCATTGCCCAGATCATTGGTCAGGTCTGCGCCAACGGTGCCAAAGCCGGGATTCGTCCACTGATTATTGGCCAAGACCCGGACACGATTGCCAACTCGATTGCCGGGTCGCAGATTCTGCAAAACTTGAACACGCGCTTTATCGGCGCAATTCAACCTAATGCCCTGCCGTCCTACGAACGGTTCTTTGGCTACGACCCGGCCATGCTGCTGGCCAACACAGACGAGTCGTTTCGCACCAATCCCTCGCAGCTCTGCTCCCACTGGCTGGTCGATGCGGATGCGCGCCTGATGCATTGTCGGCACCATCCTTCGCCCGAACTGCTAGCTGCCGTGGCCAATAACCCGAAAGAGCAGCGGGCCAGACAGCGGGTGTTGGGGCAATACGCAAACAAATTTGCAGGCTACAAAGCGTTCGCAGATCAGTATACGGAGGCGATCAGGGCTGGCAGATCAATGGACTCGATTGCACCTGAATATACTGCTGATATTGAAATAATTCAGTCTCAACAAGCTCTGTCTACCGTCAATGGCAATGGTTCTAGAACATCTGTGAGGTAAGAACAATGAGAAAGCGCCGAATCTTGATTGTTGCTGGTGCCGGTCTTTTCCCCATATTCGGTGCCGGAATTGCCACCGCATCATTTATGCCAGGAGGTGTGGGAAATCTGGGTAGCGCCAGCTCCTGGTACGATCTGGTCCTCAATTCGCAGGGCGGCAACCCAATAGAGCGCATCCTGGGGCAGTTGGGTGAGGGCGACACCATCATGGACACCATTATGGATGTGGCACTGGGGCAGAAGTGGGGCGATTTGATTGCGGCCAGCGGTTCTGACCCACCCAACCCACATGAGGTCAGAACCGCTGAGGAAACACCGGGCGCAGGTGTATTAACCACCAACCCAGTCGTGCGGCAGCGAGATGTAGCCAACCTCTACGATCAGGAGTTGAGCCGCTCTCTGGCCGCACCGATGCTGGGCGAGGAGGGTGAAACCCAGGTCAAAGAAGAAGGGGAGCGGATTACCTCGATTATCGAAACCAACCAGCAGGGCTTGGAAACCACGCAGCAGCTTGCCCAATCAGCCCAGTCGATGACGGTGACGCAGGACGTGATGAAAAACCAGACGCAGATGAATTCTGTGCTGGCGGGAATCGTTACGAATACAGCTCAGCTCACGGCAGATAACCGCGTCGCGCTGCTGGAGCTACAGCGGCTAGATAGCATCATCGCCCAACTTTCTGCTAACACCAGTGAAGGAATTGATGAATCGAATCGGCGCGAGCGGGTTGAGCGTAAAACCTTGACAGTTCGAGCTTCCCAGGCTCCGGTTTACATTCCTGGACTGCTCGGCACCCATGATAGCGGTGATGAAAATGAGGGCTAATCATGCTGATAATCCTCTTGCCTCTGGCCCAAGTGGGCGGTGCTACCGGCATCATTGAAGACAGCACTGAGCGGCTGGAAGCAGTTCAGGCCGCCTGGAACGAGCGCTGGGATGATATCTTTGACGGCGCAAACGGCCTGTATCTGGGCATCACTGAATTTGCTGCGGTGATTGCGGCAGGAGCCTTTATCTTCTTTGCCGTGATTTGGATTAGGAACGCGATTGAGCGCGGCATTCTACCGGCTTTCCCGGAAGTGCTGTGGCTTTTCGTCGCCTTTGTGCTGCTGTTTAACAACGGCGAGCTGCTGGCTTCTACGACGCTGGGGATTCGCAACCTGATCAACGCCCAGACGCAGGTTGTGCTGGATGTGCAGATTGGCGAAGTCTCGATGCTGGAAGCGCTCAACGACGTGATTCTCTCGCAGCAAGCCAAGAGCGAAATCCAGCAGGAATATGCCGAGTGCGAAGCCAAGGAAGGGCAGGCCCAGATCGACTGTTTTGTTGAGGCGGGTGAGTCTGCTAGAGAGCGATTGGAAAACGAGTTCAGGGCCAACGGCTGGTGGACGGCTGGCGTCGAGCGGCAGTGGAACCGCATTGGGCAGATCACCGAGCAGATTCAGCGCGAGTACGAAAGCAACCCAGCGCGGGGGTTGGCCACCAATCCGGTGACAGATGTGCTGGCGGCCTACCTGCTGCAAACGGGCAGTCAGGCGCTGGCCGAACAGCTCCTCAAAGGCTGGCAGTGGGCTTTTGCCAATCTGCTGGAACTCTCGATGCTGATCACCGGGCTGCTGGGGCCGATTGCCGTTGCTGGCTCGATTATTCCAATGCAGGCACGTCCGATTTGGGCCTGGTTGATTGGCTTCTTCAGCCTGGGCATGGCCAAGTTTTCCTACAACGTGATTGTCGGGCTGGCTGCAACAGTTGTCGTTGCCGCAGAGGCTCAGGACGGCGGCGATTTTGGCTTCCTGCTGTTGATCAGCGTTCTGGCTCCTATTCTCGCCTTGGCCCTAGCGAGTGGTGCAGGCATGGCCGTGTTTCGAGGTGTGAGCGGTGGCATTACGCGCATTATTGCAGTTGGTACATCTTTTATTCCTATTTCCAAGTAGATTATGCAAAGAATTTCGGACCTCAAACGTAAATCCCAGCGGTTCAAACTCGATTCCAGCGATATTCTGCCTCTGGCCTTTGTGGGCCTGTCCACGGGCATGACGTTTCTCACCGTCGCTTTCATCTGGCTGGCGATGAGCGTTGCCAGACTGGCCAACCAGCCACCGCCGACGCTGGTGCAGCAGGTGGATGGGCGAGCGTACAGTGTACGGACAGAGGATTATTCTCACCGTGAGCCAGAAGTGATTCGCAAAGCGGTTTCAGACTGGGCTGTCATGACGTTCTCCTGGGGCAATCTTCCTGGAAAACAAAGCGGAACTGTTGATGCAGGGGTGCCGGTGAAGGGGCGCAAGCGGGTGCCGACCAGCGCCTGGGAGGCGTCGTTTCTGCTGGCTCCCGATTTCCGCGACAGATTCTTGAGCGATTTGGCAGAAAAAGTGATTCCGGTTGGGCTGTTTGAAAGCCAGGTAGCGGGCGTTCTGGTGCCACAAACGGTTTCACCGCCGCAGCTCGCGGGTAACGGACGCTGGAAGGTTGATATGGTAGCCACCAGAATTCTTTTCGACGGCACAAATCCGTCTGGTTACTCAATTCCGTTCAATCGCACCTTCTACGTCAGAGCAGTTGATCCGCCGCGCAACCCCCTGGTGCAAAACGCTACGGAGTATCAGCAGGTGGTCTATCAGATGTTGGAAAGCGGGCTGCAAATTGAGCAGATCCAGCCCTTTGAAGAAGGCAGGGGCAATTGACCTATGGAAGAGAAGCAACGATCCGGTGCCAATCCTAATTTGCATCAGGACAGTCTACCTCAGGACGATGGGCCAATGACGACAGAGGATCTGCGGCGACTGACCCAGGCTCCGTCTCACCAGCCGCTGCTCACCGAAGCAGAATTCTCAGTCGAGGCGGCCCGTTCTCACCGGCCTCGCTGGACTCAACCTCTGCCCAAGTTTGCGCTGGTGGGCACGATTCTGTTTCCGATTTTTGGGCTGGTCTGTTGGTTCGTGCTGGGTGGCGGTGACCAGCACCAGCAGGCGGGAACTTCTGCTCAAGATGGTTCAGTCGCCCAATCGCAGACCCCTACGGACAGAGATTTGGCAAGACTGCGAGAAGAAAACGCCAGACTCAAGGCCGGTATGGCGCTGAATGATCAGGCTGAAATCGAACAGCGGATGCGGCAGGCTAGAGCGCAGACCAAAACTCCGAAGGTTGCCCCAACCGCAAAACCTACGGCTCAAGCTCGGCCTGCACCGGCTCGTGCCACGTCTGTAGCTCAACCTCGCCCGCAGACCTATGCACCCCAGCCGTTTAGAAACCAGCCTGCGCCCGTCCGCAGACCCACATCCACCCCTGCCCCTTCTCGTGCCCGCTCAGTTGATCCGATGCAGCAGTGGCAGCAGCTTGCTCAGCTAGGCAGCTACGGCTCTATTCAGCCAGAGCGCATTGCGTCGATGGAGTTCTCTTCTTCCAGGCAAAGGCTAGGCGGGCAAAGGCTGGACGGGCAAAGAATAGCGCAGGCGGTTCTATCTGTACCAACCGCCCAAATTGCTCCTACTTCAGCCGTCCAGTCAATCTCTGACCGCTTGAAGACGGCACCGCCGCGCAGAATCTCAGAACTCCAGGATCAGATGCCAAAACCAGCTTCAGTCGAACCGGATGCTTCAGAATCAACCGTTCCATTACCAGAGGTCCAAGCCACCGTGCCGATTCTGCAAGAAGCTGAAGCCACCATTTTGGAGAGCGACTCGAACCCCCAATCGCTGATTGCTGGCACAAGCAGCCCCGCTGTTCTGGTAACGCCCATTGTGGTAAATGGCTCCGGCAGCTCGGACCAGTTTGCAGCAGTTTTGGCAGAGCCGCTGACCGGCAGTCGCGGCAGGGTTGCATTTCCGGCTGGCACCCAGTTTTTGTTCCAGGTAGAGCGACTATCTAGAACGGGGCAGGTGCATTTGACGGCTACAACCGCAACCTGGGAGGTCAACGGCGCTCAGCAAGAACTCGTGCTGCCTGCGGGTGCCGTTCAGATTCGGGGTGAAGCAGGAGAACCGCTGCTAGCCGAGCATTATCAGGATCGCGGCGATGAGATTGCCGGAATGGATGCGGGCCAGTTCGCCCTGGGAGCAATCGGACGAGCCGCAGAGTTGTACACCCGTTCTGATACTCGTGTGCAAACTAGAGGATCCAGCACGATTATCACCGAAGATAATCCAGCGCCAAACATTCTGGCCGGTCTGATTGAAGGCGGTACAGACGCAATTCTCGAAACGATTCAGGAACGCAATCAACGCGCAGTGGAACGATTGGAAGAACTGCCGAACGCCCGATTCATTAAAGCTGGAACCCCTGTTCAAATCTTTGTCAATCAATCGATGTTTATGCCGATGTAGTAGTGTATTCACGGAGAAGGACGGTTTTATGAAACGGCTTGTACCAGTCGTCGGAAGTTCTCTATACTTGCTTGCCAGTTCGCCTACTGCAATGGCCGAAGTAGTGCGAGCGGTTCCAGTCAGCCAAGCAAGAGGTGATGGTCCGATTGTCACGGTCGAACTGTATCGCGGTCACGGTACGTCGCTCAACTTCCGCTCGACGGGCGAAACAATTCGGCGGGCTTGGCTGGATGATCTGTCAAAAGCGACACTGAGTTTTGATGATCCAAGCTGCACAATGGCCGAAACCGAGAGCGAATGCGCTGCTCAGGTGATTCATCTGCGTCGCATTCACCCGCTGGAGTTTCCCAATCTGCCAGCTACTCCAACCACATTGTTGACTGTGCTGACCGATGGAGGTTTATATCTGTTTCGCTTGGCTTTCCCTGAAGCCGGTAGCCCCCGCTATTACTCAGTTGATATCCAGCCTGATTCTCTGAGTGATAATCTTCAAACTCAACCCATAGCAGCCCTGATGGGTAACGAGGCGCAACTGATCGAGCAGGGGTTGAGAGTAGCTCAAGCTCGTAACTTGATCACCCAGGCCGATCCGCTATGGGAACGAGTGCAGCGGCTGATCACTGCCGTCCGACAAGGGGTGCATCCAGAAGTGGCCGCCGCGCAGGTTGGCGTATCTCAGGCGCTAATTGTGCGATTGATCGAGCTGGGGCAGTCGGTTTCTCCCGGCGTGACGCTGTGAGGGCAGAAGTATGGCAGGCAGATCCTATCGAGCCATTCGCTTCCTGGTTGGACTGATTCTGTCCTTCCTGCTGGTTCTGCTGCCGCTGCCCGGAGCCGCCCGCGATATTGCCACAGAACCTGCTATGCCTCTGACCACCATTGAAGCAGACGGCCAGTTTGCCCGCGTTCCCAACTGGTCGCAGATCAGCTTCAGCTCGCTGCCGCCCATTCTGTCAGATGGTTCTTTTACGGCTCCGCCAGAGGTCAACCAGCTTCTGGGCTACGACCTTTCTCGCAGTTGGCAGGCAGGCGACAGGGCTGACCAGTATCTCAAGCTGGGCGATTTTCAAACCAGCCTCTATCCGCAACTTTTTAATCTAGAGACGCTTGGCCAGATGGCCAATTTTGATCCGTCTCAAATCGCGCTGGATGCCTTGCAGATGATGGCTTGGCAAAAGATTGATGATCTGGTCACGGCTATTCCGGGCTTGGGCAGCTATCAAGTTGATAACGTTCCTCCTATCGCCGCGCTATTGGAAGACAAACTAGCGGGAAGTCAGTTCCCAAGCAGTCCCGGTTGGGACCCTGATGCGATTGGCACCAGCTCCACGATTGCCGAAGTGCTGAGCGCTCAGCCTGAACTGGGTCAACTGAGCCTGGGCGAACTGGAGAATCTAAATCAATTTTCGCTGAGCGATATTCCCGATTTGACCAACATTCCGCTCCAGAGTCTGAACGACTGGGGCAACAGCCTGATTGCGGGCGTACCGGGACTCGCGGATCTGCCACTGGACCAGATGCCGAATCCTATCGAGACGCTGGGGCTGATTGGCATTGTCGATGTGGTTTATGGCCCCAGTGAAACGGATCGGCGCAACACGATCTCTGGCAGCCAGCAGGTGGGCTTCAGCGCAGCCTGTCAAATCGACTGCGGCTATGCCGAGCTGGCAGGGCCGCTCTACGGCAAGCAGTGGATCTCCGGCAAATACCAGGAAGTAGAGGGCGGGTTTGGTGTATTGAAATCGGTTAACGGCGGCAAAGAGCCAACTGGGCGGCATCCCTTTGGTAACGCCTTCAAGGTGGCCCTGTGGGACACGGATGAATCGACAGGCACCGTCACGACCGCCCTGTTCTTTCGCATCTGCTACCGGGGCGTTCCCGATCTAGGCTGCACCCCCTACTTCCTCGGCCCCGTACCGTTTCTCAGCCATCGCGAAACAGAGCCGATTTTTGTGGGACTGCTGGATGGATTGGGCGGAGCGTCAGTTCCGGCTGCAATTCCGGCAGGCGTCCTGGAAAAAGCAAGACAGTGGGGCATTCCAGAAGCCGCTTTGACGGGCGGCAATCAGGGACTAGCTGGGGGCGGCTCGCTCTGCGGCGAAGGACCGGGCGGGATTGATTTTGAGGCGCTGGCCGCCGCATTCTCCAGCATTGAGGGCAACTACAGTTCGGTTGGTAGCTTTGTCTGCGACGGGGACAGCAACTGCGGTCGCGGATTGGGGCGCTATCAATACATGAGCTATCGTTCGGATGTGCGGCAGACGGTTAGCCAAAAAGACGGCGGCGCGGCGTTTCTGGCGCGGGTCGATTCCGGCGCTGCCGTCAGCGAAGCCGAAGTCGAGCGGTTTTTCTCCGCCTCGGATCAGGACAATTTATTCAAAGGCGACCAGACGCGCAATATCGACCAGGCAATGGCCGAAGGCTTTTCCGGCGGGCGGTTAATCGAACGAGTCGGGCAGATCCACTTTGGCGGGGCCGGTGCCCCGATTGACGGCGGTGCTTCTGACGCCCACGGACGGCTGACGCTGAAAACCTACGGCGAAGAATTGCGGTCTCAGTACGAAAGCGCTGCCCAGACCAAAACCAATTCGAGTTGTGGCCAGTCCACGGGGGCGATTGCCTCTCCTGTAGCCGGTGCTCCCGTCACCAGCGAATTCGGCTGGCGGATTCACCCGATCTACGGCGACGAGCGGTTTCATGCGGGCATCGATTTAGGAGTACCGACTGGCACCCCGGTCCAAGCCGCTGACGGCGGCACCGTCACGTTTGCAGGCGTCAGCGGCTCCATGACTTCTGGCTACGGCCAGCTTGTGATTGTGGATCACGGCAACGGGCGTGAAACCTGGTACGCCCACCTCGACAACATGAACGTCAAGGAGGGACAGCAGCTCGCCCAGGGAGATGTGCTAGGACAGGTAGGCAGCACGGGTGGCAGCACCGGACCCCATCTGCATTTTGAGGTGCGCGAGAACGGTGAACCTGTTGATCCGCGACAGTATACGGACTTTTGAGTGGAGGTGACTTCTGTGAAACCCAAAATCATTCGCTGGTTGGTTCTACTTACCGTTCTGAGTCTGGCTCTGCTATTGATTGCAGAACTATCATTGGCTCAGGCCCAGATTGAACCCACCCTGCCGGAAACAATTCGGCCTTGCCTGCCCCAATCGGTAGAGCGAATTGAACTGCTTGGCCAGGTTCAGCAGGAGCAGGAGGCGTTTTATCTGCTGGGTGCATTCCAGAATGACAGCTATTGGGAGCTGCTAGTACAAACCGACGCAGCGGGCTGCCTGCTTGTTAGAGGCCAGCAGGATACGGAACCATTGAGCGCCTACATCCCGCTCGAAATTGCTCAGCAGCTTGTCTTACAGCGCTATCAGCGTCGGATTGAGGAAGCCGGAGGGCTGCAAGCCTTTCAGCAGGGCTTTACCGACTATATGACTTCGCAGCCGGGTGGTGAAACCAGCTATCTCGCGCCAGAGAATGTCTGGGCCTTGCAGCAGCTCGGTGTAACTATCCCAGAAGGCACCTACCAGATTCGCCGCCCGAACAGTTCGCCCAGCTATGAGCCGTCGCCCTCGCGTTCCCAGTGAATCCTATGAATCGCTCTCCTAGACAAAAGCTAAAACTGCTGGCGATCGCGGTGATTGCATTAGCGACACTGCTGATCGGGCTATCGCTGCTTGGAACCTCCAGAAACCGGGCCTCGGCTGATGCTGCGAACTGGAGCTATGCCAGCAACAGCGCTCCATCGGGCTTAGTCCAGCAGATTGCAGCCAATCACCTCAGCCCGGATTTGCCGGTTGATTCGGGACGAATGAAAGTTCTGAACGTTCAACTACCTGGACAAAAACAGCCGCTGTATCTGGTTGATTCTCGCATCACAAATCTTGCTCAATATCCCCACGTCAACCCGCTCTGCGGCGCGTCTGGCTGCGCCTTTTTTGGCTACATCCCCACCGACATTCCCAAAGAGCAGCAGTTTCAAGAAGTTTGGAACGCCTATCTGAACGTCAATCTGCCACCCAACGTCTCCCTATTTGAATCTTCTGATGCTCTGCAAAACGGACTGCCTGTACTGAAGATCAACCAGATGCAGGGCAATCGCGTGGAGCAGTCGCACTGGTCGTTTAACGGTCAAGAGTACGAAGTCACCAAAACGCTGTTGACGCCTCAAACCTATGAGTAAGCAACACCACAGTCACACCCAAATCGAACAGGACGTTATTCACCCAATTCAGCCGTTGATCCATTCGGTGACCCATTCCAGACTGGGAACGCTGCTGCTGGGCATGGCGCTCTTGATGGTGGGCGCAACGCTGTTTAGCCCCAAGAAAGGCAAGATGACGACCGGACGGTTTGGCGGGCGCTCTGAGCAGTGGCGAGCCGCAGCAGTTGCCCGTCAGCAGCGCCGAGGCCGACAGGCTCATAAAGTAGCGCTGAAGGCCGGAAATCTAGATATTCCCCATGCTCAGCAAAGCCTGACCGTCACCGGAGCGCCCGATTCCGGGAAGACGTTCAGCATTATCGACCCGGCGATTCGTTCGGCCATCGCCCAGGGGTTTCCGGTTCTGGTGTACGACTTCAAGGGCAGCCAGCTTGAGGCGCACGCCGCCTGGGCTGCTGCACAAGGCTACGAGGTGGCGGTGTTTGCACCCGGTCAGCCCTACACCGGAGTCTGTAATCCGCTCGATTTTCTGCTCGACGCCACGGATTCACTCATGGCCGCCCAGCTCGCCCAGGTTCTGCAAAAGAACACGCAGCGAGACGGAGCTTATCGGGACAACGATTTCTTTACCAGTGCCGGTACCAATCTGGTCGAAGCCGTGATGCTGCTCGCCAAAATGACGCCGTACCCCGACCTGCTGATGGCCAGCAAGCTGCTGAATCTCTCGGATCTGCCCGTTCGCATCCGAGCGGCTGGAGCGGCGGGCCGAATTCCAGCTTGGACGATGGAGAGCTTCAGTCAGCTCTTGGCTTCTGAAGGCGCAGACAAGCAGATCGCCGGGATTGTCGCCACGGCCCAGCGCACCTTCAAAACCTTCATCGGCAAACAGCTAGTGTCTAGCTTCTGCGGCAAGACCACGATTCCGCTGGATCTGAAGGAGAAGCAAATTCTGTTTTTGCAGGTAGATATTCAAAAGCGCGATACCGTCAGTCCACTGCTGGCTGCCGTGCTGCACCTGATTGTGACGCGCAACTTTGCTCGACCCCGCCCAACGCCGCTGGTTGTTGCTCTGGATGAATTGCCGACGCTTTACTTGCCAGAGCTACCCAAATGGATCAACGAGTTTCGCTCCTACGGCTTTGTTGCTCTGCTGGGCTACCAGAACTTTGCCCAGTTGCAGCATATGTACGGGCGCGAGCTGTCGCGGGCGCTATTCGCCGCCTGCGGCACAAAAGTGTTCTTCAACCCCAAAGACCGCGAAACTGCAACTGAGTTTTCTGGCTACCTGGGCGAGAAAGAAGTGCGGCTGCATACCCGTTCCCACAGCAGACAAGGGAGCAGCTATTCAGAACAGCACCATAAAATGCCGCTGTTAACGCCGGATCAAATCCTGAAACTGGATCAGGGCGAATGCGTGTTTATTAACCCAGCCTACAAAGGTGGGTACGAGGCGTCGATTCCGCTCAAGCTGAAGGTGAAGATTACTCAGCAGGAAATCGAGATTCAGCAGCGCAGTACAGAACTGTGGCACAGCAAAGTCTGTGGCCGCCTGACTGGGCAAATGCTCCAGCAGCACAGTGCAATTGATTTAGACCAAGAAAACGAAATTCGTCGAGAAATGGCCGAGCGATTGTTTCCCCTGCCTGTTGATGGATCATCTAGCGCTGGACAAGCTCAGGACGTGAATCCTGACATTACTGAGGATGAATACGATGAAATGTTTCGACTTCAAGAGGACTACCTATGATACAAACTCTGACGCAACCCAATCCGTTTGAGTGGGGACTGTCTCCCCAGGCCGCAGCTCTGCTCTCCAGACAGCCAGAGATTCTGGCAGATCTGGCCCAAGAGCGACTGCTGCTGCCGTTTCCTCCTGGCTATGTCCCTACAGTTGTTGAAGTTCTATTCGATGATCTGCCCTATCTTCGTTCTGTGAGGGGAGTGCTGACCTTTATTCGGAACTGCGATTCTAACTACGAGCCTGCATTCATTGAATGTCGCTTCAATGATGAAATTGCCCTGTTTCAGATTGGCGCTGAGTTTGTTGTCAACCGCGTTGAGGGCATAGCAACTGCCCTTGCAGCCCAAGGATTCTTGCATGGAGGAAAGTACGATGGTGCTGACAATTAATCCTGCTGACGCTCAAGCGATTCAAGAAGACGAAGTTCAACTGCTGTCCGCAATTCTGCAAGCCACCAGAGGCGCAATCAGTTTCTTGAATCCGCCGCCCCAACCGGCTGCCGCTGAGCCACCAGAAGCAATCCGCATCCAGATGGGCCGCAGGTTGGTCTATGGTTGGCTGGCGGATGGACAGTTCCGCAATGAGCTGGATGCCAACAAAATGCAGGCGCTCTTTGACGCAATCCAGCGTCCGGTCGCGCCGGACGTTGACGCTAGCCGCTACAAAGGCAAGGTTCCGGCGATCGAGATTCGCGATGGCGACCGGGTTTTGTTTCGAGAAGAACGAGACGGAACGGTTACGGCCAATGCTATTCAGTTTCAGCTTGCTCAAGAGGCACAGACAAAGCTGGAGCCGCAGATTGAAGCCACACCAACCCCAGAACCGGCACAGGCCGCAGCAAGCCCACAAGAACCGCTCAGAGTCGAATCGCCGCCCGTCTCGCTGGAGCAGGCAGAGCGGATTGCCCAAACCGCTGACTATTTGCTCAATCCTCTCAAAGAGCAGCAGCCGATCTACGATGCGGTGTCCGTCAAAGGCTACCAGATTCGGCAGGATGAGAATGGTATCAGCATCAGTCGGGATGGCGAGCCAATTCTGGCGACCAGCAACGGCGAAATCATCACCAATCGAGTTACTCAACAGGACTGGGATGCGTTTGGGAGTCTAGAACCTCGTCCCAATCAGACAAACATCACGCAGAATGGCTATCACCAGAACGGCAAACCTGTGCTGGTCGAATCAGGCGTCCTGGATGGCGACACGATGCAGCACGACCTGCTCGATGCCCAGCAGAACAAACGCAACGGCCTCTGGACTAACAGCGCTCCCCTGAATCAAGATAGCCTCACCTTCACAGCCGATGCGGTGGACGCCAGCGAAATCAAGAAGACCCAGATCCAGGATGCTCCTATCCCTCGCGACACAGGTTCACTGACGGTTGATGTTGCTCCGGCCACACAAAATGACCAAATCCTGCCCGCCATTGCGGTTCTGGAACGGGCAACCGCGAAACTGCCCGCTGGCGTGACTCAGCAGTTGCTACAAACCACGGCTAGAGATTGGAGTCAGCAGGTTCAGGGGCTACAGCAGGGGCTGCGACAGGGGTTGGGCTGGCTGGCCGCAAAGGTAGAAGACTGGCGGCACCAGCAGGTTGCTCGTGCGGCACTTGACCTGTTCAATCGGGGCTACGAACGCACGGGAGAACGAACCTACCAACTGGGCGAATATTCAATCAGCCTCAAAGGTCGAAATCTCTACACGCTCAGGAATAGCAAAGGCGAGCTGATGCGATTTCAGGCGTTCAAGCCGCTCATTCCTGGACTGACTCGGCAAAGCATTCAGGGACTCTCAACCAGCGTCCGTTTGGGCAGCTTTCAGGCTAAAGAGCTGCAAGCAATGCAGCAGAACCGGGGCTTCACGCCGCAGGGCGATCTGGATGTGGAAGCTGCTTATAATGCCAAAACCAGTCGAGTCGAGCAAATCGTCACCCAGTTTCTGCAAACCAAGGCGCAGGCTAACGTCTGGGATAAGGAAGGCGGCAAATTCAAGCTGGAGATTGGGGATGCGGGAATGCTGCGGATTACCGACAAGCAGGAAGATCGAGGCGTGGTGTTTCAGCGCGAGGCGGGTCAGGTTTTTTCTCAACTGGGAGCCAGAGATTTTGCCCATTTTGATCGACTGGCCGCAAAAATGCAGCAGTCAGAGCAGGTTCAACCGCAACCAACTGCTCGCGTTCGTCAAACTACCGCCGGATTGGAATTGGGCTGAGGAGGCAACCATGCGTTTTTTTATTGTGCTGCGCGGCTATGCGCTGCTCCTGATCATCGTTTTCTTCATTGGACTTGCCCAGCCGAATCTCACGCCTGAGGAAATGACGCCCACAACAGCTAAAGAATTTCTGCGCCGGGGCGAACGCTATGCCGAACAGGGCGACTATGAAAAAGCGCTCGCTGATTTCAACCAGGCTGAACAGCTCCGTCCTCATGACCGACTCGGCATCTACCACAGCATCTACCACAATCAGGCAAAAGCATTAACGGCGCTGAACCACCCAGCCGAAGCCATTCAAAAGTACCAGAAAATCAAACGAAGACAGCAGGAGGACGATTTGAGTACCGCCTATGTGGACGGCAAGATTTCTGAGCTGCAAACGCAGTTGGAATAGCTTGTAAGCACCTCACTGACTTGAGGCAATGACTAACAACCCTGAACGAGAACGCCTGAAGCAGCGGTTTCTCGAACAGCTTGTCGCGGGAAAAAGCTATGCCCGAATTACGGACGCTCGCGCTGAAGCGGCAGAGCTGTTAGGTGTGGCCATTGGGTCAGGCAGTCCGACTACCAAGCTGGTCGATGAAGCAATGGAAGCAGCCGTTGTGCGAGCCGCACCGCTGTTAATCAACAGTTCAGAAACAACCCACCAAGCCTATGACCGATTAGTTGAGCTGCTGAATCGCCAGCCCAATCTGGGCGTCAGATCCTCTACTTCTGTGCTTCAGCAAGCCTACAGTACCCCAATCCCAATTGCCTATTTAGCTGCAACGCTAGCCGGTATCACGCCAGAAACAACCGTCTACGAACCTGCCGCTGGCAACGGCGCATTGCTGCTCACCGCCAACCCGGACAAGGTAACTGCCAATGAAATCAACGACGACCGTTTTGCAGAGCTGGCGACCCGAAACTACTTCCTGCTTACCCAGAACGATGCCACGACCTACCGGCCTCAAACTCAAGTAGACCGAGTTATCTGTAATCCGCCTTTCGGCTCAATTGCTGACGGCGAGCAAACAAAACGATTTCTCCTGGGCGACACCTGGACAACGCAAACTGATCATGTAATTGCCCTCAACGCCCTGGAGGTGATGAAAGATGACGGTCGAGCGGTATTGATTTTAGGAGGTAAATTAGGCAACGATGAAGAACGCCGCTCAGAACGCTACAACACCAGAGAAAGTAGAGCTTTTTATTACATTCTTTACAACCACTACAACGTCACGCAGCACTTCTCGATCTGGGGCGATCTCTACCGCAAACAGGGGGCAGGGTTTCCGATTGATCTGATTGTGATCGCCGGTCGAGGCCAGTCCCAGCGACCGCTGCCCGCTGCCCAGGTTCCCCAGATCTACCGCTCATTTCTAGAACTCAAGGAGCAACTGCCCAATGAACTCATTCAGTATTCATCCTCTAGAGCCAAAGAATACGATGACGCAATACGAAAACTACCCGCAGATCTGGACGCCTCTGGTGATGCCGTCGCTGTTCGTGGTGCGAGTTCCCGCGACGCTGCCCAGCTTGGACGAGCAGACCTACAAAACCCTGATGCAGCAGCGGGTGAGCTGGATGATCGGGCGCTGGATAACGTCCTTCAGCAGCCAGCAGAACACCCAGGGATTGTTGACAACCAAACTGAGCGAACTCGACTCCTACCAGGACTACCCGCTGCTCAGCTCGGACGAGCCGGAAACGGAAGCGCTGACGCAGTGGCAGCAAGCCTGGGCCGAAACCCTGATTCTCCACAGCGAGGCGTTCTCTCAAGCTCTGTGGCTGCTGGGCGTCAGCTTTCCAGCGACGGTGATGGACCAGAACCACCCGGAGTTTCAGGACTTCCTGGAGCTGCACCAGACGACCCATCTGGAAGAGTGGATCAACGAGCTGAGCGCTTACGCCTGAAGGAGGGGAACCACATGGAAGCCGCGAATCAGCCCGCCCCCGAAGTTCAGCCGAAGCAGGTCACCTACCAGCCCAAAAGCCAGGGGAACTCCACCGGTACCCTCATCCCCTACAACATGGCTAGCGCCGCCCAATCTGCCCTGGATCGGTTCACCCAACAGCATGGCGAGATCGACGCCTACCTCGCCTCTCGACTAGGCTACGCCTCGATTGCCGAACTGCATCGCCACTTCAGCGCTGAACAGGTCGATGCTTCGGCTTTGGCCATTAGCAACATCGAGCGCGGCAGCGGCTTTATCGTCGGCGACCAGACCGGTGTGGGCAAAGGGCGGATCTGCGCCAGCATTCTGCGCTATGCGCGGCAGCAGGGCAGAGCGGCTGTGTTCGTAACGCAGAACAAAACCCTCTACGCCGACATGATGCGCGATATCAGCGACATTGGGTTGTACGGGTTTCAGCCCTTCATCACCGACACCAAAGCCATCATTCCGCTGGCCAACGGGCAGGAACTGCGAACCGGCAACCAAGCCCAGCAGGAGCAGCTCATGAAGGAGATGATGCTGACTCGTCGTTTGGACAGCTCCTACAGCGCCGTTTTCACCACCTACAGCCAGCTTCAAACCGTGGGGCAGCAGGAGCCGCTGCGCCGTCAGTTTCTGCGGGCGATTGCTCCTAACGCGATTCTGATTCTGGATGAGGCTCACGAAGCGGGAGGCAGTCCCAGCGGCTGGCGGATGGCTGGCCCTCCCGACCGGGCGGAGTTCGTGCGAGAACTCGTGGATGCCGCCGCTGGAGTGTTCTACAGCTCGGCTACCTACGCCAAGCGACCCGACGTGATGGATCTCTATGCCCGCCGCACCGACTTGCAGTTTGCCGTCAGCAGCATGACCGCCTTGGAAAACATTCTCGACCGAGGCGGCGTACCGCTTCAGCAGATTGTCGCCAGCAAGTTTGTTGCCTCCGGCCAGATGCTACGGCGAGAGCGCTCCTACGAGGGCATCAGCTTTCAGGCCAAAGTCGTGCCGGTAGACCGCGACGTAGCCGACCAGTTTTCCGCCGCCCTGCGAGCCATCAAAGATTTTGACCGGGCCAAGCAGAAAGCCATCAAAGAGCTGAGCAAACAGCTTAAAGCCGAGGCCAAGGCGTTTGGTATGGATGGAGCCGTGGGAGAAGTCGGGGCTAAAAGCACCCTGTTCACCTCGCTGATGCACAACTGCATTGAGCAGGGATTGCTGGCCCAGAAAGCCGAGGCCACCGTGCAGGAAGCCCTTCAATCGTTGCAGACTGGACAAAAGCCGGTAATCGCCGTGGCCAATACAATGGGCAGCTTTATCCAGGCTTTCGCGGAAGCCAACGATATCCAGAACGGTAACTCGATTGAGATCTCCTTTTCCAATCTTCTAGAACGCTATCTAGAACGCTCTCGTGATGTGATGATTAAAGACTACCGGGGGCAGGTCACGCGCCAGCGATTAACCGATGCTGAGCTGGGCGAAACGGGTATCATCGCCTACGAAGAAGCCTTAGACTGCATTCGCGAAGCCGACTTCAGCACGATTCCCGTCAGCCCCATCGACTACATCACTCAGCGCTTGGAGCGAGCAGGCTACAGTGTTCGGGAAGTCACAGGCCGCAGTGCTGCGCTTGACTATGCCCCGGATGGCTCCACGTTCTATCGAATGCGTCCCGACACCGAACGCACCTCGCAGGCCCGGATCAGCGCCGTGGCTCAGTTCAATAGCGGTGAGGCGGATGTGATCATTCTCAACTGCTCTGGATCCACGGGAATTTCGCTGCACGCCTCGGAGCGCTTTGCCGACCAGCGGCCCCGGCACATGATTGTGGCCCAGGCCGAACGGGACATCAATGTGTTCATGCAGATGCTGGGCCGGGTTCACCGCACGGGGCAGGTTGCCCTACCCAGCTACACGCTGCTGATGAGCGATCTGCCCGCCGAGAAGCGTCCCGGTGCAATTCTCTGTCAGAAAATGGCGGGGCTGAACGCCAATACGACAGCCGCCAGAGAAACCGGCATCTCGATTCAAAACGTGGTGGACTTCATGAACCCCTACGGCGAACAGGTCGTGACCGAACTGCTGAGCGATGACCTGGAGCTGGATGCCAAACTCGACTACCCCTCGGCCAAGGCCGAAAACGACGCATCCGAAATTGCCCTGATCAAAAAAGTGACGGGCAGGATTCCGCTGTTGCCGATTGCCGAACAGGAAGCTGTTTACAGCCTGATTGAGTCGGAATACGGCGAGCTGGTGGAGCAGCAGCGGGCGATGGGCGAAAGCATCCTGGAAGCCGACCAGCTTGATCTTGACGCCCGCACCGTGGCGCGGATGCAGGTGATCCCCAACGACAGCCAGATTCAGAGTGAATTTGCGGGAGCCGTGTATCTAGAAATCGTGGATGTCAAAAGCTCTGCCAAACCCCTGACGCAGCTTCAAGTCGTCAACGCCCTGCGCGAACAGCTTGATCTTGCGCCCGTCAAGCACCCGGACGAACACAATCGAGACGCAGTGGCAATTATCGCCCAGGATCAAGTCCATGCCACGATTCTGTCTCTCAAAGCTGCTGTCAATCAGTATCGAGCAGAAGTTACGGCCCATAACCACGATGAAGCCCTGTCTGCCAAATTCAACGAAAAGCTGGACAAACAGCAAACCCAGGTCGTTAAAACGATCCGGGCTTTTCCGGTTGGCACCTCGGTTCGAGTCGTGACGCCCCTAAACGCCAACGTCTTCTACGGTGTGGTGATCAGCTTGGACCAGAAGGCGCGTTCGGGCAACCCGGTTGCGCCTAACGCTTGGCGGATGCGAATTCTGGTGGCCGATGCCGCCAAGCAAATTACGCTGCCGCTATCGAAGGTCAACACAGGCCGAGAGGGAACGGCTATCGTCGATGCCCAGGCGCGAGACTGGTTCAACAACGACATTTACTCGCTGTTTGACCGCCGCCAGGAAGCCGGACGCACCACCCGCCAGATCTTCACTGGCAACCTGATCAAGGCGTTTGAGAAATACCCGAAAGGCAAGCTGGTCAACTACAGCGACAGCCAGGGCCAAATCCGCCAGGGCTTGATCATGCCGAAGGGATTCGATATCGAAGAAAGCCTGGAGCAGGAGCCGGTTGCCTTCAGCACACCCGATCAGGTGAAAGCCTTCCTGACTAATTTGACCTACCGGAAGGGAGCTGTGAGAACCCTGGATGAACTGCTGTTGCTCAAGTCCCAACCGGGGGGAGATAACTTCGTGCTGCAAACGCCCAAAGCGCGAGATTCGGGCGGGCGGTACTATCTGGATGAGCAGCTCATCGCCGCAGTCGGCTCTGATTTCTACTCAGTGAATGACCGGATGGAAGTAGTTGTGCCTGCCGAACGATTGGAACAGAGTCTCAATGTCATCATGCTACAGCGAGGCTACGCGCTGGCTGCTTTTGAACATAAAGACATTGCGCGTGACTACCTGGGCATCAAGCTACCGGAACTGGAAAAGTTTGAGACTGGTGCAGTAAAGCATCAGCAAAACGAAATCCTTGCTGCTGGTGAACCTATTCAAAGTGTTGAAGTAGATTCAGTAGGGAACACTTCGCAGCCGCCTATAACTCTGATGATTGCTTCTTCCAAAGAGCAGGTAGGAAGTTTAGAGAAACGCATTGTCAAATTCCTCGAAGAAGCTGAGCTGCGGGAAGTCGTCACCGAGGATTTCCACCTGAGCATTGAGAACGACCCCTATATTCCTCTTGTCGTCGAACGACACAATCATCAACTGTATCTGACCCACTACCTGGAACAGAACGGCGACACGTTCATTGATACTGAGATGGTCTTTCGCATTCAACCGGGCGGCCAGCTTCAGTTCAAAGAAACGGCAGTGCAAGATCCCCTCCGAGGTGGAGAACATCGTGCCGCCGACCGCGCCTTTGCCCAGCTATTCTCGCGCAACATCCTGGAGCAGGGATTCGCAGCCGCTGCTAGAAGCCAGCAGAGTGAAGAGGTGAGTGAAGCCTCAGCAGAAACTCAACTATTGCTGAATCGAGAAGCGCTGTGTTCCTTCATTCGCAGCTACTTGGAAATGAAAGACAAGCACCCTGATGCTGTAGTGCTGATTAGGGCAGGTGACTTCTACGAAACGTACCTGCAAGACGCCCAGGCTATTGCTGACAGGTTGGAACTGGTCAGCACCAGCATCGGTTCTGGCGATCCCACCGTTGGGCGAGTGCCAGCAGCAGGCTTTCCCGTTCATGCCCTGGAACGGTATCTAGCCCAACTGACGCAGGAGTTCACGGTTGTCACGGTAGCAGACGACTACGCCATCACCCTCCACCCGCAGCAGACCTCAGCTCAGATTGACGCATCATCTGCTGAAGTTCAGGAACTCAGCCTGTTCGATGTCAATTCATTCACCAATGCTGCAACAGATTACAAGGTAGATACAACAGGCTATGACCCCTCTTGGGCTGCTTTAGCGAAATCCCAAACATCTTCTCCCAGTCCAGTTTTTCAACCTACAGCACCAGCAATTCCGACTAATCCAGTGCCGCAGCCCAACCTCAAAGAACTGGCAGACCAAGTTCGAGCCTTTGACCTGGAAAGCGTGGCCGCCAGCCTGGGCCTAGAGCAAGACCGCCATGACCGCTACAAGTGGAGGAACGGGAACCAGATCATCAGCATCAGCAATGGCAAATTCATGGACTGGCTGGCCGACCGAGGCGGCGGTGGCGCAATCGATCTGGTGATGCACGTTCAGGCAGTGGAATTCACAGCAGCCGTGGAATGGCTCTCCGGTCAATCCTTTCCAGCCCAGCCGATATCCCATCAACGCCAGATTCAGTCAGAGAGCGACAAGCCTCACCTGCTGGAGATGCCCGCCCCCAACGAGCGACGCTGGCCAGCCGTGCGCGATTATCTGGTCGAAGCTCGTAAACTGCCCGCTGCTTTAGTTGACCGCCTGCACCAGCGCCACCTGATCTACGCCGACGCGATGCAGAACGCCGTTTTCGTTCGCCATGCCACCAGCAGCAATTGCGCGATTTGGCAGCGGGGGGCAGTCACAGGAGCCAGTCTGCGGGGCACTTGGGGCGAGAACAACTCGTTTCATGGTCTGGCTGCTGGCTCTGCTCGCGAACAGGGCTGGTTCTGGTTTGGGGCAGGCCAGGGAGAGGTGAAGCGGGTGATGCTAACCGAATCGCCTATCGACGCCCTTTCCCTGGCCACACTGGATAAACGTCGTCAGGCCACAGCAGGCGTATCGGTCTACCTCTCGGCTGACGGAGCTGGCGCAATTCCCACCGCCGCGCTGAAGCAAGTGCTAGAGCAGGGCGGGCAGGTTGGCGTGGCCTTTGATGCGGATCCAAGCGGGGAAATCATGGCTTGGCGCGTTGCCCAGGAATTGCCGGGAGTAGGGCGAATCACGCCTGCCTGGGGCAAGGACTGGAACGAGCGATTGATCTGGGGCGAGCAGCCGCCCCAACAGCCAGCCTGGGATAAGCAAACTCTGGACGAACTCTGGCGGTGGCATCAAGTCGCTCAGCAGCTTGGCAAAGCCTCAAACTACCTGAACCGCATCACTGAGATTGCCAAGGAGGCCGTCAAGGGTGCCCCGCTGTCTGAGCAGGCTAAGCTCGCAATGCAGCAGGACATTCGCAGCTTCGCAAAGCAAGACGGACAAACCAGAGCAGCTCCGACTAACGCCGGGGTTCTGCGAAAAAAGCCTGAACGGGCTATGGAAATTGATGGTTGAGGAAGTAGCTGATAAACAGCTACTGGGCGCGGCGACAGTTGAACGGCAACTTCAAACGCATCAGCCTACGATTCCCTGGTTTATCGGCTGATTTGTTCTAACTTCACTGGTGCGATCGAGCTTTCCAGCTAGCGCTTGCTCATCGCCCTGGATTACAAGCATTTCGGAAACTGGTTTGCTACTGACTCTGTTTCTAGTTGGTGCAGGACTTTCTCGCCGGGTGCTGATCGCTGTGGGCTGGAAGCCGATGCTGTAGGGGGTAATTCTGTGGATTTTTATCAGTACGCTGTCACCCGGCGTCATTTGAGATTTTCGGTTTGCTCGGTTGCTGATTCGTGGGAGCGCCTGGTGAGGTGTGGGCGTAACCGAAGGTAAAAGTTTTGTTAGAGAAAAACTTCTACCTGACAAAACTAAGCTGAGCTAGAGCAGCAGGAATCTGGTGCGGCAGGTAGGCCAGTTGACCAGTCTGCTGATTAACTTCCTAATCAACCTGCTGGTCTTGCTGGGCCTACACAGCACGGATGCAGGGCGGCAGGTTTGTTGTTTTGAAAAGATCTTCAGGGGTCAAGACAGAGGCCACAGAGCGCAGAGGACAGGGGGAGATAGCCCCTCTCCAATGGTCGTTGAAGTAAGTAACGGCTGCGTTCTCAACAGTTGCTGGGTTAATAAAGCCATCAACGTAAATAGAAACAACCTGGATAACGGTGCGGGCCGCTTTATTCACAATAGCGGCATGGTCAAAATTAACCTACTGTGCCAGGAAGAGCCGTTGCCGATGCAGAATAAGCTTTAACTAAATTATGCTTTCCTCAAAAGCCTTCTTGAATGAACTAAAATGACAGAATCTGGTGTGGTTCCGTCCTCAATGCATACCTATAAATTGACGGGAGATGATATGAAACAAGGTCTAATTGCAGTTTTGATAATGGGGGTTGGCGCGGCTTTATGGACAGCATCTCCAGGTGTAGCTCAGCCTCTACATCTAGCAGCAGTTGATTCACCGACCCCGGCTTCGGCAACGGTGCTGGTTGATCAGGGGCTACAGCAATCAGAGCAGGGCAATCACCGAGCGGCAATTCTGAGCTACACGAGAGCGCTGCAAATCGATTCCCAGTATGCACCGGCTTATCTCAAGCGAGGGATTTCTTACCACGAAATTGGAGATTATCAACAAGCACTTGACAACTTTCGAGAAGCGGTGAGGATTGAGCCTGGTAATGCTGAAGCCTACTATAACCTGGGTGAAGCTTATACACACTTTAATCAAACCGATCAATCAATTGAGAATTTTACTCAAGCTATTCAGCTAAATCCAGACTATGCTGAAGCTTACAACAGCCGAGCCGTAGTTTATGCAATGAAGGGCGAGCTTGATCAGGCTCTGGTAGATTTGAATCAGGCAATCTCAGAGAATTCCGAGTATGCCGATGCCTACTATAATCGAGGCAAAACTCACACCGAACTAGGTAATGCTGAAGCTGCTATTGAAGACTATAGCGCTGCACTACGCATCGATTCAGATTTGGCGAGTGCCTATGGTAATCGAGGCTGGCTCTACTTTCAAACCGGCAACCGCACTTCGGCAATTATGGATTTGGAGAAAGCTGCCGACTTATTCCAGCAACAGGGGGAGCAGCAAAGCTATCTTCAAACCAGAATGCTGATCCAGCAAGTGCAGCAATCCTGGTAAAAAATGTGAGTGAACATCTGTAGTTGGTTAATGATAGAAGGGTAAACTGAGCGAAAGCTTTCCTGAGGTAGACTAGCTTAAGCACTGCCTGACTGTTGAAGCCAATGACGGCGCAGCACTATGCCAGCGATTAAACTCGCGGTGAAGAAAGCTGTGAAATACACCAGGCTAATGAACCGAATATAGAGCGGTGGCGCGATCCCCTCAACTTCCACCCGGTGTGCCACCCGAATTGGCGAAAACTGTCGAGGGCTACCGGCAATTGGCGCAACAGTTGCAGTCACCTGATGGGGCGCGCCGTCAAAGAGCTGCTGCTGCCAGGTTAGCTCACCCGTTTGGTTTGACTGCCCGATAAAATTGAACACGGGTTTGTTATCTTCTAGTCCCACCACTTGCAGCTTAACTGCAACATCAGGCAGGGGCTCATCGGTTGCAGCATCGGTAATTTTTACCGTTTGGGTTGCCAGTTGTCCCACCGTGGACTCTGTCGCTCCAGCTAGCTGAACCTGAACGTTTTGGGCCTGCTGGACTGTCGGAGTCGCTGGAGCCGTCGGAAACATCGGATTGCCCGCATGGGATTCTGCCAGTTCAGCGCTCATGTTGATCGTTAAAAGCACGACAATGGCCAGAACAGTTACCCCACTCAGCAGCATTCGCGCCGGTTGAGGAGCAATTTCGCCAGCTTGTGGAGACTGATTGCCGCCCAGCACCCAGCCGCCTCCCAGACCGACCAGCAGCAAAATGACTGCCAGAATCGCCAAGTTGCGATACTTGACCGGGTTTTCCGGGATGGCAAAAGAAATGACCTGCTCGAATGGCTCAAACGCGCCTGCAAGCTGGGGAGTGACTCTGACTTCGGCTCGATAGGTTCCCCGGATCGGCAGCGTCTGTTCAAATTGCAGCTTGCCGGATGGCGCGGCAGACTCTAACTCCAGCAGCGTCGTGCCTTCCACAATTGGAAAGTCCGAGGTGAACCAGGGCGATTTGGCGGGTGTCAGCAGCCGAAGCTGAATGTTTGCGTTTGCTAGCGGCGTTTGGTTTGAATCAACGGCCTGTAGTGTGAGCTGCGTTGGCGCTGTGGCTGGGATAACCTGGTTGAGTGGCGGATCAGTCTGAAGTTGAATGGCTGTTTGAGAGGCACCCGACAGGGCACAGAGCCACACGGTTGCGCTGACAGTTGCTGCCAGGAAGAAACCCAGATATTTGATTGATTTCATGGAATTCTGCTCAGAGTTCTAATATTGACCCGACTGACCCGCCCCTAATGACAGGCAACCATCAACGTATGATGCCGAGTTTTATGCACAGTGTCATGGGCAGGTGGGTAGGTCGAGAAATAGAACGTCCACAAAACCAACATACAGAGACCGATTAACAAACCGGCCTGTACGGGAAGCGAAAGCGTCATTTGCTGGGTGCGTCGCCACACCCGAGAAGATGTACTCACCATAGTTCTGTGCCTCGCAGATAGCTTGATGGACGGCTGAACGCTCGGCGGGCATCCTGGCTGAGAGCTGTAAAGGCTCATCACAGTTGCGAGACAGCATCGGGCTTGCACCGAATTTTCCCCATTGCTTCTGATAGCTGCTCCCTATCAGAACCGAGCGCGTTGCTTAGCTTAAGCTACCACCTTTCTAAACTGGGGATAATTAAATTTCGTGTTCCGAGCTGTTTGGGCTGTTCGGCGTGAATCCCAGCAAATTAATCGGGGCAGCAGGGGCAGAGCTTTAACTCTATATTTAAGAAAAGCCTGACGAATTATTTGGTGACATGCGGTTTCTTCAATTCTCGCAAATCTGCCTGAGCAGCGCGTTTCTGCTGTCAGCGCAGGCTGCAACCTTTGCCCAATTCCCTGCCCAAACTCTAAGCGATGGGGCCAGATCTGCAATTCCTAGACCCAGGCTCTCGATTCCTGAACTACCGCCTATCCAGCCCGTCTGGCCCGAACCCGTTGAAGCGCCCGTGCGATTGGTCCTGAGCCGGAGCGACCGCCGCCTCTACCTCTACCGGGGCAGCCAGCAGGTGAGGAGCTACCCGGTTGCGGTTGGCAAGTCTGGCTGGGAAACGCCGCTTGGCACATGGGCAGTGAACAACATGCTGGAGCACCCGTCCTGGGAGCATCCGTTCACCGGAGAGATTGTGCCTCCCGGTCCCGATAATCCGCTGGGCGAGCGCTGGATCGGGTTTTGGACCAATGGCCGCAGCTATATTGGCTTCCACGGCACACCGACCAGAGATTCCATCGGTCGGGCAGCTTCCCACGGCTGCGTGCGGATGTTTAACGAGGATATTCGAGAGCTGTATGGCCTGGTTCAGCTCGGTACGCCGGTTGTGGTTCAGCCTTAATATGCGATCAATTGGGAGAAGTTGTCCTCTCAATGAATCGCAACTGGAATAGATTTGAATATTTCACGCTGATTTTATTTTCGTAAGCTATGGCTGAATCAAATGAACTACATCTAAGAATGAGAATCTATCTCAAACATTCTCAGATTAAGGAATTCACCATAGATTTCATCAAGATTGCCGACAAACTTTCTGAGCTATTCACAATTTTTCTTCTAATATATGAAATCTGAGAACTAGAGTAATTTGTCAGGAATTGGCATGGAGAATCGAATTATTGCTCAATCTAAATTACGGCATGGGCATTATCTGTTCAGGCGAGGTATGGCAGCAGCGGCAGGCGCTTGGGTCATGTTATTCCTGGTAGGCATGGCCCCAGGCTGGGCTGCTGCGGGAGAAACAGACAGTGCAGAAACAGACAGTGCAGAACACTCTGTCTCTGCTAGCGAGACTGGCTCTCCCAAAACGCCACCCCCCGCACCTACTGAATTTATTGCTGCCTGGATTGCGGATCTTCAGCAGTCCAGTGAACGCTGGATTCAAGTTGATTTGTCTGATCAGAAGCTGATTGCCTGGGAGGGCGATGTTCCGATCTATTCAGCTATCGTCTCGACGGGTCGTGTTGGGGATTGGACACCACCAGGTGTATATGCAGTCGAGACAAAATACAGAGTGACTTCAATGCAGGGAGAAGGCTACAATATCCCCGATGTGCCGTACGTGATGTACTTTTTCGGCAGCTATGCAATTCACGGTGTCTACTGGCACGACAACTTCGGCGCTCCGGCCAGTCGAGGCTGTGTCGGGCTAGAACCCGAACAGGCCGCATGGCTGTTTGGCTGGGCCAGCGAAGGAACACGAGTGATTGTGCAGGAATGATCTCAATCGAGAATGATTATTAACCTCGTTCTGAAATATAGGGTTGCCATAGACGGCAATATTGCGTTAAATGAATGAGGTTGAATAGCAGGAGTGTTCTTGGCGATGGTAGATGTTGGAATGAAGCAAAAAATTCAGCTTGGCTGCAAATTTGCTTTGATGGCTGTGAGTTTAGGATTACCTTGCGCCGTGTCGCTGGGGGGACGCACCCAGGCCAGCACTCAACCAGTTCCAGCCGTGGCTAGCGCACCTTCGGCCCAGCTTCAACCAAATCCACAGCCCGCTGCCACAGACGAACTAACCGTCGAAAATCCGGCAGAAATTAGGCAACTCCAGCCCAGTCAACTGCCAGCTAGCGACTGGCAGGGATCTTCTTTCCCGGTCGAAAATCTGCAAGCCTACAGTTCTGCTTTTGGCTACCGTGAATCACCAACCGGAGGCTATACCCAGGAGTTTCACTATGGCCTGGATATGGCTGCTCCAGAAGGCAGTTATGTGCACAACTGGTGGACAGGTACTGTGAAGCAGGTCTCGGACGACACAAACTGTGGAACGTCAGTTGTGGTGCAGTCGGGTGACTGGACAGCGACCTACTGCCACATGCAGGGCTATACGGACTCGGACGATCAGGGCCGCTACAACATTGATCGCGAAATCGGATTACAAATCCGCGAAGGGCAACTGCTGCCCGCAGGAGCCAGAATGGGTCGGGTTGGGATGACGGGGCGAACGACCGGTCCCCATCTTCACTGGACGCTCAAATATGCCGGCAACTATGTCGATCCCGGCTACGTTCTGCGAGCTATGTACCAGGGGCAGCAGGCCCAGAAGACTCCTTAGATCTGGGTTGTCTGGTGCTTCACAGGAACTGCCAGTGCAGCCTCTACCAGGTCGGATAGAACGGAGGCAGCCCTTCCACTGGCGGATAGTAGTGCGGCTCCTGTATCGGCTGATTCTGCATGGGCGGGAAGCCTGGATCGAATTGGGATTGGCGGTTGGCAGACGAAGGAGGTTGCCCAGACAGGAACTGTCTGACCTGCTCGACTGGAATCACCACTTCATCCTCAATTTCGCCCTGCGTAATCCCAACCACTCTGCCGTCTGCTTCTAGCGGCCCGCCCGAATTGCCAAAGGTAATCGTGCCCTGCCGTAGCGTCAGACAGGGGGCCACAGCCAGACAGTTCTGCGTGGTGCCCAGCAGGGTGGAATCTTTGATCGTTAGAGGCTGGTCGTTGGGAAACCCGATCGCCCGCACCGCTGTGCCCTGTCCTGGAGAAGCCTCAGCCAGTGCAGCGACAGGAAACTGCGCTCTGGGAACGAACAGCAGGGCCAGATCATACTCAGGCGATTGGCGAATAATTTCGGCATTGAAGATTTCGCCCTTGCCACCCAACTGCACCGGTGGCCGATTGCCCATATTGGCAATCACATGGTAGTTCGTCAGCACGACTGCGCCCTGTCCTGGGTCGATGCCAGCAAGCTGGGGAGCAATTGAAACACCCGAAGCACAGGCTAGCTCGTTCCAGCCTTTTGGGGTTTTGACGCAGACGGTCGCACTGGGTACGGTTGCGCTAGGTACGTCGGCTTGGGCTTGGGAAGGGCGGAGCGCATTCAGCAAAGTTCTACCGCTGCCAACTGCATCCGACGAATCTGCTTTTGACGTGAACCAGAGCGTCCCTAGCGTTCCCAAACCCACTCCTAATAGCAGTAGGCTAAGCATTCGCAAAAGACTGAACGGGCGCGGCTTATTCTGGAAGGGGCTGTGAGAAGAATCCGAAGGAGGGGTCATACGGATGCTCTTGAAGAAGATGGCTCTACTATGGCAGATCGGATGTGCTGTCTGCCACCCAAGCGGCCACAGAGCCTTAGCCCAGCCAACCTAAAAAAGTTTGTAGCAGCAACCAAATATTGAGTCCGACAATGATAGTGGCCACTGCCCAGGCCAGAACTTTCAGCCAGCGAGGATTGACAAATTCTCCCATCAGCCGCCGGTCGCTAGTAAACATCACCAGAGGAATCACCGCAAAAGATAGCTGTAGACTCAGAACTACCTGGCTGAGCACCAAAAGCCGTCCCGTGCTGCGTTCACCAAACCAGATGATTGCAATTAGGGCAGGTACAATGGCTAACAATCTGGTGGCTAGACGACGCACCCAGGACGGCAGTTGAATTTGCAAAAATCCTTCCATGACGATTTGCCCTGCCAAGGTAGCCGTCAAGGTGGAGCTTTGCCCGGACGCTAGCAGGGCCAGACCAAAAATGGCGCTGGCAGCACTGACGCCTAATAGGGGAGACAATAGGGCGTAGGCGTCCTGAATTTCAGCAATATTCTGATAGCCAGAAAAATGAAACGTTGCCGCAGCCACAATCAAAATGGCTGAATTGATCAGCAGAGCCAACGACAGGGCCACCGTTGAGTCAAGCGTGCCAAATCGAATCGCCTCCCACTGCTTCTGGCTCGTAGGCTGCCAAGCACGGGTCTGAACAATTGAGGAATGCAAATAGAGATTGTGGGGCATCACAGTTGCTCCCAGAATTCCAACTGCGATGTAAAGCATCTCAGGGTTTCTCAAAATCTCTCGATTTGGCAAATACCCTTGCAATATGCTGCCGAAATTGGGTCGAGAGAATAAGATCTCAGCGCTAAAACAAAGGCCAACCGTCACAACCAGCACAAGCACCAACGCCTCTACGTAGCGAAAGCCCTTGCCTTGCAGAAACAGCAGTGCCAAAACATCCAGAGCTGTGATGCAAACGCCCCAGACTAGAGGCAGCCCAAACAGCAGTTGCAAAGCGATGGCGCTGCCCAGCAGTTCAGCCAGATCGCAGGCCGCAATTGCAATTTCGCAGAGCACCCACAGCAGAAAGCTGACCGAAGGGCTGAAATAGTCCCGGCAAGCTTGGGCCAAGTCTTTGCCAGTTGCCACACCTAACCGGACGCAGAGCGATTGCAGCAGAATCGCCATCAGATTGGATAACAGAACCACGCTGAGCAGACTGTATCCAAAGCGGGAGCCAGCCGCAATATCAGTTGCCCAGTTGCCGGGGTCCATGTAGCCCACTGAAACCAGATAGCCCGGACCCGCATAGGCCAGCATCTTGCGCCAGAAGCCCTTTTTCTCAGGAATCGCAATTGTTCGATGCACTTCCGACAGGCTGGGCTTCAATGAAGGCATGGCTAGATTGATTTCATAATTGTTTCATAATTAATCATAGGAGAGAATGGGTAGCATTTAATCTGCCGCTGTAAAGAGGATCAGTTAGACTCCTGTAGTTCCTGCAACACAGTGTCAACCTGCTGAAACTCTTCTGTTTTGCCCTGCTGCTGAAACAGATCGCGCGCTTGCTCCAGGGCGGCAATTGCTTCTCGAATACGGCCTCGCTCTTTCAAGGCCATGCCGAGATGGTAGTAGGAGCTGGCGTCCTGAGGGGAAAGCTTCAGCACCTGCCGATGGGCCACAATTGCCCGCAGGGTGTCCTGCTGCTCCAGCAGAATGTCGGCTATGGCTTTCTGAGCTTCTACCAGGTCGGGTTGCAGCTGCACGGCCTGCTGATATTCTCGCAGCGCCTGCTCCGAGTCGCCCTGAATTTGAAAAATCCGGCCAATCTGCAAACGAACGGTGGGATTGTCTGGATCAAGCTGAACGGCGCTTTGAAAGGTGGTAATCGCCTCAGCCACATTGCCCTGGCCGATTTGGGCAATTCCTAGATCGAGCAGCAGGCTGCCGTCGCGTGGCGCTAAGGCAATGGCGGTTTGCAGCACTTCGACCGCTTCGCCGTAGCGACCTTGCTGCAACAGCAGCAGCGCTATGAACTGATAGGCCGTTACGTTTTTCGGGTCAACCGCTACAACCTGTTGAAATGCAGCTAGGGCACGAGCCTTGTCCTGCTGCCGCAGCAGCACCGTGGCCAGACCTAAATGGGCGTTGGCGTTCTTGCTATCTAGCTCAATCGCTCTCCGGTAGGCATTGGCAGCGGCCCCGTTATCGTCCGCGTTCGCCAAACTGTACCCCAGAGCATAGTAGAAATCTGCGTTGCTACCATCTAGCCCAACCGCCTGCTGGAACGCTGCTGCTGCTGCCTGAAAGTTTGACTGAACTGCCTGCAAGTAGCCGATTGCAGAATAGATCTGGGAATCCTCCTGATCAATCGTGGCGGCATGTTGATAAAGCGCCAGCGCTTCTGGAAATTTGCGCGCTTCGGTTAGCTCCTGACCCTGTTCAAACAAGTCATTCAGCTCTTGCTCTGCGGCAATATCGCTCAGGGTTTGCCCTACCGTATGGGCCTGAGCGGGTTGAGGAGCAATACTCACACCGCTAATCAATAGTCCAACTGTCAATGCCCGTCTCACTGGTATTACTCCTCAATCGTTTTTCCCTTAAACTTCCTCTATTCAGGCGGCAGCGGATTCTTGAACTCTCGTGGCCCCTGGTAGCCAGACAGATCTGCTAACTCGGCCAGACTCTTCTCGCCGGTAGAGCGCTGACCGTTGATTTCCCAGGTCGGGTAGCCTTCAATTTTAGCTACCTGGCAAGTGGCAGTTGGGCGGCGATCGGGTTCCGAACATTCAATGTAGGGCACAAATTCCATCGCCTCTTTGCCAAAAGTCTGCTTCTGCTTTTGGCAGTGCGGACACCAAAACGCGCCATAGAATTTTGCTCCGGTTTCTGTCAAATGCTTAGCTAGCGCAATTTCTGATTCGCCAGAGGTCGTTGTGATCGCAGAACCACCCGGTGACTGTGATTGATTTGCTTGGACAAACTGGGGATTGCTCATTGCAAACAGACCCAGTGAACTGACAGCCATCAGCGTAAAGGTGATCAGTCCGCCAAAAACGATCTGAGTCACGTCTTCCCAGTCGCGCCCCAGAATAGACAGCAGAAATAAGCTAAACGAACAGATCGCAGAGATTAAGCAGTAGATGCAGACGGCTTTGATTACGAAAGCTAGGAGCAGCATTAGATAGGCGCTGAACACCATCATTGCCGTACCGCCCCAGAACAGAAAAACACCTGTCCAGCGGTCAACTTCTTCGCGCAGCAGCTTTTTCTCTGGTGAACTGATCAACATCGGGGCAATGGCAAACCCAATCATAGCCAGGTATGCCAGCAGTCCAAACAGGGCTAGCGGCAGCCCGAACGCATTAGCGTAGGGGCTGTTGAGAACGATGTTGCAGCCTTCAATTGGGCAGGCGGTTTTACTGCCTGAGAGCTTGGTGTAGGTCATGTAGGCCGTGACAACTGCACCCACGGTAGCGACACCCGCCATGATAGGCCGTTGCCAGCGGTGAAGCCAGGGCACAGGGCGTTTACTGCGAGGCACTCTATTTCGCGAAGTGTTTGTTTGTGACATATTGGATAGATTCAGTAGAATGACAAAACTAGATGTAGAGCGATACGTTGAAGACTCATGCCCTTGTCAGGAAAGCAATTCAAAAAATATGCTAGCTCAATCTCACTGAAACAACACAGAAAATTTAGATCGCAGATTCAGATGTTGATCAAAAAAGTAGATACTCCTGAAATAATCAAAATGCCTCCTGTTAGCGTAGCTTCATAGCGCTCCAGGAAATCAAGCTTTACTTTGAGTCTTTCAATCCCTTTACAGCCCAGAGCAACTAACAAATTCATGCCTAGAATCGTAACGCATAGATAGATGAGTGAAACTGCTGCAATCGCTAGCCAGCCGATGGTTCCAGCTGCAAAATAGTAGGCAGATAGCTCAATGCAGGGTGAAAAGAACATAGCCGTTCCTAACGATGCCAGAATTGCTAATCTTGGTCGTTTGCTAGATACCGGCTGCTCGCCGAGGCTGTTACTTACGTTGTCAATTGATCTGACCATTTGCTCAGATGAAACTCTAGAATCCAGTTGATGTTGATGCGTTCCCCAAAATGACATGAATAGATACAGCAAACCCAAGAGCAGCAAAACTGTAGGAATGACAATCCGAGCAATCGCCTCATAGCTGCTGGCAAGACGATAACCAAGGAAACCGATTGAAATACCGATTAGGATAGTGCTTGCAATGTGAGCGAAACCCGTGAGAATCGTTGCCCACATTGTTTCAAATCGCGACCATTGCTCAGTTTGGCTGATTACAACTAGCGGCACCCAGTGGTTAGGAATTGCAGCGTGAATCAGACTCAGACCCAGACTGCCCCAAAGAATTTGTGAAAATACCACTAAAGCGCTCCTGTCGCTACTTCAAAGCTCTGGTCGCATTGAGAATGGCCAGGAGTGCAACACCCACATCTGCAAACACGGCCTCCCAAAGGGTGGCAAGGCCAAATGCACCGAGCAGGATAAACAACCCTTTGATGGCCATCGCCAGAACAATATTCTGAACGACAATCTGGCGGGTTTTCTGGGCAATTGTGATGGCTTCCGCCACTTTTGAAGGCGCGTCTGTCATCAGGACGACATCAGCAGTTTCAATGGCAGCATCTGAACCCAAACCACCCATCGCCATCCCCACATCTGCTCTGGCAATTACAGGCGCATCGTTGATCCCATCCCCGACGAAAACCACTTTACCCTTGCCAGCGCGATTCAGCAGTTTTTCAACTGCGCCCACTTTGTCTTCAGGTAGCAGTCCAGCAAAATATCCATCTAGCCCTAATTGTCCTGCTACAGACTTGGCCGCAACCTCATTGTCACCTGTCAGCATTACGGTTTGATTCACGCCCAGCTTTTTAAGATCGCGAATCGCCTGGGCTGCATCTTCCTTAATTTCGTCCGTAATCAGAATGTATCCCGCATAGCGACCGTCCACCGCCAAATGCACAACCGTTCCAGCTACTTCGCAGGTGTCATGCTTGATATCTTCGCGATGCAGCAGCCGATCGTTACCTGCCAAAATCACTTGATTACCGACTCTTGCTCGAATTCCATGACCGGCAATTTCCTCGTAATCGGTAACATCTGAATTATCAATCGACTGGGCATAGGCTTCTCGAATTGACTGGGCCACAGGATGATTTGAGTTAGCTTCAGCTTGGGCGGCTAGAGCCAGTAGCTCTGGCTGAGAGAAGCCGTTCTGAGTGACGATCTGGGTGACTCTAAATGTCCCCTTTGTCAGAGTGCCAGTTTTATCGAACACGACAGTTTTGACTGCTGTCAGCGCATCCAGAAACGTAGAGCCTTTCACCAGAATGCCGCGTTTGGCCGCCCCACCAATGCCGCCGAAGTAGCCTAGCGGAATGCTAATCACCAGTCCGCAGGGGCAGGAGATCACCAGTAGAATCAAGGCCCGGTAGATCCAGTCAGCTCGATTTGCGCCCGGAATCACCAGCGGCGGCAGCAGCGCAACTAGTAGGGAAAGCAGAACGACAACTGGCGTATAGTAGCGAGCAAACTGGGTGATAAATTTCTCGGTTGCAGCCTTTTTGCTGGTGGCGTTTTCCACCAGATCTAGCACCTTGGCAATCGAGGATTCACCAAACAGCTTCGTGACAAGCACCGTTAGCGCTCCCGACTGGTTGATCATACCGGCTAGAACGCTGTCCCCAACCCGAATCATGCGAGGCACCGACTCTCCAGTTAAAGCGGAGGTGTCTACCTGGGAACTACCCTCTAGAACTTTGCCATCTAACGGCACCTTTTCTCCAGGCTTGACCAAAATCTGCTCGCCCACTTTGATCGCTTCTGGCGAAACCTGCCTGATGCTGCCATTTATCTTTAGGTTAGCTGTATCTGGACGAACCTCCAATAGGGCCTTGATGGAGCGCCGCGAACGCCCCGCAGCATATTCTTGAAACAGCTCGCCTACTCGAAAAAACAGCATCACAGCTACCGCTTCGGGCAACTGGTGAATTGCTAGTGCTCCCAGTGTGGCGATGGTCATCAGAAAGTTTTCGTCAAAGATTTGCCCTCTGAGAATATTGCGTCCAGCAGTTTTCAGGACTGTCCAGCCGCTCAGCAGATAGGCGGGAATGATCACGGCATACTCAGCGATGCTGTAGGGCGTGTTGTGCAACGGCTCCTTGAAAATAATGCCAATCGCTAGCAGAACCACCGTGAGCAGCACCGGAGGCAGCTCGCGCCTCAAATCAAAGTCACCAGTGCTGCGGTGGTGGCCGTGGTCATCCTCTTGACTGTGATTAGGGGCGCTGGAGTCGTGATCCGCATCATGTTTGTGCCCGTTGGTATAGCCAAGAGTATGAGCAGCCGCTTGAGCTGTTCTCACGTCTGACGGAACTATCGTGTAGCCTAGGGCCTGAATTCGCTCTTCAATAGCTGCTTCACTGACAGCTGCCGGGTCATAGGACACCACGAGCCGCCCTGTTGCAACTGTCACTGCTGCCTCAGCAACTCCTTTCAGTCTTTCGAGACTGCCTTCAATTTTCAACTTGCAGCCCGTACAATCCATGCCACCGATCTGCATCTGTTGAGTTTTCAGCGAAGGGGAAGAAGTCATGACGGTCCACCGACACAATTAACTACTGCTTAAGACCCTAGCACAATTTTTAAATATATGAACGCATATTCATAGATCTAGAATGATTCTCATTTATACTGAGAAAGTCCAGAAATCCTTTTAGCTGCCTTTCCCTGCCTGGAGACTTTATGAGCCAACCCATCCAGCCCGGTTCTCCCTTAGCGTCAGACGCGCCCAACTGTGAGCAGCACTTAATTCACCTGGATAAGGTGCGGCAGGTGCAGGCTAATGTTGTACCAATCGACAAAGCTCAGCAGATGGCAGAGTTCTTTGGCGTTCTGGCCGATCCAAACCGGCTTCGGCTGCTCTCAGCTCTAGCCCAGCAGGAGCTATGCGTTTGTGATCTGGCTGCTGTCACTAAAATGTCTGAGTCTGCCGTCTCTCACCAGCTTCGGGTGCTGCGAGCCGCGCACCTGGTCAAGTATCGTCGGGAAGGGCGCAATATCCACTACGGTTTAGCGGACCAGCATGTGATCAATCTTTACCGCGAGGTTGCAGAGCATCTAGACGAACCTCACTGAAAGATAAGCTGGAAACAAGAATCCCCATGCTCCTGCCCAATCTGCCCGACCGTCTGATCCACACTCAGGATTTGCCCAGTTTGATCCAAGCTGCTGATTCGTCGCTGTTGCACCAGGGTGCTGCTGACCAAATTGCTCAAACATCTGCCCAGCCAGAAACCCAGTCGGCAGAGGATTTCTACGAACTGGGGGTCGAGCTTCACCAAGCCGGACAAGTCGATGCCGCAGTTCAAGCTTACCAAAATGCGATCCGGCTCAATTCCATTCTTGACTCTGCCTACATTAATTTGGGGCTGGCGTTCGTCCAACTAGACCAGCTTGAGAATGCCAAAGACGTCTTTCAGCAGGTTCTAGTGCTTCCTGACCGATCGGAGCAGCCTGCCAGCATTCACACCTTGGCTCACTACAATTTAGCCATCATTTTGAAGCGGCAGGGTGAAATTGCCGAAGCAATCAGAGAAGTTCAGAACGCTCTGACAATTACACCTAATTTTGAATGGGCGCAGCAATTGCTTCAGCAGCTTCAGTCGTGATAAGGAGAACTAAAATTCTGAAACTTAATGTAAAAGTCCTGGAACTTTGGATCAATAACCTTGCTCGATACAAAGAGATATTAAATTAACTCAATCATGCTCAGATTATGCGTAGCAGCGGCGACTCTGATTTTGGTAGCCTGCCAATCTTCTCCTCCACTCAGTCTCCAGCCTGACACAAAACCTAAGTCTGCGACAAAGAACAGTACTGCTGTGGATGCACCAGAAGTACAGTGCCAGGGAGAACTACCAGACTCGCTTCAATCCACTTTTCCAGGCTACCGACTGGCAAAACCTGCGGACTTCGTAGAGCCAATCCAAAAGTTGGACCAACAGCCGCAAAGCTCAGACTATACAAGCCTTTACGGTAATAGCCCTGCCACCTGTTCGATCTTTACCGCCGATTTCAATCAGGATGGACAGAGAGACTACGCAGTGCTGCTGATCAACCAGACTACGAATTATTCGCAGTTTCGTCTATTGCTCAACCGGGGAACTGCGTTTGAGACAGTCAGGCTGACCGACTATGAAAAGCCGCCAGAGCCAATTAAAGGCTTGGTCTATACCGCCATGTTCCTCAAACCCACAGGAGAACTGGGTGCAGCCGCCCGTAGATATTTCCCTATCAAAGCCGATGAGTTAGAATGGCGGCAGTTTGTCAGCAGCCCAACCGTAGAACTATGGAATCCTCCAATTGTCACACCAACTGCTTTTCCAGAGCAATTGCGGCCTGAATACTTCAGATTCGATCAGTTGGGCAGCAGTTCTGCTCTCTTTTACTTCATCAATGGGAAGCTTAGAACGATTAATGTTTCTGATTAGACTTGTCGGCTAGGTGTTGCGATAGAGTCCCAGCAATAACTTGCATGTAGACCGATCAGCATTCAGTTCAGCATTCAGTAAAGTCAATGGTTAAACTTACGCTATGTCTCAGAACATTGTGATCTCCAAGTGCATTTCAATTATAGTCAGAGACTAATCTAATTCAGAAAATGAAGCTAACACTACAAGATAAAGGTCTGTTAACGCTAGGATTTGTGCTATTAATCGCGGGTTCTAGCCTAGCTCAGCACCATCGCTTCATCCGGGCACTCGCCCTATGTGGAACAATTGAGTAGCCCAGTGCGCGGCTTAAGCCCTCAAGAGGTTGAGAATTTGGTGCATGGACGTGGAGCGGGCTATGCCAGAATGGCTGAACTGAACAGTTATCCTGGGCCACGCCATGTGCTTGACTTAAAACAGGAGTTAAATCTCTCGGTTGAGCAGGAGGTTGCGGTTCAAGCAGAGTTTGAGCGGATGCAGGCAGAGGCCAAACGGGTTGGGCAAAAGATCTTGGAGAACGAGCAGCAGCTTAGTGTAGCATTCGTAGATCGGTCAATTACTCCTACTAACTTGCAGGAGCAGACCCAGGAATTGGCAGATCTGTATGGCCAGCTGCGCGCTGTTCACCTCGAAGCCCACCTGCGGATTATGCCCCTATTATCACCTGAGCAAATCGTGCAGTATAACAAACTGCGAGGATATAGCGAATAGTTTTTGTTTTCTCAGATTATAGAGCAGCAGTCCCAACAAACATATGTCTTATCGAACTAAAATAACGCTTCTTTTACCGACACTATAGCGGTAGGTCACTAGCTCATCTCAACCAAGCCCATCATACCCAGGTCTTCATGGTCAAGAATATGACAGTGGTAAACTGTCCTGCCAGCAAAATCTTGAAACGGAATTCGAATTCGAACCGTTTCATTGCCTCTTACAATTAGCGTGTCTTTCCAGGCAGGATAGGGATCAGGCTGTCCGTTGCGGCTGATAATTTGAAATGAATTGACATGCAGGTGGAAGGGGTGATCCATCCGGTCAGGATCGCTGTTGACTAGCTCCCAGTCTTCGACCGTGCCCAGCTTCACAGCAGCGTCAACCCGGTTCATGTCAAATGTTTTGCCGTTGAACAGAAATTGCATTCCCATACCGCTGCCCATACTCATTCCTGCTCCCATTCCTGAAGTTCCCATCGCCATCGACAGCTCAATCCGTCGAGTATTAGTTGGCTCAGGCAGTGCCTCAACTGGAATTAATTGTTTGGGCAGGGGAATTGGGGAAACTTCATCTTGATAAACTAGGGTTGCGAGCAACTGAGGAGACTGAGTGACTGAAGCGTTACCCATGCGGCCCATACCGTTCATGCTATGCATCATTCCCATGCTACCCATATTGCCTATCTCCCCCATCATTCCCATACCGCTCCGGTTATAGGGAAGATTAAGCAATCGATATTGCTTTGGTTCTCGGTCGCCCTTGACTAAAACCTCTGCCCGTTCGCCGGGAGACAGCAACAGTTCTTGCAGTTCAACAGGTTCGGTAATTGCGCCGCCGTCCGTTGCAATTAGATACAGGGGATGATCTTCCAGCGACAATCGGTAAAACCGAGCCGCAGAGGCGTTCACAATTCGCAGTCGCAACAGTCCGCCAGTCGGGATCGAGAAACTGGGATTGATTTGCCCATTCACTGTGAGAGTTGCCCCCTCCCGTCCCTGCATTAGTTCCATGTGGCCAGGGGTAGGGATTTGGCCATTGGCATCCAGCGAGAAGTCTTTCAAAAACAGGAACTCTTCCTGGGCCGCTTGAATTTCTGGGATTTCGTCTAGTGAACCCCGCACGACAAAAATACCGCCTAGTCCTGCAAAGATCTGCTCAGCAACCGTTCCATGCAGGTGTGGATGATAGTAAAATGTACCAGCCGGATGATTGTTTGAAATTGTAAATTCATAATCTAGCGTTTCATTGGAAGGAATGCTCAGAAAAATATTGTCAGCGTTTCCCGTAGAAGGGATGTGCAGTCCGTGGTAATGTAAATTGGTTGCTTGTGGCAACTGATTCTCGAAGCGAATTTTGACAGTATCACCGGGACGTGCTTCTAGCCTAGTGCCTGGGATCTGGCCGTTGTAGCTCATGACTTGGCCCTCCTGGCCGCCAATTCTGTATCTATCTTGACGTGCCATCAGCGACACATTCAACAGCCCTGCTTGGCTGGTTATAACATTAGGGGAAGCCAGCGTAGCCGCTTGATTGCCGGCGCAGCGAGGCAGCAGTACGGTTCCGGCTGCACCAGCACTGAGAGTGAGAAACTGCCGACGGTTGAGGTGAGGCATGATTGACTCCTGATTTAGCTCAGCTATGAAAAGGCTTTATCCTTAGGTTAACCAAACAATATGAACTGAGAATGAAATGGCATCAGGCGTTTCGTTTAATCAAGGGTAACCGCACCGTAAAGGTGCTGCCTTTGCTAACTTCGCTCTGCACCTGAATCGTGCCGTGATGCGATTTGGCAATTGCTTGTGCAATGGCTAATCCTAAGCCTGACCCACCTGTTAAGCGAGAGCGATCGCTGTTGACGCGGTAAAACCGATCAAAAATTCGAGCTTGATCGGCAGCAGGAATGCCGATACCTGTATCCTGTACGGTAATCACGGCGTGGGACTCGTCTTGTCCTAGTGCAATGACCAGAAACCCGCCGTTTGGTGTATGTTGAATTGCGTTCGTCACCAGGTTTGCCAGTAGCCGATAGAGTTGTTCTTCGTCTCCCAAAACAGCAAGCCGCTGTGCTGGGTTGAGCTTGGCATCTAGCTTCACTTCTGCGGCGATTGCCAGGGCGGCAAACTCTTCAACCACATCGCTAATCAGATCATTCAAACAGCAAGGCTGCTGCTTAGTTTTGGCGGGCTGCATATCCATCCGTGTGAGCAGCAGCAAATCTTGCACCAACTGAGCCAGCCGATTATTCTGACGCTCCACAATCTGAAAGGTACTACGCGATTCTGCCTCAGATAGGTGCGGTATTTGGAGCACAGATTCAATCGTGGCGCGGACAGCAGCTAGCGGAGTTCGCAGTTCGTGGGCTGCATCGGCAGTAAACTGCTGAATCTGCTCATAGGATTGGTAAACCGGACGCATCGCCAGCCCAGCCAGCCACCAGCTTGCTAGAGCTACGAGCAGCAGCGTCAGAGGCAAACCAACGACGAGCAGCCACTTCAACGTCAGCAGATGATCGTCGAATTCTTTGAGCGAACGCCCGACTTCCATATAGCCCCAAAAATTACCGGTTTGGGTTTTCAAGCTGAGTGAGATCTGGTGGTAGCGTGTACCGTTTGTATCCTCTAAAGACTGCCAATCCTGCTTTGGTCGTGAAATCAGGTTCTCTGGTTGGTAGCCAATCGTAGCCACGACATGTTTGGCGGGGTTGAGGAACCGCAAATAATATCCCTCCTGCTGCACAATGCCTAAAATGTGCCGTTCGGTCAGCGTTGGTTGGGAGCAGTCCGTGTTTGCCAGACAAATACTCGGCAGCAGAGCCTGCACGGCTGGGCTAATTGTTCCAGGCTGGGCCAGATTTGGCTCCAGCGCGTCATGTAGCGTGCCGGAAACGATTTCTAGCTCTTGGTCTAGCCCATACCAGTGTGCTCGCGCCATTACCTGGTAAATGGCAAAGCCAAACAAGATGAGAATCAAGCCCATCACGCTGGAATACCAGCCTGCCAGCTTAAGGCGAGTCCAGTTAAACAGTTGGTTCTGGTGCATCTGTTAAGTTAAGACGATATCCCAAGCCATAGATTGTCTCAATCATGCCATCACAATCGTAGTCAGCTAGTTTCCGTCGCAGCAGGCGCATCTGGGCCGAAACCACATTGCTGGCTGGCTCAGCCTGCACTTCCCAGAGCGCGTTCATCAACTGGTCTCGGTTAATAATCTGCTGAGGGTGGCGCATGAAGTGTTCTAGGAGCTGGAACTCCTTAGCCGTGAGCTGTACGACATGGGAGCCATCTTCTACCCGAACCGAAACCGTTGAGGTAGCATAGTCAAGCGTCAGCCGACCGAGCTGTAGAGTTTGGCTATAGGGCTGAGCTGAACGACGCTGCAAGGCTCTCAGCCGCGCCAACAGTTCCGCCATGCCAAACGGTTTAACGAGGTAGTCATCGGCTCCAGCATCTAGCCCAGTCACCTTATCGGCCATGCTGTCTTTAGCCGTCAGGATTAAAACAGGTAAGGAATTATGTTGCTGCCGCAGGCGTTTACATAGCTCGATACCAGACAGTCCCGGTAGCAGCCAATCGAAAACCGCCATCGTATAGGATGACCAAGGGGTTTCCAGATAATTCCAGGCTTGAGAGCCATCCTGCACCCAGTCCACGATATATTTTTCGCGGCTGAGAGCCTGCTGAATTGCGCGCCCCAAGTCTGGTTCATCTTCGACTAGCAAAATTTTCATCGCAGTTAATGAAGTCGATAAAGCACAGGCTGCACTACAAGCTTACTAGAAACTCAGCGATTACAGCCTGTGCTTGTTAACGGACAAGGGTTAACTTTTATCCTATTTGTTTAGAATCTGTTGACGGTGCTGCTGGCGATGGGTTTTGCCATCTTCAGTTTTATTTGTGGCTTGCTGGTCGCGGGAGATGGCATCTTTAGCTGCCGTTGCAGGTAAGGAAACAAAGCTAGAGAAAGCAGCAGCGACTAGCAGGATCGCAAGTAGAATACGTTGCATGGAAAGTCTCCTTGATAACTAAACGGAAAATAAACGAATCACAGCTTTGAATTTCTGTAGATTCTGTAAGTTTTGCCAAAGCTAGATAACCATGACTTGCTTTGGTTTGCTTAACTTCCATTATCTAGAACAAAAATGAAAACGATGTGAAAAATGTATCTCGTAGCACTTAATTAAATATCTTTTGATGCAGCCTAATGTCTGAATATGTATGTATGTTGGCAACACCAATTCGCTGAAATTCAGAGCCATTCAAATATTTTGCATATACTTCATACCTCCAGACCTGCTCAGAGCGGTCAGAGGTTCTCACGCCTTGCATAGAGACAGTAAAAGTATTACCTGGCTGAATATATAAATTTAGATCAATTAAAAGGCTGAATTCTGTTGTGGTAGCAAAGTGTGGGATTAGTTTAAACTGCTCATCTGTGACTTGAATGCATTCAACAGTTAGCCCAGATGGAATATAAATTAGCAGAGAGGCTAATTGCTCTTGGGTTAGAATCTCAATAAAGTGAGTAGAGCTAGGTAGATGGACTCGATTTGGATAAGCACCGCTACAAGCAATATGAGCTTGCTTTGCTCTAAATCGCTCACCTGACAGCCAGACGAAAGCAACGGGTAGCAAAGATGTTAATACAATAAGAGTATTCATAGTAGAGAAACCACAGAGTCGTTAGATCACTTCCCTGTGGTAAATGGTTTGAACTAGTGGTGTGATTGTACAATTACCAACTTACAGTTCAAAAGTGAATTGGGCATGAAATTTGATTGAATGAAATGGCAAATACATCAAAAAACGATGATCACCTCAGCTGAAGCAATCACCGTTCTATAAAAATCTACAATAGAGGTTCTACTTGGTAAAGGTAAAGCGTCCATTCACCTTCTCGCCGCCAACATCCGACAGAATTGCAACCCTATACTCTCCAGCCGCAGTAGCAGGCAGCAAAACCGTATAGTGCTTACCTGCTGCATCATACTCCATATTCAATGATTGCTGAGTACCATCTGGTAATTGAACCTGTGCGATGACTTTAGCACCGGGAATCGCTTCATGGTTGTCGCCCTTTTGCAGAAAGAAGTCGAGATGCGTGCCGTTGGCTTCTGCTCCAGGAATAAATTCTAAGTGATAGGGACCTGATTCAATCACCTGTCCGCCCTGTCCACCGTGGGAGTCAGACGATTCCACAGCCGTAGTTTGGGACGCAGCAGGGGATTCTGGAGTTGGAGAATTGGTAACGCTGCTCTCAATGGGAACGCTAGCCGTAGGGCTGCTTTCAGTGGTTGCTTGATTGCCGCCGCTAGCACAGCTTGCTAAGCCGAAAAGACCAAGACTCAAGATACCTACAATAGAAAGCTTGAACTGCATAAATTATCCTCAAATTAACAGCAAAATCACTGAATGAAATCAAGAGTTATCACCAGTCTGTCAGCATAGCATTCGCTTTCTGATCAACTCTCCCATCTTGCTCGATTACATCTGAGCTAGGATCGGCTTTGTCCAACTGTTGAGGCACCAGAAACCGACCGAACTGCGCGTATAGGGCAGGCAGCACCAGCAGCGTCAGCGCTGTCGAGGTAAACAGTCCTCCCAGTACCACAACTGCCAACGGCTGGAGAATTTCCTGCCCTGCTCCGCCGCCAATCACCAGCGGCACCATGCCCAAAGCAGAGGTTAAAGCCGTCATTAAAATTGCCACCAGTCGCTCCATCGAGCCATCGACAATTACCTGCTGAAGGGGCATTCCCCGCGCCAGCTTACTGTTGTAGTTATCGACCAGCAGCAAGCCGTTACGAGTGGCCACACCAAATAGGGTGATGAACCCCACTAGCGAAGCCACCGAGACAACGCCGCCCCCTAGCGCAATCGAAAAGATACCTCCCACTAGAGCCAGCGGCAGGTTAATCATAATCATCAGCATTCCGGCGACTGATTTAACCGCAAAGTACATCAGAACCGCCATAACAACGATTGCCAATCCGCCAAAAATCAGCAAATTGCGGCTCGCCTGCTGCTCCGATTCAAACTGTCCACCATATTGAATAAAGTAGCCAGACGGCAATGGCACAGATGCTTTAACCCTAGCCTGAACATCTTCGATAACTGATCCTAAATCGCGTCCGGACACGTTAGCTGATACAACAATTAAGCGCGACACGTTCTCTCGGTTGATCGTGTTGGGACCAGTGCCGTAGTCAATTTGTGCAACTTGAGCCAGAGGAATTTTCTGCCCCGTAGGGGTGTCTACCAGTAAATTACGAATCGTCTCTGTATTATTCCGAGCCTCGTCTTTCAGCCATACCACCAAGTCAAACAACTGTTGTTCCTCCAGAACCTGAGATACAATCCGACCATTTAGAGCCGTTTCAATCATTTCTGAAAGTTGCCCGACGCTCAGACCATAGCGCGCTGCTGCTGCCCGGTCGAACTGAATTTGCACCTGTCGAATCGGCACTTGTGGCTCTAGCTGCAAGTCTACCAACCCGTTCACATCTCGGACTGCGGCTTCGACCTCGCTACCAATCGAACGCAGTTCTGCTAAATCAGGGCCAAAGATTTTGATTGCGATTGCGCTGCGTACCCCCGACAATACTTCATCCATGCGGTGACTGATAAATCCACCGATGCTGGGAGCCACACCCGGAATACGGGCAAATTCAGCCCGAATCGTTTCAATTGAACCTTCCCGATTCTTCATGCCCTCAGCGCTTAATTCTACATCTACATGCCCCAGGTTTACGCCTCCGGCATCTGCATCCCCCGGAGCGCGTCCCGACCGCAACTGCACTGATGAAAAGCGCGGATCGCCTTTGAGCGCATCCTGCATTGCTAATCCTGCTTGATTGGTTGCTTCTAAAGACACGCCCGGATACAGCAACATGGCATTGACCAGAGAAGGTTCTTGGAACTCTGGTAGAAATACGCGACCTAAACTGGTGAAGACCAGCAGAGAAGCAATCAATGATGCAGCAGCAATCATCAAAACTATCTTGGCGCGCCGAACCGCAAAATGGAGTGCTGGACGATAGAGCCGCTGGGAGAACGCGCTCACCCAGGTTTCGTCACTCGGCAAATTTTGACGGGCTAACAGAATTGCACAGAGGGCTGGAGATAGGGTCATTGCCACAAACGTAGAGGCAAAAATGGAGACTAGATAGGCAATTCCCATTGGCGCAAAGATGCGGCCCTCCACTCCAGTGAGACTGAAAATGGGCGCGAACACAACCGCGATGATCACGGTCGAGAAGATGACGCTGACCCGCACTTCAACTGACGTGTCGTAGACTACTTTGAAGGGATGCTCTGGTGTACCTTCAAGCTGGTTTTTGCGTAATCCTCGATAGGCATTCTCCATATCGACAATCGAGTCATCAACGACTGATCCAATTGCTACTGCCAGACCGCCCAAGGTCATTGTGTTGATGCCCTGTCCAAAGGCATTGAGGATCAGCATCCCAATCAATACCGACAACGGAATGGCGCTGAGGGTAATCACTGCTGTGCGCCAGTTCATCAAAAACAGCAGCAGAATCACTGACACAATAATGATGCCATCGCGCAGGGAACCCAACACATTCTCAATCGATGCCTCGATAAAGTTTTCCTGTCGGAAGGTTTCGATTACCTTGATATCTTTTGGCAATCCCGCTTTTACTCCCTCCATTGCTTGTTCAATCGCTTGAGTGACGGTTGGCGTGTCGTTCATCGGCTGCTTATTCACCACGACGACGACTGCCGGCTGACCGTTTACACTGCCATCACCTCGCTTCAAAGCAGCACCGAGCTGGACCTCTGCCACATCGCGCAATAGCACGGGTTTACCATCACGAGCAGCGACAACCGAATAGCCCAACTGATCGATCGACTCCAATCGCCCTACGCCCCGAATGATCATTTCCTGATCGGGCGTGGTTAGAAATCCTCCGGCAGCGTTGACATTGGCTGCTTCCGCCGCCTCCGTGACTTCCGACAGCGAGACGTTAAAAGCAGACAGTCTAGCTGGATCAACCAGCACCTGATACTGCCGCACATCGCCGCCGTAAGCAATCACCTGCGAAACGCCGGGAACCGCCAACAGCCGGTTAGTGACATCGCGATCAACTAGCCGCCGCACTTCCATTAAGGAAGTGGTTTCAGCAGTGAAGGCATACATTAGCACGGTGCCAATCGGGGAAGAAACGGGCGAAATTTGCGGAGTTCCAATGCCTTCTGGCAGCTTTTCCTGCACCTGTTGCAGCCGTTCAGTCACGAGCTGTCGAGCTCGATAGATATCTGTACCCCAGTTGAAGATCACCTTAACCACAGAAATGCCGACCGCAGAGGATGACCGCACTGTTTCCACGCCCGGTGTCCCGTTCACAGCGCTCTCGATTGGTAACGTAATCAGGGACTCAACTTCTTCGGGAGCTAGTCCAGTTGCTTCAGTTTGGATTTCTACCTGGGGTGGAGCAAAGTCGGGAAACACATCCAGCGGCATTCGAGTCAGATTATACGCCCCCAAAACCGTGATTAGAATGGCCCCAATCACGACCAGCCAACGCTGGACGATCGACCACTTCAAAATAGCGTTGAGCATGGCTTAAGTCTAATAGGTTAAATATCAATGGGATTTATGAGGCGTTTCCTGCTTTTCAACAGGTTCAGTCGCTAGAGCAGGTGAATTAGTTTCCAAGCTGTTGTAAAGCGAGAGATCTGGAGCCAGGGAATGCCGAACGCGACGACTAGCCCACCAAGTCCCTGCGGCAAAGGTACTCGCTGCAATGGCAGTACCGCTGATGGCAAATATCCACCAGGGTAGAGTATTTACAGCATTTGTCTCTGCTGTTGATTCTGCTCCTGTTGCTTCCGCTTCTGGTTTGGCACTGCCTCCCCGTAAGGATTGAGTATAGAGTTGTGCGGCTCTTTGAGTTACGATCATGTCTCCCTCAAATAAACCATTTTGCACTTCAACCCATTCACCCGCTGTTTTTCCCAGTGTAACTTCCACAGACTGATAGGCGCTCCCATTTTTCACATAGACCGTCTGTGTACCGTTCACTTCAATGAGTGCTGAACGGGGAATGGCCAGCACTGGCTCTGCCGTGCGATCTGTGATCACTTCTATGTCAGCAAACATACCCGGCTTTAAGGCACTGTCAGGGTTATCGATTTCCGCTTTGACCGGCACAACGCGAGTTTCCCCTTCTACTACTGCCCCCACCACTGTTACCCGTCCCTGAAAGCTGCGGTCTGGGAATCCTGCCACCGTGACGCGCACCGGCTGGCCAATCGCGACTTGATTTAGGTCTTTCTCATAGATGTTGGCGGTAGCGAGAACCGTGCGGTCATCCACAATCGTCATCAAAGCGGCTCCCGCATCTTCGGCAGATTGGCCCAGCGTCACTTCGCGATCGGCAACTCGACCTGAAATTGGCGCTGTGATCGTGATCGTGCCATCTGGGTTGGCTTGCGTTCCCAACTGTTTCAGGCGAGTGCTGTAGGTGACAGTACTCAGTGCAGCTCGATCTTGCGCCACTTTAACAGCAGTTTGAGCGCGTTGCAGGTCAGCCGAGGCTTCTAGAACCTGAAGCCCACTCTTTGCTTCAGTAAGAGCATTTCGGGCAGTAGCCAGCCGCGCCTCCGATTCTAAAACCTGCCGACGCGGGAGTGCGCCCTGCTGAGAGAGTTCCTGATCGCGGTCGTACTGCTCTTGCGCCACTCGCAGCTCGGTTTGAGCCTGGGCAATCGCGGTTTGAGCAATCTGCTGCTGCTGCTGATAGTTTTGCTGCGCTAAGCGCAGATTTGTTTGGGCTTCTTGAACCGTACCAGATGCTTCCGCCCGTCGATCCAGAGCGGCAACGCGCAATTCTGCCAGTTCTGCGCTCGTGATCATCGCCAGAGCTTGACCCTGCCGTACCGTATCTCCAGGCTGCACATACAGCTTTACGACTGTTCCACCTGCCGGATTAGTGACTTCCACCTGCCGACTCGGTGCGGCTTCGATCTGTCCCGTTGCTTTGACGCCTATCGCCAGACGCTGCCGGGATACTGGCTCAACCTTCAGCCCAATTCGCTTGGCTGTTTCTGCATCGACCTGAATATCACTAGTGGGTTGTGCTGAATGCACGCCGCCCTGAAACTCATTCCCATGTCCCACATGCGCCAGCGCGGCATTAGGGGAAGCGAACAGAGCCAAGGCAAGTACGGCCCTAGAGAGTTGACGCTGAGCAACAGGATGAGCGCAGTTAAGGGAGTCCATCAGAAATTTCATAGGTGCAGTTAGTGTGGGTTGGCATTGAGGTTAAAAGCAGCATCAAGAGCAGTCAGAGCATCAAATTAGCGATGGAGCCAGATTTGAGAGGTCAGAGAGCAGACTAACCGTGAAGGGACTCGAACTTTATTCAATACCCTCCAGAATTCCACAGAAATGTGAAATCAGGATGAAACACGGGCTTTATCGTGAGCGGCATATTTTGAGTTGCAGAGCATCCCAATTTCACAGACCTTTATGCTTAGTAGTGCATAAAAGTTCCTGAGTCTCAGGTGAAACTATTATTTCTACCAAAAGCTTCATTGACAAAACCTAACCGATTAGGTTTAATCGAGAAACTATGGTGACTGTGTTCAAGCAAGATGGTTTATCCTTTCGGGTTTTCCCAAACGACCATCTCCCTAGCCACGTTCATGTGTTCAAGGCAGGAGGCGAAGCCAGAATTGAAATTGCGGGTAAAGATGGCAAAGCCCACGCCATAACTAACAATGGACTCAACCGTAAAGACCTCGCCAAAGCCGTTGCGCTAGTTCAAGAAAATCAAGCTCTGCTATTGCAAAAATGGAGTGAATATCATGGCGAAATTCATTGAACCGAAAGTAGATGAATATACGATCGCTACTATTCGCGGCGAACTCAACCAACTTACTCATCCCGTCGCGATCGCTGCCACCTATCAGAGCGAAACCGGACTCATTGAGATCATCTTCTCCAATCAAACCCGCTTCTGCTTTCCCGCCCACCTCGGTCAAGGACTTGCAGGAGCTACCGCAGAAGACTTAGCAGACATTGAAATCACTCCTTCCGGAACAGGGCTACACTGGGAAGCTCTAGATGTCGACCTCTACATTCCAGCCCTACTAGAAGGCACTTTTGGTTCACGCCAGTGGATGACCGCCTTAGCCAAAAAAGGTGGAGCCGCTAAATCTGCCGCCAAAACCCAGTCATCTCGCCAAAATGGTAAAAAAGGTGGTAGACCGCGCAAAGCCACCCTCAAAGCATCTAGCTAATTACTTTAACTTTTCTCAGCGAATCACAAAAATGTGAAATCAGGATGAAAAGCCTGTCGTCCGATGGATGGAAAATTGGGCAACTTGTTTCTACTTCGGCAGTAGGACGCAAGCTTGGTAAATCGTCTGTAAGGTAACTGGTGAAGCATTGAGCAATACCTTCTGAATACCTTAAGCCTAGGAGCAAAACCAATGACTATGACCCAATCTCACCAATCCCAGCTAGAGACCTGCATTCAGAACTGCCTAGACTGTCTACGCGACTGCGAAAACTGCGCGACAGCCTGCCTCAGCAGCGATATGGTGCAAATGATGGCGCAATGCATCAAGCTCTGCCGCGACTGTGCTGACACCTGCGATATTTGCGCTCGGTTCATGGCGCGGGGTTCTGAGCTTCATGCCCAGCTCTGCGGTGTCTGTGCTGAAGCCTGTGAGCGCTGTGCGGCGGAATGTGAAAAGCATGACCACGACCACTGCCAGCGTTGTGCCCAGTCCTGCCGTCGCTGCGCCCAGTCCTGCCGCCAGATGGCAACGATGATGGCGGCCTGACTAGCTCTCTCAATCGATGCTTGCGAAGCCCTACCAACCTGTGGGGCTTCGCACTTTTATAGGCTCATGCTGCTGAGGCTGACGGAAATTTAAATTCTATTCAAAGTCGTAGGCTCACCCTCTAGACTCTCTAGTGGACTAGAGAGTCTAGGATAGAGCTAGTTCAATTGAAGGACAGTCGCTCAGACTGAAAACCACCATGACTCTCGAATTGACCGTTCCCGATATGGCCTGCTCTGCCTGCGCTGATACCATCACCAAAGCCGTTACAGCCGTTGATCCAGCGGCACAGGTGAACGCTGACACTAAAACCAAACAGGTCAGCATCGAAACCCAGGTTGATGCAACTGCGGTGAGACAGGCGATCACGAGTGCAGGCTACACCGTGGCATAGGCTACTTTTGCTGACAGACAATATTGGGGATTTGAGGGGTTGAAATTGCTATGTTGACCCAGCCAAAGCTGTTGATTGGTCTTGTATCCAAGCAAACGGGTGTGCCGATTAAGACGATTCGCTACTACGAAGAGCTGGGGTTGCTGAGATCAACCAGTCGCACAGAAGGTGGCTTTCGTGTCTTTGATCCAGACATCTTCGCTCGGCTCAGCTTCATCAAGCGCTCCCAGTGTTTGGGGTTGAGCCTATCGGAAATCGGTGAAATTTTAGCGGTGCATGATCAGGGCAGCCTACCTTGCGATCAAGTCAAGGCCAGACTGCGGAAGAAACTGGTCGAGATTGATCGACAAATGCAGCAGTTGGCGCTTTTGAAACAGGAATTGCAGGAGATGCTAGCTGACAAACAGCCGTCTGCTCTGGCAGATGCCGCAATTTGTCCCCTGATTGAAAGCAAACCGCCCTCAAGCGTCTCAGGCTTTTAAGTCGGTTTCTGGACAACTGGAGGTTAAACATGAAAACAGAAAGTCTAAAACTGCGGGGCATGAGCTGTGCCTCCTGCGCCAACAACATCGAACAATCGATTCAGTCCGTTCCGGGCGTACAGCAGTGCAGCGTTAACTTTGGCGCAGAACAGGCCACTGTCACCTACGACGCTGCCAAGACCGATATCGCCACAATTCAGCAGGCGGTAGACGCAGCGGGCTATTCAGCCCAACCCATGCAGGATGACGTGCTTGCGCCGGAGGCCGACAGTGAACGCCAAGCGCGACAAGTCGAACAGCGCAAGCTAACGCGCAAGGTTTGGGTGAGCTGCATAATCAGCGCCGTTCTGGTAATCGGTTCGCTGCCAATGATGGCCGGCCTACCGCTTCCATTCATCCCGATGTGGCTGCATGATCCCTGGCTCCAGCTCGTGCTGACTACGCCTGTGCTGTTCTGGGGCGGCAGTGATTTCTTTGTCAACGCCTGGAAAGCCCTGAAGCGTCATACCTCCACAATGGATACGCTGGTGGCGCTGGGTACAGGCACGGCCTACTTTTACTCGTTGTTTCCGACGGTAGCCCCAGGCTGGTTCACGGCGCAAGGACTGCGGCCCGATGTCTACTACGAGCCAGCGGCGGTAATTGTGGCCCTGATTCTGCTGGGACGGCTGCTGGAAAACCGGGCCAGGGGTCAGACCTCGGAAGCAATTCGCAAGCTGATGGGCTTGCAGGCTAGAACGGCGCGGGTAATTCGAGACGGGCGTGAAGTTGATATTCCAATCGCTGAGGTAATGCTGGGAGATATTATCCTGGTGCGTCCGGGCGAAAAGGTTCCGGTAGACGGTGAGATCATCGACGGCGCTTCCACGATTGACGAGGCAATGGTGACGGGGGAAAGTTTGCCTGTGCAGAAGCAGGCAGGCGATGAAGTGATTGGCGCGACGATCAACAAAACCGGCAGCTTCAAGTTCCGGTCAACGCGAGTCGGCAAAGACACCTTCTTGGCTCAGATGGTTCAGCTTGTACAGCAGGCCCAGGGATCAAAAGCGCCGATTCAGCGACTGGCTGACCAGGTGACAGGCTGGTTTGTGCCTGCGGTGATTGCGATTGCGATCCTGACCTTCGTAATCTGGTACAACCTGATGGGCAACGTCACAATGGCGCTGATTACCACGGTGGGCGTTCTGATTATTGCCTGTCCCTGCGCCCTGGGTCTAGCAACGCCGACTTCGATTATGGTCGGCACAGGTAAAGGGGCTGAGAACGGCATTTTGATCAAAGGCGCTGAAAGTCTAGAACAGGCGCACCGCATTCAAACAATCGTTCTGGACAAAACTGGCACGATCACTCAGGGGAAACCAACCGTGACCGATCTGATGACAGTCAGAGGAACGGCTGACAGCAACGAAATCCGCCTGCTGAGTTTAGCTGCCGCCATCGAGCGCAACTCCGAGCATCCACTGGCCGAAGCCGTGGTGCAATATGGCCAGACCCAGGGGGCAGGATCACTCGAAGCTAAAAACTTTGAGGCCGTGACGGGTAGCGGCGTCCAGGGCACTGTAGCAGGTCAGCAGGTCCAGATCGGCACCCTGCGCTGGATGAACGAACTGCGCCTCGAAACCGCAGCGCTACAATCCCAGGCAAAGCGGCTGGAATATCTGGGCAAAACGGTTGTCTGGATGGCTGTAGACGGCGAGATCGAGGCAATCATGGGCATCTCGGATGCGGTCAAACCTTCTTCAGCAGCTGCGATTCGGGCGCTCCAGAAGCTGGGATTAGAAGTCGTGATGCTGACTGGCGACAACCAGCGCACAGCAGCAGTGATTGCGCGAGAAGTCGGAATTCGGCGAGTGCTGGCAGAAGTGCGGCCCGACCAGAAAGCCGCCACCGTAGCCCAGCTTCAGGCCGAGGGCAAGGTTGTGGCAATGGTGGGAGATGGCATCAACGACGCGCCTGCTCTGGCTCAAGCCGATGTTGGCATGGCGATTGGCACCGGCACCGATGTGGCGATTGCCGCCAGCGATATCACCCTGATCTCCGGCGATCTGCAAGGCATCGTGACGGCGATTCAGCTCAGCCGCGCCACAATCCGCAACATTAAGCAAAACCTGTTTTTTGCCTTTGTCTACAACGTGGCCGGAATTCCAATCGCTGCTGGCATTCTTTACCCAATTTTCGGCTGGCTGCTGAATCCGATTATTGCCGGTGCTGCAATGGCCTTCAGTTCAGTTTCGGTCGTGACCAACGCGCTGCGTCTACGCAATTTCAGGCCGCGAGCCTTGAGCTAGGGAGAATGATATGTTGAATAAAGCAGCTTTAGGAACATTAGCTGGATTTGGTTTTCTGCTAGGTGCGATCTCCGGGACAATTGCCTCTGAGATGCCTGGAGCCATGTCCGGACATTCAATGGAGATGACTGAGAGCGAAGGCTTTCAACGCATCGAGCAGCCGCTTGGCAGCAAAATTGCGGTCACTCTGGGCGGGGCGGGGCTGATTGGCCTGGAGCTATGGTGGTTCCTGTTCAGCAAACCAAAAGCCCGTCAGGCTCAGGTTCAGGCAGGCGTGCAGGAAGTGACCGTCACAGTGAACGGCGGCTATGAGCCGAGTCAGATTGTGGTGCAGGCGGGCCAGCCGGTGCGGCTCAAGTTTGACCGCAGAGATCCGAGTAGCTGCCTGGAGGAAGTGCGGTTTCCTGACTTCCACATTTCCCGGACTCTGCCGCTGAATCAGGTGACAGCGATTGAATTCACGCCCTCCGAACCCGGAACTTATACGTTTGTCTGCGGCATGAATATGTTTCGTGGCACCGTCAAAGTTGAAGCAGCAAAACGGCAATCGAACCAGGCTGCTACTCAGGTTCTAGCTTAAAACCGGGCTAGATCCATGTCGATAGATCGTTTGACACCAGCGATTTAGGCCAGAACCAGCGCAGAATGCTGCTTCTCCTGCGTTTCATCCTGATTTCATCTTCTTGTGAAATGATGGGAGAGAAATTCAAGCGGTGCTAGCCTTCTATGAAGTCACGGCTCAATTCATCCAGCCCCGGAAAGCTGTCGGTTCAACCTCTCTTTGAAATTGAACGGCAGGAGCGATGTGTCGCGCATCTGGCAATAGGTCAAAAGGCAATGCAGTTGGAAGCTGAGAGCATCTGGCAGGTAACCAATGGCGCGATCGACATTCTGATTGCGGGTATTCGCGAAGATGGATTGGAGGAGGTGATAGCTGCCCTGAAGCAACGTAAGCCTCAATTTCGAGCAATTGCGGTTGAACTAGTGAGTCACCAGTCTTTGGCTGATACCCACCCAGACTTTGAGCAGCCCATGCGAATCGCAGCAACAGCCCTTTCTGCGCCGCTGGCTCCTGATTGGAGCAGCAAAGTAGTTTTAGTGCGCGACGATGAAGCAGTAGTATTTGGCAGGCGATTAGCTCAATCTGAAGGATTACCAGATGACATCGTAACCTGCACGTTACTCTGCGCTGCTGTCCAAGCTGGCCAGAGCCTAGACAACCGGGGGAAGCTGATTGTTATGTTTCCATCAAAACGTGATCGATTCATTCTACCGCTCAATCATCCTTGGCGATGAACGTCAAAGAGCGGGGAAGCAGTAACGGTTTTGATCTGTATAACTGAAGACTATTAGTGATAATGCTGAATACTGTCAGCCGCTCTTGATTTTCCAGCCGCCTGGAAAGTCTACAGTCAAAATAGAGTTAAATCACCACGCAACTGTAGGTAATCATGTTCAAAGCAGCAAAGACAGCCAAACAATCTTTAACCATGCTTGCACTGGGCGGGCTGACCACTCTACTGTCCGTCGGTTTCGCGGCTTGTGCCAACTCTCCTGGAACCCAGACAACGAGCAGCGAATCCGCTTCTCAAACTGCTCAAAGCCCCATGCCAGGCATGGATCATGGTGGAATGCAGATGAACCAAAGCCCCGGTTCATCCATGTCAGGTATGGATCACAGCAGCATGAACATGGATCTGGGGCCAAAAGATGAAGCTTTTGATCTGCGATTCATTGACGCAATGATTCCTCACCATGAAGGCGCAGTCGAAATGGCACAAGAGGCGCTACAGAAATCTAAGCGCCCAGAGGTTCAGCAGCTTGCTCAAGAGATTATCGATGCTCAGGATAAAGAGATCGCGCAAATGAAGGAATGGCGGAAGGCTTGGTACCCCACAATGGCGGAAACTCCCATGATGTATCACGCAGAAATGGGGCACATGATGCCGATGACCGAGGAGATGCGAAACAGCATGATGATGTCCGGGGACTTGGGCGCAGCCGACGACCAGTTTGACCTGCGATTCATTAATGCCATGATCCCGCATCATCAGGGAGCAGTTGAGATGGCAAATCAGGCGATGGAGAAAACCGACCGTCCTGAGATCAAGCAGCTCTCTCAAGACATTATTAGCAGCCAGCAGCAGGAGATCGCCCAGATGGAGCAGTGGCGAAAACAGTGGTATGGTCAATAGTCTGTAATAGATCAAACTTAATCTGACAGTAGTGAATTAGCGGACACTGACAAAGGGTGTCAGACGTGCCTCACTTGTCGGTGGCGATTCTCCGTATTCTCTCTTGTTCTCTGTCTTCTCCTCCATCTTATCCTCATACTGTCGCTCCAGCATCTTCGCCTCCACAATCTGCTTGCTGTCGAGAAACGTCTGCATAGGCGTCTTGCCATAGCAATAGCGCCCCGAATGGGGTCGAGTGCAGTTGTAGCTGTCCACCCACTCATCCACATCCTGCTGTAATTGCTCAATGCTGCTGTAAATCTTCTTGCGAAACGCAATCTGATAAAACTCCTCCCCAATGGTGCGGTGAAACCTCTCACAAATTCCGTTAGTCTGAGGTGACTTCACCTTAGTCCGGGTGTGGTCGATGTCCTCAACAGCTAGATACAACTGGTACTCATGGTGCGCCACATTGCCGCAGTACTCAGAACCCCGGTCGGTCAGGATGCGCAGCAAGGGCACATCCTGTGACTCAAAGAACGGCAGCACTCGGTCATTGAGCAAGTCGGCTGCATTCAGGGCCGTTTTGCTCTCATACAGCTTGACCATCGCCACTCGTGAATAGGTGTCGATGAATGTCTGCTGGTAGATGCGTCCGACTCCTTTCAGGGTGCCGATGTAGTAGGTGTCTTGCGACCCTAAGTAGCCAGGGTGTTCTGTTTCTATCTCGCCATGAGCTTCTTTGTCTTGCTTAGCCTTCTCCAGGGCTTTGAGCTGGGCCTCTGTAAAAATCAGGTTGTCTTGGGCAGACTTGGCTTCCAGGGCTTTGAGTCGCTTTTGGAATGTCTCTAGGTCATGCCGCAACCAGATGGAGCGCACTCCACCGGGCGAGACCAGGATGCCCTGTTGCTTCAGCTCGTTGGACACTCGCACTTGTCCCAAAGCGGGCTGCTCAATAGCAAAGTCCACCACAGCCTGTTCAATGTGGGCTTCCACGCGGTTCTTGATGCAGGGTTTTTTGCGGCTGATCTCTTGGAGAGCGGTTTCGCCGCCAGTGTCGTAGAGTTGTTTGAAGCGGTAGAAGCTGTCGCGGGAGACGCCCATCACCTTGCAAGCTTGAGAGACGTTGCCCAGCATCTTGGCCAGTTTGATGACGCCCAGTTTGTTTTGGATGATCTTGTCTTGTGTGTTCATTGTGACACCTCTGCTCTAGAGTAAGTTTATCAAAAGTGTCAGATTAAGTCTTGTCTATTACAAATAGTCTCCTAATTCTCTACCCTCTCCTTTCTGTATCGGGCTAATTCGCTTCTGTACAGATGCTTGTGAGCAAGCAGCTTGAGCCGTCTGGTTGACATAATCTCTGGCCACTGCCTTGCCCTGCTGCTGGTGGATCTGCTGGACATAGGAGCTGCCTGCAATCAGCATCAGCGCAATCTGTTTGGGGCTACAGCCCTCCTCAAACGCCCGCTTTGCGGCCAGATAGTCCTGCTGCACCGGGTTGCTGGCCTGAATGCTCTGACTGTAGCGCTGCCAGAGCTGTCGATACTGCACCGCTGCGCCGTCTTCGCTGGAGGGCAAATTCTCCTGCTCTGGTGCTGACTGGTTTGCTAGGAGTTGCTCGGAGTCGAGCAGTTGAGCAGATTGGCTGCTGTCAGCTTCTCTTCCAATTGCTGCATGGAGGCGAGCAACTGCTGCTGCAAGCTGACTTCGGCTTTGAGCTGATTGCTCCAGGTACTCAAGGCCGCGACCAACTGCTGTAACTGCTGCTGCAAACTCCCCCGTGCAGTCGCTGAGGTTTCGTTCTGCAACGAAGTCTGCAATTGCACCAGAAAGTGATTCAAGCTGTCGTTCAAAGTCTGCGGTAGGGTCTGTTGGGTCTGTTGGGTCTGCTGCATTTGCTGCTCCAGTTGGGCGACTTGTTGACGCAAGGCAGTCAGTTCGCTCGCGGTCGGCTGGAGGTCTTGAGAGATCGTTTGCAAGCTTTTGGTCAATGTGCCCTCCAACAGATTCTCCAATGTGCTTTGCGAGATCTCGATGCTCAGAGGCTGGGGCAAGCTGGTCCGGGGTCTGCGGGGTCTGGGCATGGTGAGTTGCTCCTTGGAAAAGGAAGAAGATGTAATCGCTGACGTTCTCTTTGGCCTTCGGCTTCTGAGCCAGCGCCACTAGAGCAGCTTTGTCGTTTGTGTACAGCCTGAGCTGATGTTTAGCCCGCGAAATGGTGACGTAGAACGATTCCCGATTGGTCGTGGTCCTATCCATCAAGGTAAGGACTCGGTTGGCGGTTCTGCCCTGGCTGCTGTGGACAGTGCTGACCCAAGCATAGTCGAGGTGCTGCCTGCCATTGAGGTTGAGCTGCTTCGTTTTTCCATCCCGGTCGGTGACTTGGGCCATGCCGTCTGGAGTAACAGAATCCACGACAAAGGCCTGCCCGTTTCGGATGTCAGCCCTGCGGTCGTTCTTGATCCAGCGCAGATGATCTCCTGCTGCCACAGGCAGAGACTGCATCTGATACAGCGTCTTCTTCGGGCAATGGGCTGGGTTGATCTGAAGTATTTTCCCGTCTGAAGATTGCAGCGTCAGTTGGTTGCTGGCCTGGTCTTTGGCAAGCACGGTGTAGTGCTGGTGCTTATACAACCCCTGTTTGCGATAGTCCTGATGTGGGATCAAAACATTTCCTGATTTATACGAGGTGGCGTAACAGCTTTGTACTGTAGTCAGGTTCTTCTGCCGCAGGCCCAGAAGGGTGAAAGCATCATTGCCCAAGCCGCCCTCCTGCTGCAACCGCTCGCGCAGATGTTGAGTCAGGTCGAGCCGCTGCTGATTCGTGCCAGCCAAAAGTAGAGTTTGGTCGCGTTCCTGGGCTGATAGTTCCAGATAGTCATCCACCAGTTGTTCTAGTTGTCGTTTAGGATCTGCAATCTCGTGAATGCAGCCCGCCTGCTCTAACGTCCGAACTCCCTCAACCACGCGGTCTTGAGCCACCAGCGCCACAGCAGACCTGAGTTCCTGGCTTTGCTGTCTGAGGCTCTGGTTCAGCCTGACGGTTGCAATGCCGCCTGCCTGCAAGCTCCTGAACGGGCTACCGGCTTCTACTGCTGAGAGCTGCCGAGTATCGCCGACCAGAAGCACTCTGCCCTGCTGTGCTTTGGCTCGTCGCAGCAAGTCATAGGCAACTTTGGCGCTCAGCAAACTGGCTTCGTCCACAACCCAGATTTCGTTTCCAGGTAGCTGGGGTTGATGGGTTGGAAATGGGGAGCAAAGCAGACTAGCAATTGTGTCGCTAGGAATGCTTGCCCCTTGAGCCAGCTCTGCTGCTGCTTGGGCGCTGGGCGCGAATCCCCTGAGCCGATAGCCTCTTGCTTCCGCTATCTCCTTGTACAGCCGCAAGCTGGAGGTTTTGCCTGCTCCGGCCACACCCTGCCAAGCAATGTACTGATCAGTTGTGATGGCCGCCAACGTCACGGCTTCTCGCTGTCCAGCAGTCAGCCAAACGAGATCTAGCAATTGGGCAACTTCCTCTGGAGCGACGATGGCTGACATCGTGCCCTTACCCTGCTGCATCAGCCGAATCGTGTCCAGCTCTCTTTGGATCGCTGTTTGGGTCGTGTATTTCTCTTGAATGGCATCGACCAAAACCAGTTCGGGATGGGTCGTGATGGCTTGTTGAAGTTCGCTGAAAGGAAATTGACCCAGATGATGCTCCAGCAGGAAGCGTTCTACTTGACTGCGACGAAAGACCGTTTCTCGCTCAGAGGCAGATTCGATAGCAGCCTCAATTGCTGCCTGCTGATTAACGCTGTTCAGCTCAGTTACGTCCTGCGTCAAAGTCGGCAGGGCCGGTACTTGCAGTCCCTGCGTTTCGATCTGCTGCTGCCATGTCTTCAGTAACAGCTCTGATGACACGATCTGCTTGACGCGGCGCGTCTTGAGCGTGGCCTGTTTCTTCTGGTGCGCCTCCAGTGGTAATCGAGCCTCGGCTGCAAGCTGCTGCTGCCAATTGTTCAGGTAATCCTGAATCTGCCCGGTGCGAGTCGAAAAAGCCTTCAGCAAATCCGGATCATAACCTGCTAACTCAAACTGCCCATTGCTGCGGGGTGTAATCTGGTAGCCCAGTTGCCGCAGTCGGTAAGCTAGCTCGTTCTGGTAGATCTGGCCCAGCAGTTTCTGATGCCGCACGACTGCCTCATTGCTGAAGCTGCGCCAACTGCCGTCTGCAAGCTGAGTGGCATTGACCACGACACAATGGCTGTGCAATTGCGGGTCTTGCTCTCGACTGGTCTGGTGCTGAAACAAAGCTGCAATGATGTTGCCAGTTGTGACGCGCTGGCGGCCCTGCGGAGTGCTGATGCGGGTTTGGGCAAACCGTGCTTCTAGAACTGAGAGCGCTGTCTCTACCGCCTGCTGGTGAGCCTCGACCACTCGCCAATCCTGCTGGATCAGAGCGGCAATCGAGACACTTTTGGGAGCAGAGAAGGTGTAGTCAGTGGCGGCACGATGGTTAGCCGGGTCGATGCGTTTGGCATGGAGAGAATGGCCTTGAGGCGATCTGCCATACAGCAGCTTCTGAAAGATGACCTGTTCAACTGCCCCGCTCAAGCCCAAAGCAGCCGCACCTTTGCCCTGCCATTGCGCTGTTGAGGACTGAGTTTTACTCTGTTCCTTAGCTGTATCTGAGACATAGTAATCGTCCTGGTCATAATAGTTCTCCGCCTGATTCGCAGAGAGATTGCTCATTGACAGCATAATTCTGTGCTTGGAAGCGAGGTTACTCGAAGCGCAACAGGGAGAACTGAAGCGGCGGTAGATGCACTGAGAAAGCCTGGAATAGATGCAATAGAATCACTAAAACCGTTGCTGTGTGGGGTTTACAATCTTTCTCTTGCCAGTTTTGGCGTAATGTCTGAGATTCGGCGCAGCCTCGTTGAGGCGTAGCAACGAGGAGTTTTCCCTGAAACACACAACTGCTGAAATCACTATAATCTAACCTTTTGCATCCACAATTAGCGGCTTTACCAAAGTTAACTAGCCGTATCTAACCAAATAGGTGAAGTGGTTATACCATGAGTGGTGTAGCGTTCTGAGTAAGCTCATGAACATGACTGCAACTGCTCCACCTACCGTTTCGCTTGCCGCAGACCTCGGTACTTCGGCTTCCAAGTTCTTCTATCGGGTCACGCCATCCCAAACCGTGCCCTTCTGGATGGGGGCAGAAGTCGCCCAGGGCTTGAGTACGGCAATTCTGCCCAATCTCAACATCGGTGGCCGTCCCCAAGACAGCGCTTGGCTACAGATGGGCGATGAAGTCGTGCTGGTGGGTGAGGTGGCCAAAACCTGTCTCGATAGCAATAGCTTTGCCGCCAACAAGGCAGACAAGGCGGCCTACAAACTGGCCGCAGCCCTAGGCGTGATTGCCGAAATCGAGCATCTGCCCAGTGAACATGAAGCCAACATCTGGGTGCCGTTGCCGCTGACTGAGATCAGAACCCGCGATGAGATTGCTGTCAAGCTGACCGCGATTGCCAAGCAGGGCTTTCTATTCCGAGGCAAACCACAGCAGGTCAAACTGAGCCTCAAGTTCTTCCCCGAAGGCTTCGGGCTGTACCTCAACCGCAAGAAGCAACTTGAGATTCTGGGGCTTGTAGTTGAACAGCGCCGGACGCTAATTGCCATGCTGGGACACCGCAACCTGTCGATTCTGTGCTTCGAGGGCGGGTCGCTCAAGACTGCTCAGTCCAACTCAGATGGCCCCGGCTTCTGGGGAGCATTTGAAAAAGCAGCCCGCTCGCAGGGCGTCACGCCTGCTGATTACACTGCCTTGTTAACGGCGCTGACGACGGGACAGACGCAGCAGATTTCTCAGGTGCGGGCGGGCCTGTATGACTTTGCTCAACTGGCAGAAATCGTCCGGCAAACCTACTGGCAGGCTGTTCTGGTTTATCTGCAAGACAACCTGCTGGGCCAGCTCACCGAGCGCTCAGTCGATATCATCATCAGTGGTGGTGCTGCTCATGTGCTGCGTCCCACTATCAGTCAGTATTTCGAGCAGCTTGGGCTAAGTAAGCAATTGATGTTTGCCGATGGAATGCAGGAGCGGTTGCTGGAGGTGGTGAGTCAGCTTCCAGAGGCCAGCAGCAACCCGTCCTTGCCGCTGCGGATGGCCGATTGCTATGGCCTGTTTCAGGGACTGATGGGCAAGTCCAGTAAAATTGCTCTGTAGTTTTAGCCTGTAGTTGCAGCTTGTTGTTAATTGAGAGGAGAACCCACGATGCCACGTCGCAAAAGCAGTGAAGTTCAGGGGGAGCGGCAGCGGATTCAGTTTGCCTACAATGCCGATGTTGATTCGCCCACAGGTGTGTTGTTCCAGTACCTGATCAAGAACGAACGTGCTCGCAGTCGTGAGGGCAAGCACAAGGGCATTGATGCAATGAGCGCCTTCTGGAAGCCGTTTGCCTACCAGGAGCAGGAGGATCTGAACGAGGAGGAGTTGAAGGCAATCGCCCGTGAGTCGGTAGAGCTGTTGAGCCGCCAGATGACATTGATCTGTGAAGCGTTCGGTTTGGAGTCTCCCACCGCAGCGACAGCTATGCCGAATCTGGATCTGAAACAAGAGATCCGGCAAGCGGTGACAGAGGCGTTTCAGCAGATGGCGATGGCTGGAATGGCACCGGGTATGATAACAAACCTTCCCCCTGCTCCTGCACCGCAAAAGCCAAGTTCACTATCTCGTGCCAGCGATAGCTTTGGGGAAACAGAAGGCGTCGATTTTGACGAAGATGCGCTGCTGGGCACCCTGCTGGATGACGCGACCATCGCTGCTTGAGTTTGATTCTCGGCTAGATTCTTTCAACTATTCCTCCTAAATCACCTTTTCTATATTCCTATGGCAGCAAAACCGAAAGAGCCTGAGAATGAAGCAGGCAAGCAGGCCCGTCAGCAGTATCTAGAGCAGGCTCGCCGAGTCGTGGGCGAAGCAAAGCTCGACTACACCGCCCTCTACCAGCGCTTTGCTCAGAACGACTGGGCGGCCATCAAGCTGGACGACACCGTAGCGCTGGCTGCCCTCAAAGCCGGATACTCGCCCAAGGAGGTAGTGGGCATTCTGCACCAGAGTCCCTACCTTCAGCATCAGGTGCATGGCAACCGGGTGCCGCTCGCGCCAATGAGCCAGTACGTGCGCTCGACGGTGATGAAGGCGGTACAGCGATTGGAGAAGGCGCAGGCGACGCAGCAAAAACCGCAGGGGCAAGCACCGCTGCGGCAGTCGGGGATGGAGCTAGAGTGAGTTTTAACAATCGTCAGATGCGACGAGGAATCTGGTTTGACTTTCAACAGACTATTCCAGCTACCGCCGTTTCTTCTGATTAGAGAGCAAGGTCGATAGATATGATTCGACTGCCCGCTGATGAGCAGCCGGATCGTTGATATTTTGCAGCCAGTCCATAATCAGCGGAACGTTGTAGAGAACGAGCTTTGTATTAACTCGAATCCAGTGGATATCTTCACAGAGGATGCCGGAGAGACGATACTTCTTGAGGGTATCGCCAGATAGACCCGTCAGCTTGGAGATCTCTCGCTTCTTGACAAAGCGAAAGGGTTCAGGACTGTTTGGCAGTATAGCGTTTGGTGAATTCATAGAGCCTCCCTTGCAGTTGCTACATCCTTGAAGCGCAGCCTGTTGCTTGGTAGAGTGCGGCCCGACGACGCTGGCAACCCCTTCACTGTCGCGAGCGCAGAAGACTGAAATTAATATCTATTTGGATTTTTTTGGTTATTAAAATGCTCGTTTGGTTATATAAGGATGCTATCAAGCGGTTGCGATTACGTCAATCTTAAGAAAATTAAGTTTTGTAGAAGCTAGAAAGACGGGATTGCCAGCCGAGGAGAAACGATATTTCAAGCAAGCGGATTCTTGATCGGACTTATTAACCATCTATATCCAATTGCCGATCGGATCGTGAAGATAGAGTCTGGAGAGATGGGATAAACTTGTCTTGTCAGCAGGAGGGCTAGCCTGAAGGACGCTCCAATGACAACTGAAACCAGTCCCAGAATGAGCTTTGAAAACTATCTGGCCTACGATGACGGCACGGGCCAGCAGTACGAATGGGTAGATGGAGTGCTGCTGGCTGTGCCCACTGAGTCTGAATTCAACGCTTGGCTTTCGTTCGCGCTTCAGCTTTATCTGATCAACTCAGGTCAAACCCAGACTGACTCAGCGCTATAGATGTGAACTGGAAGTCCCAGTCCTGAAGCCCAAGCAGCCGCGCAATCGGTTTCCAGATTTGGTGATTCTGCGTCCAGAGCACATTGAGTTGACCCAGAAACGGCTCACTAATCGCCTGGAGATGCCGCCTCCACTGCTGGTTGTAGAAGTGGTTAGCCCCAGCAAGACCAACCGCGACCGCGACTACCAAGACAAGCGTACCCAGTATCAGGCCAGAGCCATTCCAGAGTACTGGCTGATTGACCCGAAGCAGCAAACGGTGACGGTGCTGACGCTAGTGACTGATGGGTATGAGGAAATGCTGTTCAAGGGGAACGAGCGCGTTGTTTCTTCCGCGTTTCCAGAATTTTTGCTCACGGCTGAACAAGTTTTGCATCCGCAGGAGTGAAAATATAATTGTGTTGCAATATATCCTCCGACTCTATTGGTCTCCAGTAATGCGCCTCTAAAATTCTGGGACAAACAGCTCTCGTTTATTCCCTGCATAATGCCTGTAAATGATCTCAGGGCTGTTTCCGACGAGCCGCGCTACATCCTTGGCATCTAGGTTGTTATCTAGGGCTAAAGTGATGAATGTGTGCCGCGTTTGATAGGGTTTTCGATAACGAATGGTTGGTAATTCTTCTAAAATAGTGAGCCACGCCCGATTGCGAAAGTTGTGAAAGTCAATGAACTTTCCGTCTGGACTGGGAAAGACTAAGGATTCGGGCTGACAGTCTTCTGCCTTTAACTCTCGTAGGAATGCCTGAAGAGAACTATTGGCAGGAAATCGGCGCGATTCCTGAGTCTTGAGTCCTTTTCTCGCAATCAAACCTTTTTCTGAAATTACAGCAGATTGTTCAAAGGTAATGAATCGAAAGTCGTAGCTAATATGCTTCCATTGCAGGGCAATTGCTTCACTGGGCCTACAGCCTGTTTTGAACAGAAAGCTGATAAAAGGGGCGTAGTGGGAGTAGTAACGATTTTTCTCAAAAGCTTGAATGATTGCGTCTCGCTCCTCCGCTGTAAAGGGATCAATTTCCTGGTCTTGATTGTGCAATTTATTTTTCGGCAGCTTCACCTCTAGGGCCATGCCATCAAACGGATTCTCGGCAATTAGCCCTGAATTTACTGCCCATTTACAACAGGCTGAAAGTTGAGTGAGAAGACGCTTTGCTGCGTCGGGAGATTTATTGGCGACAACCCAGTCTCTAATTGCGATTGCTTCGTCGAGAGAAACTGTGGGTAAACGTGACGTAATGCAGCGCTCAACGGTAGAAAACTCCTTCGCTAGAGTATTTGGAGATAGACTAGGGCGCTTGAAATCTGTGTACCGTTCCCATAGCTCAGCCAAGGTTGGCTTTTGGGCAGCGATTGGGGTAACTGGGGTAATGGTACTCAGGACAGACTGCGGCTTGTATTTAGTGAGCGTTGAGTCAAAATTGCCAGAGAGAATATCTAGCTCAATCTGTCTTGCCTTCATTTCGGCAAGTTTGCGATTCGCTGAAGTGTCAGCAAAGCCCGTGGAGAGATATTGCCGCTTGCCTGCGTAGTTAAAAACAAGCTGTAGGCGGTTATTGGAAGACTTGATCTGAACAGAACCTTTAGAAGCCTTGCGGTTGAGGGTGAGATCACGCATGAAGAGAGTCCCCCTTAGAACAGCTCTGATGCTCTAAAACTTACCCCAATTTTACCCCAATAAACCGGCTAAGTTACCCCAAAACCACCCATTTTTAGGTCAAGCGAACCAGACATCAATCTGCCTCAAGCGCAATGCGGATGTCTCAAACGTCCTGAAATACCCGCATCACAGCTATTCATTTTGTACGAGCATGGAGGGATTCGAACCCCCGACCCTCAGAACCGGAATCTGATGCTCTATCCACTGAGCTACATGCCCTCAACAGCCTGCGTCAGCAAGTTGCAACAGTGCCAGTATAGCGGCAATCTGACGTAGCTGCCTAGAGCTAAGACAAGCTGGCAGGATTTTGCTTTGCTTGATCTCCCGAAAGAATGCCCTGCGCCTGAATATGCGCCTGAATATCTGCGGCAACCTATTGTCTTGAACTCTCGCTGTCTAAGTTGCAAATATCAGCATTATCATCTGGCGTTGTCCCGGCATCACTCGCCTGATTCTCGATAAACTTGGGTGGATTCAGCATGCGCAGCCTACCCTCCGGCATCACAAAGATAGCTCCAGCTTTGCCCAAACCCGGTAGCCCCCCCTGTCCACCCACCGCTCGGTTGCGCTCAAATCTCGTTTCGCTCAGCAGCAGTCGCCCCGACTTGACAAAGATCGCGCCACCCAAACCAGCGCCGCCCCCACCTTGCAGCAAGCTACCGTCTCCGCCGCCAAAGCCCGCTTTGCCTGCCTGCCCTGCCTGACCCACTGGACGCAGCATCTGCCCTGCCAATCCGCCTGCGCCGCCGTTACCGCCTGCGCCACCACCGCCACCAAAGCCGCCATTGCCGCCATTGCCGCCATTGCCGCCACTTGCTAACGCCACTGTAGCTTTATCAGCAGCTTTATCAGCAGCTTTACCCAGCGCCAGACCAACCCACTCGCTGTTCGGCTCAAACCGACCGAACAGTCCCACACCGCCATTGCCGCCATTCCCCCCGTTGCCACCATGCCCAAGCTGCCCGCCGTCGCCGCCATTCCCACCATGCCCTGCGTTGCCAAAGCCACCAAAGCCGCCGCCACCACCAAAGACAACGCTGCCGATGCCGCCAATGCCGATGCCGTTTACGCCTGCGACCGCGCCCTGCGCTGCCCGAAACTGATTGGCCTGACTCTTAATGAGCTTTTCTGGAAGATTCTCTGGGATAGAGCCAGCCAGCAATATATCTGGCTTTTCAGCTGCTTTCATCGCTACACCGCTGCCATTTTGAGGTGAATCCTGAGATGAATCATTTCGAGCCTGAGCAGTCTGAATCAATTCAGCCAGCCTAGTGCCGTTGAGCTGAATGCTGCTTAGGGTAATTGCTTGCTCTCGCAGGCTGCCGCTGCCCCCTACGGCCTGATTGTTAACAAACTGCACCTGGATGAGCGTGACCGTGCCTGCCTCGACAAACAGCCCGCCCCCTAAGCCAGCGCTGCCGCCTGCCCCGTTTTTGCCGCTCTCTCCCTGTGCTAGACCGTCCGCAATCACAAGCTGCCTTAGCGTCACGTCGCCCTGCTCAACCCAAAAAACGCGATTTGCGCCGCCCCTAACTGTCACACCGTTGCCCTGAATCATCAGGCTGCTGGTAATCGCAGGCAGTGGCGAGCCGAGAACAATTGACTCACTTATATCTAGCTCAATGACATCCTGATTCGGCTCGGCGTTGGCCTGCTCAATTGCCCAGCGCAGCGAGCCTACTCCAGCATCAGCGGCGCTAACCACCCGAATCTGCCCCAAAACGGCCTGAGCTGACGCATCGAGTTGGCTCAGGCCGACCGCAAGAACAGCAGCCAGCACAAGTAGCGCACGACAAGCGATCCTGCTCAGAAGGTTCAGGGCACCCATTAAAGCTGCCAGTTCAGGGAGTTTCAGCCTGACGCTTTTGCCGTCGTCTTTGAGCAGAAATCACGGCTCGATCAACCGGAAAGCCGATGGTGGGGATCACCTGGTACTTTCGCTCGGCTTCACGCTGCTTCAAATCTGTGTAGTCCAGCCAGTGAATGCAGTCAACCGGGCAGGTATCAATGGCCTCTTGGATCACCGCTTCCGCATCGCCGTCTTGACGAATCACCCGCGAGCGTCCATAGTCGTCCTCGATGTAAAACGTATTTCGAGCCACATGGGCGCAGTGCTTGCAGCCAATGCAGGTAATCTCATCGACGTAAACGCCTCGCTGCCGCACCATGCCGCCTAGCTCTGGTTCTAGGCCAGTTCGCTCAGTCTCTCGAAGCTGGCCTCCTAACTCCGGCGAGAGAGCAGATGCCGCATAGCCTAGATCCAGATCGGTCATCCTAGCTCCTATCAAATGCCAATTTCAAATACCAATTTCAGTTGGCTTAAGCCGCCCAGCGCTGAACGACTAGCCGAATTGAACCGTCAGCATTTTGCTGCTGCTCAGCCACCTGAAACCCTTGGAGGCTGGTTTCCTTCAAGACCGTGCGATAAGCGTAGCGCTGCGTGATCTGCCGCAAAAAGCCGTCTACTGAAAGCCCCTGCTGCCAGTACTGTAAGTCTGCGACCAGCTCATACTGACCTTGATTTTGACTAAAGCCGATGTCATAGCCGTTGTCTTGCTCAATCACGACTTCGGCAGTCGCAGTTTGGCCGCGATAGCCTCGAACCAACTGTGGGCCGGGTTTCCAGCTAATCCCTAAGTCGCTCAGAGCCTCTTGTAAGCAGCTGAGATCGCGGATCTGAGTTTTGATTTGGCTAAAGTGTGACATGAGTTTTTGCTAAATGAATTTGGACTTTTTTGCTGACTTAGCGGACTTTTGTGAACTGCTCAACTTAGAAGGCCTGCTGCTGAGCCTGAACCGACGCAGACTGCTGTAGCGGCTGAGCAAAATATTCAGATGTAGATTCCTGGCTGACAACCAGGCCTAGCTGCGCTTCAATCGCGGCGGTCACCTCAGCGCAGGAGGCTCCCACAATCCCCGTCACTTTTTCCTGCACTCTGCCATCAGGATAAATAATAAATTCCAGCGTTTCCATTCCAGCTCGTCTCCGCAGTTAAAAAACCTGAAGCTCAAGACCGCAACCCTACCCAAAAAAATAGTTCCAGCTTGCTAAATAATCTACGCAGAACAGAGTGCTTCGACTTAAAACGCAAGGAAACTTAATGAAACCCTGAGTCCCGGCTTTCAATTAGTGTCGCGCAACTCATTCTTGTAGTCAAGCAGACTTTGGAGTGAAACCAGGAATTAGCGAGACTAGAACAAAAGCGGTGCGACTCCTCTACAGCTCAAATTCACAGCTCAGACGAGGTTAGATCAATCAGCTCTTCCGCTTCATCCAGCGTATAGATTTTCTGCACAATCAGTGGTAAACCTGCACCGCGCAGCCCACGCCGCAACCGTTCAGGGGTTTCGTCAAACAGCACAAACAGCGGATGAACCTCATCTGCTCCCTCGCTAAGCAAATGCTGCTGGCGTTTAGGCATTAGCCACTCGTAGCCCTGGTTGAGCCAAATTTGGGTCTGCCGCCAGCGGTTAAGCAGCGTCGAGAAATCTTCTTGAGGGCGATGAATAAAAATAAATATCTCAACGCCCGTCTTGATCTTCCACTCCGGGTCACACATCAAAATCGCCAGATCGGCAGGCAGTCGAATCACCTCACCGGGCGAAACCCCCGTCTGCGCGTCTGCCGCCGTGGCCGAAACCGCGTTTCTTAGCCGGATCAGCGGTAGCGGAATTGGGATAACGCTCTCCTGCGGTCGCCGCATACTTGGAATCAGCTCTAGATAAGGGCGAAACTGTTTGAGTAGGGCAATCGCCCCCCGGTAGTCGCTGCACTCAGCCAAAGCCTCGTCGTAGTGAACCTGTTTAACCGTCATGAATTTTAATGATCATCAGTGATCAACAGCCAAGTATTCGCATTTTAACAAACCGTAACAAGAAATCTAGCAACCTAAAAACCCCCGCCAGTTGGCAGGGGCAGGCTCGAATCACCAGAGGCAGTAGCCGCCGCGCTACTTAATCGCGTCCATAATGCCAAAGATCGGCAGGTACATGGCAATCAGAATCGATCCGACCATGCCGCCCAGCACCACAATCATGATTGGCTCCATGATGCTGGTCAGCGCCTTGACCGCCTGCTCCACTTCATCTTCATAGAAGTCGGCTACCTTCATCAGCATCGTGTCAATTTCGCCCGTTTCTTCGCCAATGCTAATCATCTGAATTGCCATCACCGGAAACACCTGCTCCCGCTGGAGCGCCAGACTAATCTGTCCACCCGTCTGCACCTCTTTGCGAGCCTCATCCACAGCGTTAGCGATCACCTGGTTACCTGCCGTATCCCGGACAATTTCCAGCGAGGTGAGGATTGGCACGCCAGAACGAGACAGCGCCCCAAAGGTACGGCAAAAGCGGGCTGTGGCTGTCTTTTGAATCAAGTCGCCAAACAGCGGCATCTTCAAGAAGAAGCGATCCATTGTTTCGCGGCCTACCCGCGTCTTGTAATACTGGCGATAGGCATAGGCCAACACAATAATCGCGCCAACCAGAAAAATCACGTAGAAGCTGCGTAAGAAGCGGCTAATCCCGATCATGAACGCCGTAAAAGCAGGCAGCGGAGCGTTTAGCTCAATAAAAATATTTTCAAAAATTGGCAGTAGAAAAATGCACATCCCTAAAAAGATCGTGACGGCAATGATGCCGACCGCGACTGGATAGGTCATGGCAGACTTAATTTGGTTTTGCAGCCGCGCCACATCTTCGAGCAGCTTGGCAAGTCGGTTCATGACCTCATCTAGAACCCCGCCGACTTCGCCCGCCTGCACCATGGCAACATACAGCCCGTCAAAACAGTTGGGATGCTTTCGCATTGAGTCTGAGAGGTTGGTGCCCTGCTGCACGTCGCCGCTGATTTCCTGGAGGGCTTTTTTGAGTTTGGGGTTGGGGCATTGGTCAGACAGTACGCCCAAGCCGCGCACCAGCGCCACACCTGCGTTGATCAACACCGCAAACTGCCGCGAAAAGATCGCCTTGTCTTTGACCGTGACGCTAGTGAGCGCCGTCTGCACATCCTGCATGTCAAAGTTGCTGAGCCGATCAACCAACCCTCGATCTTCAACGAGCTCCTGGACAAACAGCCCTTTCTCGCGCAGGGCAGTACGCGCCTCTCCGGGTGAATCGGCGGTGACCTTCTCCCGTCTAGCATTTCCTTTCGTATCTCTGGCTCGAACAACGTAGGTAGGCATAGGTAGTCACGATTGAGAGGTGGATCGAAGCTCAGGATTAAGCGTAAAAAAGAATCGACTTTAATTCTATAGTTTGAGCTGTTGGAAGTCCTACATTTTGAGTGAACGAGTCGCAAAATATGAGCTGAGCGCTATATCTGAGACTTAAATCACTCGCTAGAGGGCCTAACCGCCAGCGTTGAAATCGAGAGCAGCCTCTCCAGCATTGCCCAACCCTATTTGGCGGTGGCCATCCCTGGCTTAGCTCCAGAAATTGGGGCGCTGCCGATGAGGCGCTGAAGTTCGTCGGGACGCGAGGTTCTAGACATCGCGGACTCAAACGAGATCTGGCCAGCTTTGTACAGGTCAGCCAGCACTTTTTCCAGCGTCACCATGTTCAGCTTGCCGCCCGTTTGGATCGCCGAGTAAATTTGTGAGGTTTTGCCTTCGCGGATTAGGTTGGAGATAGCGGGCGTTACCACCATAATTTCCTGTGCCATCACCCGGCCAAACTCACCCGGCTTTGGATTCTTGCGCGTCACCAGCGTTTGGCTAAAGACTGCCACCAGCGAGTTGGAGAGCTGTACCCGCACCTGCTGCTGCCGCTCTGACGGAAATACGTCGATGATCCGGTCAACGGTTTGGGCGGCTGAGCTGGTGTGCAGCGTCCCAAAGACCAGGTGCCCGGTTTCTGCCGCCGAAATCGCCAGCGAAATGGTTTCTAGGTCGCGCATTTCACCCACCAGAATAATATCCGGGTCTTCGCGCAGAGCGGCTCTCAGGGCGTTGGCAAAGCTCTTGGTATCTTCGCCCAACTGCCGCTGGTGGATCAGGCTCTTGATTGGCTCGTAGACGAATTCAATCGGATCTTCAACGGTGAGGATATGCTCGGCGCGGGTGCGGTTAATCAGATCAATCATCGCGGCCAGCGTTGTGGTCTTGCCGGAGCCGGTAGGTCCTGTCACCAAAATCAGGCCGCGTGGCTTCTCAGACATTTCGCGCACAACATCGGGCAGGCCGAGCTTGTCGAAGCTGGGAATTTTGGAGCTGAGCGCTCGCAGGCAGGCGGCAAACGTACCCCGGTCTTTATAGACGTTGACCCGGAACCGAGCTAGCCCTTTCACGCCATAGGAGCAGTCTAGCTCCCAGTTCTGCTCCAGGTTTTTACGCTGCGTGTTGTTGAGCATGCTGAAGATCAAGCGCTGGCACTGCTCGGAGGTCATCGGCTCATCGCCAATCGGGGTGAGGTGGCCGCTGACTCGAAAGTAAGGCGGCAACCCTGCCGAGAGGTGCATATCAGAGCCGCCCATCTCGATCAGCTGCTCCATTAAGTCTTCGATCATCAGTTCCATGAGGTTTCTCCTGGTATTTGTGGCTTGGGGTGTTTGTGGCTTGAATTCACTTAAGAGTATTTATTTAAGATTATCTGACTAATCTTGGAAGCGCGGCGTGGTGCAGTAAGGGCACTCGTACCACTCTTGCTTCAGCTCAGCGTCACAGTTGCGACAGGTGAGCGAGGTTTTGCGTCTGGCCTTCAGCTCGGCTTCTAGCCCTGTATCCGTAAAGGTAACGCGCTCGACTTCTTCTAGCGTGGTGGCACCCTGACGCACCAGATTCAGGCTGTAGGCGAGCAGAGTTTTCATGCCTTCTTCGACAGCCGCCTCTTTGATGCGCTCAGTGGGCGCGCCCTCGGTAATCAGCGTCTGGATGCGTTCGGTGACGCGCATTACTTCATAGACACCGCTGCGTCCCTTGTAGCCGCTGCCTTTGCAGGCCGGACAGAGCGTATTGTTCTGCGTCGCCTGATGGATCTCCTCGTTGGAGAGCGTGTTGGCGCGGTAGAAAGTGACATCCTGCTCGCGCGAGGCTGTTAGTCCAAACCGGGCTAGCTCTTCTGGGCTAGGGGTATAGGCAATCCGGCATTCTGAGCAGACGCGCCGCATCAAGCGCTGTGCCAGTACACCAATCAGCGAGCTGGACACCATGAAGGACTCCACGCCCATTTCGTCGAGGCGGGCGATGGCGCTGGCCGCATCGTTGGTATGCAGCGTAGTCAGCACCAAATGTCCGGTCAAGGCGGCTTCGATGGCGGTCTTGGCGGTCTCACGGTCGCGCGTTTCACCAACGAGAATCACGTCCGGGTCTTGCCGCAAGAAGGCGCGCAGAATCGAGGCAAAGTCCATGCCCTTTTCGCGGATTACCTGCACCTGAGTCAGACCGGGCAGCGAATATTCAATCGGGTCTTCGGCGGTACTGATATTCACGCCAGGATCGTTGCGTTCGGCCAAGGCTGAATAGAGCGTCGTGGTTTTACCAGAACCAGTTGGCCCCGTTACCAGAATCAGGCCAAAGGGACGCGACACCATCTCTTGGACAATATGTAGCGTCTCGTCGTCGGTAATCAGCTTATCGAGTCCGAGCTGGGTGGCCGAGTTATCGAGAATCCGCAGCACGACTTTTTCGCCGTAGCGGCTGGGCAGCGTGTTCACCCGAAAGTCTACCTTGCGGCCATCAAACAGGCGGCGAATCCGACCGTCCTGCGGCATCCGACGCTCGGCAATATCCAGGTTGGCCATGATCTTGAAGCGAGCCGTGACCGCCGGGATAATTTTCTTAGGCAGCGACTCTAAGCCCTGACGCAGCACGCCGTCTTTGCGGAAGCGAATCCGCAGGTGGTCTTCCTGCGGCTCAATGTGAATATCTGAAACGCCTTCTTGCAGCGCCTTGGCCAAAATCTTGTTGCCCAGCGTAATCACCGGGGCGGCATCGGCATCTTCGAGGGCAGCATCCAGGTTGACATCATCCTCAGCTTGATCTTCTAGATCTAGATAGTCCAGGTTCTCGATATCTGACTTCACGTCGATGCGAGACTCCATGTCCATCTGCCGCTGGCGCTCGACCTGCTCATCTAGGAACTGCGAGATCAGCCGCTGGTAGTCTTCAGCGGTAATCACCATCCGCTGGAGCACTAAGCCCTGAGGCCGCAGAATTCGGTTCAGGTCATCTTGTGCGGCCAAGTCATCCGGGTTGACCATCGCGACCAGCACGGAGGGTGGTGCGGGCGGTTCGCCTTCGGTGCGCGAAAGCGGAATCAGCCGATAGCGGCGGCAGATATCCACCGGGATGAGTGTCTCGATCAGCTGTGTGAGCTGGCTAGCGTTGATCTGGCTAATCTCCGGATCCAGCGACTCCACTCCGTAGAGAATCTTCAGTTCAAAGAGCTGCTGCTTCTTATACTGCCGCAGCAAATCGGGCGGGAGCTGCTGTCCAGTAATTAGCGCCAGAATATCAATCAGGGGCTTGCCGGTTTTGCGGCTTTCAATCAGCGCCTGCTGCATCTGCTCGTTGTTTACAAACCCAGATTGAACAAGCTTTGTGCTGAAAGGGGAAAACCCTTGCTGAACTACCAGGGCGCGCCGCTGCGACGAAGAGTTAGTCATAGCTGATGCAGATATATTCCTTAATACAGTACAGTGTTCCCAACAGTCTGCGCCAAATTGGATGTGGTCCAGATTCGGCATGGGGCTTGCAGGTTTGTTGAGCTGGGTGAGGATGAGCCAGCGTTAATTCCAGAGCCAACGCCAGAGCCAACAATAGTCTGCGTTGCTGTCGCAATCATTACAGGTACAAGCCACATACAAGTCACAGCTAAAACCCTGCCCCGATTCGAGTTAGCTGTTCTCTATTATGTATTTATGCCCATAGGATGAGCCAATTTGCTCACAGGTCTGCGGCTTGATTGGGCGAAGTGCTTTAAAAAGTTGACTATTTTGGGTAGGGAAGCAATATTGACTATTAATCCAACCACTCTAAACCCTGAGCTATGCTGACACAAATTGTGCGTCCAATGGTTCGCACCCAAATTCGACTTCTGGCCAATAGTCAGGCGACCTACGCCACGCTTGTCAAGACGATTTCGCAATGGCTGGGCTTTTTGGGCGTGCAGGCGAACGTTACGCAGCTTCAGGCTAACTCTAGGCAAATTCAGCTCTCGCTCACCGTCGGACGGCCTGAGTCTTGCGACGAGGATGACTGGCAAAAAATTCTCGACAACCTCAACCAGAGCAATGCCGAACAGGCGGTTCCAGCTCTCACGCCCCAACAAGAGCGTAAGCTTCAGCGGCTGCTGGCCTACATTATTCAGGTGGGCAACCCGAACGGCGTGAACTGGGATATCCTAGCGCCACAGCTGCAAACGCTGGCCTTCAGTGAAGAAACTCTAGGTGGCATCCGGGCAGCGCTGAAAGTGCCGCAGTCGCTAGAGCAGCTCACCGAAGGACTCGACCCGGATATTGCCGCCGTGGTGCTCTCCAAAGCCGTCGGGATTGCTCTGCTGGATCGTCAGGTAAACGAGGGCGAAGATCAGGCGCTGTCGGTGTTGCTGGAGACAATGAAGCATGGGACTTGAAGCATGGGACTTGAAGCCTGCCCGGTTTGCCCAATTTGCTTGCCCGATTGCCCCTGCCTACCAAATTCTGGCCATCTGTAGCTCAAATCCGGGCAGCTCTGGGTCGGCACTGACCAATACTGGATCGGTTAAAATGATTGGCGAACCGTTGGGACGGTAGAGATGCACGGCGCGATTTTTGCGGTCGATGAGCAATCCCAGCGCTGTGCCATTGTCGATATATTCCTGCATTTTGGCTTGCAGCATGCTGAGCGCATCGCTAGCGGAGCGCAACTCGATGACAAAATCAGGGCAGATTGGCGCAAATGCAGATTTTTGGGCAGCTGTGAGGGCATTCCAGCGCACCAGTCGAATCCAGGCCGCATCCGGCGAGCGGATCGCGCCGTTGGGTAAAGTGAAGCCTGTGCTGGAGTCGAAGGCTTCGCCGCTGCCGTCTTGGTCTGCCCAGTTCGCCAACTGCTGAGCAATTTTCAGGTTGCGGTTTCCTGTATCAGAAAAAGCGGGTGGCATGATGATCACGTCCCCAGTCGCAGAGCGCTCAATCCGCAGATCTTGATTAGCTTGACAAAATTCGTAGAACTGCGCTTGCGTCAAGGTGGCGGTCGAGGGCAGATTGACCGTCAGCGGGGTAGCTTCAGTTTGAATCAGTAATGTTGTCGTAGAAACTGTCATAAAAATGACTTTAAAGCTATTTGAGTCTATCTGAAATTCTATTTGAAATAGATCAGCAGGTTTAGTCCTGGAATCGTGCGCGAGAGCGTCCAGAGCAGCAGGCCGAAGTAGATGATGCCAAATGTCCATTGATACCAGGCCAGCGCCGAAATTAGCCCGGGCAGCGCCTCGTCGCGCAGACGAATATCATTGAAGCCAAACCGCATCTGATTATTGACGCTGAAGTCAAAGTAATTGAGCCAGCTCCAGCGCTTGTCCCACAGAATTGAGCTGTAGCGGGCGCGAAAGTCGGGAAAACCTGGAATGTTGGGCAGGCGACCAATCATGAAGCGCAGCTGCCGGATGCTGCCGTCCTCGACAAAGTAGCTCACCTGCATCAGATCGTGGTATCGCCCTTGCCAGTAGAGCGCTAGCAGCATCGTCAGCGGCAGCGGCACCAGAATCAACGCCAGGTAAGCCAAGGTCGCCCAAGGCGTATCGCCAACGCGGAAGATGGCGGCTAGTCCTGCTAGCGTCAGAAAGCCAAAGCCGCCGCCCATCCAAAGCGTTTCGGGCAGCGTTGGCAGGATGGCCTGCGGGTGCAGCCGCCGGAACCGATCGGCCACCCAAAACAGCACCCCAAAATGAGCGATCGCAATGAGCCCCACGCCCAGCACCAGCCAGAAACTCGTGCCGTAGCGCGTCAGCACCAGCAGCAGTGTCAGCGTCAGCCACCGGGTGCCGTCCAGCAGCCAGCCAAAGGGCGAAGCCGAGCGCCCCACGGCCAGTCGGTCGCGCACTTTAACATAGGTGGCAAAGTCGATCTTTTCCAGCTGCAAGATATCGCTGACGTTGCGGAACGGCTGCTCAATTCGGGCTTTGAGGATGGCTTCCACCTGCGCGGCAGAAAAGCCAGTTCTGGAGAGCTGAGTGGGGCTAGCGCTGTTGAGTCCGGTGCCCAGCAGGCGCTGCTGATATTGCCGCAGCCGTAATTTTTCGGTGGTGTACTGCACGTCGTTCGCGTCAATTACGGCTTGCAGCAGCCGAAAGTTCTGGACAAAATTACGCAGCAGCGTTTCGTTGCCTTGCAGCGCCGGAACCGACAGCACGCGCCCAATCTGGCCGGGATTGCCCAAAATTCTGGCTTGGCGCGGGTCGAACTGAAGATTTGAGACGTTGAGGTAGGCGCGGCTGGCAAAGCTGGCATCTGCAAAATCGGCCTGGTTGAGAATCGCCGCGCCTCGAAAGTTGGCCGACTTGTTAAACCGCGCTTGCCGAAAGCTGACGGGCTTGTCAAACACCGCCTCGCTGAAAAACACCTGCTCGGCAAATTTGTCGCGGTCAAACTGCGCGACTTCCTGCCAGCGCGTCTGCGAAAAGTCGGCAATTTCGCGCCACTGGATACGTGTCAGGTTGGCAAACTGCTGAAACATCGCCTGATTGAAAGTGGCTGAAGCCTGGAATTCGCTGCCCTGAAAGTTGGTCGCGCCCTGAAACTGCGCCTGATTAAACCGAGCGCGGTCGAAAAACAGTGTGCTGCGAAACCGCAGGTCGCGCTGAAACAGGGCGCTGTCAAAACTGGCCTGACGGCTGAACCGTGTCTCTGACCAGTCACTCGCCTGGGTAAACACTGCCCCCGTTGCTTCAACTCGCCCTAAAAAGAAAGTGTTGCTGAAGTTCACAAACCCCTCAAATCGCGTCTGCACCAGCGTCAACGTCCCGCGCAGCACCGTGATCTGCAAAGGCTCTGACTGCGTCTGCACTAGCAGCGACCGGGACAGCTGGCTAAGCTGCGACAGCCTACGACGATCGCGAGCGAGCTGCATCTGCTCTGTTTCGCTGAACATCGGCAGAGCAGACTGGCCGTAGAGCGCGGTTTTCAGCCCCAGATCGCTAAATTTAAATTCGCCCTGCACCACCGAATAGCTCAGATCAATCCCCAGTGGCACAGGAGAGCGCTGAATTTGGCTCTGCACTAGCCTATAAAACTGGTCGCGAAAGGCGGTATTCTCAGGCCGCAGGTCAATCACGAGCTGCCGTAGATCCAGAGTGCGGATGCCCTCGCTTTGGGTCGGGGTTTTGAGCCGCGACTGCAAGAGCTCGAGCGTTAGGATTCGAGCTGGCGGAGCGGCGGCGGCCAAAGCGGGCGGCGCAATCCAGCCAGAGGCCAGCCAGAGGCCGAGCGCCAGCAAAATTGCGATCAACGAAACGGGCTTTGCCAAAGTGAGAACACCGATGTTGCGAGCTGCAACTCTCTAGAATACCGCTGCCACCTATCTATGGCTGCGATTGAGTCGAAACCCGCCAATGCCGTTCAGTCGTTCAGCCGCTCAGCCGTTCAGCCAGTACAGACCGGCGACAATCAGCAGACTGCCCGCCAGCGCCACCCAGACGAAGCGATTATCTTGGGTATTGATCTGGCTGGGATCTAGCTCTGGTTCTGGCTTGGAAGGCAGGCGCTTAGGCTTGGGCGAGACGTACTGCACCGTTTTGGCTTCGTCGCTCAGGCCGGTCAGGTCGGGGATTTGGCTGAGCCATTCGGGGCGGGGCTTTAGCTCTGGGGCTTTGAGAATATAGAGCAAACGCTGTCCCTGCTGGCGAGTTCTTAAATCAGGATGCTGGAGCAGATGTTCGCAGAGTTCGATGGCGGTGGTGACTTCTCCTGCGGCTTGATAGGCGGTCACGAGCCAGGTTTGGATTTCGCCGCCCAGCGCCGTGTTGGGATTGGCGAGGCTGACTGATTGCTCTAAGGCTTCAATCGAGCGTCGGTATTCGCCGCCTTCAAAAGCCCGCTGCCCGATTTGAAACTGCTTTCTGGCTAATTCTAAACTTGTCGTCACGCCCTGAATCATCCGTCTTGAACTACAGCTTGCCCTCAAAAACCTGGCCGCTATGATGTAGATAGAGCCGAGCATTCTGAAAGTAATTATCTGCCTAGATTGTAACGGGCGGGCTGCGGCGAAGCATGACTCACAGCGGAGGATCACCAAATGCTGAGACAGAAATCTTTAACTTTTTTGGTGCTTTTAGCGATGCCGCTGAGCATAATTCTGCCTGGGATCCAGCCCGTGCAGTCGCAGGTGATCTATCGTAGTACGACTGTTCAGCCCAACCGCGACTACTATTATCCCCACACAGGTCAGAGTGGCTACTACAATCCGGGTTCTGGGAGCGGCACGACCATTCGGGACAGCCGCATCCGCGACTCAACGCTGGTGAATCCGGTGGTGATCGACTCGGAAATCGAAAACTCGACCGTGATCAATCCGGTGATTGTTGCGCCGCGTTCAACTCGCGTTGTGCAGCAGCGCAGCTATCCTGCTCAACATTACCCTGGCCGCAGGGTTGGCGAGAGCGTTGGCTCTGGCTGTATGCTGTTTCGGGAAATCCGGCAGGCTTGCCAGTAGTGCAATCGAACAGCCTGAGCTTGCCGTTAACGCCCAGGGCTATTGCATATGTCCAGAAGCCACAATCATTGAGCCAATCCCGGCATCGGTGAAGATTTCCAGCAGCAGCGCGTGGGGAATCCGTCCGTCGATAATGTGAGCCGCCTTCACGCCTTGTGCCAGTGACCGGACGCAGCAGGTTACTTTGGGAATCATGCCGCCGCCCACTACGCCTGAATCAATCAAATCGCGGGCTTGCTGGATGTCTACTTTGGCAATCAGGGTGCTGGGGTCTTTGTAATCTTGCAGGATGCCTGCGGTATCGGTCATTAGGATCATTTTTTCGGCGTTGAGGGCGGCGGCTAGTTCGCCCGCCATCGTGTCGGCATTGATGTTGTAAGCCTGACCTGTTTCATCGGCTGCAACGCTAGAAATCACCGGAATATAGCCGTTTGTCACCAGCGTATCGATCAGCTTGACATCGGTAGAGGTGACTTCGCCCACAAAGCCAATGCCTGCATCGCCTTGCGGACGCGCCTTGATCAAATTGCCGTCCTTGCCGCAGAGTCCCACCGCCAGACCGCCCGCCTGATTGATCAACGCCACCAGCTCTTTGTTGACGCGCCCCACCAGCACCATCTCCACCACGTCCATTGTGTCTGCGTCCGTGACGCGCAGGCCGTTTTTAAACTGTGGCTCGATGCCCAGCTTGCCCAGCCAGGAGTTGATTTCGGGGCCGCCGCCATGCACCACCACCGGACGCAGACCGACGCAGGCCAAAAATACGATGTCGCGGAGCACGGTTTCTTTGAGTTTGCTGTCCTTCATTGCCGCGCCGCCGTACTTGACCACAATCGTGCGTCCGGCAAACTGCTGAATGTAGGGCAAGGCTTCGCTGAGGACGCGCACCCTGGTGGCTTCGGCCTTTTGAATATACTCGCTGTTCGTATCCATCCCAATCGTTGCCATATCGATCCCCCAATCTTGACCCAAGTTAGCGTAACAGAGTGATCCAATTTCTACGGTTTAAACGCTACAAATCAGATAAATCACTGGCTTAAATCCGGCTTCAGCACGGTTGGAATCGCAGCCAGCAGTCGCCGCGCCACCTGATCAGCAGAGTCGTTGGGGCCAACCGCAATTTCTAGATCGGCCTGAGCGTAAAGCGAGCGACGCTCTTGCAGCAACAGCTGAAGCTTGGCTAATGGATCGGCGGTTCGCAAGAGCGGGCGGCTGGTGTCTTTCTTAAGGCGATTGTGCAAGACTTCCACCGGCACATTGATCCAAACCACTAGGCCATGCCGCAGATAGCTCCAGTTCTGCGGCTGTGAGACAATGCCGCCACCTGTGGCGACTACCAGCCGCCGGTAGGCCGAAAGCTCTGCCAGAACCTGCGTTTCCAGCTGCCGGAACTCCGACTCGCTGCTGGCAAAAATCTGGCTGACGGTCTGGCCTGCCGCCTGCTCCACTAGGCTGTCGGTATCAAAAAACTGGTAGCCCAAGCTCTGCCCCACCAGCTTGCCAATGGTGGATTTGCCTGCGCCCATCATGCCAATTAGATAGAGATTCACGCCTTGCAGGCGGCTGCGGAGTTCGCTCATTGCGTCATTGCGGTTCAAGTTATAGGTCAGGCGAGGCTATTGGGAGTCTAGGCCAGAGCTGTCGAAGTCAGGCGATGCGGTTGGCTCTGATCCATCTAGCGATAGCGATCCAGCTGATTCTGGCAGATCGTCTGGCACATCAAAAAGCATCGAAGGCTCTAGCCGTCGGATATGCAGCCGCTCCAGCTTGGGGCCTTCGCCAGATTCAACCGTGATTTCGCAATTTTCGTAGGTGAGCGTTTCGCCGACCGCCGGAATCTTTTGCAGCTGATAGATCATAAACCCGCCCAGCGTCTGATATTCCTCAGAGAGTGGAAATTCCAGATTCAGAAAATCGTTGACTTCTTCTAGGTCAGTCTGCGCCTGCACCAGGTAGGTCAAATCCTCCAGCAGCCGAATGTTTGGCTCAGTCGGGCTTTCGGGCGCTGGCGCATCGCCAATAATCTCTGCCACTACATCTTGAATCGTCACCAGCCCTGCCGTCCCGCCAAAGTTGTCCACCACCATCACCAAAGGCTGACCAGAGCGCTGCATCAGATTCAGCAGCTCGTTCAGCGGCATCTCTTCGGAGACAAACTGCGCTGGACGTATCCAGTTTTGAATCGGCTGATCCAACTGGAGTGTGCCGTTCACCAATGGCTCGGCCAAATCCTTGAAGGCAATCAGCCCCACCACGTCATCTAGCGATTCGCGCGTGACTGGATAGCGGGAATAGCCGGACTCCGCCACCTCGCGAAACAGCTCTTGCAGGCTCGCCTCGACCGACACCGCCACCAGACTTGTGCGCGGCACCATCACCTCGCCTGCGGTCACATCTGCAAAGGCAAAGACATTGCTGAGCAACTCGCGCTCCTCTTCTTCTAGCTCTGGCGATTCGGTGGTGGTGCTGATGATCAGCTGCAATTCTTCGGAGGTGACTCGGTTGTACCAGCCCTGTCCGGTATAGCGTACCCCCACCAGCTGCAACAGCCAGCGCGTGGACTGGTTGAGCACCCAGATAAACGGGTTGAACAGCCGCGCAATCGCGACGCTAGGCGGCCCTAGAAACCGCGCCAGCTGCTCTGAGTAGATCAAAGCCACCGATTTAGGACAGAGTTCGCCCAACACAATTTGCAGGTAGGCAATCAGCCCAAAGGCCAGCGGCACCGCCAGCGAATGGGCAACGAACTGCTGAGCTTGGGGCGGCAGGGGCAGTTTGACCAGCACTGCTGCCATTGCCACCGCCATCGTGCTCTCGCCAATCCAGCCCAGCGCCAGACTGGCCAGCGTAATCCCAAACTGCGTCGTCGAGAGCAGTCGGTCTAACCCGCGCTGCAAATCCTGCACGGTTTTGGCCTGCACGTCGCCCACCAAAACCAGCTGATTGATCCGCGACCGCCGCACCGAGACAATCGAAAACTCAGCCGCCACGAAAAAAGCGTTGATCGCGATCAGCAGCAAAACTGCCAGAATCCGCATCATCATATCTGACCAGCTTAGCGAAGCCTCTGGGAGTAGATTAGGCGCAGCGGTCACGATGTCCGAGGCGCTCACGGTGAACTGGTGGGAGCCGCATCTGGGGCGCTGCCATCCATTCGCGCCTTGACGTTGGTGAGAATATCAGCCTCTTTGAGAAACGTCAGACCTTCGCGGCGAATTGGTTGCCCCTGTGCGTCAGCCAGATTGTTGACTGGGCGAGCGTCGGGTTGGGTGATGCTTTTGAGCGCGCCTCGTCCCAGCTTGTAACCGTAGATGGCGCTGGTTAATCCCGCTCCAAACATCAGGGTTAAGAGCGCTAGCGTTAGGACGACGGTTGGATTCATGCTGATCGATACGGATTGGGGCGATGCGGATCTGGGCTGCATATCTGAACTGCCACAGGATAGAATAAGTGACTAAGTATAGAGCTTCTTCCCAGGGTTGGCCGAGCGGTTTAGGCAGCGAACTCATAATTCGCGTTAGGCAGGTTCGACCCCTGCACCCTGGACTTCGTATGGTAGTGATCTGCTTTCCAGTGTACGGCAGCCATCGAAAGCACAGGTGGATTTACCACAAAAAATTTGATTGGTTTCCCACAGCTGGCTGCCAAAAAGCCGATCTGCTGGCTGGCCAGACTTCTGAGCCTATGATTGGACTCAAGCAGCAGCCCAAACCCATTTAGACCTAGAGCTGCTCTAGGGAAATCGCAGCGAACTCTATATTGCGGGTAAGTGCGGGTAAGATTGATCTGCGATTAGATTTGCTGAGAACCTGCCTGATGACTTCTGCTGCCGCTCACCAAAGCCACCTACTCATTATTGAGGACGACAAAGGCCGACGCGAATATACGCTCGATAGTCCGGTCTACTCGATTGGCCGTGACCCTAAATGCGATATCCGGTTGGTGTCCCAGTTTGTCTCGCGCCGCCACGCCACGCTGGTGCAGCTCCCCAACGAGGACGGCAGCTACTATTATCGGATTGTGGACGGCAACCTGAAAGGTAAGCCCAGCGCCAACGGCCTGCTGATCAATGGCCGCAAGCTGCAAGCCCACGACCTGCATGACCAGGATCGGGTAATTTTTGGCCCTCAGGTGCAGGCTACCTACTATCTGCTGCGCCGCGACGCAATCACCACCGTACCGCCCGACGAATACGACATCACGCTGATTAGCCCCAATATGACGGGCGATCCAGAAGATGATACGGCGGGTAGCCCGGTTAAGCTAGATGAGCCGGCTGGTGAACCCACTGCTGATGCCTAGTTCGGCAGCTTAATTGATTTAGCAGGCATTTGGCAGGCATTTAGCAGTCAGTTTTGCAGAGATATGGGTCAAAATAGGGCAGGATATCAATCTCCTCAGCAGCGAATGACTTCAGCGAGCCGCCAAACCCACAGACTAATCATCGAGGACTCCAAGGGGCAGGAGGAATATACCCTTGAGGAGTCGATGTACACGATTGGGCGCGACCCAAACTGCGACATCCGCCTGTCGTCCTACTTTGTCTCGCGGCATCACGCGACGCTGGTGCGCTTCCCCGACGAAGAAGGCGGCTACTATTACCGGATTGTGGACGGCAACCTGAAGGGCAAACTCAGCGCCAACGGCCTGCTGATCAATGGCCGCAAGCTGCAAACCCACGACCTGAGAAGTCAGGACAAGATTATCTTTGGCCCGCAGACGCAGGCGTTTTACTATCTGCTGGAGCGCGAACATACCACCACCATACCGCCCGACGAATTCGACATCACGCTAATCAACCCTAGCTCGCTCAATGAGGGTGACACGGCTGATTCGATAGGTTAGCTGGGATAGGTTAGCTGGGTGGGCTAGTCGAGTTTTTTGAGGGGCGGCACCGGGTCATAGCCGCCGTGATGCAGCGGCTGACAGCGCAGAATCCGCCCGACCGCGAGCTGGCTGCCCTTGAGTGCCCCAAACCGCTCAATCGCCTCAATCGCATATTGTGAGCAGGTGGGGTAGAAGCGGCAGGTGGGGTGAAACAGCGGCGAAACCAGCAGTCGGTAGCCTTTGATCAGTCCAATTAGCGCGAGTTTCATGCTCTTATTTTAGCGCTATCCTTTCACGCCGCTGCTGGTTTCAGTCGGGACAATGTAGCGCTGCATGAAGCCAAAAAACAGCAGAATCGGGGCAATCGAAATCACTGAGCCTGCCGCAATCAGCCGCCAGTCGAGCGAGAAAGCGCCCGCTAGCTTGGCGACTCCCAAGGGCAGCGTATAGCGCTCAGGCCGATCGAGAATCAGCAGCGGCCAGAGAAAGTCGCTCCAAGCGCCAATAAATACAAAAATTGCCAGCGTCACCAGCGCCGGACGGATTGAGGGCAGCATGATATGCCACCAGATGCCTAGCTCCGAGCAGCCGTCGATGCGGGCGGCTTCTTCCAGCTCTTTGGGCACGCCCTGAAACGCCTGCCGCAGCAGAAAGATGCCAAACGCCGAAGCCAGCGCTGGGAAAATCAGCCCCAGATAGGTATTTCGTAAGCCCAGGTTCACCGCCAGAATGTAGAGCGGAATCATCACAATCTGAAACGGAATCAGAATTGTGGCGACCACCAGCGTAAAGATAATCTGCTTGCCGCGAAAGTTGAGCCGCGCCAGCGGATAGGCGGCCAGCGCGCAAAACAGTAGATTTAGCCCCACCGTCAGACCTGACACCAGCGTGCTGTTGAACAGATATTGGCCAAAGGGATTGGTCTGCCAAGCCTTGACGAAATTACTAAACGTCGGCTGTGCCGGGATAAACTGCGGCGGAAACTGAAAAATATCTTCGCCAGATGATTTGAAGGCCGTACTCACCAGCCAGAGCAGCGGCAGCAGCATTACGGCGGCAATTGCCAGCAGCAGCAGATAGGTGAAGATCAGTTTGGCAGGGGGGCGCAGGTGCATGATGTTTTTTTTTGCGGTTTGTCTGCGGTTGCTCTAGATTAGTTGATTCCAGACCAAAATAGATTAGGCTAAGGTGACTCTGTCATCTAGGTTAGGCGAGCGTTCAATGGGCAGCCAAATTTTTTTTATTGTCAAGCTGTTTTTACTCTCCGGCTTGATCGCAGGCGCTATTAAGTATTTGCTGCCGCTGCTGAATATTCCAGCTACGACCCCCATCGCGCTAGGGCTAGTCCTGACTCCGCCTGCTCTTTTAGCCACGCTCTTGGCTTGGCGCTCTCAATCGCCGCTCAGCCGACCCGACTAACGTTCTTGCCCTCCCAACTATGCGAACGATTGCCGAAATCAACGCCAAAATTCAGCAGCAGCAGGCGGTCGTGCGGACGGTCGAGGAGCTGAAGGCACGGGTGCAGGCAGTGGGGGTGAAGAAAGCGGCTCAGGAGACCGACGTGATTACTACAGGCACGTTTGAGCCGATGGAGTCTTCTGGGGCGATCCTCAACATGGGGCATACCGATCCGCCAATCAAGATTCGTCAGTGCTGGCTGGATGGCGTGATGGCCTATTCTGGGTTTGGCGCGGTGGATCTGTATTTGGGTGCGACGCAGATGGCGGAAGGCTTGCCGGGTGAAAGCTTCAACGAGGAGCGCGGCGGCGGCCATGTGATTGCGGATTTAGTTGCAGGTAAGTCGGTTAGCCTGCGGGCGGTTGGGCATGTCACCGACTGCTATCCGCGAGCTGCCTTTGAAACCACGATTACCAAAGACAGCATCAACCAGTTTTATTTATTTAATCCGCGCAACCTCTACCAGAATTTTATCGTGGGCGTAAACGGCGGTGACCGTCCGCTGCACACCTATTTGGGACCGCTGTCACCCAGACTCAGCAACGCTGTCTATTCCAATCCGGGAGCGCTATCGCCCTTGATGAACGACCCGGATCTGGCGCTGGTGGGCGTGGGGACGCGGATCTTTTTGGGTGGCGGCGTGGGCTATGTGGCTTGGGAAGGGACGCAGCATTTTCCGCTGCAAAAGCGCTTGCCCAACCGCACGCCGGTCGGCCCTGCCGCAACGCTGGCCTTGATTGGCGACGCGAAGCAGATGCAGGCGCGCTGGGTGCGGGGCTGCTACTTTAAGAGCTACGGCTCATCGCTGATGCTGGGGGTGGGCGTGCCGCTGCCAGTGTTGAACGAATCGGTGGTGGCGCATTGCGCGGTGCAGGATCAGGATTTGGTGGCTCCGGTGATCGACTTTTCGATTCCGCGTCGGGTGCGGCCTACATTTGGGCTGGTTAGCTATGCTCAGCTTAAGTCAGGCAAAATTACGATTGAAGGTAAGCCCGTCCGCACTGCGCCCTTAGCCAGCATCTACCTGTCGCGGCAGGTGGCTGAGGAGCTGAAGCAGTGGATCGCCGCAGGCCAATTTACTCTAACTGAACCCGTCGCGCCCATCCCGCCCGACAGCAGCTTTGTGGCTCAAGATCGACGTGGCGCACAGTTGACGATGGATTAAAGAATGTCGCTGCTAATCTTACCGTAACAGCATCTAATGCATTAAGAACGGGACTTACGCAAGTTGAAACCGTGAAATCTGTCTTGCTCTTTCTCCAACGCTGATTATGTGCATTTACCGCTATAGATGCATCACCAGTATTTTGGATCACTCAAGGCTTCAACGCAGGTACAGTTGCCAGATAATGTCTCGATGAAATTACCAGACAGAGATTGGCCAAGCCATCCTGCTGGTTGAGAAAGCGGGAAAGGAGCTTTTATCGAATCGTGCGAAATGGGACGGAAGCCGACTTTTTTATAGAAACCTGGGTCTCCATAGGTAATCGCAACGCTCACTCCCCTACGCTTCAATTCACTCAAACCGTGATTGATCAAAGCCTGACCGATGCCTTTGCCTTGATGGTCATTATGGACGGCCACAGGCCCTAGAATGAACGATTCGATCCCATTCTCAAAATCTAGCCGACTGAAGAAGATAGATCCAACTATTTGACCATTGTTTACGGCGGTAAAGCAGTACAGATCATGCTCATCTGTTTTCTCCAGCAGCTCCTTTGCCAACTGGCCAATTAACGCTCCTTCATCTTCTCCCTCGGACTTAGCGAATACAGATGTAAAAAGCAACACAATAGCTTGCAAATCATTCTGTGTATGACGTCTGAAATCCATGATAATTCTTGCTTCTGTCGGAAGTGTACGTTCTAGGGTGGCACATGTTAGCCTGCGCTGCTTAACGCCCGCGCCCCACTCCTCTCCGAGCCGCTCCTGAGGGTGATTCTCGACAAGATAAAAGCGATCGCATTCTCCCTCACAACGCTCAAATCAGCCAACCTCCAGATTATCAGGGCGATCGCAAACCTCGGACTCGACTTGATGTCACAAAACTTGTATCTTGGTAATCCCTGGTCTACTCGCCTAGGTGACGATAAAGCAAATGCCACACTATAAACAGTTGGGGAATCAGTGGTAGTGATTCTGGCAACTCAACTTCAATATTCGACCAAATCCACGATCCTGACCATCGTATCTTGACCGAGCCAAGCTCCCGATTCTCGTGAAGGATAAGAGAGTTCTTCCATACATACACTTGATGATTGTATTCCAGGGTTTGGGATGGAGGCAGGGGCAGCATTTTCAACGTCATGGATGCGACACAGGTGTTACCCTGTCTAAGCTCATAGCGATTGAGGATGGGAAATCCTTTTCCTGCCATCCTCAACGTTTTTTTCTGAATAATCAGCTTGCCTCCGGAGCGCCAAAGGTTAAATGTCGCTCTAGCAACTTCCTTTTTGTCGATAAAAATGCGATAGCCACACAGACTAGTGGTCTGTCAGTTTTCAATTTGTGGGTAAAGACGCTTGAGACGAATCCGAGCATCTGCTGTTGTGAACTGCCAATCTACGGACTTTTGTGAATGATTACGTTGGATGTACCAAGCAGTCGT
>JAESFP010000071.1_pt1 | contig 166934 bp, 160 predicted proteins | sample 9266181 | NCBI WGS metagenome assembly JAESFP01 (sample SAMN14502547, study PRJNA617102) | algae metagenome | isolation source: Pegethrix bostrychoides GSE-TBD4-15B and co-occurring heterotrophs from... | place: USA: Grand Staircase-escalante National Monument, Utah | collected 2006-08-15 | reverse complement strand
CGTGTCCGCCTGCGCGACCTGCGACGGCTTCTTCTATCGCGGCAAAGAGGTTGTGGTGGTCGGCGGCGGCAACACTGCGGTCGAAGAGGCCCTGTTCCTCACCAACTTCGCTTCCAAGGTCACGGTCGTGCATCGTCGCGACGAGTTCCGCGCCGAGAAGATCCTGCAGGAACGCCTGTTCGCCCATCCGAAGATCGAGGTGATCTGGAACAACGCTATCGACGAAGTTGTCGGCAGCACCGATCCGATGGGCGTCACCGGCGTGAAGCTGAAGCACACCGAGACTGGCGAGGTCCGCGAGATCTCGGCCGACGGCGTGTTCATCGCCATCGGCCACGCGCCAGCCTCGGAACTGTTCCGCGGCCAGCTTGAAGCCGACTCTGCCGGCTATCTGAAGGTCGAGCCGGGCAGCGCCTCGACGGCGATCAAGGGCGTGTTCGCCGCCGGCGACGTCACCGACGACGTCTATCGTCAAGCCGTGACGGCGGCGGGCATGGGCTGCATGGCCGCCCTCGAGGCCGCTCGCCTGCTCGCCGAGGAAGATCACGAGAAGGCCCACCACCCCATCAGCCACCAGGAAGCCGTGAAGATCGGCGCCTGGTAGGCCTAGACCTGCGCTAGCCCGGGGCCCTCGCCCCGGGCGGACCACCCTAACCACCCTCTCAAAGAAACGGGGCGCTTCGCCGCCATGACGAACCTGATCGTGCGAGGCGGACGCGCCTTACGGGGCGAGATCACGCCTTCGGCCAACAAGAACGCCGTCCTGCCAGTGCTCTGCGCGACGCTGCTCAGCAATGAGCCAATCGTCCTGCACCGCGTCCCCGACATCACCGACGTCCGCAAGCTGCTGGAATTCTTCCGCAATCTCGGCAGCTCGGTCGAAATGGACTTCGAGACCAGCACGCTACGCCTGCATCATGGCACGGGCCTGGATCCCAAGGCCGCGCACCTACCGCTGGGCATGCGCTCGTCGATCATGCTGATCCCCGCCCTGCTGCACCGGTTCGGCCGCGCCAGCCTGGAAGAGGACGTCACCGGCTGCACGCTCGGCTCGCGCGAGATCGACCCGCACATCGACGTGTTCCGCGCCTTCGGGGCCGTCGTGACCAGCGAACCGGATGCGACCGTCATCACCAGCAGCAAAGGCTTCACCGCCGTCAGCCACTGGCTCGACTACGCCTCGGTGACCACCACCGAGAACTTTGTCCTGTGCGCGGCGACGGCCAAGGGCAGTTCGCGCCTGACCAATGCGGCGTGCGAGCCGCACGTCCAGGAGTTCTGCGAATTCCTGACCCTGATGGGCGCTCGCCTGGAAGGCGTCGGCGGATCGCGCATCACCGTGGACGGGGTCGATAGCCTGGGCGGCGTCGAATTCACCTTTGCCGACGACTTCCATGAGGTCGCCACCTTCCTGGCGATGGGCGCGATCACCGGCGGCGAAATCTCGGTCCGTAACGGCTCGGTCGAGCAGTTTCCGCTGCTGGACCGCACCTTCGCCAAGTTCGGCGTCGAGGTGACCCACGAGAACGGTTGGAGCCGGGCCCGGGTCGACGGCCCGATGAAGGTGCGCGAGCCCTTCACGTCCAACATCCTGACCAAGGTCGAGGCCGCGCCCTGGCCCTATGTCCCAGCTGACCTGCTGCCGATCTTCGTGGCTCTGGGCGTGCGCGCCGAGGGCCAGGTGATGTTCTGGAACAAGGTCTATGACGGCGCGCTGGGCTGGTCCTCGGAACTCGGAAAGTTCGGGGCCCACGCCATGCTGTGCGATCCCCACCGCCTGATCACCTTCGGCGGCAAGCCGCTCACCCCGGCCACGGTGGACAGCCCCTACATCATCCGCGTCGCCATCGCACTGTTCATGCTGGCCGCCAGCATCGAGGGCGAAAGCACCATCCTGAACGCCGCGCCAATCCAACGCGCCCACCCGAAATTCGTCGAGAACCTGAACGCGCTGGGCGCTGACGTCTCCTGGGTCGCCAGCGACTAGAAACTAGGATGTGAAAAAGCCGGCCACGGTTCGCACCATGGCCGGCTCTTGATCCAATCGTTGAATCGGCCGCTAGCGGTTGTCGCGCTTGGCCTGGGCGTTCTTGTTGGCCTGGGAAACACTGCCGACCTTGGCGGGCGCCGTCTTGGTCGCGCTCTTCTTGCTGCTGGCGTCCACCATTCCGCCGTCCGCCGTCTTCCCGGCGTCGGGATGATGTTTCGGGGGCGCGGCGCGGCGCATCGCCAGGGCGCGGCGCGAGGCCTCGACATGGGCGGCTCTTGCATCGGCTGCATCCAGGCGCGCGGCCTGCTTGTTCACCCGGCGCAGGGCGCTGGAGAAGACTTGCTTCCGCTCGAGGGGGCGTTCGGCGGTGCCGGGGAAGCTGCCGCCGCGCGGCTCGGCCTTGCCGCGACCTTCGCGCGCCTTCTGCCGGGCGAAGGTCCTTTCGGTGTCGCGCAGCGTCGTGAGCTTGCGGCGCGCCTCGGCGATCGCCTTGCGATCCAACTCCTGGATAGCGGGATAGTGGGTGGTCCGCACGACCTCCGCCTCGTCGTGCTTCAGCAGGCTCAGCTCGCGCTTGTTGGACAATGACATGACAAAATTCTCCCTACCCCGGCGCCTTCGCGCCCGAGGCCTAACGCATGGTGCTCGCCTTAGTTGCGCGCGCCAAGTGCGCAAGCGCGGACAATCGATTTGGCGCTAGGGTGATGGTATGACCAAGCCCCTCACAGCGCAAGATTACACCCGCCGCCTGAGCCGGGTGGCCACCTACATCTACGCTCACCTCGATGAGCCGCTCGACCTTGAGAACCTGGCCGAGATCGCCTGCTTCTCGCCATTCCACTTCCATCGGATCTACCATGCGGCCATGGGCGAGACGGTCGCAGAGACGGTGTCGCGCCATCGGTTGCAGCGCGCGGCCATGCAGTTGGCTCGCGGCGCTCGGCCGATAGCCGACATCGCCCGCCACGCCGGCTACAGCTCGCCGGCCGCTTTCAGCCGCGCATTCCGCGCCGCCTATGGCCGCCCGCCCGCGGCCTTTCGCGCCGAGCGGCTTTCAAGCTTCACCCCGGTCGTCACCGGAAGCAGAGGAGACCCCGCAATGCCCGTCGAAATCAAAAACCGCCAGCCGATGCGGATCGCCGCTGTCCCCCATCGCGGGCCGCCCAAGGACATCGGCCGCGCCTTCGAGCGGGTCGTCGCCTGGGCCGGGCCTCGCGGCATAACCCTGCCGCCGTCAGTCGGCGTCGCGCTCTATCTGGACGATATGTCGGTGGTCCCGCCCCAGGACCAGCGCGCCCTCGCCGGCCTGACCGTCGGGGCCGATGTTGTCGAGGACGATGTGGTCACCATCGCCGAGGTTCCCGGCGGCCGCCACGCGGTGCTGCTGTTCAAGGGTCCCTATGCTCAGCTTCACCAGGCCTACAACGAGCTGTTCACCTGGCTGCCTGCTAGCGGCGAGGAACCCGCGGACCGCCCGATGTTCGAGGTGAACCTGAACGACCCGCGCAGCACCCCGCCCGCGGAGCTGCTTACCGAAATCTGTCTTCCCCTGAAGTGAGGCTCGCCTAGACTGGGCCGATGATCCGCCACGCCACGCCCGCCGACCAGGCAGCCATCCGAGATGTCGTTCACGCCGCCTTCGGCCAGGCCGACGAGGCCGACCTGGTCGAGCGGCTGCGCGCGGCCGGCGACGTGATGTTCGAACTGGTCGAGGAAGACGGCGGCGAGATCGTCGGCCACATCCTCTACAGCCGGCTCTGGGCCGACAGCATCAATCTCTACGCGGCCCTCGCGCCGCTATCGGTACGGCCCGACCGTCAACGGAGCGGTGTGGGCAAACGCCTGACCGCCGCCTCGCTGGAGACCGCCAAGGAGTTCGGCGTCCACGCGGTGATCGTCCTCGGGCATCCGGAATACTATCCGAAGTTCGGCTTCAGCAACGAGGCGACCGCCAAGGTGAAGGCGCCCTATTCCGGCAGGCCGACCTTCATGGCCCTGGCCTTGGAGGATGGCGCGCTGGATGAGGTCCTGCTGGTCGCCTATCCCGACGCCTTCAACGGATAGCCTACTGCCCGCCGGGCCCGCCGCCGTCAGATGCGGGCGACGAAGGCGCTGGCCCCGGCGCAGGCGCCGGAGCGGCGCCGTCCATTGCGGCCAACGACTTGTTGATTTCCTTGATCTCGTCCGCTGTCGGCTTGCGGCGTGGCGCATAGAGCGTGCCTAGCACTCGCGTCTTCTCGCCCCCGTGGGCCGAGGCGTCAGCGACGGTGTAGGTCCGCACCTCGCCGGCCACCGCCAGGGTCAGTTTACGGTCACCGCCGATGCCCTGCGCTTCAGGGTCAAGCAACCCGTTGGTCCGCGCGTCGAGCCCGCCGAGAATGGCCGGCGACAAGTAGGCCTCGCGACCGGCGTAGCGCCCGGTGAAGGCCGGTGGCTCGCCCCAAGGGCCCGTCCAGCGATAGAAGATGTGCAAGCCGACCTGTTTCATCTTCACCAGCGTCGGGGCCCAGTACGGGGCCACATAGTTGGCGTGGTAGTGCGTCGCCGAGCCGACCGCCTTGTTGACGTGCCCGGCGAGCGCCTCGCGTGCGACCCGTTGGGCCTGAGCCCATAAACCCGGTTCCGGCGCGTAACGCAGCGAGCCGTCGCAGGTGAAGCTGAACTGGCAGCCGGTCGTGCGGGCCGCGCCCTGGTAGACCACGCCGCAGACCGATTTCGGATAGGCCGGATGGCGCACGCGGTTCAGCACCACCTGAGCGACCGCCTCCTGGCCGAGCCGCGGCTCGCGCGCGCTTTCATAATAGACCGCCTCAGAGAGGCACTTCAGCGCGCGGGCGCGGTCGGAGCTGTCCGCCGTCAAGACGAACGGCCGCATCGGCCGGATCGGCAGGCGGGAGAAGGCGCGCAAGGCGTTGATCTCCTCGGCGGTCTCCACCGAGGTGGGGCCCAGGCCAAGGTCAGGGATCTTGGTGATGTCGAGACTGGTCCAGCCGATCGTGCGTCCCCACGGGTCGGCCTGGCGCACCGGATCGTGTCGCTTGGCGAGCGACAACATGGCCGGATCCATGTCGGCGGTCAGACGCGCGAGACCCCGGTCCGAAAGCGAACCGGCCACGGCGGCCACGTCCCGCGACTTGCTCGCATCCTTGGCCGTGTAGTTGGGGTTGGCGCAGGCCAGCAGGATCACCGCGCCCCCGCAGGCAACTACCAGGGCCAGGATCAAACCGCGTTGAGAAAAGATCTGCGAAAGGTTCAGGCGCAAGGTCTTACGTCGTTTCCGAGCCAGTCAGCATATTGCCGCAACCGGGCAAAAATAGGGATCAAACCTTTCGATATCGAGAGTTGCGCCCGGCGGCCAGCGCCAGCATGCTCACCAGACCGGCTCACCAGCGCCGGAGTTTAAGGAGCGTCCGGTGCAAATGAGCCCCGTCGCCCTGCCGTTGCGATTTATCCCAAGACGCTCGCCACCCTTTCCGGTGGCGCTGGCCATCAGCCTTTGCGCCATGGCGGCGGCCGTCGGCATATGCGGTATGTTCGTGGGCTGGGAGAACGCATTTTCCCTATCGCCGACCTATTTCCCCGCCTTCATCGTCGCCACCTTGTTCGCCGGCCAGCGCTGGGGCTGGGTGACGCTTGTGTCCGCGCTGGCGATCGGGCTGGGCTCGCGCGAGGCGATGCCGCAGCAGTTCGCCGAGCAAGCCGACATTGTGCTCTACGCCCTATCCGGCGCGGTGACCGTGGTCGTGGCCGGCCGATTGCGCGAGATCGTGCTGCGGCTGGACGAGGCCCAGGCCGCGCTCGACCGCAGTGAATCACGACTGCAACTAGCCCAGGACGCCGGCGAGGTGGGGCTCTGGGATTGGGACGTGCTCACTGGCGAGGGCTACTGGTCGCCGACCCTCTACCGGAACCTCGGCCTGACGCCCGGCGGCGACTCCAACATCCGCACCCTGCTGGAGAGCGTTCATCCCGACGACCAGGAGTGGGTCCGCCAAAGCAACATTTCGGCCATCCGGACCGGCAAGATGGCGCCGACCGAGTACCGGGTGGTGCGACCCGACGGCGAGATCCGCTGGCTGCTGTCTCGCGGCGAGATGCTGCAGAACGGCACCGGCCGCATCGTGCGTGCGACCGGCGTGAATATCGACATCACCGAGCGCCGCCTGGCGTTCGAGAAAGTCCGCGAAAGCGACGCGCGGTTCCGCGCCCTGGCCGACAGCGCGCCCGTGCTGCTGTGGGTCTCGCGCGCCGACGGTCGTCGCGAGTTCGTCAACCAGGCCTATGTCGACTTCCTCGGAACCTCCTACGACGAGGCCCTGGCGTTCGAGTGGCGTCACCGGATCGACGAAGATGATCTGGAGCGGGTCCTGAAAGAACAAGTGGCGGGGGAAGCCTCCCGCGCCCTGTTCACGCTCGAAGCGCGCTACCTGCGCGCCGACGGCTCCTGGCGGTGGATCCGCTCGGTGTCGCAGCCGCGCTCGGGACCGAATGGCGAGTTCGCCGGCTTTGTCGGCATCGGCATCGACGTCAGCGACGCCAAGCAGGCGGAACTCGATCTGATGCGGATCAATGACCTGCTCGCCGAACGCGTCCAGGCCGCCCTGGCCGAGCGCGACGAAGCGCAGGCGCGTCTGCATCACGCCCAGAAGCTGGAGGCGGTAGGCCAGCTCACCGGCGGGGTGGCGCACGACTTCAACAATCTGCTGACCGTGGTGATCGGCGCGCTCGACCTGATCCAGCGGCGACCGAACGACGCCGAACGGCGCGACAAGATGGTCGACGCCGCCCTGGGCGCGGCGCGGCGCGGCGAGCGCCTGACCCACCAGCTTCTGGCGTTCTCGCGACGCCAGGCGTTGAAGCCCGAGTTTCTACGCATTGACGACCTCTTGAGGGAGAGCGAACCGCTACTGCGTCGCGCCGTGGGTGAGGCCGTGTCCCTGAACCTCATGTTGGGCGCCCCGGGCGCTGTCGCCATGGTCGATCCTGGCCAGTTCGACGCAGCGATCATGAACTTGGTCGTCAACGCCCGCGACGCAGTGGGCAAGGGCGGCACGGTGCGATTGGAGACCAGCGCCCGCGACCTTAGCGAAGGGCAAGCGCAGGACATCGCGCCCGGCGAGTACATACAGGTGATTGTGCGTGACGACGGGGTCGGCATGGCTCCCGACGTCCTGGCCCGGGTCTTCGAACCCTTCTTCACGACCAAGGACGTCGGGAAGGGCACGGGCCTTGGGCTGTCGCAAGTCTACGGCTTTGCCCGGCAAAGCGGCGGCGGTGTGGCGATCGACACCGCGCCGGGCCAAGGCGCCGCGGTGAGCGTCTATCTTCCCCGCGTCGAGGGGCCGGTTGAGGTCGCCGACGCCCCCGATGAACAGGCCACCGCAAAAGCGACGGCGCTGCGGGTGCTGCTGGTCGAGGACGATATCGAGGTCGCAATCATGGTGGCGGCCATGCTCGAGGAACTCGGCCACCATGTCACCCGCGCCGACGGGGTTGAGCGCGCCCTGGAGCTGCTAAAGCAACCGAGCTCGATCGACCTGATGGTGACGGACTTGGTGATGCCCGGCGAGCAGTCGGGCGTCGACCTGGCGTTCGCGGCTTCGGAAATCCGGCCCGGACTGCCGATTATCCTTTCGTCGGGCTACACCGGCGAAACCCTTTCATCTGCGGTGGATGCTCCCTGGCCCCTGCTGCGCAAGCCATACTCGGCGGAGGTCCTGGCCCACACCATCGCGCGCCTGATCGATCCGGAAATCCAGGCGGCCTGACGAGCCTTCAAGATAAAGTGGGCTTGTCCCCAATCGAGCGGGGGTCTATATCATCGTCTATTGGTTTTGCTCCTTTTGAGCATAATCACGACGCCGACGGGCGCTGCAGACACCCGCGGCGTTTTTTGAGGCCGAGGAAATGCTCAGATTGAGCATAAGGAGGACACCATGGCCGACGGTTCGCAATTTGCGTTCACGCCCGCTGTTGAAGCCGCCACCCTTCCCATGTGGGAAAAGGTCAAGCATCACGTCACCCCGATGGAGTGGCGCCTCCAGGCTCCGCTGATCGCCGAGATCAATCGGCTGAAGCGCGAGAAGGACGCAGTCATCCTCGCCCACAACTACATGACGCCCGAGATTTTCCACGGCGTAGGCGACTATGTCGGCGACAGCCTCGGCCTGGCCAAGGAAGCCGCCAAGTCCGACGCCAAGATCATCGTCCAGGCCGGCGTGCACTTCATGGCCGAGACCTCGAAGATCCTGTCGCCGGAAAAGACCGTGCTGATCCCCGATCTGCTGGCCGGGTGCAGCCTCGCCTCGTCGATCACCGGCGCTGACGTGCGTTTGATCAAGCAGCGCTATCCGGGCCTGCCGGTCGTGACCTACGTCAACACCACCGCCGACGTGAAGGCCGAGACCGACGTCTGCTGCACCAGCGCCAACGCCGTGCAGGTGGTGGAGCATGTCGCCAAGGAGTGGGGCGTCGACCGCGTCATCCTGATCCCCGACGAATTCCTGGCCCGCAACGTCGCGCGCCAGACCGACATCAAGATCATCGCCTGGCAGGGGCGCTGCGAAGTGCATGAGCGCTTCACGGCCGCCGACATCCTGGAATTGCGGGAAGCCTATCCGAACGCGGAGGTGCTGGCGCACCCCGAATGCCCGGCCGAGGTGCTGGAGGTTTCCGACTTCGCCGGCTCCACCGCCGCGATGAACGACTATGTCTTGCAGCGTAAGCCCAAGCAGGTGGTGCTGATCACCGAGTGCTCGATGGCCGACAATGTCGCCGCCGACGCCCCGGAGACCGAGTTCCTGCGCCCCTGCAACCTCTGCCCGCACATGAAGCGGATCAGCCTGCAGAACATCTACGAGGCCCTGGCCAACAACCGCTACGAAGTCACCGTCGACCCTGCGATCGCTGAGCGCGCCCGCCTGTCCGTGCAACGGATGATCGACCTGCCGCCGCCCCTGATCCCTGCCCGCTATGACCTCGTGAAGGCTCGCCATCACGTGGACGTGGAACTGATCTAGCGGTGGAACGCATCAAGCACGATGGCGTGCTGGTCGTCGGCGCCGGCCTTGCCGGTCTGTCGGCGGCGCTGGCGGTCGCCCCGCGCAAGGCCCTGGTCCTGACCGGCGCGCCTGTGAACCAGGGCTGTTCATCGGCTTGGGCGCAAGGCGGCATGGCCGCGGCGCTTTCCGACGACGACGCCCCGGCGCTGCACGCCGCCGACACCATCGCCGCCGGCGCGGGCTTGGTCGACGCCGCCATGGCCGCGATCCTGGCTGAAGAGGGTCCGGAGGCCGTGCGGCGGCTGGCCCAATTGGGCGCACCGTTCGACCGGGACGACCAAGGCCAATTCGCCACCAGTCTGGAAGCCGCCCACTCCCGTTCGCGCGTCGCCCGCGTGAAGGGCGACCAGGCCGGCCGCGCGATCATGGACGCGGTCATCCGCACGGCCCTTTCGGCGCCCCACATCCAAATCCACTCCGGCGCGCGGCTACGCGGCTTGTTGCAGGACGCCGAGGGTCGTGTTCGCGGCGTGCTGGCCGAAGAAGACGGACGGCTGGTCGAGATCACCGCGGCGGCCACCATCCTCGCCACAGGCGGGATCGGCGGCCTCTACGCAGTCACCACCACCCCTCCGGAACTCAAGGGCGAGGGTCTGGCCCTGGCCGCCCTGGCCGGCGCCACGATCGCCGATCCGGAATTCGTTCAGTTCCACCCGACGGCCATTGATATCGGCCGCGATCCTGCGCCGCTGGCGACCGAAGCCCTGCGCGGCGAAGGCGCCAAGTTGATCGACGGCGACGGCGAGCCCTTCATGGCCCGCTATCATCCCGACGCCGAACTCGCGCCGCGCGATGTCGTCGCCCGCGCGATCCATGCCGAACGCGAAGCTGGCCACGGCGCCTTCCTGGATGCACGGGCGGCTGTTGGTACTCACTTCCCCGACGAATTCCCGGCGGTGTTCGCCGCCTGCCTGTCAGGCGGGATCGACCCACGGGTCCAGCCGATCCCGGTTGCGCCAGCCTGCCACTATCATATGGGCGGGATCGTTACGGACGCCGACGGCCGCACGTCGCTGACCAACCTGTTCGCCGCCGGCGAATGCGCCTCGACAGGGGTTCACGGCGCCAATCGGCTGGCCTCCAACTCACTGCTGGAAGCCGCGGTGTTCGGCGCCCGCGCCGGTCAAGCCGCCCGCGAGGTGCTGGATCCCCGGAGCCGGCCGCTGCGCGCCACTCCCGTCCCCGACCTGCCGCCGGAAGCCTTGGCGCAGCTGCGCATCGCCATGAGCCGCGACGCCGGCGTGGTTCGCGACGCCGCTGGCCTCACCCGGCTGCTCGCCGAGATCGACGCCCTGGAAGTCACTCATGGCCGCGCCGCGCCCCTGGTCGCCGCGCGATTGACCGCCCAGGCGGCCCTGGCCCGCCCGAACAGCCTCGGGGCCCATTTCCGCGCGGACGGCCTTCCTGATCAGGCTCCAGCGCGGACCTTCATCACTTTGCCCGCCTCCAGCCCCCCACGTTTGGCCGCTGAATGACCCCTCCGATCCCAGATCTCCTGATCGCGCCCGTCGTCATGAGCGCCTTGGCCGAAGACCTGGGCCGCGCCGGCGACGTCACCGCGCAGGCCTGCATCGCGGCCGACACCCGGCTTTCGGCCGTATTCGCCGTGCGCCAGCCAGGCGTCGTCGCGGGCTTGGCCTGTGCGCGGCTTGCGGTGCTTGCGCTCGATCCGGGCGCGCGGTTTGAGGAATGCGTGGCCGACGGCGACCTGACCCAACCGGGCGACGTCCTGGCCAGGGTGGAAGCCAACGCCCGCGCCTTGCTATCGGCCGAGCGCACAGCGTTGAACCTGTTGGGCCGGCTCTCTGGCGTCGCGACCCTGACCCATGCCTACACGACCGCTGTCAGCGGCACGAAGGCCAGGATCGCCGACACCCGAAAGACCACGCCGGGGCTGCGCCATCTTGAAAAGTACGCCGTGCGTTGCGGCGGTGGACTGAACCACCGCTTTGGCCTGGATGACGCGATCCTGATCAAGGACAACCATGTCGCGGCCTGCGGCGGTGTCGCCGAGGCGCTGAAGCGCGCCCGTGCGGCCGCCGGCCATCTGATGAAAATCGAAGTCGAGGTCGACAGCCTGGCGCAGTTCGACGAAGCCCTGCCGCTCGCCCCCGACGTGATCATGTTGGACAATTTCAGCCTGGAAGACCTGGCCACCGCCGTGCGGCTTGCGGCCGGCAAGGTGACGCTTGAGGCGTCCGGCGGCGTCAATCTGCAGACCGTGCGCGGCATCGCCGAGACGGGGGTTGATGTGATCAGCGTCGGCGCTCTTACCCACTCGGCCCCGGTGCTCGATATCGGCCTGGACGCCGTCTAGGGGGAACTAGACCGCTCACGGCCTGTTCCTTCCGGGGATACCGAAGGAGTTTTCCGATGAGCAGAGCCCCACCTATTCCCAAGGAACAGCGCTCGTTCCGAGGCGCGCGGCCCGACATACAAGGCGCCGCCCAGGATCGGCGAGACGTCAAGACGGGTCTCCAGTCGGGGCAGCCGGGCGACGGTGACGTGAACCTCAAGAACCAGGGTCGCCAGGGCAACATTCACCAGAATGTCGACACGGTTCACGCCAAAACCCAGGATCGTTGAACGTGGTTTTGGTCGCGCCAGGGTAGCGCCGTTAAACCTATCTTGCGCAATCTCATCGACACTGCGCGCCGATCGGTCGGGCGGCGTAATGAAGTTATCTGTTTTTGCGTGGGATGAGGGTTTTGACGGCGTAGCGCGGTCGGCCCGAAAGATGGCGCCGTCGCGTTGGGTCGTCGGCGTGATCAACGCTGTGCTTGTCGGCGCCCTACTTGGACCGCGGACCGCCGCGATCTGGGGCTTGGCCTTCGCCTTCGCTGAGCTCTGGACTTGGCTCGCCACCTCCGGCCACAAGGCCGAGACGACGCCGAGCGTCCTGCGACGCCTCTCCTACCTGGGCTCGGCCCTCTCGGTGAACTTCGTCTGGGTCGGCCTCGCCTTCGCCTACTGGCGATCGGCCCTCCCCGGCTCGGAGTTTCTCGCCTTCCTGACCTGGTCGGCATTGGTGGCCAATGCGATCAGTCACGCGTTCCGCTCTCCGCTGGCGGTGCTGGTGTTCGGCGCGCCAAGCGCCATCACCCTTCTCATCGCAACATTGCTGTTTCCGGCGTTCGAAGGGGCGGCGCAATTGGCCGCCGCCCTCGGCGCGGTGGTCTTCGTCGGGTACGCGGCGATGTCGGCGGAGCGAAGCGTGCTCGCCGCGGGCGAATTGGCGACCGTCCGACGGGACCTTGAAGCCCAGACCCGAGCCGCCAACGCCGCGAACCAGGCCAAGTCGGCCTTCCTGGCGATGATGAGCCACGAACTGCGTACGCCGATGAACGGCGTGCTCGGCATGGCCCATGCGCTGGAGCGCACCGACCTTACGCCCCGCCAAGCCGAACACGTCGCCACCCTGCTGCGATCAGGTGGCGGCCTGATGACCATTCTGAACGACATTCTCGATCTGGCGAAGATCGAGGCCGGCCGGTTCGACATCGAAAAGCGCCCCTTCGACCTCGCCTATGCCGTCAATCGGTCGGTGGAACTCTGGGCGCCGACGGCGCTCGAGAAGGGCCTGATCCTGACCTGCGAAATTTCGCCGAAGGCCCATGCCTGGGTGAGCGGAGACGACGCCCGCCTCCGTCAGGTTCTGCAGAACCTGCTCTCCAACGCGCTCAAGTTCACCAGCCAGGGTACGGTTCGATTGACGGTCGAGCCCGTCGGGCGTGGGGATGAGATCGCATTCACAGTCACCGACACAGGCCCCGGCATCGAGCCGGCGACGCAAGCGCGCCTCTTCCAGGGGTTCACCCAGGCCGACACCAGCATAGCGCGACGCTTTGGCGGCACCGGTCTTGGGCTGGCCATTTCGCAGAATCTGGCTCGGCTGATGGGTGGCGTCATCACCCTCCAAAGCCGCGTGGGCGAAGGTTCGAGCTTCACGCTCGTCCTCCCGTTGCCCGAGGAAATCTTCCACCCGGAACTGTCGCCCTCCCCCCCGCCCCTGGCCAGGGAGGCGCTTGTCCGCGCCCTGGTGGTCGATGACAACCGCACCAACCAGGAGGTCGCCCGCGCCTTGCTCGAGGCTCTGGGACTAACCGTCGAGACCGCCGCCAGCGGGCAGGAAGGCCTGCTGGCGCTGGCATCCAGCGGCTTCGACGTGGTCTTCATGGACATTCACATGCCCGGGATGAGCGGCATTGAAACCCTCGCGGCGATCCGGGCCAGCGGCCAGGAGACCCTCCCCGTCGTGGCCCTGACCGCCGACGCCATGGCGGGCGAGCGCGAACGTCTGCTCGCGCTCGGCTTCAACGACTACCTGAGCAAGCCGATCGAGCCCGCCGCACTGGTGCGCGCCTTGGGCCTTGCGGCCTAGCTATTCGGCCGGCTGCAGACGGGCGGCCGCCTCCTCAGCCGCAGCTAGTCGGGCCGCGGCGCCCGACGCCAGGCCGGCCTTCACCGCCGCCAGCACTTTCGGCGACGCCAGTTCGGGCCGTCCGGAGGCAAATGGCGGCGACGGCGCGTACTCCAGGCCCAGTTGAACTGACTGCGCCCAGGTCTCGCCGGCCAGTTCGGCGGCCACAACGAAGGCGAAGTCCAACCCAGCGGTGACGCCGCCGCCGGTGATGATGTCCCCGTCCCGGACGACACGGCCCTCGTCGACGATGGCGCCGAACGGGATCAGCAGGTCGCGCCAGGCCCAGTGACAGGCCGCGCGCTTGCCACGCAGGAAGCCGGCGGCCGCCAGGATCAGCGATCCGGTGCAGACGCTGGTCAGATACTTCGCGCCACCGCCTAGCCTCCGAATTTCGCTCATGAACGCCTCGTCGAGCATCGCATCGGTCGTACCGAAGCCGCCGGGCACGCAAAGCATGTCGCAACGCTCCACCTTCGAAAGGTCGGCGAGATTGGCGAAGGTGAGGCCGTCGGCCGCGATGTCGCGTCCCCCCATCGACGCGACGGTCACCGTGGTTTCGGGCAGGCGCGCCAGAACCTGGTGCGGTCCGGTGAAGTCGAGATGGGTGACGTCGGGATAGAGCGGAATGACGATCTGAAACTGGGACATGGCGACCTCCAGGAATTTGACGACGCCACCCTGCGCGGCCTAGCGTGCGGCAGAAATGACATTCTTCCCTCGGATTCAGCCATGCGTTCTGTCGGCATCCTGATCTTCCCGGACTTCCAGATCCTCGATGCGGCCGGTCCTATCGCCGCCTTCGAGATCGCCGCCCGCTATGTTCCCGGGGCCTATGAGATCAAGGTCGTGGCCCGCGAGGCCGGCCCGGTCGCATCCTCCTCACGCGCCCTGATGGTCGCCGAACCCCTGACCGACGCCCCTCTCGATACGTTGATGATCGCCGGGGGCGATGGCTCGCGTACGGCGGTGCTATGCGCCCGTACCGCCGAATGGGTCAGCGCGGCGTCGGCCCGCGCCCGGCGCACCACGAGCGTCTGCTCGGGAGCCTTCCTGCTGGCCCGGGCCGGGCTGCTGGACGGACGCCGGGCCACCACCCACTGGGATCGCTGCGCAGACCTCGCCCGCCGCTATCGCAAGATACGGGTCGAACCTGACCGGATCTTCGTGCGCGATGGCGATTTCTGGACCTCGGCCGGCATTACCGCTGGCATCGACCTGGCGCTGGCCCTGATCGCCGACGACCTTGGCGAGGATATCGCCCGCGCTGTCGCCCGGCAGTTGGTCGTCTACTACCGGCGCCCCGGCGGTCAGTCGCAGTTCTCGGCCCTGGTCGAAATGGGTGGACGCGGCGGCCGCTTCGCGACCCTGCTGGACTGGATGCGCGAGCGCCTGGCCGAGCCGCTGGGCGTAGAGAAATTGGCCGACAAGGCCGCGATGAGCCCGCGCCACTTCGCCCGCGCCTTCGCCGCTGAGACCGGCATGACCCCCGCCAAGGCCGTCGAGCGCCTGCGATTGGAGACCGCACGCGAGCGTGTGGAAAATTCCAGCGATCCCATCGACCGGGTGGCCGAGTTCACGGGTTTTGGCGATCCCGAGCGCATGCGCCGGGCCTTCCTGCGCGCCTTCGGTCAGCCGCCACAGGCCCTACGCCGGGCGGCGCGCGCCTAGCGCTGGTCCGCCAGCTTCGCCACCTGGACCTCCAGCAGCTCGATGGTCTGGTTCTGAGCCTCGATCAGCCGCGCGAGATCAAGGTTGCGCATGGCGTCCATCTTGTCGTGCAGGTGCATGATCTCCAGCTCCGCGCGCAGGTTCACGACATAGTCGTGCTCGGCCGCACGGCGGTCCTGCGCGCTTTGGCGGTTCTGGCTCATCATGATGACCGGCGCCTGGATCGCGGCCAGCATCGACAGCATCAGATTGAGGAAGATGAAGGGATAGGGGTCAAGGCCACGGCGAACCCGATGATGAAGCCCCATGAGCCGCCGATCGAGGCGACCCGGTCGGCCAAGCGTTGGCCGAACGTCCGATCATCCCGCGACAGGATCGGATCAGCGCCGCTGGGCGCCTCAGCCGCGATCAGGTCGATCACACTTTTCTGCAACGGACTGAGCGCCCCATAGGGGCTGTTCAGCAGGCCCTGGGCCAGTTCTTCGCTACGGTTCGCACCGTTGTTCATATCCGCCTTCCCGAGTCGCTTCCCGACCACCACCGACCGTCATGCGGAGCATGGCGTATCGGCGGTGGGAGAGAAACGACTTCAGGAACTCAGTCGGTTCCGACGACCTCGGCTTCAGCCTCGGCCGCGTACGGCGTGAGCTTGGCTGGCATCAGCTTCGCAACCGGAAGCTTGACCGGTTCCAAACCCGCACGCGCCGCCGCTTCGGCCGCCGCCGCGGCAGGCGCCACGACACGGTTGGCGACGCCGGGCTGAGCCGTCGCCGATGCGTCGGCCTTGTCGCCCGTCACCGCCGACGCCAAGCGCAGTTCCGTGGTGATTTCCATCGGAGCCGACGTGGCGGGGGCGGAGGTGAAGGTCGCGGAACTGGTCGCGCGATGACCTTGAGCGCTGGCCGTATAGACCCGGCCAGCATCGCGTCCCATGCGGTAGAACACGTGCAGTCCGACCTCGGCCGTCCTCACCAGACGCGGGCCCCAGTTGGGCGCCACATTGACGGTGTGGAAGTGAGTGGCGTCGCCGACTCCGCTCATCACCCCGCCCGAAAGCGCCTTGGAGGCGACCCTCTGGGCCCGGTTCCACGCGGCGGTCTCGCGACCACGGCGCATGGAACCGTCGCAGGCGAAGCTGAACTGGCACCCGACCCGCTTGCCCGCGCCCTGGAACACCACGGCGCAAACTGTCTTCGGGAAGGCCGGATGGCGAACGCGGTTGAGCACCACCTGGGCGACGGCGGCCTGACCGGCCGGCGTTTCGCCACGCGCCTCGAAATAGACCGCCTGAGTCAGGCATTCGAGTTCACGGGAGGTTTCCAAAGCGCCGCTCAGATGGAAAGGCGCCGCGGCTGGCAGGCTGACGCCTCGCAACGGAATACGGCTGCCGCTTGGCTGCTGAGTGTTTTCCAACCGCGTCAGCAGGATGGCGTCTTGCCGATCGCGTTCCACCGAGCCGCTGGAGACAAAGGGATCATGACGGCGAGCGACACGTAGAACCCCTGGATCCAGGGCGGCCGCTTCGCGTTCAAGAACGGTGTCGGAATAGGCGCCGGCCGCCGCACCCGCGAGGCGTGAAGCCCGGGCGTGGTCGGTCGCGGCGCGCGACATGCCACCGGCCATGTAAGCCGCGCCAAGCGCAAGCCCAATGCCCGAGCCGATCAAAACGGCGCATGTCGGCGCACGCCAATTGGCGTGAGCCTTACTGTCGAATGTCAAAGAGAGTTGTCCCGTGTGGCGAGGGCGGTTGCGCCCCCCGACATCGTCGTCACGTGCGCCCCTGCTCATGCTGGCGGCGTCGCGACTATGAACCTGTCCAGATACACGTGGAGTGGCAGGTTACGGCGAAGTTGAGCGGAGTTATGACGATCTGCACCTGGGGTGGCAAGCCGACAATCGGTCGCAGCCCAGCTTTTTTCAGTTTCTGTTAACCGCCACAGACTTCTTCGGAACTTCACCTTGGCCTCGCCGTTCCCACTGCGAAGCTTTCAAAATCAAGGAATCTCATGCGCAAGACCCTCAGCCTGATCGTTCTCGCCGGCCTTGCCATCAGCCTCTCGGCCTGCGGCCACAACGTCGAGCAACGGGCGGCCACAGGCGCGGTAACGGGCGCCGTCGTCGGTGGTCCGGTGGGCGCCGTCATCGGCGCGGGCGTCGGTACGGTCGTCAGCAAGGCCGCCGACAAGTAGGCTGGACGCCGGGCCCGCCCACGCGCGGAGGGGCCCGGCGCAACATCCCCAGAATCTCGCTATCGGCGCCATAGCTGCGCCCAAATTCTGATGCCAGACTGCCACCAATGCTCAAGGTGGTCGCGCTCATAGCCCTGGCGGGCGCCGCTCTTCCGGAAGCCGCGACCGCGGCCCCGGCCTGGCGCGTGCAGCAGGCCTGCGCGATGCAGCGCTACCTGCGCGCGACGCCCGCCTTCCCCTCAGACTGGGGCCATCAGAGCGCCAATGTGTCATTGAACGGCTCTCGCCAGACCATAAGCCGCCGAGAAGACCCCGACGCTCGCGCCCAGTTTGACGCCGCCATGCGCTCAGGCCGCGGCTTCGCCGATCGTGCGGCCGAACAACTGGCCATCCACGACCGCATCACCCAACAAGAAGCCTATCGGCGTATCGGCGCCGACCCCGGACCCTGGCCGCAAGTCACCCCCGCCAAATGCCAGACGCTGGAAAAGCGCGCGTTGAAGAACGAACGCTAGCCTCAGCACGGCGCGCGGCCACTGCTGACACATCCTGACACTTCGGCGGACTAGCGTTCGCCCATGATCCACCCTACCTTGGCGTTCATGCCCCGTTCTCCCGAGACCGCGCCGAACGCCGCCGGCGTCTCCGACATGTCGGCGAGCTTCGACTACGACGAGTCCGCCATGCCGATGCTGTGGAAGCCCCACCGCCCGGCGCGTCCGGCCAAGTCGGAGGGCGGCAAGCGATTCAATCTGGTCAGCGACTACCAGCCGGCCGGCGATCAGCCGCGCGCCATCGCCGAATTGGTCGAAGGCCTTGAAGGGCGCGAACAGGATCAGGTCCTGCTGGGCGTCACCGGGTCGGGCAAGACCTTCACCATGGCCAGCGTCATCGCCGAGACCCAGCGCCCGGCGCTGATCCTGGCGCCGAACAAGACCCTGGCCGCCCAGCTCTATTCGGAGATGAAGAGCTTCTTCCCGGACAACGCCGTGGAGTTCTTCGTCTCCTATTACGACTACTACCAGCCCGAGGCCTATGTGCCGCGGACCGACACCTACATCGAGAAGGACAGCTCGATTAACGAACAGATCGACCGGATGCGCCACTCGGCCACCCGCGCGATCCTGGAGCGCGACGACGTCATCGTCGTGGCCTCGGTGTCCTGCATCTACGGCATCGGCTCGGTCGAAACCTATACGGCCATGACCTTCACCCTCGAACCCGGCCAGCGCCTGGACGAGAAGCAGCTGATGGCCGACCTCGTGGCGCTGCAGTACAAGCGGAACGACGCCGCCTTCGAGCGCGGCACCTTCCGCCGCCGCGGCGACACCATTGAGATCTTCCCCGCCCACTACGAGGATCGCGCCTGGCGCATCTCGCTGTTTGGCGACGAGGTGGAGACCATCACCGAATTCGACCCCCTGACCGGCAAGAAGACCGCCGACCTCGAGGGGATCAAGATCTACGCCAACAGCCACCACGTCACCCCACGTCCCACCCTCAATCAGGCCGTCATCCAGATCCGCGACGAGTTGAAGGAGCGGCTGGACTGGCTGGTGGCCAACGGCAAGCTGCTGGAAGCCCAGCGGCTGGAGCAGCGCACCACCTTCGACCTGGAGATGATCCAGGCCACGGGCTCCTGCGCGGGCATCGAGAACTATTCGCGGTATCTGTCCGGCCGTCGGACCGGCGAGCCGCCGCCGACCTTTTTCGAGTACATCCCCGAGAACGCCCTGCTGTTCATCGACGAGAGCCACCAGGCGGTGCCGCAGATCGGGGCCATGTACCGAGGCGACTATCGCCGCAAGTTCACCCTGGCGGAGTATGGCTTCCGCCTCCCCTCCTGCCTCGACAACCGCCCGCTCAAGTTCGAAGAGTGGGACGCGATGCGGCCCCAGACGGTGTCAGTCTCGGCCACCCCGGCGGCCTGGGAACTGGAACGCTCCGGCGGCGTCTTCGCCGAGCAGGTCATCCGCCCGACGGGCCTGATCGATCCGCCGGTCGAGGTCCGCCCGGTCAACAAGAACAACCACACCCAGGTCGATGACGTCATCGCCGAGGTGCGCGATGTGATCGCCAAGGGCTACCGCGCCCTGATCACCGTCCTGACCAAGAAGATGGCCGAGGACCTAGCCGAGTACATGCACGAGCAGGGCTTGAAGGTCCGCTACATGCACTCGGACATCGACACCATGGAGCGGATCGAGATCATCCGCGATCTGCGGCTGGGCGCCTTCGACGCCCTGATCGGCATCAACCTGCTGCGCGAGGGTCTCGACATTCCCGAGTGCGGACTGGTCGCCATCCTCGACGCCGACAAGGAAGGCTTCCTGCGTTCGGAAACCTCCCTGATCCAGACCATCGGTCGCGCGGCGCGGAACGTAGACGGCAAAGTGATCCTCTACGCCGATCGCGTCACCGGCTCGATGGAACGCGCCATGGCCGAGACCAGCCGTCGCCGCGCCAAGCAGGAAGAGTACAACCTCGAGCACGGCATCACGCCTGAAAGCGTGAAGAGCCAGATCAAGGAAATCCTCGCCAGCCCCTATGAGAAGGACCGCGTGTTGGTTCCTGTCGGCGTGGCCGAGGACTCCAAGCCGTTCATGGGCGACAACTTCAAGGCCACCCTGCGCGATATGGAAGCCAAGATGCGTCAGGCGGCCGCCGACCTGGAGTTCGAGACCGCCGCGCGCCTGCGCGACGAGATCAAGCGCCTGAAGTTGATGGACCTGGAATTCGCCAACGACGCCCTCACCGCCCCCGGCGAAGAGGTCGACCGGACCGCGGTCAAACGCGTGAAAGCCGAAGCGCGCGCCGAGGCCGCCGAGCGGTTCCGGAAGGGCAAACGCTAGGCGCGAAAGCTAGGCGGTAAACGCTCAGTTGGTCGCTCGCTAGCCAGGGTGGTGGCCGGGCCGCTTCAGCTGTCACCAAAAGCCCACACCTGTCCGGACAACGTGCGTAAGCGCGCCGATGCGGGAACCACAGCGCTGCTTTGGGCGTAGATTCGTCGTGGGGCAGCGCAGTCGAGGCGGTCCGCTGGGGGCCGGCTGGCATGCCACTGCCAAGGGGCCGGAATCATGTCTCCTCCGTTGTCTGTCGTGGCCGACAACTCGACTGCGAAGAACAAGTCTGTCGCCACCGGCGACCTCTCCGAACGCATCCGCCGCCTTCAGGCCGAAGCCAAGAATTTGGCCCGCGAGCACATCCGCGCCCTGGAGGCCGCGATCATCGAAGTCGAGCGGCTGTCATCTGAGATCTCGGACGGCGGCGAGGCCTATCCCGCCGGCGTGCGTGAATTGGCCCGCCGAATGGCCGAGGACTGCGAGATGAAGGTCCAGACGCTGGAAGCCATCGCCTCCCGCAACTAGCTCGGCGTCACTTGGCGCGTTTCCTGCTTCACCACACCTAGAGTGTGCAGCTTTGGGAGCGCCAAATGGTCAGTCCTATGCGTACATCCACCGCCCTTAGCGTGGTGAGAGACACTTGCGCCGTACCGGTTCCGGCTGGAGCCAGCGTCTCGGAGCGAATTCGCCATCTGCAGGCGGAGGCCAAGCTTCTCGCCCGAGAGCAGATTCAAGCGCTCGAGAACGCCCTGCTCCAGATCGAGCGCTGTCTTGTGAGATCGCCGATGGTGGTGAAGCCTACCCAGTGGGCGTGCGCGAAGTGGCCGGTCGTCTGGCCGACGACTGCAAGAACCACGGCGCGACGATCCACCTGTTGGCTGGCCGGACCTAGCTCACCAGATCTCTGAATTCGTGGCTGCGGCGCAACCAGGCCGCCGCATAGCCGCAGATCGGGGTGATCCTCAGTCCCTGCGCGCGGACGTCCGCCGCCAGGGCGGCCATCAGCCTGCCGGCCGCGCCAGTCCCGCGAAGCGCCGGCGGACTTTCAACGTGGTCGAGGTAGAGGCGATCGCCGGAGAGACGATAGTCGGCCCAGGACGTCATGCCCTGCTCGACCATCTCGTAGCGGCTATCGGCCTTGTTATTGCGCAGCGCGTTTGTCATCGCCCGTCCCCTCAGACCAGTTCGATCGCCATGGCGGTGGCTTCCCCGCCGCCAATGCAGAGGCTGGCCACACCGCGCTTGCCGCCTCGCGCTTCCAGCGCCGACAGCAAGGTGGCGAGGATCCGCGCGCCCGAGGCGCCGATGGGATGCCCTAAAGCGCAAGCCCCGCCGTTGACGTTGAGCTTGCTCCGGTCGATGCCCAGTTCGCGCTCGGCGATCATGGCGACCACGGCGAAGGCCTCGTTGACTTCGAAGAGGTCGACATCGTCGACACCCCATCCAGCCTTCCGCATCGCCTTCTGCATGGCCGGTACAGGCGCGGTGGTGAACAGGCCTGGCTCGTGCGCGTGGCCGGCGTGGCTGACGACGCGCGCCACCACCTTCAGCCCCAGTTTCTCGGCGACCGACGCCCGGGTCATCACCAGAGCCGCCGCGCCATCGGAGATGGACGATGCATTCGCCGCCGTGATCGCCCCGTCCTTGCCGAAGGCCGGCTTGAGGGTCGGGATCTTGGCCGGATCGGCCTTCAACGGCTGCTCGTCGGTGGAGATTGTCTCGGTCCCCTTACGGCTCACGACATCGACCGGAACGATCTCCCGCACAAAGGCGCCGCTCTCCACCGCCGCCTTGGCGCGGGCCAACGAGCCGATCGCGTACTCGTCCATGGCCTCGCGGGTGAATTGATAGGCGCGCGCGGTCTCGTCGGCGAACGAGCCCATCAGCCGGCCCGGCTCGTAGGCGTCTTCCAGCCCGTCCAGGTACATGTGGTCAAACGCGGTGTCGTGACCGATCCGGGCGCCGCCGCGGTGCTTGTTCAGCAGGTAGGGCGCGTTGGTCATGCTCTCCATGCCGCCGGCGATGACGATGTCCACGCTGCCCGCCGCCAGGGCGTCGTGGGCCATGATCGCGGCCTGCATGCCCGAGCCGCACATCTTGTTGACTGTGGTCGCCTCAACCGAGTTCGGCAGACCCGCGCCGAGCGCGGCCTGACGGGCCGGCGCCTGGCCAAGACCGGCCGGCAGCACGCAGCCCATGAAAATCTGCTCGACGGCCTCGGGACTGACGCCAGCCCGCTCCACCGCAGCGCGCACGGCGGCCGCGCCCAGATCGGTCGCCTTCACCGGCGCGAGAACCCCCTGGAAGCCGCCCATCGGCGTTCTGGCGTAGGAGGCGATGACGACGGGATCGGTGCGTTGGGTCATGGGAGAGATATAGCCCTCCCCGCCCGAGATTACAGCGCCGCGATAGTCCGTGCGATGAAGCCGCCGCCCAGCACCCGGTCCGGCGCTTCTGGCGCGTACAGCACACAGGCCTGGCCTGGGGCCACGCCTTCCTCCGCCTGATCCAAGGCGACGCCAACCTGGCCATCCTCGACGATCAACCGACCAGCGACCGGCTCACGAGTCGAGCGAACGCGAGCCAGCACGGGCCGCCCGGCGGCTTCTTCAATGGTCGCGGTTTCGCCCAGCCAGTTGGTTTCCTTCAGGCTCAAGGCGCGAGTCAGCAGCGCCTCGCGCGGCCCGACGATCACTTGGCGCTGGTCGGCGTCGATCTTCACCACGAACAGCGGATCACCGACCGCGATGTTCAGGCCACGGCGCTGACCGATGGTGTAGCGGGTCACACCCTCGTGTCGGCCCAGCACCCGGCCATCCATGTGGACGACGTCGCCTGGCTCCGCGCCGTGCGGGCGCAGGCGGTCGATCACCGTGGTGTAACGGCCTTCCGGCACGAAACAGATGTCCTGGCTGTCGGGCTTGTCGGCGGCGGCCAGACCCAGTTCGGCGGCCACGCGCCGAACCTCGGGCTTCGGCAGCCCGCCCAGCGGAAAGCGCAGAAACTCAAGCTGCTCGCGCGTCGTTGCGAACAGGAAGTAGCTCTGATCGCGCGCCGGGTCGGCGGCCCGCAGCAATTGCGGCCCATCGGGGCCTTCGGCCCGCCGGACATAGTGACCGGTCGCCATGGCCTCGGCGCCCAGGTCGCGGGCGACGTCCAGCAGGTCGCGGAACTTCACCGTCTGATTGCAGCGGATGCAGGGGATCGGCGTTTCGCCGCGCAGGTAGGAATCCGCGAAGTCCTCGATCACCTGCTGCTTGAAGCGGCTTTCGTAGTCGAGAACGTAGTGCGGGATGTTCAGGGCGTCCGCCGCCGTGCGCGCGTCGTGGATATCCTGGCCGGCGCAGCAGGCGCCTTTCTTCTGGATCGCCGCGCCGTGGTCGTAGAGCTGCAGGGTCACGCCCACCACGTCGTAGCCGGCGCGCGCCAGCAAGGCGGCGGTGACGGTGGAGTCCACACCGCCGGACATGGCGGCGACCACACGGGCGCCGGGCTTCAGGCCCACAGCGGCCCGGGCGGCCTCCACGGCCGTATCTGCGAAGAGCGCGTTCATTGGCCGCTATGTAGCGGCTCGCACCCGGTTTTGCGAGGTCGGCCTATTTCAGCATGTTGACCAAGGAGGAATCCCGCAGGGTCAGGAACACCTGCGTCGAGGCTTGAAGCGCCAGCGTCGCCTGCTCCAGGTGGATCGTCACCTCGGGCATGTTGGCATCCACGATGCCGCCGATCATTTCCTTCAGGCTATCCTGTCGCGTGGTCAGGTCCTTCTTCACGCCTTCCACCCGGGCCTGCATCATCCCGTTGCGCGCGGTCTTGTCGATCACGTTGCTGGCGGCCTGGTCCCAGACCTTCAACTGCTGCTCCAGGAACGTGCGCTGGGCGTCGGTCATGGTGCCGGTAAGCGGGCCGTCCGTGCTCTCGTGGAAGGCCTGGATCGCCTTGTAGGCGGTCAGCATCTCGGTCCCGAGGTCCGACGCCAGCAAGCCGGTCCTCACCACCGTGGCGTCGTCCACCTTGTGCTCGGTGATGAAGTCGTCGTTCTTGAAGAAGTCCGAGATCGCCGGGGTCAGCGGGTTGGTCAGGTCCGTCAGGGACTGCGCGGTCACCGGCTCAGCGTCGATCTTGCCGCCCGCGAACAGGTACTTTCCGCCATAGCGCGAGTTCATCGCCGACACCGAGTTGCGGAACTGCGCCTCGATCTCCTGCATCAAGGTGTCAGTCCGGCCGGTGGCGATGGCCTCTTCGATGGCCTGTTTCGTCGAGGCCGCGGCGTCGCCAAGCTGGCTCAGGGAGAAGTCCTGAGTGGTCAGCTTGTCGGTGATCATCTTGTTTTGCTCAAGGTAGCCGCCCAGCCGGCTGTCGACCGAACGCATGGCCGTGAGCATCTCGGCGTTGCGCGAGTAGTCCTTCAGATCCGACCCATTCTTCTGGGTCGCCAGCTTGTCGCCGGCGTCCATTTGGCGCTGCTGGGCCAGCATGATGTTGGAGAGTACGCGGCTGTAGTTGCCGCCGGTCGTGACGCGAAACATCGGTCAGCCTCCGCTAAATCATGTTCGTCAGGACGTCGAACAACTCTTTGGCCGCCTGGATCATGCGGGCAGAAGCGTTGAAGGCCTGTTGATAGGTGGTCATCATGACGAGCTCTTCGTCGACGTTTACGCCCTCGACCGCGTCGCGCCGGGCGTTGGCTTCGTTGGCTACGGCCTGAGCCGCGCTCTTGCGGTTATCGGCCGCCTGGGCCTGGCGGCCCACCGAACCGCCGAACTCGGCCGCATAACGGCTAAGGGTCATGGTCACCGCGCCCAATTCCCCGGCCGCGGCGAAGGTGGTGGTGACGTCGCCGGCTTCGCCCAGCAACCGCGCGCCGCGCCCGTCGCCCGCGGTGATCGCCGGCCGACCAGCCGCAACGCTCAAGTCGAGCACGCCAAGCCCGAGCTTCATCGGGTTCTGCTGCAGGGCCGGATCGACCTTGAGCCTGGCCGCGCGCGAGTTCCGCTCGATGGAGCCAATGCCGAAGAGCTGGCTCATCGAAGGGCCGCCTGCCCCGCGCTGGGTCAGATCCTGGGTCACCGACAAAGTCGCGTTGACCGGCGGCGTGCCGCTGAAATTCAGGGCGCCCTTGGCGTCGAGCGTAAACTGGCCATAGAGGCCGACACCCGTCGCCGGGTCGTTCAGCGAGGCGAGCAGATCGCTCATATTGGCGCCGGGCGGCACGGTGATCACCAGGTCGCGGATCGGCTTGCCGTCGCCCTGGGCCAGCCGCAGGCTGATCGTGTCGCCGGCGGTGAAGCCGTGAGGGTCCGTGGCCTTCAGACCGGTTTCGTAGCTGATCATGCCGCCGGACTTGATCAGGTCGTTCATGCCGAAGAAGTGCGAGAAGGCCCGGCCGGCCTTCATCGAGGTGCCCTCTTCGATCGCTACGCCGGTCCCCGCCGCGCCCTGAATGCTGAGCGCGCCGTTGGCGAAGGTCGCCGTCGCGTTGCCGCCGAGGGCAGTGTTCAGGTCGGCCAGGAAGCTGCCGGACGTGAAGGTCCCGCCCGGCGTCATGGTCATGGTGTCAAAGTCGATCTCGACCTTGTGCTGGACCACGCCGTCGTTGGCCCCAGCGCCGCCTACCACCGCGATGGTGGTCTTGCCGGTGAAGCCGCTGATCGCAGTCGGCAGGTCTAGGCCGGTGTTGCGTCCGTTCAGGGCGTTTGGAGCCGGCGAAGAGGTTGTCTTGTTGTGCGCCGCGTTGATCTGCTCGGCTGCGCGCGAGACGAACTCGCCGAGCTGATCGGCCATGCCCGGCAAGGTGGTGTCGCGCAGATCCATCAGGCCGCGGATTTCACCGCCGGTGATCTGGATCGGCTGGGCGAAGCCTGCCAACCCGTCCGGCTCGACGGCGATATAGCCCTTGGTCCGGTCGGTGCGGTTGTAGCTGAGCGTCGCGGACTTTCCGTCGCCGGCCAGCAGCAAACCTTCAGCTGAGCGGATAGTGACGCCGCCATTGGATTTCAGCGCCACCTGAACATTCATCAGGGTCGCGAGTTCATCGACGAGCTGGCTCTGGATGTTCTCCGAACCCGACGCATCGCCGCTGGTCAGCTTGGCGCGGCTGATGTCGGAATTGAGCTGGTTGATCTGCCGCAGCAGATCGTTGGCGCGCTCGACGTCGGCGGCGATACGCGCATCAACCGTGCCGCCCAGCTCGTTGAATTGCGCGTTGATCCGAGCGGATTCAGACAGGAAGTTTTCGACATTCCCCATCGCCTGGCTGCGCAGCAGGCTCGAGGAGGGATCGTCGGCCGCCGCCGAGAACGCCGTGAAGATGTCGTCGAGGCGGGAGAAGTAGAAGCCGTCGCTGGATGGGTTGCCGAACAAGCTCTGGGCGTTGTCCAGATATTGCGAGACCGCGCTCCAGCGGCTGGCGTCCGACGAGGCCGTCAGACTGGCCAGTTGCAGATACTGGTCCGTGATCCGCTCGACGCCTTCGATCGAGACGCCCATCCCCTGCCCGCCGACGACCAGGGGCGACTGGATCACGTGCTTGCGGACGTAGCCGGGCGTGTTGACGTTGGCGATGTTGTCGGACGTCGAGCGCAGGTTCACCTGGGCGGCGTTGAGCCCCGACGAAGCCGTCTTCAGCATTGCGGTCAGTGACACAGTTTACCCTCCGCTCGGCAAAGCCTGTCGCGCGACCCGGCGAAATCTGCCGAGAGTTTGGTGAACGCCCGCGCGAGGGGCTTATAAAAATCCAAGCTTTTCAATGCAGTCCCGTCAGGGGCCCAGTTGATCTCGCAAGACATGCCGCAAGACCGGCGCCAGGACGGGCGACGGCTCGTCCGAGGGTCCGGCGCGCGCTGCGTCCAGATCGGCAGGGACGACCTATCGCCCCGCTTCGGCCCGGCAAAAAACGCCTCCGGCTTGTAGCGACCTCACGCCCAGTCGAACGTTTTCGTGTTATTTTACAGTATCTTATACCGGCACAGCGAAGGTGGCGCGAAGGTTGCTCTGACCCTGCCGAATGTACGGCGCAGAAGCGCTCCCTCGAGATGGCCCCACAAAAGCGGGGCCGGACCATCCGGAAGCCATGACAGCGCCACTGTTCAATTTGCCGATCACGAGTCCGGTCACCGGGCCCTCGAACCCGACCGCGACCCAAGGGCCGATGGCGGGCTTTGAGGCGCTGCTGGCTGCATTCTTCGGCGAACCCGGCGAACAGACCGCCGACGGACTATTCGGCGAAGCAAAAGCGTCGAACGAGGACCCCGCCCCTCAACCTGGCATGGCCGACGGTCCCAGCACCCCCCCGCTGTCGGCCGAGGGTCAGGTTCTGGCCGCCATGCTGGCCGGCGCGCCTCCCCAGACGGTGCAGACGGCTCCCGACGCCGCGGAGACCGCGCCTGACGGGCCGTTCTCCGGGGGCTCGCCACCTTCGCCCGCCGTCCCGTTCCAACCCGCGGCTCCGACCGTCGCGACGGCCCCCCCAGCCCCTCAGCCGCCGCTGCAACAGAACGGCCAGGCCGGCGCGCAGATCGCCCCGCTCGCCGCCGGCTCCGATCCGCAACCCGATCTGGCAGGCCTCGCTCAAGTCGAGACCCAAAACCCGGTCGCGGCGGCCGCCACCGACCCGCAGGCCGCGCGTCCCGCGACCGCCCAAGTCGCCGAGCCCAAGTCCTCGACCGCTCCGCACCCGGCGAACCCGCCGTCCGCGGCCGCCGCCGCGGCGAAGCCGCCCCCTCAGCTCCCGCCAACCACGCCGACAGCAGCGCCGGCCGCAACCCAGGCCATGGCCCAGGCCGAGGCGCTGGCGGCCGATGCTCCGGTTGAGGCCGAGCCCGTCCAACCCCACGCCCCGCAACGCAACGCCAAGTCAGCCGACGTGGCGCGGCGCGGTGACACTCACACCGCCGCACCTGCCGCGCCAACCGACGATGCATTGTGGCCGACCGCGGTCGCTCCCGTCGCCAGCGCTTCTGCGTCGGGCGAGGCCGCCTCATCTATAGAGACAGAGGCGCTCGCTCCGGCTCGTGAGGCGAAGACCGAGGCGGCTCCTGACACGCCGGACTTCCAGGCCCCCGCGCCAGCAGCGGCGGCCGCGCACGCCGCCGCGCCGACCGCGCACGCCGCGCCGGTCAGGGCGACCTCCGAAACTGTCGCCAATCTGACGGCGCAAATCTCCAAGCACCTCGAAGGTCAGTCGACGAAGTTCGAGGTCGAGCTGAACCCGGCCGGTTTGGGCCGCGTCAGCGTTTCGGTGGAGATCGCCGCAAGCGGCAAGATGACCGCGGCCATGTCCTTCGACAGCCCGCAGGCCGCCGCCGAACTCCGCGCGCGCTCGAACGATCTACAACGCGCGCTTGAACAGGCCGGCTTCGACCTGACCGGGGGCCTCTCCTTCGATGTCGCTGGCGATCGCGGCGACGGACGCGGCGCGCCGCAACAACAACAGAACGACGGCGCCGCCTGGCGCGGACGGGCCTTCCAGGCGGTGCTTGGGACCGCGGGTGAGGCCGTCGAATCCGCCAGCTCGCTCGCACTCAACTACGGACGCCGGTCGACCACCGGCGTCGATGTTCGGATCTAGGGGACAGACATGGCCATCGATCCCACAGCCGCCGCCAACAACAGCGCAGCCGCCACCGGCCGCACGCGCATGGCCGACAGCTACGAAACCTTCATGAGCCTGCTGACCGCGCAGATCAAAAATCAGGATCCGCTGTCGCCGATGGACTCGACCCAGTTCACTCAGCAACTGGTGCAGATGACCGGCGTGGAGCAGCAACTCCTCACCAACGACCTGCTGGAAAAGCTGGTCACCAACACCGGTTCGGGCATCCAGACCTCGGTCAGCCTGCTGGGCCGCGAGGTTCGGGCGGTCAACAGCGACGCCAAGCTGACCGCCGGCAAGGCCGAGTGGAGCTACAAGCTCGACCGCGAGGCCACCGACGTGACCATCGAAGTGCTGAACGAGTTCGGCAAGACGGTCCAAGTCATCAAGCCCACCGACAACAAGGCGGGCGACCACACCTTTACCTGGAACGGCAAGGACCGGACCGACCAGCAACTGCCCAACGGCGGCACCTACACCCTGAAGGTCACCGCCAAGGACTCCGCCGGCGCCGCCGTGCCGGTGACCAACTTCGTGCAGGGCGTCGTGACTGGCGTCGAGCAGGTCAACGGCCAGACCCTGATCACCGTCAACGGAGTGAAGGTCGGCTGGGAAAAGGTCACCTCGATCGCCGAGGCGCCCAAGCCGACCACTCCTGAAACTCCTGAATCCGCGCCGGCCGCCTAAGCGCGCCGACACCGAAGCAATAGCGAAAGAAGGCACACACCATGAGCATCAACAGCGCAATGCTTGCCGGCGTTTCGGGGCTGATCTCGAACTCCTCGGCCCTCGCGGCGATTTCCGACAACATCGCCAACGTCAACACCGTCGCCTACAAGCGTAACCAGGTGAACTTCGCCAACGTCGTGACCGCCCAGGCGGTCAAGGGCCGCTATTCGGCCGGCGGCGTGCAGGCCGTGACCCGCCAGTTCGTCAGCCAGCAGGGCCTGATCCAGAGCGCCAACTCGGCGACCGACCTCGGCATCTCAGGCGACGGCTTCTTCATCGTGGCGAACAAGGGCGCCGGTCTGACGGCGGCCGACCAGCGCGTCTTCACGCGCTCGGGCTCGTTCAGCGTCGACGCCGACGGCTTCCTGGTCAACGACGCCAAGCTCTACCTTCAAGGCTGGAAGGTGCAGTCTGACGGGACCTTCAACACCAATCCGTCCGACCTGAACATGATGGACTCCATCAATGTGAAGAACCTCGGCGCGGCTGTCGCGGCCACCAAGAACGTCGTCGTCAACGCCAACCTCAACAAGACCCAGACGGTCTCGGCGGGCGAAGCCGGCTATGCGGCCGGCGAAATGGCTGAATGGGCCGTCACCCCGCGCCCCGCCACCGCCACCCAGCCCGACTTCACGTTCGAGATGAACGTCATCGACTCCGTCGGCGCCACCCACAAGGTCGCGGTGTCCTTCCTGAAGGACAACGATCCGACCAAGCCGAACCAGTGGCATGCTGAAATCCACGCCATTCCCGCCAGCGACATCCAGGGTTCGGCCAACGGCCTGATCAGCTCGGGCGTCGTTAACTTCACCGCCGACGGCCAGCTCGACCTCGCCAACACCAGCGTCTTCGGCGCCATGGGCGCCCAGCCGACGCTGAACCTCGGCGCATCGGGCGGCGCCGCCACGACCCGTTGGGCCGACGGTCTGGGGATCGCGGCCTCAACCATCGACCTCGATTGGAGCAAGGTCACCCAGTACGCCTCCCAGTCGACCCTTAACGCCTCCAATTCAGACGGCGCGAACGTCGGCAACGTGATCGGCGTCGAGGTCAGCGAAGACGGCATCGTCTCGGCGATCTTCGACAACTCAGAAGTCCGTCAGATCGCCAAGATCGGCATCGCCACTTTCGCCAATCCCGACGGCTTGGCGGCAGTCAGCGGTAACGCCTATCGGGCGACTATTCCCTCGGGTGAGTTCGTCATCAAGCAGCCGGGCGTCGGTGGAGCTGGCGAAATCGCTCCCGGGACCTTGGAAGCATCCACCGTCGACCTCTCCGCAGAGTTCACCGGACTAATCACCACACAGAAAGCCTACTCGGCTTCTTCGAAGATCATCACCACTGCCGACCAGATGCTTGAGGAACTAATCAATATTAAGAGGTAATTCCTCGCGTTAATCACCCTTAACATCGAACGACATCTTAGACTGTATCAGAATCGTACACGGAGGGGTCATGAATAAGCTTTTGTTTACTATCGTGATTCACCGGCTGTTATGCCCCCTCCGCTATCTTCGACCCGAACAGTGATGGTCGGAAAGGCGTAAAGCCATGTTGCAACAACAGCAGACGCGCACGAACAGCCGCGGCGAGGCCTATGTCATCGGCCCGACGGGTGCGCCTTTGACGTTGAATGATCTGCCGCCCGCAGACACCGGCCGCTGGGTTATCCGGCGCAAGGCCGAGGTCGTGGCCGCCGTGCGCGGCGGGCTGCTGACCCTGGACGAGGCGTGCGAGCGTTACACCCTGACCAACGAGGAATTCCTCGCCTGGCAGAAGTCGATCGACCGCCATGGCCTGGCGGGCCTGCGGACCACGCGGCTTCAGCAGTATCGCTGAGCCCGCACCTCAGACTACGGTTTGAGAAAGCGACCGCGCCGGCCTCCGGCGCGGTCGCTTTCGTTTCCGGCCCCGGCTGACCCGAGGCCGCTCAGTGTGTCCGGCGACGATCAGTGTCCACGCACGAGGCTTGCCAGCCGCTGGCGTCACCTCTAAAGAACACCGTTACTCCAGTTGAGACCCAAACCGTCGGGAGGGGCCAGCAGGGAGGACGACCATGAAGAAGCTGCTACTGGCGGCGTGCGCCTCGTTCGCACTCACTTCGGGCGCAAGCGCTGCGATCATTCCAGTGCTCGACAGCGTCACCGCGGATGGGACGGACTGGCTATTCTCATACAGTGGAACTCTTGCAGGTGATCAGGGACTGCTCGCTGGGTCCCAACTGATCATCTACGACTTTTCAGGTTATGTTCCCGGCAGCATCGATGCGGGCATCTACGCCGCCGACCTTGCCGCCAGCGTAGAGTTCACGTCGGCGCTGTCGCCCCCGCCCAGCGACGATGACGACCCCCTTATTCCAAACTTGGTGTTCACGTGGACGGGCGCCCCGTTCAACGCCAGCGGCGGCCCCTTCCCCGATGTCTCTTTCGCCGGGCTGACCGCCAAGTCTGTGTTTAGCGCCGTCCATAACGACGGCTTTTCTGCAATGGCCGTGACCAACAACGGCAGCGCGACCGGCGATCTCGCCTTCAACTCCGGGCGGGTAGGCGTGCCACTGGCGTCTGCGATTCCTGAACCTGCCACCTGGGCTCTGATGATCGCGGGCTTCGGTCTGGCCGGCACGGGACTGCGTGCGCGCCGGCGACTGACGTTCATCTGATCACGCAACTCTTGGCGCAGTCGCCACCTGGCCGAGTGCTGGCCATGGTGGCGATTGCGCCCAATTCCGAGTGGCGGACTTTCAGCGCTGGTAGGGCGCGCCTAGCAGGTTGGCGTCGGACAGCTTGCGCACGCTGACCACGATCCGCTCCCGCTCGCCGGCGCGCCGCTCGACCAGCAACCGCGCCACCTGAGCGTCGTCATGGAAAGCGTGGCCCTTGATCGCATCGAGGATCGCCTTGGCCAGATTGTCGAGGTCGATCCACGGTGGGTCGCCGACATATTCCATCATGATGTCGACGGAGAACTCGCCCCACGACGGGCGCGCGCCACGCCAGGCCTTGCGGAAGAACTCGTAGACCAGCGGTTTGTAGTATTTCGATTGGGTGGTGAGGCCGTCGACGATGATCTCGAAGTGGCCGTCGGTCTCCCGCGCGCGCACCTTTCCATGATGGGTCCAGCTATCGTCCATGGCGCTCCATAATCCGTGCGCGCCTTGCAGTCTCGCGCCCGTTCGTTAAACCGACGCTGCGAAGCAATCGGAGCCCTTTGACCATGACCGCGACCCGCACCGAAACCGACACCTTCGGCCCTATCGAGGTCGCGACCAATGTCTATTGGGGCGCGCAGTCCCAACGATCGATCGGCAACTTCAAGATCGGTTGGGAAAAGCAGCCGAAGCCGGTGATCCGAGCCCTGGGCATCGTCAAGCGCGCCGCCGCCGAAGCCAATATGGAACTAGGCAAGCTCGACCCGAAGATCGGCGCGGCCATCGCCGCCGCCGCCCAGGAAGTCATCGACGGCAAGCTCGACGACCACTTCCCGCTGGTGGTCTGGCAGACCGGCTCCGGCACCCAGTCGAACATGAACGCCAACGAGGTGATCTCGAACCGCGCCATTGAGATGCTGGGCGGCGTCATGGGCTCCAAGAGCCCGGTCCACCCGAACGACCACGTTAATATGAGCCAGTCGTCCAACGACACCTATCCGACCGCCATGCACATCGCCTGCGCCGAGCAGGTGGCCAAGGAGCTGATGCCGGCGCTGGAGCACCTGCACGCCGCCCTGAAGGTCAAGGTCAAGGCTTTCGACCACATCATCAAGATCGGCCGCACCCATACCCAGGACGCCACGCCCCTGACGCTGGGCCAGGAGTTCTCCGGCTACTCGCAACAGATCGCTAACGGCGTGCGCCGGATCAAGGACACCCTCTACGGCCTCTATGAACTGGCCCAAGGCGGCACCGCCGTCGGCACCGGCCTCAACGCTCCGGTCGGCTTCGCCGAGCTGGTCGCCAAGAAGATCGCCGACATCACCCACCTCCCCTTCGTGACCGCCCCTAACAAGTTCGAAGCGCTCGCGGCGCACGACGCGATGGTCTTCAGCCACGGCGCGATCAACACGGTCGCGGGGTCGCTGTTCAAGATCGCCAACGACATCCGCTTCCTGGGCTCGGGGCCCCGTTCGGGCCTGGGCGAGCTTGCCCTGCCGGAGAACGAGCCGGGCTCGTCGATCATGCCGGGCAAGGTCAACCCGACCCAGTGCGAAGCCCTGACCATGGTCTGCACCCAGGTGTTCGGGAACAACGCCACGCTCACCTTCGCCGGCGCCTCGGGTCACTTCGAGCTGAACGTCTTCAACCCGGTGATGGCCTACAACTTCCTGCAGTCCTGCCGCCTGCTGGCCGACGCCTCGATCTCGTTCACCGACAACTGCGTCGTCGGCATCGAAGCGCGCGAAGACAACATCAAGGCCGCCCTCGAGCGCTCGCTGATGCTGGTCACCGCCCTGAACGGCAAGATCGGCTACGACAACGCCGCCAAGATCGCCAAGACCGCCCACAAGAACGGCACCACCTTGCGCGATGAGGCCGTCGGCGGCGGCTACGTCACCAATGAAGAATTCGACGCCCTGGTCCGCCCGGAAAAGATGATCAGCCCAGGCTGATCATCCAGCCAGCGAGGCGCGGCGGCGCGAGCTCCGCCCGCCACGCTGGTCCAGGACGACCTCGACAACGCTGCACCAGGCCATGCCCGCGACGCGCTGAGCGCGCCCGATCGCATGGCCTTCGCCGCCGCTTCCTTGCAGATTGTTGATTCAGCGGTCAGCCTCAGGCTTGCTGGCCGCCCTTTGTGCGCCGCAATATGAGTGCGCAGATGGTCACCCGATCATCTCGCCAGCCCCCGGGGCCCTATGCAGCCTGAAGCCCACCTCCCCCGTCGCGTGCTCGTCCTTCAGGGTGGCGGCGCGCTCGGCGCCTATCAGGCCGGGGTTTATGAGGCGCTGCGGGAGGGCGAACTGGATCCCAGCTGGGTCGCCGGCATCTCCATCGGCGCCGTCAACGCCGCGATTATCGCCGGCAACCCGCCCGAGCTCCGCATCGAGCGGCTGCGAGAATTCTGGAACCTTGTCACCTCTGGCTGGACACCGTCTCCGCTGCCGATGATGGAGCACGCCCGCGCGGCGATCAGCGACGCCAGCGCCGGATGGGCGGCGGCGGGCGGAGTGCCGGGCTTCTTCTCGCCTCGCCTGCTGGCTCCCTGGTTGCCCGCGGCTCAACCGCCCGGCGCACTCAGCTTCTACGACACCACGCCGCTGCGCGAGACCTTGGAACGGCTGGTGGCCTTCGACCGGATCAACGCGGGGGAAACCCGCCTGAGCGTCGGCGCCGTCCACATCAAGACCGGCAACTTCGTCTATTTCGACAACCTGCATCAGAAGATCGGACCCGAGCACATCATGGCCTCAGGCGCACTGCCGCCCGGCCTGCCACCCGTCGAGATCGACGGCGAGTGGTACTGGGATGGCGGCCTCGTCTCCAACACCCCGCTGGAATACGTACTCGACACCGGCACGGACGAGGACCTGATGATCTTCCAGGTCGATCTCTTCAACGCGCGCGGTCCGCTCCCCACCACGCTTGGCGAAGCCACCGAGCGCGAAAAGGACATCCGGTACTCAAGCCGGACCCGCCTGAACACGGACGCCAATCTGCGCATTCATCGCCTTAAGGCCGCCCTGCGCGACCTGCTCGCCACCCTGCCCGAGCCGATGGCGAGCGACCCGAGCGTCGCCCTGCTGAGGGACCTCTCGAAGGAGCACGCGGTGACGGTGATCCAGCTCATATACCGCGCGAAGTCCTATGAGGGCGGCTTCAAGGACTTCGAGTTCTCGCGCCACACCATGCTCGATCACTGGTCCTCCGGCGTCGCGGACGCTTCCCGCTGCCGGCGCAAGCTCGATCACTACGCCCAACGCCAGCAGGCCAACGCCACGGCGGTATTCGACCCTGGCCGAGAAGCCCTTGAACAGGGCGAGCTCTAAGCTTCAGACACCTTTCCTATCGCCCCAAGGAGCCTCCCATGAGCCTCAAATCCAAGTCCGCCGTCGTCACCGGATCAACCAGCGGCATCGGCCTGGCCATCGCCCGCGCCCTGGCCAAGGAGGGCGCCAACGTCCTGATCAACGGCTTCGGCGATCCAGACGCCATCGAGAAGGAACGGGCGGGCATCGAAGCCGAGTTCGGCGTGAAAGTGATCTATTCCGGCGCTGACATGACCAAGCCCGACCAAATCGCGGCGATGATCGCTCAGGCCGAAACCACCTTCGGGGCGGTCGACGTGCTGGTGAACAACGCCGGGATCCAGTTCGTCTCGCCGGTCGAGGCCTTTCCGGCCGAAAAGTGGGACCAGATCATTGCGATCAACCTGTCCTCGGCCTTCCACGCCATCCACGCTGCGGTTCCCGGCATGAAGACCCGCGGCTGGGGCCGGATCATCTCGACGGCCTCGGCTCACTCCCTGGTCGGTTCACCCTTCAAGTCGGCCTATGTGGCGGCCAAACATGGCATCGCCGGACTGACCAAATCCATCGCGCTGGAATTGGCCACCCACGGGATCACCGTCAACTGCATCAGCCCCGGCTATGTCTGGACGCCCTTGGTCGAGAGCCAAATCCCCGACACCATGAAGGCGCGCAACATGACCCGCGATCAGGTGATCAACGACGTCCTGCTGGCCGCCCAGCCGACCAAGCAGTTCGTCACGCCCGAGGAAGTCGCCGCGGTCGTGGTCTTCATGTGCTCGGACGCCGCCAAGCAGATGACCGGAGCGAACGTCTCCGTCGATGGAGGATGGACGGCGGCCTAGCCGCTGAGCCGCCTAGGCCTGGCGGCCGACCGCAAAGTCCGCCAGGTCCTCAAGCGCCGGACGCCAGCTGTTGTTGCTGGCGAACTCGGCAAGTTGCGCCTTGGCGGCGTCGGCATAGTCAGCCGCCAAGTCGAGGGTCGCCGCGTCCGCGCCGGTGGAGACGATCAAGTCGCGGGTGCGTTCGAAATCGCCGTCGTTCTGCTCAAGCCGGCCGACCGTGCGGTCCCAGAACGGCTTCTCCGCTGCACCCGTGCGGGCGATGGCCAGCAGCAGCGGCAAGGTCGCCTTGCCCTCTCGGAAGTCGTCCCCGGGGTTCTTGCCGAGCGTCGAGCTGACGCCGCTATAGTCCAGGGCGTCATCGACCAACTGGAAAGCCAGCCCCAGATCCTGTCCGAACGTCCGCAGCGCCTTGCAACGTTCAGGGCTGGCCCCTGCCGACACCGCGCCGGCTTCCGCCGCGGCGGCGAACAGCTCGGCGGTCTTGGCCTTGATGATCTCCAGATAGAGGTCCTGGCCAAGATTGAGATCGTGAGCGCGCGTCAGTTGCAGGACCTCGCCCTCGGCGATGACGCGGCTGGCGCGGGCCAGGATCTCCAGGGCCTGCATGGAGCCGGCCTCGACCATCAGTTCAAACGCGCGGGCGAACAGGAAGTCACCAACCAGCACGCTGGCTGGCGCGCCCCAGATCAGATGGGCGGCGACCTTGCCTCGGCGCAGCTGCGAGGAATCGACGACGTCGTCGTGCAACAGGGTGGCGGTGTGGATGAACTCCACCGCGGCCGCCAGTTTCAGGCAGGCGTCATCCTGCGCGCCGGCGACGCGCGCGGCCGCAATGGTCAGCAGCGGACGCAGGCGTTTGGCCGATCCGCCGATCAGATGTTCGGCAAGAGCAGGAATGACCGAGACAGGGCTCTGCATCCGATCGCGGATGAGAGCGTCGACCTTGGCCATGTCGGGCCGCGCGAGTTCCAACAGCCCGTCGATGGACACGGGCTTTTCACGGGCGATCGCAGCATTGACGACGTCCAAGCTATCGAAACTCCAAGGCGTTGCACGGCGCCGAACAGGGCCGTCATTTGCGGGCGACAATGGTCACGGGTATGACCAGGGTCAAGGCGGGCAGGCTGTCTCTAGGCGCAAATGGAACCGACGTCACACCCCTTGCTTACTGACAGCGTCACCGAGGACCGCCTCTTGGGGGGCAAGATCGTTCTGCGCCAAGGCCAGGACGGCTATCGCGCGGGCATGGACGCCGCCCTGCTGGCGGCCGCGTGCGACGCTGGAGCGGGCGCGCGCGTGCTGGAAGCCGGCTGCGGCGCGGGCGGCGCGCTGCTTGCCGCTGCGGTTCGCAGACCTGATGCGAGCTTCCTTGGCGTCGAGCGCGATGCGGCCGCCGCCGAGTTCGCCGGCCACAACACGCAGCTGAACAAACTTCAGGAACGGGTCGAAATCGTCCAGGGCGATGTGAGCCAGCCATTTCGCGCTCTTGGTCTCGCCCCGTTCGATGCGGCGATGAGCAACCCGCCCTTCTTCGACGATCCTGGCGCGCTACGTGCGCCCGCCGCCGCAAAGCATGGCGCGTGGATGGCCGATGGCGGACTTGGCGTCTGGACGGGGTTTCTGCTGAAGGCGGTGCGGGAGGGTGGCTCGATCACCATCATTCACCGCGCCGACCGTCTGGCCGACATCCTGGCCCTGCTGGCGCCGAAGGCCGGCTCGTTCCAGATTCGCCCGATCCTTCCCCACGTCGACGCGCCCGCGAAACGTGTGCTCGTCAGGGCGCTCAAGACGGGCAAGGCGCCGCTGCAACTGCTGCCCGCCCTAGTGCTCCACCCTCGCGAAGGCGCCAAGCATACGCCCGAGGCCGAGGCGATCTTCCGTGGCGAAGCGGCGCTGCCCTGGCTCTAGCCCTTGAACCACACCACCTGGTGCGACACGGCCAGAAGTTGACCGTCGTCGGACCATAGTTCGGTGCTCTGATCGTTGAAGCCGTGTCGGAAAACCCGCGCGTCGCTCACGGTCAACAAGGCGCGATCACCCTGCCGCGCGAGCGCCTCCTCGTCGGCGAGGAAGTAGGTTGAAAGCGAAACGGTGGCGACCGGCGGCACATCGCCTCGAACCTGCAGGATCTTCACCACGACCGAATCGGCGATCGCCGACAAGGCGACGAAATCCAGCGGCCGGCGCGGTTCATCGCGGACCCAGGTCTGGGAAACCGCCGAGGCCGGCGCTTCTGCGCTGCCGACCCCGGGGGCCGGTTCGCCGCGCACATAGCGGAACTCATAACGCGACCTCCAGCCGTTACGCCCGGAGGTGTCCAGCACCGGCGTCTGCTCGGCCGGCGGCACTTCGGGCGGCTCGCCGGGCGTATGGGTCCAGGTCTCACGCTCCGCGCCGGTGACAGCGCTGGAGGTGGTGGCGATCTTGCCGCCCTGCGACAGCTCGACCTGCCAGTGCTGTGTCGAGCGGCCGTCGCGGACCAGCCGCACCTCGACATCGAACGGCCCTTCGGCCACCGCTCCGCAGAAATTGACCGTCTGGGCCACCGGGCGGCCGCGACGTTCGGGATGGTCGAGCACCGCCTTCAGCATCACGGCGGCCGTGGCCCCGCCGAACGGCCCGGCCATGTTCCAATATTCAGGCGTCGTCGCCCCGCGATAGAGACCGGGTTCCACAGCCTCCAGGCGGACGGCGTGGTCGAGGGGGTGCTGGGCGGTCAAGGTCTCGGACATAGCCCACCCTGCCCCGCCGCAGGCCGCCCTGTCGACAGCTACGAGGCAGCCAGACGGTCTGACGCCACGTCATCTCCACGCAACGCAGCCACGAAGGCGTCCCGCCAGGCCATTACGTCGGTCCGCTTCAAATCGGCCATGAGCTCGGTCCAGCGCGCGATGCGCTCGGCCTTCGGCATGTTCAGCCCCTGGACGATCGCCTCGGCGACCTCCTCGCGGTTGAACGGATTGACGATCAGAGCCTGGCGCATCTGCTCGCTGGCGCCCGCGAACTCCGACAGGATCAGGACGCCGGGATCTTCAGGATCCTGCGCCGCGACGTACTCCTTGGCGACCAGGTTCATCCCGTCCCGCAAAGGGGTCACCAAGCCGATCTTGGCGGCGCGATAGACCCCCGCCAATTCATCGCGGCGATAGGCCCGGTTCACATAGCGGATCGGCACCCAGTCCACGGTGGCGAAGGCGCCGTTGATGCGCCCCGTCACCGCGTCCAGCCGGGCGCGGATGTCCTGATAGGCGCCCACCTCTTCGCGGCTCGGAGTGGCGATCTGCAGCAGGAACACCCGCTCGCGCAGCTCTTCATGGTCGATCAAGGCCTGCTCATAGGCCAGGAAGCGCTCCTCAAGCCCCTTGGAGTAGTCCAGGCGGTCAACGCCCACGATCATGGCGCGGCCGCTCAGACTGGCCTGCATGCGCTCGAATTCGGCTTTAGCGATCTCGTCGTGAGCCGAGGCCTCGAAGGTCTCGACATCCAGCCCGATCGGGAAGGCCCCGACCTGGGCGGTCCGGCCAAAAGCGTGAGCCCGGCGGTCTGGCGTAACAGTCCCGCCAAGCTCCCCGGTCACATAGTCCTCAAAGGCGCTCGCCGAGTCCTCGGTCTGGAACCCCAGCAGGTCGAACTCGAACAGCGCCTCGACCAACTCCCTATGGTTTGGGAGCGTCGCGAGAAGCCGGCGCGCCGGCCACGGAATGTGCAGGAAGAACCCGATCCGGTTCGTTACGCCGCGGCGCCGCAGCTCCTGGGCCAGCGGCATCAGGTGATAGTCGTGAACCCAGACCAGATCGTCCGGCTGGATCAGCGGCGCCAGGGCGTCGGCGAACCGCGCGTTGACGCGGGCATAGCCTTCGCTGAACGACCGCTCATAGGCGCTCAGGTCGACGCGATAGTGAAACAGCGGCCACAACGTCTTGTTGGCGTAGCCGTTGTAATATTCCTGCCGGTCCTGCTCCTCGAGATCGATGGTCGCGACCGTGACCCCGCCGATCCGCTGCACGGAGAGCTGGCCGGTGTGCTCCTCGGTGGTTTGACCGCTCCAACCGAACCAGACGCCGCTGTGTTCGCGCAGGGCTGCGGCCAGCGCCATCGCGAGCCCGCCCACGGCGCCGCTCGAGGCGTCACCCGGCGGCTGCACGCGGTTGGAGACAACGATCAGCCGCCCCAGGGGAAACTCCCCTTCAAATTACAAAGAACCGAATCCGGACACTCACGACTCGCATTCAATAATAAGACTAGGATTACAGAGTTTCCCTCTATGCGCGCAGAATAGTTTCGGAACGTCCGAAATATCAGGGTCCAAAATTTCGCGCTACTTGCGCGACATCACTCCATCACATACGGAACTTCTGACCCCTAGCGCCGACAACTTATACCACATCTTGCGCTTGCGTCTGCCACCCTCACACACCTGTGACCTCAACCAGCGGCAACCGGTCACATCCGAATTTGCCGCCAGACCCTCCATATCAACCGCCAAGGGGACCAAGACGCCAAGTCGACGGGCAAGAGCAGCGCCAGACCGCTCGGCCCAAACATCGGGAATAGGATCGAAGTCTGCATGATGCGAGCTGTGACGTTGCCCAAGGCCACCTCCCTCCGGACGTGGCTAGCCCAGACCTGTGCGACTTTGGGCGGGGCCGTTGGTGTGGCGGTGCTGCTGCACGCCGGTGCCGCGGCGGCTAAGTTCGACGTCAATCTGACCAGCGCCCGCGCGCCTGCCTCACTCGATCTCGCGATCGCCTCGACGCCCGCCACGGTCAAGGTGCTGACCTGGCAAGGGGCCGACATCGACGGCGATGGCGCCCCGGATTTCGTCAATCCCACCGGCAAGGCCCCCCGCCAGCACGACGCCTACGGCTACGGCGCGTTCGGCGCCTCGCGCGACGGCGGTTCACGGCCCCATGAAGGCGTGGATTACATGGTCGACGCCGGCCAGGACGTGGTCGCGCCGGTCTCCGGATTCGTCACCAAGATCGGCTTCGCCTATGCCGACGACGCACGCCTGAAGTTCGTCGAAATCACCAATCCAGCCATCGGCTACGTCGCGCGCGTCTTCTATGTCGATCCGACTGTCGAGGTCGGCGACACCCTGCGGCTGGGCCAGGTGATCGGCCGCGCTCATGGCCTGGAAGCCAAGTATCCGGGCGGCATGACCGACCATGTGCATCTCGAACTGATCGCACCGGGTCAGAATCGCATCGATGCGACCCGCGTCCTGGCCGAACGCTACGTGACCCGCCTCGCCACCTAAGCCCCAACAGAAAAGGCCCGGACTTGCGTCCGGGCCTCTCCGTCGTTCCAGCTGTGCGCCGCGCCTAGTTGCGCGCGGTGTCGACCAGCTTGTTCTTCGTGATCCAAGGCATCATGGCGCGCAGGCGGCCACCGACGTCTTCGATCTCGTGTTCGCTGGCGCGGCGACGGGTCGCCTTGAGGCTCGGCTGACCAGCCTCGTTCTCCAGCATGAAGTCGCGCACGAAACGGCCCGACTGGATGTCTTCCAGCACGCGCTTCATTTCCGCCTTGGTGTCGGAGGTCACGATGCGGGGGCCGGTCACGTACTCGCCGTACTCGGCGGTGTTCGAGATCGAGTAGTTCATGTTGGCGATGCCGCCTTCGTAGATCAGGTCCACGATCAGCTTCACCTCGTGCAGGCACTCGAAATAGGCCATTTCGGGCGCGTAGCCCGCTTCGACCAGGGTTTCGAAGCCGGCGCGGATCAGTTCCACCAGGCCGCCGCAGAGCACGGCTTGCTCGCCGAACAGATCGGTTTCGCACTCTTCACGGAAGGTGGTCTCGATGACGCCCGAGCGGCCGCCGCCGATGGCCGACGCGTAGGCCAGACCGAAGTCCAGCGCATTGCCGGTGGCGTTGGCGTGGATGGCGATCAGGCAGGGAACGCCGCCGCCCTTTTGATACTCGCCGCGCACGGTGTGACCCGGGCCCTTCGGCGCGATCATCAGGACGTCGATGCTGTCCTTGGGCTCGATCAGGTTGAAGTGAACGTTCAGGCCGTGAGCGAACAGCAGAGCCGCCCCGTCCTTGATGTTCGGCGCGATTTCTTCCTTGTAGATGCCGCGCTGCAGCTCGTCGGGCGCCAGCACCATGACGGCGTCAGCCCAGGCCGAGGCCTCGGCGACAGTCATGACCTTCAGGCCGTCGGCTTCCACCTTCTTGGCGGTGGCCGAACCCGGACGCAGGGCTACCACGACGTCCTTGACGCCGGAGTCCTTAAGGTTGAGCGCGTGCGCGCGACCCTGGCTACCGTAGCCTACGATCGCGATCTTCTTGTCCAGGATGCGGGCGAGGTCGGCGTCGCGGTCATAGTAGACGCGCATGATCATTCTCCTGAAGTCGAAGGTAGCCACGGTTCCGCGCAACGGCGCCGCAGCAAAGGCGGGGCTATGAAGGGGAATCTTGCGCGAACGTCAAGGGAAGGCCGGCCATCTGCGGCGATATCTCCGCAAAAAGACGCTGTGAACCGCCGCTTGAACCAAACGCCGGGCTGTTGGACATAGTCGGCTGGCTTGGAGGGCTCCCCATGGCGGCGACACCGCAGGACGTGATCGGCTTCTGGCGACTGGCCGGACCGGAGAAGTGGTTCTCCAAGAATTCGAAGTTCGACGACGCCATCGCGCTGAAGTTCGAACCGGTGCATCTGCGCGCCGCGCGCGGCGAATACGACGCCTGGGCCGCTACCCCCGAGGGCTCGCTGGCGCTGCTGATCCTGCTCGACCAGTTTCCGCGCAACCTCTACCGCAACTCCGGTCACGCCTTCGCCACCGATCCGAAGGCCCGGCAGATCGCCCGCACCGCCATCTCCGCGGGGCATGACAAGCAGGTCGATGCGAACCTGCGGCAATTCTTCTACCTGCCGTTCGAGCACTCCGAGGACCTGCCCGACCAAGACCGCGCGATCGAGCTGTTCACCACCCTGCGCGACGAGACCGGCGACGCCGAAGGCTTGAAATGGGCCGAGATGCACCGCGACATCATCGTGCGCTTCGGCCGCTTCCCGCACCGCAACCCCAGCCTGGGCCGGGTGACGACGCCGAACGAACAAGCGTTCCTGGATGAAGGCGGCTTCGCAGGTTGACGATTCGCGTCGGCGAATCGTCCCCGGATGAGTTACGAATCGGTTGGATCAGCAGAATGGCCGCCCAATGAACGCTCCCGCCATCGCAGACACGACCGTCGCTTCGGCCGATCACCCTGAGCGCCAGTATCTCGACCTGCTGTCAGACATTCTGGAGAACGGCGTTCAGCGCGGCGACCGCACCGGCACCGGCACCCTGGGGGTGTTCGGCCGCCAGATGCGTTTCGACCTGGCCAAGGGCTTCCCGCTCCTGACCACCAAGAAACTGCACCGCAAGTCGATCATCCTGGAACTGCTGTGGTTCCTGCGCGGCGACACCAACGTCCGCTGGCTGCAGGAACGCGGGGTCAGCATCTGGGACGAATGGGCCGCGCCCGACGGCGAACTGGGCCCCGTCTACGGCAAGCAGTGGCGCTCATGGACTGCGCCTGACGGGCGGGTGATCGACCAGATCGCCAATGTGGTCGAGGGCTTGAAGACCATGCCGAATTCGCGCCGACACATCGTCTCGGCCTGGAACCCAGCCGACGTCGACGACATGGCCCTGCCGCCCTGCCACTGCCTGTTCCAGTTCTTCGTGGCTGACGGAAAGCTGTCCTGCCAGCTCTACCAACGCTCAGCCGACGTCTTCCTGGGCGTGCCGTTCAACATCGCCTCCTACGCCCTGCTGACCATGATGGTCGCCAAGGTCACGGGCCTGGAACCGGGCGAATTCGTCCATACCCTGGGCGACGCCCACCTCTATCTGAACCATCTGGACCAGGCCAAAGAGCAGATCGCGCGTGAGCCCCTGCCCTTGCCGACCATGGAGATCGCCGACAAGCGCGACCTCTTCGCCTTCGAGTACGAAGACTTCAAACTGCGCGGCTACAAGGCCCACGAAAAGATCGCCGCCCCGATCGCGGTCTGAGGGTGGCGCCGTAGGCGCCGCTTACGCCCAACCTTACAGATTTGCGAGTTGAACGACCGCGGGCCGTGGGACTGCGATGGTCTCCTGTTGATCACCGGCACAGACCGGTTTGAACAGATGGAGAGCACGATGCGTAACCTGATCGCCCCCGCCGCCCTGATCCTGAGCCTGGCCGCGGGTTCCGCCGCATTCGCCGCTACGCCCGCGCCGGCCGCCAAGCCGGCCGCCATGAAGCCCGCGGCCACCGCAAAAATGGACACCAACGCCAAGCGCACCGCCTGCGAGCAGTCCTGGAAGAGCCAGAAGACCCACACCGGCACGGAAGCCGCCTTCGTGAAGGCCTGCGTCGCTAAGGGATAACCGGCGCTGGCAAGGATCGGGCGGCCGGTCTCCCGCGGCCGCCCGATCGCCATTTGGATCACGAGCGAAAGAGGGCCATCTTCAACAGACCTAACGTTAGGAAGGCCCCATGAGCCGCCGCATCCTGCTGGTCGAGGACGACGCCGAGACGGCGGACTACATCCTCAAGGGACTTCGCGAAGAGGGCTACACGGTCGAGCATATGGCCGACGGCCGCGACGGCTTCTATGCAGCCTCGGGCTCGGAGTTCGACGCCATCGTCATGGATCGCATGATCCCCGGCATGGACGGGCTGAGCGTCGTGAAGGCGCTTCGGGCGGCTTCCATTCCCACCCCGATCCTGTTCCTCAGCGCCCTTAGCCACCTGGACGAACGCGTCACCGGCCTGCGCGCCGGCGGCGACGACTACCTCACCAAGCCTTTCGGTTATTCCGAGCTGTCGGCCCGGTTGGAGAACCTGCTGCGTCGGCGGACCGGGCCGGAAGTCGAGACCCAGCTCGCCTGCGGCGACCTGGTGGTCGACCTGCTGACCCGCCGGGTCAGCCGCGCCGGCCGCGCGCTCGACCTGCTGCCTCGCGAGTTCAAGCTGCTCGAGTACCTGCTGCGCCACAAGGACCGCGTCGTAACTCGCACCATGCTGCTGGAACAGGTCTGGGACTACCGGTTCGACCCGCACACCAGCGTCGTCGACACCCACATCAGCCGCCTGCGCAAGAAGATCGACGACGGCTTCGCCCAGCCCCTGCTCCACACCCTGCGGGGCACCGGATACCGGCTGTCCCTGGAGCCATGACGCCTGTGCGATCCAGACTGCGGCCCGGCGCGGTGATCTTCGTCATGCTCGCCGTGGCGCTGTCGGCCCTGGCGGTCGGCCTGCTGATGATCGACCGGATCGGCGAAGCGATCATCGCCGAGCGGCAGCAGGCCGTGGCCGACGCCGCCCGCGACTATTTCGTGGCCTTCGCGCACGAGGAAGGGGTGGCCCCGCTGGCGCGCGCGCTGGACCTGCGCGAGCGCACCGATCCTGGCGGCGCGTTCCGCTATGCCCTCTACGCCGAAGACGGCCGACTGCTGGGCGGCGCGAAGCTGCTTGGCGCCGAGCGCTTGCCGGCGTCCGGGGCGGCGAAACTGAAAATCCTCACCCAGGGGCGCGACACACCCTGGCGAGTGCTGGTCCAGCCGCTGTCGGTCGGCGGCACATTGGTCGTCTATGAAGACATCGGCGAGCGCATCGCCTTCCAGCGCGCCCTGGTCGCCAGCGGCGGCGTCGCCTTGCTGGCCGGCGTAGGCGTGGTGCTCCTGGCCGCCCTCTGGCTCAACCGCCTGCTGCTCAGCCGGATGGAGACCCTGGCCGCCACCGCCGGGCGCATCGCCGAGGGCGACCTCTCGGCGCGGACCGAAACCCACCCGAAGGGCGATGTCTTCGACCGACTGGGCGAGGCGATGAACGGCATGCTCGACCGGATCGAGGAACTGATGACCGGCATGCGCACGGTCACTGACAGCCTGGCGCACGACCTGCGCTCGCCCCTGACCCGCATGCGCGCCGACCTCGCCCGCGCCTTGGAACCCGGCGTGGACGAGCGCACCCGCCTGGACGCCATCGAACTGGCGCATGCGGAGGCTGATCGCTCCCTGGCTACTCTGTCGGCGCTGATGGACATCGCCCGCGCCGAGGCCGGCCTCTCGCGCGAAATGATGGCGCCGGTGGACCTGACCACGCTGGTCAGCGAGATGGGGGAGCTGTTCGCCCCGATGATCGAGGACGCCGGTCAGGCGCTGATGACCTCGACCCCTTCGGAAGCGGTGGTCGTCAACGCCCACGAACTGATCCTGCGCCAGGCGGTGGGCAACCTGCTGCACAACGCCGCCCTCTACGCCGGCGAGGGCGCGGTGATCCGGTTGCTTCTCGAGCGAGGCCCGGGCCGCGTGAAGATCGTCGTCGCCGATTCCGGCCCCGGTATTCCCGCCGAGCATCGCGGCCGCGTGCGCGAGCGTTTCGTGCGGCTGGACGCGGCGCGTTCGGCCCCTGGCGGCGGCCTCGGCCTGGCCATCGTCGCCGCCTGCGCCAAGCTGCATGGCGGATCGCTGGACCTGCAGGACGCCGCGCCGGGGCTTCGGGTCGTGATCGACTTGGCCGACCACCGCTAGAAGCTGCTAAGAAGCTGGCATGACCTCACCTATCCTCACCGCCGGCCCTATCGCTCGCTCTCGCAACGGCGTCATTGGGCGAGACGGCGCCCTGCCCTGGCGGCTGAAGTCAGACATGGCGATCTTCCGCGCGGTGACCATGGGCAAGCCGGTGATCATGGGGCGCAAGACCTGGGACAGCCTGCCCAAGAAGCCCCTGATCGGCCGCACCAACATTGTGCTGTCCAAGGACGGTTCGTTCGAGCCGAAGCAGGCTGTGGTCTGCGACGAGTTCGCCGAGGCGGTCTCCATCGCCCGCGAACAGGCCGAGGAGGATGGCCGCGACGAATATTGCGTGATCGGCGGCGCCTCGCTGTTCGAGATCGCGCTCACCCGCGCCAAGCGGCTCTACCTGACCGAGGTGGACGCCGAGGTCGAAGGCGACGTGAAGCTCTCGCCAATCGACGAAAGCCGCTGGACGGAAGTCCGCCGCGAAGAATATCCCGCCGGGCCTGACGACGAATACGCCTTCACCTTCCGGGTGCTCGAACGCCGTTAGGCCCGCGCTCGACCTGCCGCAACGGAAGGCGAACGGTCGTTTAAATTCCGGCTGTTGCAACGGCGCTGATCGGTCATAGTCGCTCCCAAACGCCGCCGCTCCGTGCGGCGAACCGCCAGGGAGATGACCATGGACATGCAGCTAGTCGCCGAGGGCTTCGAGTTTCCGGAAGGCCCGATCGCCATGGCCGACAGCTCGGTGATCCTCACCGAGATCAAGGCCCAGCGCCTGACTCGGGTCTATCCTGACGGCCGCAAGGAAACCGTGGTCGAGACCGGCGGCGGCCCGAACGGCGCGGCCATTGGGCCGGACGGCGCGATCTACATCACCAACAACGGCGGCTCGTTCACCTGGCCGCAGCAGGACGGCCTGACCATTCCAGGCCCGACGCCCGACACCCACAAGGGCGGCTATATCCAACGCTTCGACCTGAAGACCGGCGAGCTGAAGACCCTCTACGAGACCTGCGATGGCCGCCCCTTTGTCGGCCCCAACGACCTGGTCTTCGACAAGCAAGGCGGGTTCTGGTTCTCTGACCACGGCTGCTCGACCCCGGAAGGCCGCAAGTTCGGCGCGCTCTACTACGCCAGGATCGACGGCAGCCACGTCAGCCGCCAGCGCGACCACCTGATCTCGCCAAACGGCGTGGGTCTCTCGCCCGATGAAAAGACGGTCTATCTCGCCGACACCCAGCTCGGGCGGCTCTGGGCCTTCGACGTTGTCGAGCCAGGAGTTCTGGCGCCCCAGGTAGGCTTCGGAGCCGGTCGCTCGGTCGCCAATCTGCCTGGCGTGCAGTTCCTCGACAGCTTGGCGGTGGAAGCCTCGGGCAAGGTCTGCGTGGCGACGATCCTGAACGGCGGGATCACGGCCTTCGATCCGTCAGGCGCGACCGAGCACTATCCGGTGCCCGACCTGATCGTGACCAACATCTGCTTCGGCGGCTCGGACATGACGACCGCCTGGATCACCGCCTCGTCGACCGGCAAGCTCTACAAGACGACCTGGCCGCGCGCGGGCCTGAAGCTGAACTTCAACGCATAGGGCGCAGAACCATTCCTCTCCCCGCTTGCGGGGAGAGGTTAGGTGAGGGGTTCGGCGCGCCAGCGGCGACATCCGGCCTACCGGGTAGGCAGGGTGGTGATTGTGAAGGAGCGGCAAGCCGCCCCCTCACCTGGCCTCTCCCGAGGGAGAGGAACCTCTCTAGTACAACGTGCCCAAGGCGGCGCGTTCGAAGCTCTTCAGTTCGTCGGTCCGGCCATCGCGGATCTTCAGCACCCAATCGGGGTCCTGCAGCAGCGCGCGGCCGACGCCGACCAGGTCGAAGTCACCCCGGTCGAGGCGGCGCTCCAGCTCGTCCAGCGAAGCCGGCTTCGAACCCTCGCCCGCAAAGGCCGCGATGAACTCTCCCGACAGGCCGACCGAGCCGACGGTGATGGTCGGCACGCCGGTCAGCTTCTTGGCCCAACCGGCGAAGTTCAGGTCCGAGCCCTCAAACTCGGGCTCCCAGAACCGGCGTTGCGAGCAGTGCAGGATGTCGGCGCCGGCGTCGACCAACGCGCCCAGCCAGGCCTCCAGCGCCTTCGGATCCTGGGCCAGCTTCACCTCGTAGTCCTGCTGCTTCCACTGGCTGATGCGGATGATCACCGGATAGTCGGGCCCGACCTCCTTGCGCACCGCCTTCAGGATATCGGCGGCGAACCGCGCCCGGCCCGGCAGGTCCTTCGACCCGTACGCGTCCTCGCGCAGGTTGGTGCCGTCCCAGAAGAACTGGTCGATCAGATAGCCGTGGGCGCCGTGCAGCTCGATCGTTTCAAAGCCCAGCTTCTTGGCCGCGCCGGCCGCTTCGGCGAAGGCGCGAACGGCGTCGGCGACTTCTTCCTCCGTCATCGGCGCGCCGAACGGCTTGTCGGGGCGCGACAGGCCGGACGGGCTGTCATAGGGGCCGGGCGGGGTCCACTCGGGGTCGCGCGTGCGGACATTGCCGACGTGCCAGAGTTGCGGGGCCATCGCGCCGCCAACCGCGTGAACCTCGTCGATCACGTGCTTCCAGCCGGCCAGTTCCTTCTCGCCGTGGAAACGCGGAACGTCCTTGTCGTTGAGCGAGGCGGGACGATCGACCCCCGTGCCTTCCGACACGATCAGGCCCACCTCGGCCGCCGCGCGGCGCTTGTAGTACTGGGCCACCTCGTCCGTCACCACGCCGCCAGGCGAGAACGAACGCGTCATGGGAGCCATGACGATGCGGTTCTTTAGATGCAGGCCCTTGTAATCAAAGGGCTTGAAGAGGGCGTCTGCCGACATGGGCGCTCCGGATTCAAACGTGTGTTCGTTGGGCTCAAATAAGCACGACCGGTCGCTTTGTCAGTTAAGATTTTCTGTTGCACACCCGTAACTTCCCCTGAGGGCCATACGGCGCCATTGTAATGTGAACAGCGGTCACTCAAGGCCCGGATGCGGAGGAAGTTGTCATGAGCGATGGTGCAATCGATCTCAAGGCCGAGGCGCGAGCGAAGGCCTACGCCGTGCCGCTCGATGAAATCAACGTGGCCGATCCGGAGCTGTTCCGGACCGACACCATGTGGCCCTACTTCGAGCGCCTGCGCAAAGAGGACCCCGTCCACTACAACGCGACCGGCCACGAAGACGGCCCGTATTGGTCGGTGACCAAGTACAACGACATCATGAGCGTCGACACCAACCACGAGGTCTACTCGTCGGAACCGTCGATCACGATCTTCGATCCCAAAGAAGATTTCACCATGCCGATGTTCATCGCCATGGACCCGCCCAAGCATGACATCCAGCGCAAGACCGTCAGCCCGATCGTCTCGCCGGCCAACCTGCACGAGCTCGAACCGCTGATCCGCCAACGCATCTGCGCGACGCTCGACAGCCTGCCGATCGGCGAGGAATTCGACTGGGTCGACAAGGTGTCGATCGAGTTGACCACCCAGATGCTGGCCACCCTGTTCGACTTCCCCTGGGAAGAGCGCCGCAAGCTGACCCGCTGGTCCGACGTGGCGACCGCCGGACCGGAATCGGGCCTGTTCAGCTCGGAAGATCCCGACGTGGTCGACCAGGAGCGCAAGGCCGAGCTGTTCGAGTGCGTGGACTACTTCACCCGGCTCTGGAACGAGCGCGTCAACGCTCCGCCCAAGGGCGACCTGATCTCCATGCTGGCGCATGGCGAGGCCACCCGGAACATGGACCGGATGGAGTACCTCGGGAACCTGATCCTGCTGATCGTCGGCGGCAACGACACCACCCGCAACACCATGACCGGCTCGGTCGTCGCCCTGAACCAGTTCCCCGACCAATACCGGAAGCTGCGCGACAACCCCTCGCTGATCCCCTCGATGGTGTCGGAGACCATCCGTTGGCAGACGCCGCTGGCCCACATGCGCCGCACCGTGACGCAAGACACCGAGTTGGGCGGCAAGCAGCTCAAAAAGGGTGACAAGGTCATCATGTGGTACGTCTCGGGCAACCGCGACGATGAGGTCATCGAGAACCCGAACGCCTACATCATCGACCGCGAACGCCCCCGCCAGCATCTGTCCTTCGGCTTCGGCATCCACCGTTGCGTCGGAAACCGCCTGGCCGAACTTCAGCTCAAGATTCTCTGGGAAGAGATCCTGGTCCGCTTCCCGGCGATCCAGGTGGTCGGCGAGCCCAAGCGCGTCCCCTCGTCGTTCGTGAAGGGCTACGAAAACCTGCAGGTCGTGATCCCGAGCCGGCTATAGTCGAACCAAACCCCGCGCGGCCGCCCCTAGAACGAGACCTGGAGGCGGCCGGCCAGGCTGTCGCCGGCATCCTTGCCGGCGAACTTGCCGACCTTGTGCTCGATATCCCAGTGGCTGACATTGACCATCAGCCGCATCCATTCCTCGAGACGCCAGTTGATGCCCACTGTGGCTTCGCGCCCCTTCGCCCCATTCGGCGCGTCGGTATTGTCGAGAAGTTGGTAGCGCATGGCGACTTCGAAGGCGCCGGCGCCCCCCTTCGACAAAGGCGCCTGCGGACGCACCTTGCCCAACGTTCCGCCGCGCGACGAATATGACGGAGCTTCGCCGGTGATCATCCAGCCGGCCGACAGCGCCAGGGCGTCGACATCGACATGGTCGGTCCGCGTCTGAATTTCGCGGTGCCCCACCTCCAGGAAGGTCCAGGACGAGCCCGCCACCCCGCCTAGCTCCAGGCCATAGCCGGCGCCGTCCACGGGGGCGCGCAGCGTGCCCAGGGGAACCTGCAGCCGATCATTGAAGTGCCCGCCCCAGCTGCTGTTGCGCGACACGCTCGCTTGGCCGGCGGGAAAATCCTCGTAATAGCTCCAGGCGGCCACGTGCATGGTGGCCGCTGACGTCTTGATCGGATTCCAGTGCCCGCGCGCCAGATAGGTCAGGGTGTCCCGAGCCACGCCGCGATTGCCAAGATCATCACCGGCAACCTGGGTGGCCACGTGCCAGTCACGGCCATAGACCTTGCCGATGACGCCTAGGCCATAGAACCCCTTCAGCGGCGTGATGGCGGAGGCCACCGCATTGCGCTCCATGAAGGGCGTGCCATCCGAACTGCTGGAGCCCTCCAGGCTTCGCTCGCTCAGCCTGTTGCCGAAGGTGAACTCCACATCATGGGCGCGCCAGTGATCGCGCCAAACGACATAGGCGCCTTTCACGGCGACCTTGTGGTCCACGAAGTCGCTCTCGAAGCTATAGGCGAGATGGCTGCCCATCTTGCCGTCAAAGCCCAGTCGCAGGGTGCGAACCTCGTCGCCCTCGATATTGCGTTCGGGATGGCTCGAACCCGACGTGTTCCCGGCGTCGAGTATGATCCGGCCCTTGGGTCGGAAGGTGATTTGGCCATCGAGACTCGAGAGCTCAGGCACGCCCTTGTCCCAGTTGACGGCGACGGGCGCCAGGCCGGAGGCGAACGAGGTCTCCGCGGCCTGGGCAGGCGAGATCGCAATGAAAGCCAAAGCGCCACCCGCGAACGCCGGCACAATTCCGGCCACGGGCGACAAAACCGATACCTTGAAAATGAGAACGCTCCCCCGGAGACGACAGCCCGAGCAATGCGCCTCAATAGCCGTCGGCCGTTAGGCTTCCAGCCCTATTCTTCGGTCGGCCATGCTAATTTCCGGATCTGGCCGTCCTGATGGCGCCCTGCCCGGGGGAAGGTGGAGTTCGCGCCAGCAAGGCCTCTCGCATGTGCGCGTTATCTTCTTGGATTTCACGGATCATGGCCTGGAAACGCGGGTCATTTCGTAGCGGCGCCAGCATCGGTTGGCGATCAAGCCGCGTGAAGCCATCTAGGTCGTAAAGTTGGCGATACCCGCTGTCGATGGCCCCGCGCAACTCGGCCAGGCCCCGCTCCTTATCGCCAAGCATCACATAGGCCTTCAGGCGTGCGATCCGGCGGGCCTGGGGCTGGCGAAGCCCGGGTTTTGGTTCGGTGACCTGCAGCAGCGCCTGAAGTATGCGTCGTGCTTGTCCGCGGTCGCCGGTCTGGGCGATCACAAACGCCGCCCCCGCCGCGTCGTTGGCGAGCCTGGGCGATACCTTGGGCTCTGGTTCGAACATCTCGGGCGACATCGCGACCAACTGCTCGCGCGCCACGTCGTATTGACCGAGCGAGGCCGCCGCCTGGGCGACCGCGCCTTGCCAGATGGGATCGGGCTCGGTCCCCACCAGCTTGGCCTGAGAAAACGCCAGCAGCGCCGGATAGTCGCCCACCACGATCATCTGAATGGCGGTCGCGACCGGCCCGACAACCGGATGCCCCTTCCACCCCTGGAGAGCCTCGCGCGCTTCGCTCGGCATTTCGAGGTTGTAGTACACATTCGACAGCGCGAGGGACGCCGCCGGATCGGTCTGCGGGGCGGCGGCCAGCCGATACCAGGTGGCCGCCTCGTCGAGCTTGCCGCGTTCGAGCATCAGGGTCGCCAGCTGCTCCTTCGAATCCACGAATTCCGGGAACAGCTCGACGTTGGCCCGATAGCGCTGCTCGGCTTCGTCCAGGCGGTTCGTGGCGGCCAAGGACCCGGCCAAAGCGTTGTTGGCGACGCGATCGAGCGGATCGATCTCAAGCGCCCGGCGCAGATAGCTCACGGCTTCAGCCGGCTTCGGCTGCGCGATGAAGTCACCCAGCAAGCTCAAGGCCTCGGGGTTGCGCGGCGCCAGCTCGACCGCCCGCCGATATGCCGCCTCCGTGGCGATTTCGAAGCGCGGCTCTCCCTCGCGCACGAACTGGATGGCGTTCAGCATGCCCTTGGCGACGTAGGCCTGCGACGACTTCGGATCCAGCTCCAGCGCCTTGGCGATCTCCACCTCGGCGTCGCGGACCGACTGGTGGTAGTCCCCCTCCTGATAGTTCTGGGCGAGATAGGCTGTGGCGTAGGCGTATCCCGCATGCACTTCGGCGTTATCAGGCTCCATCTCGATCAGCCGCTTGTAGATGGCCTGGGCCGATTGCAGCTGCTCCTTGCCCTTGCGCCTCACCTGCCCCTTGGCGACAACCTCCAACCGATAGGCCTCCGGGTCACGCCCGGCCTGCCGGTCATCGCCCCCGCCGGCATGCAGCTCGGCCTTAAGCGCCTCGGCCACGCCATCGGCGATCTCGCTCTGTATGGCGAAGGCGTCGTCCATCGTCCGGTCGTAGGTTTCCGACCACAGGTGGAACCCGTTCTTGACGCTGATCAGCTGGCAGGTGACGCGCAGCTTGTTACCCGACCGCCGGACGCTTCCCTCGACCACATGGGCGACATTCAGCTTCTTGCCGATCTCGCGCACGTCCTCGTTCTTACCCTTGAAATAGAAGGCAGAGGTCCGCCCCGCGACTTTCAGGTCGGGCACCTGGGCCAGGCTGTTGGTGACCTCCTCGGTCAGGCCGTCGGCGAAGTATTCTGAGTCCGCGGCGGCGCTGAAGCTCGCGAACGGCAGCACCGCCACCGACTTGCTGGACGCCGTCATCTGCAAGCCAGATCCGCCGTCGCGTCCAAAGGACCCAACCAGGCCGACCGTCGTGGCCACCAACACCACCGCGACAGCCACGATCGCGGCCAAGGCGCCCCAGTCCATCCAGTTCAGCCGCCGCTTGGGTCCCTCGCCGTCGGCCTTGCTTGTTCGCCGGATCGTACCATCCGGGCCGAGCTCAAAAGCCCAGGAACCCAACGCGGCGATGGGCAGGCCCAACACCAGCAGCATCAAGGTCAGGGCAGATATCCACTTGGGAAGATCGAGGGTTTCGAAGATGGTTCTCGCGACCTGGAAGCCGCCCCAGGCCGTGACCGTATAGACGCCGGCCACACGGACCACGTTTCGCTTCTTCAACTCGCTGAGGAAAACACGGAAATCCAAGGGAACCCCCCGTATCCATCAACCTCACTATGCTACAGAGTTAGCGTTTACTGAAGCGCCGCAATTAACTGAACTAATCGGCTGTGCAACAGGCTGGCCTGAACGAGAATAGGCGACATGCCGGAGTTGGAAATGAGCCTCGGCGCAGCGCGCCTTACTCGCCAAGCACGGGCGCAGCAGATCGCTGACGGCGCGGCGCTGATGGTCGTCGAGCAAGGCTGCCTGCCCCTGCCGCCGGAGGCGCTCAGCCAGCGAATGGGCGTCAGCAAGGCGCTGGTCTATGCCTATTTCCCAAGCCAGCAGTCGCTGGCGAACCATATTCTGCGCGACCACCTGGCGGCGATCGCCGCCCCGGTGAACCAGCTACTGGACGAGGCTCCGGCCGACCTCGCCGAGCGTTGCATCGAGGCCTACTTCGAGCACGTCGCGACCCACGGCCCCGTGCTTCACATACTGCTTGGCGATCCCTTCCTGGCCGGCAATCTCGAGCCTGGGGTCCAGGCGCTGTATGGCCGGGTGATGCGCCGCCTCGCCAACGCCCTGCGCGCACGCCTTGGGATTTCACGCGCCGACGCCATTCCAGCTCTGCACATCCTGGCCACCTTGCCCGAAGAGGCGGGCGCCTTGGTGTTCGCCGGAAAGCTGGATCACGATCTTGGCCGCGCCCTGGCGCTGGAGATGACATTGGGCGGCCTGGAGGGACTCGCCGCCGAGACTAGGACGACGGACCAGGTCTGAACGCCATCATCCGCGCACGCGCGCCGTTCATGCTGGCGCCCGACAGCCTACCGGCCGTGGCGCGATCGATCTTCCCGCTCGCAAGCAGTTTGCCCGTTCGCGTCGCCGCGGCGCGCAGGATCCGCCAGCCGGGCGTTCCGATCTCGGGAGAGACGCCGCTCTGCTGATGGATCAACTCGGCCACGACCTGGGCCGCCAGCTCCAAACGCCCCTGGTGTTCGTCACGCAGCGCTCGCCGCACTTCGCCGTTGCCAAGCAGCCGTTGCAACAGCCCTCGTCGCTCGGCGACGTAGTCGAGAAATCCGACGACCGAGGCCTCGGCCCGATCACTGTAGCCTTCATGCGATTGCGTTCGCGCCGCCTGGATCGACGCCATCAGCACCTGTTCCCGGCGCGCGAGAAACACCAGCAATTCGATCACGCTGGAGAAGTAGCGATAGACCAGGGCCTCGCTCACCCCCGCAGCCTGCGCGACGGCCTTCATGATCACCGCGTTCGGCCCATGATCCAGAACCAGTTCAACCGCGGCGTCGGCGATCTGCAGACGGCGAGCCTCCAGACTTAGCCGCGTCCGCCCGCGCCTCGAGCGCGCCGGGCGCGAGGAAATCTCGATGACGTCTTCGCAGTCGGGCGGGGGTGGAGGCAATGGCGGCCGATCCCCGTGCCGAGCCTCGCCGCCCGTCGACCAGTAGCCGCGCTTGGGGTGCGGGACCAGCAAGCGGTCGCATATCCTGGCCAACGCGTTGCCGCTGATGCCCAGCTCAGCAGCCAAGCTGCTGAGCGGCCGCGACCAGGCCAGCTCGTAGAGTTCGTGGCGCGTGACCCGATGCGTCGTGTCCAACCGGATGCTCGCTCAACAGGGCGTCTCGCCCGATGGCAAGCTAACACACGAGTCCCGCGCCAGAGACAACCTGAAGAGGTGCAAGGCGCCTTGTAAATGCAATTTGGCGCTGAACGCAGAACGCGATCACAGCGCCGCTGCGACGCTCGCCCACAGGTGCGGCGGCGGTCCCCCCGCCCCAGACACGCCGCGGCTTGACGGCGTCCGGCGATCCGGGCCTGTAGGCCTATGATCCCCGCAAATTCCCGGCGCACCGAGGGGCCTAGGCTATGAGTCCGACTGCAACCACAGCGCCCGAGCCGGCTCGCCGCAGCCGTGGACGACCCCGCGACAATGTCTTGCAGGAACGCATCAAGGACGCGGCCTTGTCGGTGCTCGCGCGCCACGGCTTTTCGGGCCTCACCCTTGAGCGAGTCTGCGCCGAGGCCCAGGTCCCAAAGGCCACCTTCTATCGCCGCTGGGAGAACCCGACGGCCTGCGTGATCGAAGCGTTTCTGGAGCTCTGGAGCGAAGTCGAGTTCGAGGACACCGGATCGCCGGCGGAGGACCTGAGGGTCTTCGCCCACAAGCTAATCGAGCTCTACAGCCACCCCAAGCTGGGCCCCTGCTCCGTCGCCATACAGACTGAGAGCTGGGTCAACCGCGAGATCGGCGCCTCGCAGAACGCCAGCGCCCTTCAACGCCGGGCCAGGAACGCTGGAACACTTCAAAAGGCGCTGGACCAGATGGCGCCTCCCCCCGCCCTGTCGGCGGAGCTGGTCCTCAATGTCGTGAACGGCGTGGCCCGCAACGTCCGATCGCTCAACTGGCCGATCAGCGACGAGGACCTGCGCTTGCTGATTCAGAGCCTGCTGACACCGGCCCCCAAGTAGCCCCCTCAAACGAAAAGGCGCCGCTCTCGCGGCGCCTTCCCAGAGATATCGACTTCAGGATCAGAAGCTGACCCGCGCCTCCACCCCAAAGCGCTGGAAGGCGTCCTGGGTCAGGGTCTGGGTGTAGCCGGCCCCCGTGGCGTTGGTGTCGAGGAGGCCCGGGACGATGCCCGACACGAACTGCTTGTCGAGCAAGTTGCGCGCAAACGCGGTCACCTGATAGCGGCCGTCCTTGCTCTGCAGCCCCAGATTCAGGTTCAGCAGGCCGTAGCCCGGCTGCACCGCATTGGGGTCGCTGTAGGTGAAGAACACCGACGAGCGATAGCTGTAGGAGACGTCGGCCGTCAGATCGAACGGGGCGTTCTCCAGCTCGCGATTGTAGCGGCCCGTCAGGGTGTAGGACCACATCGGCGCGTTCGGCAGCCCGCTGCCGGTCACGTCCTGGCGTCCGCCGACGCAGCCCAACGCCGCCGTCTGCCCCGGATAGCAAGCCGGCGAGAAGTCTTCGACGCGCGTGTCGGCATAGGCCAGGTTGCCCGAGAACTGCAGCGCCCGGATCGGGCTGTACTGGGTCTCAAGCTCCCCGCCCCGCGAACGCAGCTTGCCGGCGTTAGCCAGGGCGAAGCTGGTCGTGGTCGCATCGAAAGTCTGGGCCTGGAAGTTCTCGAACTCGGTGTGGAAGAAGGTGAGGTTGAAGGTCAGCTTCCGCTCGAACGGGGTCGAGCGCAGGCCGATTTCATAGTTCCGCACCGTCTCCGGGCTCAGGACGTATTGCCCCGAATTGACCGTGGCGGCGCTCAGATTGTTCAGCAGGTTGATCGCCTGGCCTTTGTAGCCCCGCGAGTAGGTCCCGTAGACCATGACATTGCTGTCGAACTTGTACTGCGCGCCGAGCTTGTAGGAGAGATCGTCGTCCTTGGCCGGCAGGTTTGGCGCGTTTAGCGCCGGGCCGCCAAGCCCCGGCACGCCGCCGATGGCGCCGGGCGTCAGGATGCGCTGGAATCGCGCATCCAGCCGCTCGTTGGTGTAGCGCAGCCCGCCGATCAGCCGCAGTTCTTCGGTCACGTTGAACGTCGCTTGGCCGAAGGCGGCGTAGTTGCGGGTGCTGATGGCCCGGTCGATGAAGTTGCCGAAATAGGCGCCAGGCGGCAGGACCTGGCCGAAATTGCCCCTGACGTCAGTGGTCGTGGAGACGTCCTGGTCGAAGTAGAAGAGGCCGGCCACATACTCCAGCCGCTCGCCAGCCGGAGAGCTGATCCGCAGTTCCTGGGTGAACTGGTTCTGATTCTGGTGGGCGCTGTTGATGTTGAGCAGCGCCAGCGGACCGCCGTCGGAGTCGTTGTTGTCCTCGACCTCGAAGGCCCGATAGGCGGTGATCGAGGTCAGGGTGAAGGCGCCCAGTTCCTTGGTCATTTCGACCGAGGTTCCCCAGGTGCTTTGGTCGTTGAAGGTCTTGCCGTCGAAATTGGCCTCGCGGCTGTAGGGACCGACATCGACGCCGGCGAACAACGAGGCGCGGGTCGGACCGTTCGGGCCGAAATAGCGGGTGGTCGGCAGGATCGAGCGCACAGTGCCGACGCAGCAGTCCTGGTCCGCGCTCGTATAGTCGATGGTCGCGTAAAGATCGAAGGTGTCGCTGGGGCTCCAGGCGATCTTGCCGCGCACGCCGTAGGAGTTCAGCCCGTTATACTTCTGGCCGTTGAAGACGTTCGTGATGATGCCGTCGGACTCGTTGTAGAAGCCGGAGATCCGGGCCGCCAACTCACCGCTCTTGATCGGCACGGAGATCGAGCCCTTGGCCCGCACCTCGTTGAAGCTCGCATAGCTGATGGAGGCGTCGCCTTCCATTTCGGTCAGGTTCGGACGCGCCGTGACGATGTTGATCACGCCGGCCGCCGCGTTCTTGCCGAACAGCATGCCTTGCGGCCCGCGCAGCACCTCGATCCGCTCAACATCGTTGAAGTCGAAGAACGAGCCGGCGCTACGGCCGATGACCACGCCGTCCAGCACCACAGAGACCGTCGGTTCAACACCGTCCGAGAAGTTGAGCGTGCCGATGCCGCGTACGGACAGGCCCTGCCCCCGGGTGTTCGCCGAAGGCGTGAAGGTCAGCGAGGGCGAGAGCTGCTGCAATTGCTCCAGGCCGGAAATGTGGCTGTCTGCGAGGGTGTCGCCCGACACGACGTTCACCGAGACCGGCACGTCCTGCAGCCGTTCCGAGCGCTTCTGCGCGGTGACCACCAATTCGCCCAGCGTCGTCTCGCCCGCGCCGTCGTCCACGACCGTTTGAGCCAGAGCGGCCGGAGCCGCCCCCAGGGCGATCGCGACCGCCGCGCCGACAAAGAGCGCGCTCTTCTGAGCCCCAGCCGACCGCATACCTGCACCGTGGAACATGTTCCCCCCTTACTCGCCTAACCTTGTTGGGCGGAACCAACCCGTCAGGCGCTAATATGTCAACTACAGAGTATCGTAATTGACACCCCGAGCTGCGAGACGGCGCCAAGCGTGCTGCGGGGAACACAGGCCGGGGTCAGAACTCCTCCCACTCGCCGCCTTGGCTTTTTCGCACCGGCGTACCGCCCTGAATGGTCACCAGCGCCGGCGGACTCGCCCTTCGCTTGCTCGGCTGCGATGCCGCCTCGTCGATCATGAAGCGCGCGACGGCTTCTCCCAGCGCCCTCGCCTCGCCCGCCATGGCGTAGCTGGCGGCTGTCGATTGCTCGACCATGGCTGCGTTCTGCTGGGTGACCTGGTCCATCTGATTGATCGCCGCGTTGACCTGGGCCAGCCCGACCGACTGCTCCTGCGCCGAGGCGGCGATCTGGCTGAACAAGTTGGTCATTTCAGCGACTTGGCCGCCGATGGTCTGAAGCGCCTCGCCGGTGCGACCGACCAGCAAGACCCCCTCCTGCACCTGGTCGGATGACGCGGCGATCAGCGCCTTGATCTCCTTGGCGGCCTCGGCGGAGCGCAGGGCCAGCCCCCGCACCTCTGACGCCACCACCGCAAAGCCGCGGCCGGCGTCCCCCGCCCGGGCAGCCTCGACGCCAGCATTCAGCGCCAAGAGATTGGTTTGGAACGCGATTTCATCGATTACCCCGATGATCTGCCCAACCTCCTGCGACGACTGGGTGATCTTCCCCATCGCCGCGATCGCTTGCTGCACCACCTCGCCCCCATGTTCGGTCTGCGCGCTGGCGGCCCGAACCAAGGTGTTCAACTGGGCGGCGCCGTCCGCGGTTTGGCGAACTGTGGCGGTGATCTCGTCCAACGCGGCGGCGGTTTCCTCCAGGCTGGCCGCCTGCTGCTCGGTGCGCCGCGACAGGTCGTCGGCCGCGGTGCTGATCTCCGACGAGCTTGAATGGATGCTGTTGGATGCATCGGTCAAAGCCCGAAACGCGTTCGCCAGCTCCTGCACCGCGGCGTTGAAGTCCGTACGCAACCCCTCGTACTCGGCCGGCAGCTCGGCCCGAAGGCGGTACACGAAGTCCCCGTCCGCCAACCGCTTCAACGCCTCGCCAAACGAATCCCGGACCAGGGCCTGCTGCTGCGCCACCGCCTGGGCCTCGCTGCGCTTGCGCTCCCGCTCAGCGGCTTCGAGATAGACTGAGATCGCATAGTCCATGTCCAGCATGATGGCCTTGATCAGCGCCGCCAGTTCGCTGGCGACCTTGGCCTCGACACCCGATCGCCGCCGTCCGAGGCTGGCCGGCCACGACCGTCGCAGCAGCGCCTCCATCAGGGTCTCGGCGACCAGCGCATAGCCGCCGATATACCATCGCGGCTCCAGCCCGATGCGAGCGTGGGTTTCGCCGATGGACCGCACCGCCGCGACATAGGCATCGTCATAGTCGCCGGTGGCGATCATCCGCCAATGCCGGACCTGGGCGCTATGCGCCGCCCCGATATGGCTCTCGCTTGAGAACTGGCGACGGGTTTGCGGCGTCTCGCGCACGCGCACATAGAAGCGGTCCAGCGCGTTCGGAAGCTCTTCGGCCAGCAACCCCTCCAGCGACCGCAGGACCGTTCTGGCCTGCTCGTCCATGCCTATGAAAGCTAGGCGCTCTTCCAACTGTTGATCGGACATTCGAAATCTTCCCCCATGATTTGCGTCCGAGATGGATCCGCTCCCCGTCAGGCGGCGGCTTCCCCCCGAGGTCGTCGTCCTGGCTCCAGGTGCAGGGCCATCTTGTGCAGCAGCTCGGCGGCGCTGATGGGCTTGGGCACGAAGTCGTCCATGCCGGCGGCCAGGCAGTCGGCGATCTCATCGGCCGCCGCATTGGCGGTGACCGCGATGATCGGCACGCCGCCCGCCGGCTTCGGCAGGTCCCGGATCGCCCGGGACGCGGCCAGGCCGTCCATCTTCGGCATGTGGACATCCATCAGCACCATGTTGAACCGGCCAGTCCGCACCGCTTCCACCGCGGCCTCGCCGTTCTCGGCGAACTCATGAGCCAGGCCTGCCTCGCCCAGCACGAGCGAGGCGACCAACCGGTTGAGCGGATGGTCCTCCGCCACCAGGATCAACGGCGCGTTCTCGATGCAGAGCGTCTTCTCGACCTCGATGCTCTGCGGCTGCGCGCCATCAAGCTCGCCGACCTCGAACGGCAGCTCGCAGATGATCCGGGCGCCGCCCCCCTTGGCCCTGTCGGCCCAGATGCGTCCGCCCATCAGCTGTACGAGTTCGCGGCATATGGTGAGGCCCAGCCCGGTGCCGCCGTATCGCCGCGTCTTCCCGGCGTCGGCTTGAACGAACGGCTCGAACAGGCGCTCACGCGACGCCTCGTCGATGCCCAGGCCGCTGTCGCTCACCTCGATATGCAGGATCCCGGCGCTCGGCCGCCACCGCGCGATCAGGACGACGCCGCCCTGATCGGTGAATTTGATCGCGTTGTTGATGAGGTTCGAAAGTACCTGTCGCAGTCGCTGAGCGTCGCCGACCACCGCCTGGGGAAGACGCGAGACCCGCACCCGCAGGCCGATGCCCTTGGCCTGCGCGGCGAAGCGCCAGACATCGGCGACATCGCGGACCAAGTCGGCGGGCGAGAATGCGCCGTTGTCCAAGACCAGGGCCCCGGCCTCCACCCGCGCCAGGTCGAGAACCTCGTTCAGAATGGACAACAGGCCCTGGCCCGACGATTGGATGATCCTGACCAGCTCCAGGTCGGGAGGCGCGAGATTGCGCCGCGACAGCGCATCGGCCACCGCCAGCACCCCGTTCAGCGGCGTACGCAGTTCATGGCTCATCGTGGCGAGAAACCGCGACTTCGCGAGATTGGCGCTCTCGGCCGCCCCCCGCGCGGCCTGGGCCACGATCGCCAGTTCCCGCAGGGTCTGGGCCTGGCGCTCCTGTTCGCCGCCCAGGATCTGTAGTTCTTCGATCTTGCCGCGCAGCTCTGCATTGGCCGCGCGCAGCGCCTCGTCCGTCTGCAGCCGCAAAGTGATATCCCGGCACACGCCGATGAACTTTCGTTCCCCGGCGATCACCGCCTCGCCAACGGACAGTTCGATTGGAACCGTTCGACCGTCCTTGTGGAGCAAGGGCAAGGGGCGCGGCCCCACGTTCAGGATCCCGCTCACTCCGTGGTTCAGGTAGCGTTCGATCTGCCCTTGATGGCTGCTGCGATAGGGCTCGGCCATCAAGGTCTGGATCTGGCGGCCGACCAACTCGGCCTCCGACCAGCCGCTCAGCTGCTCGCTGGCTGCGTTCGCCGCCTCGATCACGCCCTCGATGTCGATGACGATGATGGCGTCGGCGGCGTAGTCGAGGATTGCGCGCAGGCGATCCTCCAGCGCCTTCAGCCGCTCAATGCCCTCACGTCGCGCGGTGATGTCCTGCAAGGTCAGCACGACGCCGACTTGAACCTCACCCACCCACCGGGGCAGCAGCGATAGCCGGATCTGACGCGCCCGCGACGCCGCCAGGGTGATCATGCCCGGTCGCCCCGCCAGGGCTTCATCGATCAGAGCGAGGACGACTGGCCGGTCGGCGCGCGTGAAGAGATCGAGCAGGTGCGTTTTCGCGGGCATCGCCGCGTTCGCCCCCTGCCCGTCCCGCGTAACGCCTCCCCGAGAGATGAGGAACAGGTCTCGATCGAAATCGAGCACCATCAGCGAGAAGCTCTGCTGCATCAGATCGCCGGCCGGCGCGTCGGCCAAGGCCAGCGCCACCAGCGACGCCGTCGCTTCAACCGAACCAGGCTGCTCATCCATTTCGCCCCCCTGAATCGCCTCTTGGGGAGCAGCTTCAGGGTTGCCGACGCCGCTGAAAATCATACCGATGGCTAGGCAAATGGCCGCGCCGCTAGCGCCCGACCAACGGTCAAACCTGAGTTTTCAAGATAACTTCGGTAGCCAATTAGCCGGTTGGCCAGATGACGTGCCGCTCGAAAGACCCTAGGCGCATTAGGGAAATTGTTGGTTGATCGGGGACCCCTTGCCTTTGCGTGTCGTGATTGTGTGCCGTCACCCCCTCTGTCGCGCGGCCCTCGCCGCCCTGGCCGCGGAGGAGCTGCATGCCGATGTCGTCGACGTGTGGTCCGGCGTCCCCGAGGTCGGCGCCGACGGCGCTGACCTGTTGCTGATCGACCTGCCGTCGTCGGAAGTTCCCGCCGCGTGGATCGAGCTGGCGCCAAAGGCCGCCCACCGCGTCCTCGTCGTGCCCAAACGAGATCTGGCCCTGGCGCGACTGGCCTACGCCGCCGGCTTCAATGGATTGCTTCCCGAGAATTCAGAACGCCCCCTGATGGTTGCGATCCTGAAGCTCATCCTGGCGGGAGGGGAGTATTTCCCCTGCTTCGACGAGGCCTCGGCCTCCGGCGCGCCGGTGCTGCTGCGCGAGCTTTCACCCCGCCAACGCGAGGTTCTCAATCATCTGACTCAAGGCCAGACCAACAAGGAGATCGCCAAGCGGCTTGGCGTCTCCATTGCTACGGTCAAGCTACACGTCCAGGCGATCCTCAGCGCCACGGGCGCGCGCAACCGAACTGAGGTGGTGAGCCGCCTCGGCCAAACTGCGCCGTGACGGGCGCGCCGCGCGCCGCAAAGGCCTAGCGAACGAGGATGCGCCGAAGCGCGCGCGCCAGCTCGCCGTCCGCGCCAGGCGGCCCTGGACTGCGCCATCCAACATGACCGTCGGGTCGCACAAGCACCGCGCCCTCCTGCCCAAGACCATAGGCCGACGCAAAGCCGCCCAGGTCACTTAGCCCCGCGGTTCCGATCCGATAGACATCGAGGTGCGCGCCGAGTTCGCTGGCCGCGGCCAGGGCCTGCTCGCACCACGCCCCGGCGCCGGACGCAGCCAACAGCGTGAAGCCGGGGCCCATGAGATCGAGCGTCGAAAGCTGCGCTTCAGCCTGGCCAAGCCAGACATGCGGCGCCCGGCAGCCCGGCGTCGCGGTCTGGAGATAGTCGGAATAGCTGTCGCCAACCTCTGGCGGCTGCGTGCCGTCGGCGATGACGGCGGCCGACTGATAGGCCGCGCCGAACTCCACGCCCAAGTGATTGCCATAGCGGCGCGAGGTGGTGAGCACCTCCTCGGTGCTAAGCCCGCTGTCGGCGCCGGTCACGGCGGCGGCCTGGATACGTCCGACATTCTTGGAATTCTCCAGCGACTGGCGGGTGATCTGCTGGGCCACCGGCCGACGCTCGGCGTCATAGGTCTCCAGGAGCTCCCAGCCGGCCTGCCCCTTCACGCAGCAAGCCAGCTTCCACATGGCGTTATGCATGCCCTGCAGGCCTGTATTCACGCCCAGCCCGCCGGTTGGCGGAAATTGGTGCGCGGCGTCGCCACAAAGCACCACCCGCCCCTGCACCAAGTGCTTCACGACCGTGGCGTTCAGCTTCCAGAAGCCCAGCGAGAGGACTTCGACATCCAGATCCTCCACGCCTGCGGCGGCGCGGATCCACTGCGCCGCGCGCTGCTTCGTGAAGATCTCCGGAGTCCATTCCTCCTGGCTTACATTGATCTGGCATAGCCAGCGGCCGGCGGCGTCGAGCGGCTGCAACACGCCCCGCGCCTCAGAATTCGAGACAAAGAGCAGGACGCCCTTGCGCTCGCCGAGGTGCGGTTCAATCGGCGCGCGGAAGTAGCAGTTCACGATGTGCGAGAGATCCTTGGCGCCCTCCAGTGGCACGCCAAGCTGCTCGCGGACCAGGCTCGCGGCGCCGTCGGCCGCCACCAGGGCGGCGCCACTGAGTTCGGACGTCTCGCCGGTCTCCAGGTTGCGTATGCTCAGCGTTGCATGGCGAGCATCGGGCTCGCCGCCCGCGACGACCTGGACAGCCTCAGTACGGAAGCGGAGGTCGACCAATCCCGAGGCTCTGGCTGCCTCGAGCATGATTTCCTCGATCAGCTCCTGCGAGGACATGACCGGAAGCGCAGGGCTGATGTCTGGCCCGGGGCCCTCGAAGCCCTTGGACTCGATCTTGCCGAACTCTTCGCCGACCGCCGAGGCGAGGAAGCGGATCGGGCTCTTCCATCCGGCGGGAGTATCGATGCTGCGAAGCCGCTTGTAGGCCGCCGGTCCCCAGCCGCGTGCGATCTCCATGGTCCGGGTGTTGAAGTTCCGGGTCTTGGGGTGCCACGAGACCCCCGCGTGCTTCTCAATCACCACGGAGGGCACGCCAAATCTGGCGAGCTCAAGGGCCGCGCCCAGGCCGACCGGCCCCGCCCCGAGAATGATCACGCGCTCTGCGTCCGACATAGCCAGGCTCCCTCCCAAGGGTGTTATCGCCTCAGCCTATCGCGCAAGCTCACTAATGCAACAATTGTTGCATTAGTTGTCGCTCAGCACCCTCCGCCACAGGGTGATCACACGATCGATCCACGCCTCATCGTTTGGTTCGCCCTCGAAGATGCGCCGGAAGTAGATCGCCCCATCGGCCAGGGCGAGACCGGCTTCGCGGTCAAAGTCCGCAGGGATTTCACCACGCGCCACGGCCCGATCGAACATGGGGTCGAAGTCCGCCAAGCGCGATCGCGACCTCGTCGAGCGAACCGCCTTGGTCGCCTCGATCTCAATACTGGCGACCAGCACCGCGGCTCCCAAGGGCGTTGCGATGTAGTCGCCGACTTGCCGAAGGGTCGCGCGCATATCCTCGACCAGCGAGCCCATATCCGGCGCAATGATACGTTCGACCAGCGAGACGCCGATTGCGTCGAGAACCAGTTCGGCTCGGCTTGACCAACGTCGGTAGAGGGTCGAGCGACTGACGCCGGCCGCTTCGGCGATATCGTTGAAGACGATCGCCCCATAGCCCTTCTCGGTCAAAAGGCTGAGCGTGGTCTCGTAGATGGCCTCGGTGTGCCGCTGAGTTCGACCGCCAGGGCGCGTCTTACGACATTCAGAGCCCGCGCCGGCGCTGCTGGACATTTGCGCTCCCCTTTGGGCTCTGAAGCCCCGGCATTGCTTGTACCGGTTGTTTCCACCCGCAGCCGCCGCTTTTCGCAAGCTCGAAAGATAGCCGCGCAGGGAGTCGCGGCATCCAGATGTTCTATGAGCCCCGGAGAACCCATCGGCCTACGGGTCGATGCAGGTGGTCATCCCGGCGCAGCGCAAGCGCCCGGCGCATAGAGCATCGCCTGGGCTCGGAAGCCCAGGCGACAGCTCTCACTTCCGCGGCGGCAGGCTGACGATCGCCGCCTCGCCGGTCAGGCTCTCGACAATCGGCGCCTCGTCATAGAGCGCGTCACGCTCATCCAATTGGCGGCGGATGTCAGCATGGCGGACGGCGTCCAGGCCGTAGCCGATCATGCAAGCGCCCCCCAGCATCACGAACACCACCGGACCGACCAGGAAGACGAGCTCCAGGTTGTGGATCGCCTGCGCGGTGTTCCTTGCGCCCTCCGCGGCGTCATATCCAATCTTCGACAGCACGAAGAACGTCAGGCCGATGGAGAACGCGCCGGCGATCTTGGTCGTCATCGTGGTGATGGCGTAGAGCAGTCCCGAACGTTCCTTGCCGTGCTCCAGCCGGATCTCGTCGGCGATGTCGGCGGTCATCGCGCGGGTCAGCAGATTGAACCCCGACGCCATGACGCCAGCGACGAAGAGCGGAATGATCGCCACCATCAGGTTGCCCTTCGGAATGGCGATCAAGGACACCAGCGTCAGCGAATAGAGCGTCGTGGCGACCATCACAGTCCGATGCTTTGAAATCCGCATGGCGAGCCGGCCCATCAGCGGTGCCCCGACAATTCCGGCCAGGAAGTAGGTCGCCAGCAGGATGCTGGCCTGACCGGTCGTGAAGCCCCGGCTGTCAGTGAAGAAGAACAGGTAGGTGGCGCTCATCCAGCCCGGGCCGAGCGACAGGCAGAGGTCGGCCAGCAGGATCCGCGCGAAGGCCGGCCGCATCATGAGAGCGCCATAGTCGCGCAGACGGAACTCGTCGCCGGGCGCCTCGGGCGCGATCTTCTCCGGCGTCCGCCACACCACGATCGCCGCGGTGATCGGCGCCAGGGCGATGATCAGCCACCCCATCATCGCGACATTGCCGGCGTCGGAAACGCCCCGCGCCTCATTTACGATTGGGATCGCCAGGACGCTCGCCGCGCCGAGCACCCCGACCGCCGTCATGATCGCGAAGACCCGCGACCGATCGTTGTACTGAGGAGCCAGGGTCGCGGCCCAGGCCGCATGGGACAACGCCAAGATCGAGTTGCCGAGATAGAGGATAAGAACCCAGAATATCAGGTAGTTCCGCCCAACTCCGGAGGGCGGGAGAAACAGGAAATAGACCCCCAGCATCAGGATCGGCGCGCCCAGGATCGTCCATAGGCGGTAGCGCCCCCATGGCGTCCTGGTCTTGTCCATCGACCAGCCCAGCAGGCCGTCGACCGGAATGTCGATCATGCGGACGATGAAGAACGCGGACCCGACAACAGCCAGGTCGATCCCCAGGTGGCTCGCATAATGGCGGGGCAGATAGACCGACATCGCGATGCCGATAGCCGCGACCGGCAGCGCAGTGGCCGCGAAGGCCAGGGCCGTCAGGAAGGGCACCCGCTTAGCCGGTGACGAAGCAGCCTGAGTCACGCTGTAGACACTCCCCTGGGTTCGGCGCCGGTTCCATGCGGACCTGCGCTCTTGATCGTTCAATCCTTCAGCTAGGGGGTCGGGATGGGCCGCCTCCGACGCCCCGCCGGAGACGGCTTGCCCGCAGCGCTCCCAAGATCTCACGAAGCTTGGAAGCCTCCCCGCTGCGACGCCGACCTGCGGGCTTCGAACATCGTTCCACAAGCACGACGCTAAAAAAGCGGCCGGCCGACCTTCCGCCGCGTCAGCTGCACAAAGGCTTTTCGAACATCGTTCGAGCCCCTTCTCGTCCGGTCCAACGAACAGAATCACATCCAGGGAGGATTAGTTGATTTCCACGAGTAACGAGCCGTGCCGCGCGCCGATGTTCCGGCAGCGGCTGCGGAGCGGTTTGATTATGGGCGCGTCGATCGTTGCAATCTGCGCGATCAGCCCACAGGCCTTCGCACAGGTGGCGGACGACGCCCCAATGGTCGAAGAAATTGTCGTGACGGCCGAGAAGCGCGAGCAGAGCCTGCAGAGCATCCCGGTGGCGGTGTCGGCCTACACCAGCGAAAAGCGCGACGTGCTCGGGGTGAATACGGTCGAGGATCTCGCCCGGGTCACGCCAAGCCTCAGCTATACAAACAACGACCGCATGTCGATCCGCGGGCTTGGCCGACTGACCAACGCCATCGGCACCGATCCTTCGGTGGCCCTCTATTCGGACGGCATCTTCTCAAACTCGATGACGGACGCCTCAACGCCGTCGCTGTTCATCGAACGGACCGAAGTCCTGCGCGGACCGCAAGGCACGCTCTACGGCCGCAACTCGATCGGCGGCGCGATGAACATCGTGTCCAAGCGCCCGTCTGACGAGTTCAACGGCGAAGTCCGCGCCATGGTCGGCAACTTCGAAAGCTATCGCCTCGACGCCATGGTTCGCGGGCCGATACTCGACAACCTGCGCTTCCTGCTCGGCGCCTCGACGGAGCGCCGCAACAAGGGCTTCATCGACAACATCGGCTCGGCCGAAAACACCGGTGAAATCAAGCGCTACACCTTCGAAGCTCAGCTCGAAGCCGACCTCGGCGACAACACCACGGCGCGCCTGCGCTATACGAAGTTCGACTGGAACGACAGCTACGGCGTCGGCAACACCTTCGCCAACAACATCTCGCCGTACGACACCACGTCGCTGACCGGCGCCGGCACCAGCGCCCTCTACTACAACACGACCTATGGGCTGACCGCGCCGAACCCCGGCGTCACCGACCCCTATGTCCAGAACACCAACTCGACCGCTCGCGGCTCGCTCAAGGATCACCACCGTCTGCACTTCGATGTGACGACCGATCTCGGTTGGGCGACCCTGAAGTACCTGGGCGGGTATCAGCAGTACAACTACTTCACCTCGACGGACTCAGACCTCTCCGGCCGCACCGCGCCGCAGAACATCCTGGTCAATACCGGCACCGGAACGCCTTTCGCCGCGACCAATGTGTCCACCGACGCGCGGACCTTCTACGAAGAGCGCCAGAGCTGGCTGTCGAACGAGATCAACCTCTCCTCGAACGGCGATGGCGACCTGAACTGGATCGTCGGCCTCTACCAGTACGCCCAGGACTACGATCAACCCCAGGGCATTCGGGTAGTCGGCGACCCCTCGATGTTCCAGCCGCTGACGCTCCAAGGCACGCCGTCCAGCCCCAACCCGAACGGCGCCTTCCTCTACGTCGACGGGCACCTGGAAACCAAATCCTACGCGGCGTTCGGTCAGGTCGACTGGAAGTTCGCCGAAGGTTGGACCCTGACGGCCGGCCTGCGCTACACGAAGGATGAAAAGACGGGCTACGACATCGCCCGCTATGTCGCGCGTAACCCGAGCATCGCGATGGCGTTCGGCGCGGCCCTGCCGCCGGCGATCGCTCAAGGCTATGCGGTGGACGTGACGACCCAGCAGATTTGCGGCGGGACCACCCTGGCTTCCTGCGCGGCCAACCCGCTGACCGCCAACCTGACGGCCAATCCGGGCGGCGGCCTGCGTCGCGATCTGGCCGGCGACTGGGACGCCTTCACCGGCACCCTCGCTCTGCAATGGCGGCCGGATTCCAGCACCAACCTCTATGCTCGCTATTCCCGCGGGTACAAGGCGGGCGGCTGGCTGGGCTCGAACGGCCTTTCGCCCGATCCCTACGCCGATCCGGAATACGTGAACTCTTACGAGGCCGGCGCCAAGAAGACGTTCGGGGGTCAGCTGCAGATCAACGCCGCGCTCTTCTACACCGACTACCAGGGCTTCCAGGCCCCGCTGACGGTGCCGCTCGGCTCCATCACCGCGACCCAGTTCCTGAATCTCGACGCGACGGTTTGGGGTCTTGAACTCGAAACCCAGTGGTCGCCGGTTCGGGACCTGCAGTTCTTCTTGAACTACGCCTATCTGAACACCGAGCTCGATACAGGTTGCTGCTTCGTCGACACCATCGATCCGCTCGCGCTGGCGCCTGGCGCCCAGCCGGTCGGGGCGCCGGTCAACGGCCGGGTGCTCCAGACCGTGGTCGGCAACGACCTGCCGCTCTCGCCTCACAACAAGCTGACCGTCGGGGCGACCTACACCATCGACTTCGAGCCGGGTTCGCTGACCTTCAGCGGCACCGCGACCTACACCGATGACCAACGCTCAGCGCTGTTCAACAACCCGGTCTATCGTTCGCCGTCCTTCACGACGGGCGACGTCCGGGTGCTGTGGCGCGACGCTGGAAGCCGCTACACGATGATCGGCTTCGTGAAGAACGTGACCGACGAAGTTGGCTTCGGGAGCTCGGTGGCCAGCCCCACCGGCGTGACCGCCGTCGGTGCTCGCCGTCAAGTCAGCCTGATCTTCCCGCGGACTTACGGCGTCGAACTTCAGTACCGCTTCTAGTTGTCTCTGGCCGGGTTGCTCAATCTCGGGCGACCCGGCCAATCGGCATATTGGAACCCCGCTAAACAAAAGCGTGGATCATCCAGTTTCCGCTTTCCGAATGCTGTTCGATAAAAGCAACTCTTCTTGCGCACCTAACCTGCTAGGCGCGTCTTTCTCCACAACTCTGCGAGCAGCTCACGCTGCTCGCATTTTTCTTTTCAGCGTAGTGACCCGGCTTTCGCCCGCCCCTCACTCGGCGTGTGTGATGAGATAGCCTGCGCCGGCCATGAGCCTCCCGGCCAATTCGGGCGGCAGTTTGCCGTCCGGCTGGGACGACATGATCGCCGCCATCCCTCGCGCCAGCGCCCAAAGCGCATAGGCCGCGCTCTGGCGATGCATTTCCGAAATGCGCTGGTCGGCGTAGACGACAGCCTCGTGCGCCAGGAATGTCCGGTTCTCCGCCTCGCGCAGCGCCTCGTGGCGGGCGAGCAGTCGCTGGTTGAACATCAGCGAAAAGAGTTCGGACCTGGTTTCTGCGAAACGGAAGAAAACCGCGGCGCTGGCGCTGATCGGAGAGACAGCTGTCTCATCCGCCAGGGCGCCGAGTATGTCGCGGCGCAGATCTTCAAAGCCCATCACCCCAAGGCTGAGGAGGATGTCTTCCTTGTTGTTGAAGTAGTGGTACATCGACGCGGTCCCGATGCCGGCTTTTTCGGCGATGGCGCGCAGGTTGAGTTCCTCGATGCCGCGAGTGTCGAGAATATGGGCGGCCGCGGACATCGCCTTGGCCTTTAGGCCGTTTGTCTCGTGAGACGCGTACCTGTATCGCGGCGTTGGCTCGTCGGCCCATCGAAGGGCGCCATCATCTGAAGTTCCCAACCCAATGCTCCACTACACAAGCACTCGACGTCAGCTGGGCCCAAGCTCCGCAGGCCGACCCGACGCAGCGAAAAGCGCCCCCAAATGTTCATCCAGCGGCGTCATTTTGAACGCTGGGAACAATTCGGCCACCGTGTCCTTGGTGGCTGTATATCCATTTCTATCGAAATAACGAATTAGCGGAATGATAGATGAGAAGCGATGCCGCCGCCAATTAAAGTACGGCGTAAGGGCCAGGAACATAAAGTAGGTCGGAAACTTGTTGGCGGCCCGTATAGATATCCCGCTTGACATCGAAAGAATATTTTCAACTTCAGACACCGAATACGTGCCCGGAACAACAAAATTTACGTGACCATACAAAATACGTCGTTCTTTCAGCAGCACCTGAACCACGAACGGCGCCACATCCCTTTGGCTGGTGTAGCTGAATCGACGCGATTTGGTCACCGGGAACAGGAACTTCCCCCTGTTCAGCAAACCGATCCGAGCATCGAAGACGTCCTCCATATAGGAGCCGCATCGTAGGATGCTGAAGGGCACGCCGCTGGCGGCCAGCAGGCGTTCGACCTCATACTTGGCGTCAAGAATTCCGACACCTCGCGGATGATCGGCGCCCAACACCGACACATAGATCAGGTGCGGCAGGTTCGCGGCCTTCGCACCGGCGATGACGGCTTTCGCCGCTTCAATCTCCACGGACGGATCGTTGCGCAGCCCCATCGGCGTCGTGAGAAATCCAGCATCGACGCCCTGCATGGCCCTCGCGACATCGCCAGCATTCATCATGCTGCCGCCAACGACTTCGGCGTCGGGATAGCGACGCGCGACGCCCGCGGCGTCTCTCGCCAACAGGCGGACCGAGACCCCTTCCCGCAAGAATCCGTCGACGAAAATCCGAGCAATCGGACCGGAACAGCCGAACGCCGCCAAAGACAATTGCCGCTGTTCCATGCTGACCTTTGTAGCGAGGATCGATCCAGCGAAGATCGCTCGATCAACGCTATCCCGCACCTCACTTTAACGCAACAAGAGTCCCGTTAGTGACGGAACGAAGGGTTCCGTCACCTTGCGGAGAAGCGACTGAGGTCGGTATCGGCGTCCAACGGCTTGATGACCACGCCATCCAGGGCGGCGGCGTCCTCGCCCATAATATCGCTGCCGGTCAGGGCGACGATGGCTGGCGCGGCGCTGAGTTCGGCGCGCAAGCGCCGCGCAAGCGACAAGCCCGAGCCGCCCCGGCCAAGGTCGATATCCAGCAAGATCAAGTCGAACGCCTGGGCGGTGGCGCAGGCCATCGCCTCGGCTTCGTCCGCCGCCGCCTCGACCTGATGCCCGACGGTCCGCAGCAAGGCCGACGTCACCTCGCGGCTGATCGGATCGTCCTCGACGAGCAGGATGGAGAGCGGGCGCGACGGCGTAGCCGGCGCCGGGACAGGCGGCGGTCCACTTGCTGGGAACGGTAGGGCGACCCGGAAAAGGCTTTCGTTGTCGCGCCGCACATAGGTCAATTCCCCGCCCATCGCCTCCGTAAGGCGCCGGCAGATGTCCAGCCCCAGGCCGAACCCGGTCAGTGGGACGTCGCTGGAGCCCTGAACGAAGGCCTCGAACACTCTGGGGCCCGTGAACGGATCAAGACCCGGCCCGGTGTCTTTCACCTCGATCAGCAATGGAAGCCCAGCTTCCGGCCGCCAATCGGCGGTAACCCAGATCCCACCCGAGGGCGTATAGGTCACGGCGTTGGCGAGCAGGTTGCCCACCACCTGCTCGAAGCGAAGCCGGTCGCCGGCCACCCACGCCGGAACGTCGTCGGTGCAGCGGTGGGACAGCGACAGCCCCTTCATGGCGGCCGCTGGCGCCTGAAGCCGAACGATCTCATCAAGACTTGTCGCAGGATCGAAGGGCGTCAGGCGAATGACCGGCGCGCTCGCGTCGGTCCGCGCCGATTCCAAGATGTCGGTGACCAGCTCCGACAGGTTGCGTCCGGCCCGGAGGCCGAGGTCGATCAGCCGCCGCTGCTCAGGACCATTGGGCGAACGGGCCAGGACCTGCATCACCCCGACCAACCCGCTGAGCGGTGTGCGCACGTCATGACTGATCATGGTCATCAGTCGGAATCGGCTGGCCGCGATAGCCTCGGCCAAGGCGCGCTTACCCCGCTCCAACGCCAGAGCCCGCCGAAGGTCCGCCATCACCGCCGCCAGCATCTGGGCCGTCAGCGTCTGGGCGAAGATAAATGCGTGCAGCAGCGCCAGGGTTTCGGGCTCGCTAGCGCCAACAAACGGACCCAGGCCGAGAAGGGTGACGACCGAAGCGCCCAACGCCATCAGCAGGTTGACCGTCGCTCCGCCGTGGAGCCCGAAGCGCCCCACAGCTCCAAGACTGAGCGACAATCCCGCCAGCTTGTAAAACTCGGCCACCCACGCCGTTTCCGGCAACCATGCCAGCGCCGCGACCAGCGTCATGCACAGGACCAGGAAACCCGACACCGCCGCGGCGAAACGCCAGGTCCAGCGATGGCCAGACCAGCGCCCGGCCAGCAGGATCGCCGGCGCCATCAGCAACACGCCCGTTGCGTCGGTCAGCCACCATGAGGTCAACATCGATGACGAGGGATAGGCTGGGCCGCCCGCCCCCATCCAGGCGATGACCGTGGCGCCGACGACCGCGCTCACCAGCGTACCGCCGACGACCGCCACACCGACAAAGGCCAGGTCGGAGAGCACCGCGCGGTTCAGCCGTCCGCTTGCGCCCCAGCGGCGAAGCACCCGCGCGCTTAAGATCCCGGGAAGCAGGTTGCCTACCGCCACGATCAAAGCCGGCGCCCATGCGCCAAGCATCAGGAAGTTCACGAGAACGGCGCCGATGAACGCGCCCGGCATCAGCCTTACGCCGCCGACCCACGCCACCGCGAACGCAATGCCGCTGGGCAGCCAGATCAGCGGCAGCCGATCGGCCAAAACACCCAACCGCAGCCCCGCATAGGCGGTAGCTGTGTAAGCGACGAAGATCACCGCATGTCGGGCGAGCAAGCTCAGCCCCCGCATATCCTTGCCCCCGAGGGTCATGGGCTATAGCGATCTCGGATCGTCGCCGCCCGAGAGGACGTCACAATGCCCCCGGAGCTGTGCACTGATCGCCTGGAACAGGTCCAAGCCGCGATCGGCGCGTCGCGGACCCTCGAACTCACCGACCAACTGGCGACGCGGGTCGCAACCCTGCTGGAGGCCGTTGCCTCGCAGGCCGACACGAACGCCGAGCTCGCCGCCCAAGCCCACCAGATCCGGAGCGCCGCCGGCGCGCTGGCGCTTCTGCGATTGAGCGACGCCCTCGAAAAACTTGAAGCGGCGTTGCGCAGGCCGCACGCACACGCCGCCGTGGCCGCCGCGGCGCGCGCCGTGCAACGGGCCATGTCGGCCGGCGTCACGGCGCTTTGCGCAGCCGTCGCCGCCGCCAAGCCCCCTCATCCTTCCGCCCTCACGAGCTGATAGCCCTGGGCGTGGACGGTGACTATCCGCGGGGCCGCTGGACCCGCCGCGGCCAGCTTTCGCCGGATCCGGCTGATCAGCACGTCGACGGTGCGCACGTTCGTCGTCGCCTCGGCGGAGGCGATGACCTCCACGAGATAGTCGCGGCCTAGCGGGGCGCTTCCCGACTGGGCCAGGGCCGCGATCAGATCGAATTCGGCACGGGTCAGGCGCAGAACAGCCCCCTCTGCGTCAGCGAGTTCACGCCGCACGATGTCGAGCGTCCAGTCGGCGATCTCGATGACCCGATCGACCCGGCCCCGCTGGTAGCGCCGCAGCACCGCGCGGACGCGGGCGGTCAGCTCGCGCAGGTCGGCCGGCTTCACGATGTAGTCGTCGCCTTGCGAAAGCCCCAGGAGGCGGTCCTCGCTCTCGCCGCGCTGGGTCACGTAGATGGCGGCGCAGTCCCGCCGCGTCTTCATCCGCCGCACCATGTCATGCCCGAGACCGTCGGGAAGGTTCACGTCGGCGAGGACAATGTCGATTGGATGTTCGGAGAAGCGACGCAGGCCGCTGGCGACGTCCTGCGCACAGACGACCTCCAGCCCTTCCTTGCGCAGGTGGGCCGCCACGATCTCGCTGAAGATCGGATCGTCCTCCACGAGAAGGAGCGTGACGACACCCACGACGATACGTTGCTCCCACCCAAGGCCGATTGCTCATAGCTGAGAGGTAGCCTCGCACAACCCTTTGTAGGTCGTCACGCGAGGTTTAGCGCCATCGTTGAGCCTACGAGGCGGAAGGCGCGCGCTTAGCGATCACCCTGCCCCGCCCCCGGCCATACACCCCGACCCCGCCGGCGTCGTCAGTGTCCGTCAGGCCGCGTCGCCCACCGCGATCGTCGAACTGCTCTTCCAAGCGCGGGCCGCATGCCCGAGTTGCTGGTCCAGCGCCTGCCAGGTCACGACGTGCGCAGGCAAGTTGAACGCTGGCATGTCGGGCGCCGCCAAGGCGAGCATCTCCGAAGTCGGCACCCAACCTTTGGCGGACCGAAAAGCCGCCTTGGCCAAGGAGGTGGCGACAGTCCGGCCGTCGAGCGTCTCCACCCGATGCTCAAAGAAGAACCAACGATCGTCCCACCCCGCCAACCGCGTCTCTGCCACGCCGCGGTCAAAGAGGCGTAGCTCGCGCCGGAAGTGGATCGCGCTGCTGCCCAGGATCGGCCTCCAGCCCTGCTTGAAGCACGCGTGCAAGACCCGGGTCCGCAATGCCCATTCCAGCCGGTTCACGTCGATGAGCTGCATATAGCGCCCATTGTTTAGATGCAGGTTCACGTCGAGGTCGGCGGGCAGAACGCGAAACTGTGTCCGCACCGGCTCGGTGGCCTCGACCGGCGCGCCCCTTAACCCTCGGACGGCCATAGGGAGCATGCGGAAATAGAGCTTCATGGCGCGGCTAAAATCCGTAGACGATCTGGGCGTAGGCGGCCGAAAGGTCGCGGACACGTCCGAAGTAGCTGAGCTGGGGCCCAAGAAAGACGTCGGCGCCCAGCACGGCGCGGGTGCTGTCATTGAGCGCGTAGCTAAGGCGCGGCCGGATCGCGATGTCGCGCGTTTCGAAATAGCCCGCCGCGCTGGTCTCGAATTCCAGGCGCTCGTTCCTCCAGCTGCGCGCGAACCGCAGCGTCATGCCGTTCTGGCGACGGTCGAGCTGGTTGTTGACCGTCGCGCTCTGCAGCGCGATCACTCGCACGACCGGATTGCTCAACTGGGCTGGGTCCTCGTAGTCGAAGACATACCTGAAAGAATACTGGAGGTTGACGTTCCAGCCGCTGTCGAACGTGCGGTCGACTCCGACCACGATCCAGAAATTATCCTTGGTGCGAAATGGGGTGGGAGCGCCTCCAACCTCGGTATAGGCCGCCTCCGCCCGGTAGCCGAAGCGGCCAGCGACGCCGGCCAGGTCGGCGCCGACTACGCTTGTCTCCGGAAACTGCTGCTGCACCGCCGCCAGCACGGCCACGCCGGCCGGAACCGGAACTAGCGCGATGTCGCGGGTGCGGCTGCGACCTTCGAAATAGGAGATCGACCAGTCCAACGCCCCGCCGGAATGATCAATCCGCGCCGCGAACTGGGAGCGGTCCTCGACCTTCTGGTCGTCGAGGACGACGACTCCGGGCCGCGAGCGATCGACGGGAAAGCGGTTGGGCCGGAACTCCGGCAACCATAAAGCCGAGAAGGTCCAGGGCCCGGCGCCGTAGGTCGCCTGCGCGATCAGGGCGCCGCGACGCTGCTCGTCGTCGCTCGCCAGCAATCGGGTGTAGTCACGCGCGCCGATCACATCGGTCGGATTGTACCGGTCGGCCCGCCCCCAGGCGACGATCTGGCGACCAACGATCAGGCGGGCCGGGCCGGCGGCGAATCTCGCCCACGCTTCCTCCAGATCGGCGTCCCCGCGGCCGGTGCTGTCGGTCTGCGCGCGCGCTTCAGCATAGGCGTCTAGCCTGTCCGAGAGACGCGGCGCGGCGCGCATGACGAAACCCGCGACCGAGACGGCGCCGGGGTCGGTGAAATCTCGGCTGTGGCTCCACAGCCCCGCGCGCAGGAAGATTTGAGGCTGCAGCGCATCCAGCGGCCCGCCGCCATCCTCGACTACGACCTCGCCTCCGTCATCGGCCGCCGCAAACTCATCAAGCGCGGCAGGCTCGGCGGCCACGTCCGTCGCCATCGCCGGAAAGGCGGACAGCAACGTCACGGCGGCCAAAGCGCAGGCCGTCGGCCAATCGTTCCGTCTCAAGGCTGCTCGAGGCCCCGCGTCGTGAACTTCTCGGGCGGAATGGCGGCCGAGGTGTTGAAGGTCGAGTACTCGATCACCGTGCGATGGCCGGTCTGCACGTTGGTCATCTGCTGGCGCATGGGCTGGAACCGGCGATTGGCGCTATCCACCAGCTTGATGTTGGACCCGACATAGACCTTCAGCAGCTTGTCCTGGAGGTCATAGTATTCCGCCTTCACCGGCACGGCGTCGGACGTCCGGATCCAGGTGATGCGGCGGTTGTAGCCGGAATTGGCGGCGACGGTTTTGTCGCGCGGCGTCGACTGCACGACCTGGGTCGCGCCCCCGTCCACGGTCTCGGTCCGCAGGATCTTGTGGGTCCAGTCCTCCGCTGGATGGCCAAGAATGTCGCCATAGCTGAAGTCGGTGCCGATAAAGGCGTCGCGCTTGTTGGACGCCGTCAGCCGCCGGACCTTCTTCAGGGCCGGCAGATAGACCCAGATGTCGTCGTCGGCGCCCGCGTTCTCGATCGTCAGCACGGCCGTGCCGCGGATATCGGCCGGGCTGTTGAAACGGATCAGTCGACGGTTGTTCTGCCGATCGGGCTTCAGTTCGGACAGCGTGCTGGTTTCACGGATCCGCTGCTGGCCCGCCTTGTTGGTCAGGATGAAACGCGCCGTCGCGGTGGACTTGAAGACCTTCGTCGCCTTGATGCTGCTCGCCATCAGGGCCGAGGCGTCCGCCCCCGCCGCCTGAGCGAGCGCGGGCCGAGGCGCCATCACGGCCGCGCCGCACAGCAACACCAGCGCCAAGCCGGCGACCTTGGCCAGGGTCTGGCTCGGCGCGGCTTGAACGGCGCGGGCGTAGACGACCCGAGGGCGCAGCGCGACCATCAGCGCCGCGAACAGGGTCAAGGTGCTCGCCGAAGCCACGATCATGGCCGAAGCGACCAGAAGGCCGAGCCAGAAGTGGACGTTGAAGCCGATGGACAGCATCAGCAGCGAGTAGCCGCCGGCCACCGCCGTCGCCACGAACATGATCGCCTTGCCCGAACTGGCGAACGCCGCAGTGATGGCGTCGCGCTCGGTCGGTTGCCGCTCAAGCTCCTCACGCAGGCGATAGGTGAAGTAGATCGCGTAGTCGGCCCCGATCCCGATAGCCAATGCGCAGACGGTCGCCGTCACGATCTGCAGCGGGATCCCGGTCAGGCCCATGATGCCAAACACGGCCAAGGTCGTCGCCGCCAGCGGCACAAGGATCAGGGCGCCCAGTTGCGCCGACCGGAACAGCAAGGACCCGACCACGAACACCACCAGGGTGATCTGGGCGATGTTCTGCATCTTGCCCGAGACCATCACCTCGTTCATCGCGGTCGGGGTGGTGATGCTTCCGCCCAGGCGAACCTTCACGCCGGGTGGGAAATTGGCCTGGATGACCGGCAGGATGCGCTCGTTGAGGCTGGCGACATAAGCCGAGCTGTCGGTCTTCACGAACGTCTGAATCAGCGCGTTGCTATAGGTGTAATCGACCACCCCATCGAAATCGCCCGGCTCGCCAGAGATCGAGTAGAGCAGCAGGTACTGCGAGATCGTGTCGCGATCGGTCGGCAGGCTGTAGGCGGCCGGATCGCCATTGTTCGTCGCTTGATTGATCTGCTTGAGGAAGTCGACGATCGAGACTGACCGGCCGATCTCCGGCTCCTTGGCCAGGAACGCCTGCGTCGCCTCGATCCCTTTCAGGACGGCGGGGTCCTTGATCGCATCGGCGCTCGCGCCCTCAACCAGGACGTAGAAGGTGTTGGATCCGGCCATGGCCGCGTTCAAGGCATGGTCGTCCTTGCGCGCCGGCTGGCTCTCCGAAAGGAAGCCGCGCACCGAATTGTCTACCCGCAACAGGCTCGCGCCCCCGACGAAGATCACGCAGATCGCGCCCCAGATCAGGAAGATCCGGCGACGGCCTTTCTTCTCGGCGACCTGGTCCGCCAGGAAACGGGCCAGCCGATCCCATTGCGTCTCCCGCTTTTCGGCATTGGTTTCCTTGTCGCTCGGAGGCGGCAGGATCGCGCGCAAAGCAGGTGTGAAGGTGAGTTCGACCAGGGCGACGCTGAAGATCCCGAGGCCCGCGAAGATCCCGAAATTCCGGATCGTCTGGATGGGAAACACCGCCAGCGACATGAAGCTCAGCGCGGCGATCGATCCGGCCGCCAGCATCACTGGCCCGACATAGACGATAGAGTTGACCACCGCGCGCCGGTTCGCCTCGGCCGGATCGAGTTCGCCGTCGCGCCGCAGCAGGCGGTATTCCTCGTAGTACCGCTTCAGCACCTGGACCGCGTGTCCGGCGGCGACCGCCAAGATCAGGATCGGGGTGACGTTGTTGAACGGGTCCAGGTGGATGCCGGCCAAGGTCATGAGGCCCAGCGCCCACACCACCGCCAGGATGGCGGTCAGCAGCGGCAGGACCAGACCCTGGATCGTGCGGAACGCCTCCAGGTGGATCAGACCGATCAGCACCACGGCGAGCGGCAGCAAGATCCCCATGCGCTTGGAATAGGTTTCGACCGCGGCGAGGAACACCGGCTGTCCAGCGACCGCAATGGTCACGCTGTCATCGCGGGCCGGGGCGATGGCGGCCTCGACCTTGCGCATCACCTGCTCAAAGCCCTCCGGATCCTTCTTGAACTCGGCGTAGATCGCCGCAGTGCGCCCGTCCTTGCTGACCAGGATGTCGCGATAGACCGGGTTGGCCTTCAGCCGCTGGGCGATGGCCTGCGCGGCCGCGACATCCGCCGGCTCGTGGTCCAACAGCCGGGACACCTGCAGACCCTCGCTCGATCCGGCGAGGTCCTTGGCTCGCGTTGCGGCCAGGCTTTGCAGGTTGCCGGGGGTGATGCCCGGCGTCGCCGCCAGGGCCTCGGTGATCGCGATGACCTTCCCGAGCGTGGCCGGGGTGTAGACGTCGCCGTCCTTCACCGTCACGCCGATAACGACCGTGAACCGGTTGCCGAACAGGGTCTCGACCCGTTCGGTCACCTGAACGAACGGGTGCTCCTTGGGGAGGAGTTCATCGGCGTCGACGATCACGTTGAGGTGCCGCAGTTGCAGCCCCAGCAACACCGTCACCAGCAGCGACGCGGCCAGGACGAGGTATCTCCACCTCACGATGAATTCTGCAAACGCCCGCATCGATGCCTCGCCCCTGCGGGTCTCCCCACCGGGCGAACCGCATTCCCTGCCAAACGCGGCTCAGCCGCGGGCGCAGCACAGCTCACGTGTTCGCAGGCCCGGCAAGACCGCAGAACGTCGATATAAACGGGCGTTCACATTGGTGCGGTCAGGCGCCCTGTCGTATTGCCGAGGAGCAAAGACCGTGCAGTCGGGACGCATGCTGCGTCGCCGAGCGGGGTTAGGCCGCAGCGCGATCCCCGGCCCGGCTGGTCTTGGCCAGGTCCATCTGCAAACCTCGCAACCGCTGCCGGAGCAACGTCGCCTCGTCTTCCATGGCGTAGGCCAACAGGGCCATGGCGAAACCGAACGAGGCTTCCTTCGCCAACCGGTCGGCCGAGATAACCCCGCCCGCCCACTCCAGAAAGACGCCGCGCATCAGCTGCGTCAGCGCGACCCCCAAGATGTCTGGGTCGGTATCGGCGCGCAGGCGTCCTTCCCGGACGGCGCCGGTCACCTGGGCCTGCCAGAAGCCGGTGCGAGGTTCCGCGATCGCCGCGCCGAGGCCCTCAGCATCGTCATCGCCGACGCGGGCCATGGCGCGATAGAATTCCGGATTGGCGCGATAGAGCGAGGCCGCGAGCTCGATCGCAACGAACATGCGGTCCAGCGAGTCTCGCGCCGGCGCCTGCGACAGCAGACGCTCGTACTCCTGCAGGTCGAGATCGAACACTTGCCGGAAGATGGCGCTCTTGGTCTGAAACAGGTTGTAGAGCGTCCCGGGGCTGACCGCCGCGCGCTCGGCGATCTGGACCATGGATACGCCGCTGAACCCCTGCTCGCGCACGAGCGTGGCGGCCGCCTCCACAATCCGGCGCCGTCGTTCAGCCTTGGCCCCTTCCCGCCGTGAGGCGGGCGACGACGCAACCATCCTTCAATCCCCACCTGACACCACAAAATTATAGCACACTCCAAAGTTCGTTGACAAAAATGGAGTGCGCTTCAATAAATTTCTCAGCCCACCAAACGAAGCGCCTTGAGCGACAGCCCGAGGAATAACGACATTCAGGGAGAGGCACATGGGCCAGCCGGCCGGCAGGACGATCGAAATCCATCGCGCAGCCTCGGGCAAAGACCTTATGGAGGCGATGTACTTCGCTGACATGGACGAGGTGCAGATGCGCGGCCTCACCCGCCTGATCGAGGCGAACTATGCGACCGGCTACGTGATCAGGGTGCTGTTTTCCAGCGAAGCGCTGGGGATCAGCCTGACCTATTCCTGGTTCAAGAAGGGCTTCCCGCTTCCCCGCCACAGCCACAGCGCCGACTGCCTCTACTACATCGTCTCTGGCGAGATTCACTACGGCAGCGAGGTGCTCATGGCCGGGGACTGCATGAGCGTCCCGGCAGGCGCCCTCTACACCTTCGAGACCGGGCAAGACGGGGCGGAGTTCCTCGAGTTCCGCAAGGCGGCCAGATATGACATCGCCTACCAGACCACCGAAAAGGTCTGGGACCGTCAGGTCGAGCAGACGAAGGCGCATGCCGAGGCCTGGAAGTCGGCGAAGCCGCCGCTCGCCGCGCAGCGCATGACCTTCGAGGCCAGCTGATGCGCTTTGCAGGTAAGGTCGCCGTCGTGACCGGCGGCGCCTCCGGCATCGGTCTTGCCGCGGCCAGGCGTTTCCATTCTGACGGCGCCGCGGTCGTGATCGCCGACATGAACGCCGAGCTGGGCGCCGCGACGATGGCCGAACTCGGCGCCGAGCGTTGCCTGTTCCAGCTCACCGACGTCGCCGATTGGGATCAAGTCCAGGCGCTGATCGGCGGCCGAGCAGCGGTTCGGCGGCGTGGATGTTCTCTTCAACAACGCCGGCGTAGGCAGCTTCGCCACCACCGACGACCTGTCGATCGACGAGTGGCGACGAGTGATCGACATCGATCTCAACGGCGTCTTCTACGGCTGCAAGGCCGCACTTCCCCTGCTGCGTCGAGGCGGCGGCGCGATCATCAACACCGCCTCGATCTCCGGCCTATCGGGCGACTACAGCTTCGCCGCCTACAACGCGGCCAAGGCGGCGGTGATCAACTACACGCGCGCCCTGGCCATCGACCACGCTCGCGAAGGGGTCCGCGTGAACGCCGTCTGCCCAGGGCCGGTCGACACCCCGATCATCAGCGGCGTCAACCAGATCCCCGGCGTGCGCGAGGCCTGGAATGAGAGCGTTCCGCTCGGGCGCTTCGCGCGGCCCGAGGAGATCGCCAACGTGGTTGCGTTTCTCGCCTCGGAGGAAGCCTCGTACGTCACGGGCGCGGTCGTCGTGGTCGATGGCGGCGTTACCGCCCACACCGGCCAACCGAACCTCCCCCGTCTCTTGCGATCAGCGGTCGAAGGCTAGCGAGGGGACGGCGACGCCGCCCCCTGCTCCAGTTCAGCCCTTGGCGACATACATGGCTTGCGGCGCCATGTACTCGAGCAGGCCGTCCATGCCGTTCTCGATGCCAAAGCCGCTGTTCTTGCGGCCGGCGAACGGGGTGTCGGGCCGCAGGTTCAGGTTCTGGTTGATCCACACCGTGCCGGTCTCCATCCGCCGGGCGATGGACATCGCCTGGTCGAGATCCTTGGACCAGACCGCCCCGGCCAAGCCGTACTCGCTGTCGTTGGCCCGATCGATCACCTCGTCGATATTGGCGAACTTCAGCATCGGCAGGATCGGACCAAAGGCCTCTTCCTGCACGACGCGCGAAGCTTCGGGGGGATTGTCGACAATGGTCACCGGCACGAAGTAGCCACCCTCCGGAACCGCCCCGCCCTGGATCAGGGTCAGGTTGTTGGCCTTGGCGTCGGCCAGCAGGTCCATCACCCGGTCGTACTGGCGCTTGTTCTGGATCGGTCCCAGCACCGTGCCCTGCTCGCCGCCGTCGCCGACCTTCACCGCCGCTGCGATGCCCGCAAGCCGGTCACGCAGGCCGTCATAGACGTCCTCGTGCACATAGAGCCGCTTGGTCGCCACGCAGATCTGGGCGGTGTTGAAGAAGGCGCCGAAGAAGATCTTCTGCGCCACTGCGTCCAGATCGACGTCCGGCATGACAATGGCCGCATCGTTGCCGCCGAGCTCCAGGGTGAGCCGCTTCAGATCCTTGGACGCGCTCTCCATCACCCGCTTGCCGGTCTCGGTAGAGCCGGTGAAGGAGATCTTGTCGAAGCCGGGATGGCCGGTCATCCAGGGGCCCAGATCGTCGCCGCCGCTGATGACGTTGAACACGCCCGGCGGGAAGATGTCCCGGAACAGCTCGCCGATCTTCAGCGTGCACAGCGGCGTGAAGGGCGAGGGCTTCAGCACCATGGTGTTGCCGGCCACCAGGGCCGGGGCGACTTTCCACATCGCCAGGCTGACCGGGAAGTTCCACGGCGCGATGGCGCAGACCACGCCCAGCGGGACGTATCGGGTCTCAATGAACTGGGTCGCCGAATCCTCGGAGACATGCACCGGCGGCGTCATCTTCGACACCGCCTGCAGCCAGCCGCCCGCGCCCTGGATTTCCTGCCGGGCTGCATCGACTGGCCGCCCCTGCTCCTGGGTGAACAGCCTTCCAAGCTCCTCGGCATGCGCCAGCAGCGTTTCGCCGGCCTTGCGCACCAGCGCTTGCCGCTCCTCGATCGGAACCTTCCGCCAGGTCTTGAACGCCTTACGCGCCGCAGCCACCGCGGCGTCGAGCTGATCGCGACCGCAGTCCGGCGCCGCGGCGAACACTTGGCCCGTGGCCGGATTGACCACGTCGATCGTCGCAGCGCCTCGAACGGCCTCGCCGCCGATGGTCATCGTGTAGTCGGTATGAAAATCCATGGAGCGGTTCCTCGAAAGAGATACGGGCGACGACATCCTGGACGAGGCCGGCCGGTCAAGCACCTATCCTGTGCGATCGCCCACCGAACGTCAGCAAAGAATGACGCCGGAGTCACTTTTGCACGGCTCGCGGCTTGTCACTATGATTTTCAAACCATATGAGTGTTCGGCGGACTCATAGCAGCGCGATCAATCGCGCCCGGTCCGCACGGGGAAGGAAGCGAACGATGTCGGTGGCGAGCCGACGCGCCTCAATCCCCACGAGCTTGATGTGACCGGCCGGCGGCCCGGTCGCGAACAGACATTCCTGGACCGCACCTAAGTCACGGTTCAACCGGCAGAGGGAATTGAAGCAGTGAGCCACACGAAGAACGCCTCCGGGCCCGCGTCGGGAATCCTCGTTGAGGCGGAGGATTTCGACAACCATGGCGGTTGGGTGCTCGACTCCCAGTTCGAGGCTCAGATGGGCTCGCCCTATCTGCTCGCCCACGGTCTCGGACGTCCCGTGGCCGACGCCACCACGGTGATCGAGGTCAGCGACGCCGGCGAGTACGAGGTTTGGGTCAGGACCAGGGACTGGGCGCCGCCACACGGGCCCGGCCGCTTCACCCTGTCGGTCAACGAGACCACGCTCGAAACGGAGTTCGGCGTCAACGAACCGGACTGGACCTGGCAGTCCGCCGGGAAGGTCACCCTGCCCGCCGGGGACGTCAGCCTCGCCCTGCACGACCTCACCGGCTTCGATGGCCGTTGCGATGCGATCTTCCTAAGCCGGGATGGCACGGTTCCACCGAACGAGGTGGGGCCAGCCAGCAGCAAGTGGCGCAAGTCTCTTCGCGGTCTGTCGGACACGCCGCTCGATGGCGGCGAATATGACGTGATCGTCGTTGGCGGGGGCGTCTCGGGCTGCGCGGCGGCGCTGACCGCCGCGCGCCTGGGCCAGAAGGTGGCGTTGATCCACGACCGGCCCGTGCTGGGCGGCAACGCCAGCAAGGAGATCGGCCTGATGCCGCGCGGCACGCAGGGCAAGCTCTTGCTGGAACTGTCGCAACGCACGCCGGACGGCGACCTCGCCGCTCTGTCGCTGCTGCAGGCCGAACCGACCGCCAGCGTCTTCCTCGAACATCGGATCATCGCCGCGGTCCGGGAGGGGGACCGGATCGTCTCGGTCGACGCCGTCCAGGCCAAGGGCGGGCAAGAACGGCGCTTCAAAGGTAAGATGTTCATCGACACCAGCGGCGTGGCGATGCTGGGCGTTCTGGCCGGCGCCGAGACCCTGTTCGGCCGCGAGGCGCGCTCGGAGTACGACGAGCCCTATGCGCCGGAAGTCGCCGATGAGATGCACCACGGCAACACCCTGTTCTTCCGCACCCGTATGGCGGACGAGCCGGCGCCGTTCCCAGAGGTGCCCTGGGCGACGGAGGTGTCGAAAGACTACGCCAATCTGAGCGGCCAGCTGACCAAGCCGGGAGCCGAGAACGGTCCTGGCCCCGCCGCCAGCGCGAACCCCGACAACGCCACCTTCCAGTTCAGCGCCGATCCGAGCCAAGCCTGGATGATGCAGTTTCCGGCCACCCACTATTGGGAATATGGCCAGTGGCTGGACCCCTACACCTCGGGCGAACTGGTCCGCGACTACCTGATGCGAGCGCTCTACGGGACCTTCTCGAACGTCAAGAACCTGGAGCCCGAGACCTACGCCAATCTCGAGTTCGACTGGATGGCGTTCGTGGCCGCACAGGGCGAGTTCCGCAGGTACAAGGGCGATCACGTCCTCACCGAGAACGATATCCGCAACCACACCCGCTACAACGACATGCTGGTCGCCAACGACGGGTTCTTCTGCATCCACTGCGCGTGGAATCCGGGCGAGGGGAAGTACGACTTCCGCCTGAAGGACTGGATCATGGACGTCCGTGACCAGCAGCCCTACGGCATCCCGTTCCGCTGCCTGTACTCGGCCAACATCGACAACCTGCTGATGGCCGGAAAGCACATCAGCGTCACCCACGTGGCCGGCTCATCGGTGAAGCTGATGGGTAACGGCGCCCAGCACGGCGTCGCCACCGCGGCTGCGGCCTTCCTGTGCAACGAGCACGACACGACGCCGCGCGGTCTCTACGACGCACACCTGGACGAGCTGATCGGCCTGGTCGACAAACTCAATGGCCACGATCATGACCCGGCGAACCCCGGGGCGTCGCGGAGGTTTGTCGCCGTTCCGGGCTAGCGACCTCGGGCTCAAATCTGGGCTTTTCGAATGTCGTTCGAGACGACGGCCTACGAGGCGCCGCGTCCTGCGAAGGTCGCGGCGATTCTAGCGCTTCACACGCCGCCAAGCGGCGGTCACTAAACCTGTGCGTCGTAGCGGCAGATCACGTGCCGCATCGACGCCGGCCACAGGCTGTGGCCTTGGGAGGAAACTTTGAACCAGACCACCCCCGCGTCTTCCGGCGCACGACTGGGCCCGTTTCCGGTCGGCTTCGCGGCCGCCGCCGACGCCCTGCACATCGGGATCGACGACCTTCCCTTTGTGCCCCTCGGCGAAGGCCTGGAGCTCCAGCTCCTGCACGTCGACCTGAACTCCGGACTGTGGATCAACCGCACGCGCCTGAAGCCGGGGACCAAGGTTTCCACCCACTTCCACGCTGGCATGGTGCTCGCGGTGACCCTGGAGGGCCGCTGGTTCTATCTTGAGAGCCCAGAGCAGGTGAACGTCCCCGGCTCGTACCTGTTCGAGCCCGCCGGTTCGGTTCACACCCTCCAGGCCGCCGCCGACCAAGATGGCCCGACGGTCGCCTGGTTCGCCATCTGGGGACCGAACATCAACCTCGACGCCGCCCGGGAAGTTACGGGGATCCTGGACGCCTATACGGTGCTCACGCTCTACCGAAATATCTGCGCCCAATTGAACCTCGACTGCAGCAAGCTGATCGTGATCGGGAACGCCTAGCAATGACCCAACAGGCGATCTTCATCACTGGCGGGGCCGGCGGCATCGGTTTGGCGACGGCGAAGCTGTTCCGCTCTCACGGATGGCGCGTCGGCATCGGTGATGTCGACCCGGCCGCGCTCGCACGGGCCGCCAGCCAGGTCGATGTCGAGACGTTCGAGCATGACGTCCGCGACTACGCAGCGTGGGAAAACGTGCTCGACCAATTCTGCGGTGCAGAAGGCGCCCTCGACGTCCTGGTCAACAACGCCGGGGTGCTTACCTTCGGCTTCCTGGACGAGCAGGATCCCGCCACCTTCGCAAACGTCGTCGACATCAACGTAAAGGGGGTGCTGTTCGGCTCCCATGCCGGGGTCAAACGGCTCGCCCGATCCGACAACGGCTGCCTGGTGAACATCGGGTCGTCAGCGTCCCTGCAGGCGCCGCCGGTCCTGGCGCTCTACGCAGCCACCAAGTTCGCCGTCCGCGGGCTCTCCGAAGCCCTGGATCTCGCTTATCTGCGGCACGGCGTTCGCGTCGCGTGCATCGAACCATTTCTGGTCGACACGCCGATGTTGGATGCGGACGATCCCAACGGCCGCAACTACCGCGTTGCGGTGCAGTCGCAGGAAGTTCTGAGCGCCGACGACGTCGCGGCGGCTGTCTGGCAGGCGGCGCACGGGGACGACTTCCACTACCCGGTCGGGGATCTTCCCCGTCGCCTCGTGTCTGAGCTTCAAGACCACTTTGAAGCCGGCCGATCGCAAGCCCGAGCCAACTTCGCAGCCCGCCCCCAGCCGGACGCCTCCCCGATCAAGAGCTAGTTCGCAGCAGAGCCGCCTGCCGCGGCTCGTCCGTCCGTAGTGAGCACGCCGGCGAGGAAGGTCTCGACGGCCTGCTCAAGGCGGCCGCGGATATCGAAGTCCGCCGCCCCCGCAGGCACAAAGGTTTCTCGCCAGATCAGCGACATGATCAGGGGCGAGATGAGTTGGAAGGCCAGAGCCTGCGGGTCTCCCGCGCGCACCTCGCCTCGCTGCTGCCCTTGGGAAATCGCCTCGGCCAGCAGTTCGATGGTCGGCGCCATCAGCTGATCGTGCCAGATCCGCGCTAGCTCGGGGAAGTTGCCCGCTTCGCCAATCACCGTCTTCAGCACTCCGCCGAGCGGTAGTTCCGACGCCATCCTGGCCATCGGGTCGACGAGCGCACGTAGGAGTTCGGCGATCGACGGGGAGTGAGTGATGCTGAACAGCCGCAGCGCCACCACGTTGGGCGCAATTGTCTCGACAACGACCGCGCGGAACAGATCTTCCTTGTCGGCGAAGTACCGGTAGAGCGTCGACCGCACGATCCCCAGGCGACTCGCGACGTCCTGCATCCGAGTGGCCGCGTAGCCCTTTTCGGCGAACTCCGCCCTCGCCGCCTCGAGAAAGGCCGCAGGCAGCTTCACCTTCCGCTTCCGGCCGCGCTTCCGAACGTCCGCCGCCTCGCCGTCACTGCCGCTCGAAAGAGTCACCTGCGCCTCCTCAACAGGTCACGCGATAGGCCTGCTGAGCGACTGCGAAGACTCGAATGTCATTCGACAACCAACCTGCAGCGTCGCCGGATCAGATCGGTTCGGTCAGGACGTTCCGTCCTCGCAACGGGGACTCCCAAGAGCCACTCCGGAGAGCCTGGTTCGGCCCACTTCCCGGCGGCGGCCGCGCGCAAATAAAGCCCCGTAAGGCTTTGGAATTAATGACGTTGATGTCACGAATTCAACTTACGCAAACAAAGTTGACGGGGTCGTCATCTTTGCTTGCCGCAAGGGCCGTCAGCGACTAGTCATGGATGGGACGAACGTCGATCCCACGACGTCGCCGCTATGGAGGAACACCCATGCCAGACGATTCCGCTTCTGCGCGCTCCGTCGTGGATCGCTCCAAGTCCGGAATTTCCCGGGCTCAGGAAAAGCAGATCGCCAAGTCGCTCTCGCCGGCCATCGGCTGGCCGACCCTGGCCCTGGCGGTGATCCTGCCCTTGACCTTCGCAGCCGTGGTGGCGCTCGGTCTGTCGGATCGACTGTCTCTCTGGATTTGCCTGCCGATCCTGACCATCGTCTCCTACGCCCACTACACGCTGGTGCATGAAAGCGTGCACAGCAACGTGGTCGCCGCGCCGTCTCGCTTCACCTGGGTGAACACGCTGACGGGATGGATTGGCGCGCTAGGGATGGGGGGCGGCTGGCCGCCCCTGCAGCGCACCCATGTGCTTCACCACTCCCACACGAACACCGAGCGCGACCCCGACATTGCCGTGAAAGGCACCCTCCTCCAGCTCATCCGCAAGTGGGCGATCGGCCTGCCGTTCAGCCTGCTCCCGATGATCGCGGTGAAGTTCATTGCGCCGGCGCGGTTCGAGCGGATGCGGAAAATCCTCAGCATGAGCGAGATCCTTCAGACCTCGGCCGTGACCCTCGTCACCCTGACCCTTCTGGTCGTCGCCTTCGCGACCGGCCACTTCGCCGACTGGCTGATGTTGTGGTTCCTTCCCACCCGGTTTGGGGTGCTGATCCTGAACATCTTCTTCCAGTGGCTGCCCCACTATCCGTTCGACCGGACCGACCGCTACGGCAACACCCGCATCAGCCTGTGGGCCGGCGGCACGTTCCTGACCCTGCAGCAGAACCTGCACCTGATGCACCACCTGTGGCCCAGCGTGCCGTTCTACAACTACGCACGTCTCTATCGCGCCCTGAAGCCAGTGCTGATCGAGGAAGGTTCGCGCATCGAAGGCTTGGGCGTGGGGCCCTATGCGAAGGCCCGCGGCTAGAGGTTGCGGCGCCGACCCGGCGGCTGAAGCTATCTTCCTTCAGCGCCGGCGCGGCGAACAACTATGCGCCAGCGCGGCCACGCCGTTCATCGACATAGGCCTGCGACGGCGCCACCTGAAGACCTCTGAACGGGACCTGCGCATGACAGGCCGTGCACTCGCCATCCAGACCGACCTCGCCGCCGCATTCGCGGTGGAATGTTCGCACCGCCATGGGTTCGGCTTCGGCCTTGCACCACTTCTCACCAAAGGCTCGGAAGGCGAACAGCACCGGGATGAAATCGCGGCCCTTGGCGGTGAGACGGTACTCGTGACGCAGCGGACGTTGGCTATAGGGCTCGCGAACAATCATGCCGTCGGCCTCAAGGCGCCTCAACCGCGAGGTCAGCATCTGCGGCGTCGCGCCGGTCTGGGTCAGGAGTTGATCAAAGCGCGTCGATCCAAGCGAGAGCTCCCGAACGAGCAGGATCGTCCAGCGGTCGCCCACCAACGCGCTTGAACGAGCAATGGGACAGAGCGTGCCCGAGGCGTCTCCGCCAGGTTCAGTCATCTACGAACTCACTTGCTGCTATGAAAACCGCTCTACTGGTCATCGACGCCTACAACGAATTTGTCTCCTAAGGCGGAAAACTCCAACCCACGCCGGCCCCTGTGTCCGGCCGCCTTGCCTGCTTCCCAAACGCTTCCTCATGTCGAGAGAGATGAAATGACGATTCAAGCCCTGGTGACGACCGGACCATCGGCGTCGGCCATTCAGCCCCTTGAAGCCGACGCGCTCGGCGAGGGCGATGTGACGGTCGCCGTGGAGTGGTCCACGATCAACTACAAGGACGGCTTGGCCCTTGCGGGGGCCGGGATCATGCAGTCCTTCCCGATGGTCGGCGGCATTGATCTGGCCGGGATCGTCGAGGCCTCCGAAGACCCGAAGTTCAAGGTCGGCGAGCGCGTGCTGGTCAACGGCTGGGGCCTCAGTCAGACCCACAACGGCGGCTACGCCCAAAAGGCCCGGGTTCCGGCGTCCTGGCTGGTCCCCACGCCAGAGGCGTTCACCAACCGGCAAGCCATGGCGATCGGCACCGCCGGCTATACGGCGATGCTCTGCGTTCTGGCGCTGGAACACGGCGGCCTGACCCCGGCGCGCGGCGACATCCTGGTGACGGGAGCTAACGGCGGGGTCGGCTCGATCGCCATCGCCTTGCTGTCGGGCCTGGGCTACCGGGTTCTGGCCTCGACGGGCCGCGCCGAGGAGGCCGACTATCTGCGCGCTCTTGGCGCGGCCGAAATCCTCGACCGGGCCGAACTCTCGGCGCCGGGCCGTCCGATCAGCAAGGAGCGCTGGGCGGGGGCCATCGATTCCGTCGGTAGCCACACCCTGGCCAACGTACTGGCCCAAACCTCCTATCGCGGCGTGGTCGCCGCCTGCGGCCTCGCCCAGGGCATGGATCTTCCGGGGTCGATGGCGCCGTTCATCCTGCGCAACATCACCCTGGCGGGGATCGACTCGGTCAACGCTCCCACGTCCCTGCGACGTGAGGCCTGGGCTCGCCTGGCCAAGGATCTCGACCTGAGCAAATTGAACTCCACCATCACCGAGATCGGCTTGGCGGACGTTCCTGAAGTCGCTCAGCAAATCTTGAAGGGTCAGGTTCGCGGCCGCACCGTGGTCAACGTCAACGCCTGAGCCCGATAGGAACCTGGGAAGACGCGCCCCGGTGGGTCGCGTCTTTCTCGCTTCGCGCCCGCTAGGTCTCGCGGTCGATGAGGTAGCGCACGCCGGCTGACAGCTTGTCCGCCATGTCCGCCGGCAGCACGCCGCCGGGATAGCTGGCCATCACCGCGGCCATGCCACGTCCCAAGGCGCAGAGGGCGTAGGCGACCTCCGAGCGATTGGCCTCCGGGATGCGCTCGTCAGTCAGCACGGCGGCTTCATAGGCCTGGAACATCCGAAAGTGGGCGTCGCGAAGCACTGCATAGCGGGCCATCAGGGTCTGGTTGCACATGACCGAGAAGAGGGCCGGACGCGTCTCGGCGAATTTGAAGAAAGCTTGCCCGGCGCGCCGGCTCGAAGACGACGAAGCCCCGCATTCATGAGCACGCTGGATGTCCCGGCGCAGTTCCTCATAGCCCGCCAGCGCCACGTTCAAGAGGATCTCATCCTTGCTCTTGAAGTAGTGATAGATGGAGGCGATGCCGATGCCCGCCTCGCCGGCGATGGCCTTCAGATTGAGGCGCTCGACGCCCTCGACCTCCAACACATAGGCAGCCGCCCTCACCGCCTTGGCCTTGACGCTGTTGATCTCATGGGCGGCGTATTTGTATTCCGGCCTCATACTCAGCCCCTAAAGCTTGGCGGCCTCGCCGCAGCGCGCTTGGCTGCGACCGGAGCATGACAAAACGCTCGCAACCGATCTTGTCACTTCCGGTATGAATTTCAAAGTAACGCTCGCCGATGGATCAGCGACAGGATCATGCTGACAGTTGGCTCAGCCATCGCGTGTCGCGCGGCGAAGGCCGGCGGTGCAGTCGCCGCTCCAGCCGGGCGCGCGCCTTGTCGGCGGCGCCGCTGCGCATCAAGGCCACGATGAGCGTGTCTTCGATGACTTCGCGCTGAGCCCCGCTGCCGCCGATCCGCACCACGTCGGCTGCGACCGGCTCCAGGATTTTGGCGCACCCTTGATAGTCGCCATCTGCGAAGGCCAACGCCGCATTGCAGATCGCTGGCGTGACAGGACCGGCGCCCGCGTAACCGGCCTGCGCCATGCCGGCCAGCGCCGCGATGCGACGCTCGATGGCCGCGCGGTCGCCCGTCGCCGCCTCAAGCAGCGCCATATGAACGTCGATGAAAGCCAGGCCGGGCCTGGGAAAAGCCTGGGATGCAAAGGCCGCCACGGCCTCCCAGGACCCTTCCGACAGCTCGTGCCCATACGCCTCGGCGCGCCACAGCAGAGACGCAGAGTCGCTCACCACGGTGATCGCCAATCCGGCCGAAACCGACGGCTGGACGTGCTCGGCGTAGAGCGACAGCGCGCCGTCGCAGTCCCCGTGCATCAAATTGACGAGCGCGTTGTGCCAAGCCAGGTGGCCATGCAGGATCCCCGTGCGGTCGTAGCCGGGAAGCCAACCGGCGATCAGACTGTTCGCTTGCTCGCCGGCGCCGCCTTCGAACATGGCATGGGCGAGCGCGTGGACGGTGTTGGCGTCCCTGCTTTGCAACTCGAACGAACGCTCGAGCAGGCCTCGTCCGCGCGCAACCGCGCCGTTCTCCGCGTAAGCCCAGCCGGCGTTCGTCAGAAACCAGGCGTCATCCTGTTGGAAGCGGTCCGCTTGCCGCTCGCAGAGATCGACCCGCGCCTGATCATGGTCGGGCATTCCGGAGAAGGCAAAAAGACCAAAGGCGCCTAGCGGCAGCGAAAAGATCAACAGATCCAGCGGCCATGCGTCGATGTGGACAAGCGCGCGCTCCAGCGCTTTCGCCGATTGACCGCCAACCGCCAAGGACAGGACCGAGACGTGGCTGCGCTCGCGTTCGTCACCATGCTTGGCCACAATTTCCTCGGCCGTCGCGATGGCGGCGCGAGCTTCGACCGGCTCGGCGGACATGGCGAGCAACCGGGCTCGCGCGGCGTGGGCCAGGGCAAAGTCCGGATCGTCGCGGATCGCGGCCTCCAACGCTTGTCCCGCCCCCGGCCATGCCGCGAGCATCAGTTCCACCCCCTCGCGATAGTGCGCGGCTGCGTTGTCGGAGACCGTCGAAAGCGGCAATCCGCGGCTGTCTTGGCGAGCCATAGGTCGTCCTTTGATGTCGGCAGGGAGGTTGGGACGCGCCGCGAGTCTAGGTCGCGGCCGTCGCCGTCGCGGGCCAGGCCTTGAGGCGCACAACGCCCTGCCAGAGCTCCATCCGGCGTCCGTCAGCCAGCTCGATGGCGCGCGCGATCGCCGCATCCAGCGTCGGCGCGGAGAGCGCGACATTGTCGGCCAGGTGATCGTGCGCGGTCAGAAAGCAGAGTCGGAATTCGTCCATAAGGTCCTGCCAATCGAGGGGGTGTAGGTCAGCGCTGCGTCGCCAGCTCGACCAGGCGCGCATCACGCCAGATTCGAACGCCGCTCTACAAACCCCTCGTCGCCCTTATCGCCGGGGTGTCGAAAACACCTTCACCACCTGGTCCTCGAAAGACTCCAGCGGATCGACGTCGAAGCCCGGATCGAATGCCGGCGCGTCCCAGCGGTCGACGAGCTTTTCGGCCATGTCGAACCAGGATTCCTTTCGGAAGCTCTCGCGCAAGTCGCCAGGCTTCCCGAGGAACTCGTAGTAATAGGCGCCCTGGAAATCCTGGTGCCAGTAGATGGCCTTGTAGATGTCGTCGGAAACGTAGGGCTTCAGCATCTCGGCGGCGATGGGCCCGTGGTTGGGGATGGAGAGCACCTTGCCGATATCGTGGCACAGGGCGGCCACGACTTCCTCGTCCGTCGCACCGTCGCGCCGGGCGAGCGTGCCGGCCATCAGGCTGTGGGTCAGCTGGTTCGCGGCGAAACCCAACTGCATGGGCTCAAGCCGGCGCAGAGTGTCCATGATCTGCATGGGCGCCGTCGACTGCTGGTGAACCCGGTGCTCCGACCCGATCACCTTCCAGTGCTCTTGGGTCCCTTGGCGCATGTCGACAAACATCTGCTTCTCCCTAAGATTTTTCCCATCCTAGGCTCGCCTTCGCCTGCGAGCCAAGCATTGGACATGACCTGCCAGCTATCCGAGACGCTCTGGCCCCTTTGGCAATTGCTTCCACTGCTCGGGATCGTGGCCGAAAACGAGGGTGGCTCCGCGCGCCTGCATCGCCTGAAAGCGCTTGAGCACCTCAAGGGTCGCGTCGGCGTCCACGAGGACGCCGGGCATGCGCAGGCTGTCGAGATTGTCCCGCAGGTAACAGGCGTCTCCGCAAAGGACGAATTCTCCGCCCAGTTCGGTCTGGACCCGCAATGACTGGTGCCCAGGGGTGTGTCCCCGCGTCGGCAGGATCACGACGCTGCCGTCGCCAAAGAGATCGTGCTCGCCATCGATCAGTTTGAACGACTGCCCGGTCGCCCAGTCATTCTCGATATAGCCGGGGCCGCCGGCGCCGCTGCAGGCGTGCTCGTATTCCTGGCGTTGCACCACGACGTCCGCATTGGCCAGCTGGGCGTTGCCGCCGCAGTGGTCGAAGTGAAGGTGCGAGTTGATGACATAGTTGATGCTCTCCGGCGCAATTTGCATCGCCTTCAGCCGTTCGGCGATCTCCTCGCCCAGCTCGAAGTGGCACTGCTGGTAGGCGTGGAATTTGGCGCCGAGATACTCCACCTGGTCGGTCTGCGTCGCGACGTGCAGGCCGGTGTCGAAGATCGCCGAACCCTTCGGATGAACGACGAGGTACGAGCACACGGGGACCGTCATCTGGCCGGTAGCGCCGGCCAGCAGCCATCCCGCCGGGACGGTTACATGGCCGCATGTGAAAGCGTAGAGCTTGGCTGCCATCGAGCTTCCCTCCCAGCGGCCTGCTGCTAGCCGCCCGATCTGAGAAAACGAACGACCTCATCGGCCACCTGCTCGGGCTGTTCCAGTTGCAGGAAGTGGCCCGCATCCTCCACCACGACCTTGCGCAGACCGGCTGGAAACTGAGCTTCCATCCCGTCGAGCAGATTGACGCCCATGCAGCCGTCGTTGCGGCCATGCAGATAGAGCGTCGGGATCGCGATGGGGCCGCCGATCTTCGCGGCTTGCTCGGCCCACTCCGGCTTCACTCCGGGGCCACCGAAGAGCTGACGATAGTAGCCCAGCGTCTCTTCCAGAACGCCTGGCTGGGCGAACATCGCCTTCAACGCCGTGCGGTCGGCGACCGGCAAGTCATAGCCCGGAGACCACTCGGCCCAAAGGCGGTCGATGAACGCGAAGTCGTTGGCGCCGGCGGCCATGACGGCGAACGGCGTTTGGAAGAAGAACATGTACCAACTGCGACGCTGCTGATCGCCATCCAGCATCATCGCCGCGCCAACTTGCGGACCATAAGGGACCGCCATGGTGATGAGCTTGTCGATCCGCTCAGGGGCCAGGGCGGCGGCGGCGTAGGCGGCCGTGGCGCCCCAGTCATGACCGATCACCGTCGCGGTCTGGGCGCCGAGCGCGTCGATCAGCGCAACGGCGTCCCCGCCTGTCGCCCACGACTGGTAGCTTCCGTCCGGGGCCTTGCCGCCCGGCCAGTAGCCGCGCATCGCCGGCGCCACGGCGCGATAGCCCTCCTGCGCCAGACGTCCGACGAGGTCGGTCCAGCTGCGGGCATGGTCGGGGAAGCCATGGAGACACAGCACCAACGGCCCATCCCCCGCTTCGAGGATCGGGAAGTCCAGGCCATTGGCGCGGACGGTGCTTTGTTTGATGGCCATCATCGACCTCCCTTGTTCTCGGGTGCGGCGCAGAGCGCCGTCCTGAGTTTGTTTTTCCCTGTCGCCAGGCCGCCAGCGTCCCGTTCGACGCGCCGAGCCTAACCGTGGTTTGCGCCGACGAGAAAAGTTCGAACGTCATTCGACAACAATAGGCGCATGAAATTCTCATCGATCTCCGACGTTCTCTCCCGACGCAGCCCGCGCCTTGCGCCGAAACGATGAGCGGCTAAGACATCTGAATGTCCGAGCATCTGTCCAATCCCGCCTACGACATCTCCTTGAACGCCGTCGCCCCCGGCCGGTGGACGACGTTCGCGGCGCCCGAGTGGCGTAACCCCGGCGGCGGTCTGTGGGGCGGCTACGCTCTTGGCCTTTGCGTTCGTGCGTTGGAAGCCGAACCCGAGGCGACGGGGGAAGCCCTGTCCATGACCCTTACCTACGCGGCCGGCCTGCCATCGGGGGAATTGGACGTCCGCACCCGCCGCCTGCGGCAAGGCGGGTCGATCGGGGTTTGGGAGGTCGAGCTCCGTCCGCAGGGCGCCGAGGATGTCGGCGTGCACGGCATGGTCACCCTGGCGCGGCGACCGCCTACCCCGCCCTTCGCCTTCGCCACCCTCCCGCAAACGCCGCCCCCGGAGGACCTGCCCAGTCCGGATCATCCGGGCGGACCGGCGCACTTTGGCGCATCGGCTTTTGAGCGCCGGACGCTGGATGGCTTTCCGCCCAAGCCTGGCGGAGATTCGCGGTCCCTCGCCTGGGTGCGGCCTCGCAGCGGAAGCTGGGACAAGGCGCTTCTTGCGATGGTCACCGACAACTCGGCGCCGCGCGCCATGTACGCCCTGGATCGCGTCATGACGACGACCCTGTCCCTGACGGTCTACCTGCACGCCCGCGCCGACGAGCTCGCCGATCTGGGCGACGATTTCATCCTGATCGAATGCGAAGGACGTGTCGGCGGCGGCGGCGCCTCGGACGAGCGATCGAGCTACTGGTCGCGCGACGGACGGTTGCTGGCGACCAGCGAACAACTGGCCTGGTATCGCCAGGCGCCGCGCTCATCCCCGGAATAGGCCCCGACCGCTCTCTCGTTGCAGCGCTTGAACCGCTGTGGCCCTGGCACTATCCAGGCGCCGATGAAGTGCACGATCCGGTTCCGAAACCTTCCACCCCTCGACGACGCCCCGACCTACTCCTTCAGCACAGGCGTGTCAGAGTACGACAACATCTCCCAGGCCATCGTCCACGGCCAGCGCATCGCCATGACGGAGCTCATCGGCGTTCACTCGTTCATCGTCGAAGACGAACACGGCAAGACCCGCGCTGAGCGGACGCGGGTGAACGGTGAGTGGAAGGCCCCCGCCGCCGCGTGATCCTCATGGGAGGTCAGGCCGGCACGCAATCCAACCTGCCCGGCCGTGCGCGGCCGTTTCCGGGAACGCGGTTGCTGCGCCTCAGATGTCGGCTCGGCGCCAACATCAGACCTTGAGAATCTCGCTTGAGGCAGCGGAGCACGGCCGACCAGCAGGTCCGGAAATACTTGAGCACCGCAGCGCCATCTGGAGACGTCGCTAGAGCGCGGCATCTGCCCCTTGCTCGAAATCCGTGGTTCTCTCGGTCTCGGACAAACGTCCCAACAGCCAACGAAAGCCAGGAAGCGCCCCTCAATGATGAAGCTCTATTCGGGCGATCTCAGCCCCTACTCCGCCCGCGTGCGGATGCAGATTTACGCCAAGGGCATCACCGACATCGCCCTCGAGCGCCCCTCCGACTTCGGCCTGCCCTCGTTCCGCAAGCGCCTGCCGATCGGCCGCATCCCGGTGCTGGATATCGACGGCGACCTGATGCCGGAATCCGAGATAATCGCCGAGTATCTTGAGCAGATTTATCCCGAACCCTCGCTGCTCGGCGCGACCCCGCGTGAGACCGCCCATATCCGCACGATCGCCCGGATCGGCGACGTCTACCTCATGAACAACATGTTTATGCTCTCGCCACAGAGCCGAGCAGCCGACCGCGATCAGGGCGTTGTGGACCTGCTGGGCGGCCAGGTGGTGCGGAACATCAAGGCGCTCGACAAGATGATCGGGACCGATGGCTACGCCTGCTCGGGCCGTCTCACCCTCGCCGACTGCGCGCTGGTCCCGGCGCTGTTCCTCGTGGAGAACGTCCTTCCGGGGACCGGGGTCGAAAACCCAATCCCCAAGGCCGCCAACGTCGCGGCCTGGTGGGCTTCCATCCAGCAGAACGAGCACGCCGCCAAGACCCTGGCTGAGCTTCACCGCGGGCTGGAAGAACGCCGCGAACTTATCCGCACCGGCGCCTTCGAGAAGATGATGGCCGCGGCTAAGGCCGCCATGGAGGCCTCGGACGCATAAATCCCGGGATCACGAGGCCGGGCTGCTCAGGCGCCCGGCCTCGGCGAGGGGGTTCAGAGCGTAGCGATCTACCTGTTCCGCGGCCATGACGGCCGGCATGACGTCATCTGGATGCATTCCCGCGCGATCAGCGAACTTCACGCCTTGGCGGGCGTTCACAGCTCAGCTGGAGAATGCCCTTGAAACTCGACAAACTAACGCTGTCCTCGATGCTCGCCGCGTCGGTCATCCTGGTCGGCACCTATTTCCTCGCCCAAGGGGCGGTGAAACTCGCCAGTCTGTGGATCCTGATCTTTGGATCGGTGGTCGTCGCGGTGATCGTTCGTTCGATCGCCGATCCCCTGGTGAACCGGTTTGGGTTCAAGGACGGGCTGGCCGTGCTCAGTGCGATCTTGCTGATCCTCCTCGCGCTGGGCGGCATCGCCTACCTTTTCGGGCAGCAGATTTCCGAACAGGTTCATCAATTGGCTCTGAAGCTGCCGGGAGCCTGGGCCCAGTTCCAGGCGCGACTGCAAGCCTCTCCCGCCGCCGGCCAGATCGTGGAGCAGCTGCAAAAGCTGGGATCAGAGGCCGGGCGCGCACTCGCGCTCGCCCCGCGTATTGCGATGGGCGCGGTTTCAGGTTTCGCTATCCTGGTTCTGGTGCTGGTCGCCGGCGTGTTCCTGGCAGCTCAACCCGACCGCGCGCGCGAAGGGGTGCTGGCTATGGCGCCCAAGCCTTCCCGCGCTCGTTTGCGCGAGGTCATGAACACCTGCGGCCGCGCTCTGAAGGGCTGGGTGAAGGCGCAGGTGTTCGCCATGGTGTTGGTCGGCTCACTGGTCGGCCTGGGACTTTGGGCGATCGGCGTGCCGGCCCCCCTCGCCCTTGGCCTGTTCACAGGCTTGGCCCAGTTCGTCCCCATTGTCGGGCCCATCTCCGCGGCGGTGCCGGCGCTTCTGGTCGCCGCGAGCGGCGGCACACAGATGTTGCTGATGACCCTGGCGCTGTTCATTGGCGTTTCCCAGCTTGAAGCCAACCTCATCACGCCCCTCGTCCAGAAGAACGTCGCCTCGCTGCCGGTGGTGCTGGGAATCTTTGCAGTGGTGGGCTTAGGGACGCTGTTCGGCCCTCTGGGAGTGCTGTTCGCCACACCCCTCACCCTGGTGCTCTACACCGCGATCACCATGCTCTACCGCCAGGACGTTCTCCATGACGAAGAGGCGCACGCGCCGGGTGAGACCTCGGCGTAGTCCGGCCGCAGATTGACGCCCGCTATTGGGGCCGTACGGCGGCGGCGGCGACGCTCGCGAATTCGCGGAGACGCTCTCGGTATGCCGAGAGCTCCATCGGTCCATCTGCACCCTGCTTGGCGCCCCTGGTCGCGGCAAGCAGGGTCGCGACGAGGCTCTCAGCCGTTAATCCCGCCCCGCCGATGTCGATTTCCCCAGTGCGGCACGCGGTCTGGAAGACGCGCACAAGCCGCGCCGCATAGGCCGCGTCGGCCTCCCGAGCCAAGTCGGCCCCGATCGTGGTCCGGGTGACGTCCAGTTCCGTCAGGTGCTCGGAGCGCGCATAGCGTTCCTGGACAGTCCCGCACTGGCGGTCGAGCAACTGATAGAGCTTCTCAGCGAAGGGAAGCTCGGCGTTCTCCGCCTCGTCGCAGAGGCGACTGAGGTCCGCGAGCGTCCGGGCGTGCATGGCCCGAAACACCGCTTCCTTGCCCTCGAAATAGAAATAGAGGGTGCCCTTCGCGACGCCGGCGGCGCGCGCGATGTCGTCCATCGCGGTCCGACGATAGCCAAAGGCGGCGAACAGCCGCTGAGCGGCGTCGAGGATCGCGTTGGCTTTGGCGCGGGTGTCGCCGCAATCTGCGGCCACAGGAGATGTCGCTGGCATCACTAAGTTCTAGGCGGAACTTCGGATTGACAGCAAGGTCGCGGGCGAACCAAATGACCGTATAGACCAAAACGGTCGAGTCCTTGGGAGGCCTCATATGCGTTTGCGCAAGGTTGGCGCAGGTGGCCGGCGTCATGCACGCCATGCCTGGGATCCCGGATAACTTCGCCCCCAGAGACTTCACCCCGGCGGGCGAGCGCTACGCGCCAGCCATGATGGGTCCGTTTAGCGGCTGAGGCGACGCCTCACGCACCCCCAGCAGAGAGATCCAACATGACTGTCGCTCGCCAAATCCATCTCGTTCGCCGCCCGCAAGGCGTGCCGGTTCCGCAGGACTTCGCGATCGTCGAGCGGCCCTATGCGGACGCCGGCGACGGCGAGGTGCTGGTCGAGGCCCTGATGATGTCGGTGGACCCCTACATGCGGCCAAGGCTGGACGCCGACCAGGCTTTGGACGCGCCCCTGCTGGGAGGCGGGATCGGCCGCGTCGTCCAGTCGCGTAACGAGCGGTTCAAGGAAGGCGACCTCGTCCGTCACGGGGCCGGATTCCAGGAACGCTTTACGTCCAACGGCAAGGGGCTGTCGGTGCTGAACCGCGACCCGTCCCTGCCCTTGTCGGTCTATATGCACGCGCTGGGGGCCACGGGGATCACCGCCTATGGCGGGCTGCTGGAAACAGGCGCGCTGAAGGACGGCGAGCAAGTCTTCATCTCCACGGCGGCCGGCGCCGTGGGCTCGGTCGCCGCCCAGATCGCCAAGATCAAGGGCTGCTACGTGGTGGGATCCACGGGGTCCGACGACAAGGCGGCGTGGTTGCGCGACGAGCTGAAGCTCGACGCGGTGATCAACTACAAGACCCAACCCCTCGCCGAGACCCTGGCCGAAGCCACGCCGAACGGCCTTGACGTCTATTTCGAGAATGTCGGCGGCGCACATCTCGATGCTGCTCTGCCGAGGATGAACGTCCGGGGTCGCATACCTGTCTGCGGGATGATCTCCACCTACAACGGCGGCGGCGAAGGCGTGAAGAACCTCTTCAGCCTCATCTATGGTCGAATCCGGATGGAGGGTTTCGTGGCGAGCGATTTCGCCCACCTCAACGCCGCTTTCCTGGCCGATATGACCGGTTGGCTGAAGGACGGGGCCATCAAGTACCAAGAGACGATCCTGGACGGCTTCGAGCGCGCGCCGGAGGGGCTGATCGGCCTCTTTGCGGGCCAGAACGCCGGTAAGATGCTGATCCACATCGCCGATTGATCCCCCCTCAGCCTCGCCTCCGCCCCACCCTGCCTACCGGAAGCCGAAATGAGCCAACCAATCCCCGCCGTTAGCGACGATCGCGTCCTAGATGAGAGCGCGGCATGACTGTTGTCGTCACCGGCGGCACAAAGGGTATCGGCCTGGCCATCGCCGAACGCCTGGCGCGGCCGGGTGAGCCGCTGCTTCTAGCCTATCGGTCCGACGACGCGGCGGCGGAGGCGGCCAAGGCGCGGTTGGCTCCTACCGGCGCGAAGGTGACGACGATCCGCGCGGACGTCGGCCAGATCGAGGGCGCGGCCGCCGTCATGACCGCGGCGGCCGACAGCGCCGAGGGGCCGGTCCACCTGGTCCACAGCGCCGCCATGATCTACCCGACCAGCTTGCTGCAGGCCGATCTGGCGAAGTTCACCGAGGCCATCCAAGTCAACGGGTTGTCGCTGCTCTACCTTGTGCAAAAGGCTGCGCCCCTGCTTCAGCGCGGCAGCAGCATCGTCTTCATCTCGAGCGCAGGCGCGCGGACGGCCCAGGCCAACTACGGCGCCTTGGGAGCCGGCAAGGCCCTGGCCGAAAGTTTGGTCCGCTACCTGGTGCCGGAACTGGCCCCGATGGGGGTGCGGATCAACGCCGTGGCGCCAGGTCTCGTCGATACGACTTCGGTTGCTGGCATGGTGGGCGGGGAGGACGCAGCACAGCGAGTGCTTGAGCGCGCCGCGCGGACCAACCCCTCGGGGCGTCTCAGCCGAGACAGCGACTATGCAGCCGTGGTCGAGTTCCTGCTCAGCCCGGACGCGGACTTTATTCAAGGCCAGGTGATCCACGCCAACGGCGGCGCCTACGTCGCGGCCTAGGCCGACGGCTAGTCGCCGTTGGCCGTTTTCGCGGCGATATCAGGGCGCCACGGCCGTTCCAAAACTTGAGGGTGTTGAGAGTGACGAGACTTGAAGTGTTGGCGCAGCTCACCGGATCGGGACTGCCCTACGAGTTGGTGGAAATTGAAGCGCTGGGCCGCCGGGTACGGGCGTTCAAGAACGCGCCCGTGAACTTGCGCGAGTTGTTCGAGGCCGGGCGCAGCGACCTGCCGTTCATCGTCTATGAGGACGAGAGGCTGACCTTCGAGCAGGCCTGGCAGGCGTCGCAAAAGCTCGCGGCGGCGATGGTGGCCGACTACGGCGTAGAGAAAGGGGACCGCGTCGCGATCTCCATGCGCAACTATCCGGAGTGGATTATCGGCTTCATGGCCGCGACCTCAATCGGGGCGATCGCGGTGGCGATGAACGCGCTGTGGCAGCCGCACGAGATGGAGTACGGCCTGAAGGACAGCGGAGCCAAACTGCTGCTGGCCGACCAGGAACGGCTGGATCGGCTCGCGGCCTGCGACGCGCCGCCCACCGGGCTGCAAGTGATCGCCGTGCGGCCGACCAAGCCGCTCGCGCCCGCCACGCGCAGCTATGATGCGGTGATGGCCGCGACCGTAGAAGCCTCCCCGCCAGAGCGTACAGTCCAGCCCGACGACGACGCCATCATGCTCTACACCTCCGGCTCGACGGGGCATCCCAAGGGCGCGGTATCGACCCATCGGAACATCATGAGCGCGCTGCTGTCCTGGGAGCTGGACGCCCAGGCCGGGATGCTGGCCGGATTCTCGCCGGTGGCGGGCGCGGCGCAGCCGGCGGCGCTTCTGTCGATCCCTCTGTTTCACGTCTCGGGACTGCACGTCAGCCTGCTGCAGAGCTTCCGCGCGCAGCGGCGTCTGGTCTGCATGTACAAGTGGGACCCGGCCCAGGCCGTCGAGATCATCGAGCGCGAGCGGATCACCGGCTTCAACGGGCCACCGGCGGTGACCGGCGACCTGGTGGAGATCGCCCGGCGCGATGGGCGCGACCTCAGCTCGCTGGTCGCCGTGGGCGGGGGTGGGGCCAGCCGCGCGCCCGAGCAGGTCCGCGCCATTGACAGCGCCTTCCCGAACGCTGCGCCCAACACCGGCTGGGGCATGACCGAGACCAACGCCATCGGGACCTCCATCGCCGGCGCCGACTACCTGGCCCATCCGGCCAGTTCGGGCCGAGTGTCCGGGGTGCTCGATATCCGCATCGTCGACGAGACTGGCGTGACGCAGCCGACCGGCACGCGTGGCGAGTTGCAGATCCGCGGCGCCTCGATCATGCGCGGGTACTGGAACCGGCCGGACGCGAACGCTGACACCTTCGTCGACGGCTGGATGCGGACCGGAGACGTGGCCTATGTGGACGCCGAGGGCTTTGTCTACATCGTCGACCGGATCAAGGATCTGGTCATTCGCGGCGGCGAAAACATCGGCTGCGGCGCGGTGGAGGCGGCGCTTCTGGAGCACCCCGACATCTTGGAAGCCAGCGTCTATGGCGTGCCGGACCCCCGGCTGGGCGAGGAGGTTGGCGCGACGCTCTATACGCGGGCCAATCTGGAGGAGTCGGCCTTGCGGTCATTTCTCGAGCCCCGCCTCGCGCGGTTCGAGATTCCTCGGTACTTCCACTTCTCCGACGCTCCGCTGCCGCGCATCGCCTCGGGAAAGATCTTCAAGCGTCAGCTTCGAGATGAGGCCGAACAACGCCAGGCCGCCGCGGGCGCACCGACCACTCCGTCCAGTCTCTCCGACATCGTCGCAGGCTCATAATGCTGACAGTCCATCACCTCGGCGTTTCACAGTCGGAACGTATCGTCTGGCTCTGCGAAGAACTCGGGATCGACTACGTGCTTAAGCGCTACGACCGGGTTCCTCCAGGGCGGGGCCCCGCGCCGCCGGAGTACAAGGCGCTGCATCCGCTCGGCACGGCGCCGATCATAACGGACGGCGATGTGGTCCTGCCGGAGTCCGGAGCGATCATGGAATACATCATCGGCAAGTACGGCGCCGGCCGGCTGGCCGTGGGCCCGGACGCCCCGAACTTCGCCGACTATCTGTTCTGGTTTCACTTCGCCAACGCCTCGATGCTGCCCAGCCAGACCGGGGCGCCGCGGGAAGGCGTTGAGGAGAGCCCGCGCGCTCAGTTCATGCGAGCGCGGGCCGACCGCGCCTGGGCGCTGGTGGAGGCGCGGCTCGCCGCTTCGCCCTACTTCGCCGGGGACGAGTTCTCGGCGGCTGACATCATCATGGGCTTCGCCCTGACCACCATGCGGGTCTTCGTGCCTCGCGATCTGTCTCCCTATCCAAGCATCCTGGCCTATCTGAAGGTCATCGCAGCGCGGCCGGCCTACCAGCGCGCCATGGAGAAGGGCGACCCGCAGCTGACCCCACTATTGAGCTGACCGCCTCGCGCCTGCGGTGCTTCCGCCGGCGCGCTCTTTAACGCCAACGCGTCAGGTTTGCCGCGTCGTTTCTTAGGCGCCTCAGTCAGAAAAAACTGACGCGCTGGACTATTCAAAGCCAAGCCCTGCAAGGGCTTGCGGCTTCACCGCAACGTAAAAACTTCGTCGCGCGTCCGTCATCTCACCTCCCTAGGGGACGGTCCCTCAACTTCGGGGATCGACGCAATGACCAGCCGCAAACTCATTCTGCTCGCCAGCAGCGCCGCCGCCATCGCCTGGTGGGGCCCAGCAGCCGCCGACGTCGCGACGGACGGTCCGACCCAGATCGAGGAATTGATCGTCACCGCGCAGAAGCGTGAGCAGAAGACCCTCGACGTCCCGATCGCCATCACCGCGTACAGCCGAGACAATCTCGACCGCTTGGGCGTGCAGGAGTTTGAAGAGCTCTCGCTCTTCGTCCCTGGCTTCGAGGTCCAAAACCAGTCGCCCAACAACCCAGGCTTCGTGATGCGAGGCATCACGTCGGACTCCGGTGAAGCCACGAACGAACCCCGCGTTTCGGTCTTCCAGGACGGGGTCTCGATCTCAAAGTCGCGTGGCTCATACATCGAGCTGTTCGACCTCGAACGCGTCGAAATCGCCAAGGGCCCGCAATCGACGCTCTATGGCCGCGGCGCCCTGATCGGGGCCGTCAACCTGGTGCAGGCCAAGGCCGATCCCACCGGCTGGGCGGCGAGCTCGAAGGCCGAGGCCGGCAACTTCGGCTACGCGATGTTCGAAAGCATGCTGAACATTCCGGTCAGCGACACCTTCGCCATGCGCTTCGCCGGGCGACTGAAGAAGCGGGACGGCTTTGTCGAAAACCTGCTGGACGGCAAGGACTTCAATTCCACCAACACCGCCGCGGGCCGCGTGCTGCTGAACTGGCGCCCGACGGACAACCTCAACGCCGACCTGATCTTCAACTACCAGAAGGACCGGCCGAGCGGGACCTCGTTCAAGTCCCTCACCTACGCCCCCACCAATCCCACCACCGGCGCCGTGATCGGCGACCTCGGCCGCAATTCCGGCGCTGCGCTCGCGGCCTCCGACGGCTTTGAAGGTGGCAAGGACCTTGGCCTGGATCGCAGCGTCTGGGGCGTGACCGCGCTGGTCGACTACACGATCAGTGAATCCCTCAGTCTGTCGTCGATCACCGCCTATCGCCAGTTCGACAGCCTGGAGATCTTCGACGCCGACGGCTTCTCGATGCCGCTCTTCCTGTTCGGCGAGGACGCCAGGGGCAAACAGACCAGCCAGGAGCTGCGCCTGAACTACGACGGCGGCGGCAAGCTCACCGCCTTCGCCGGCGTCAGCTACTTCCACGAAGACGGCTCTCAGCGCGTCCCGCTGCAGTTCAACGAGAAGGTTTACGCCCTGCATGCTTCGGGCGTGCTGCCCAAGCCCAACGGCTTGCCGCTGCCGACGATCAACGCGCTGGCTCCAGCGGCGCTGAAGTCCGTGCACCGCGAAACCTACACCAACTACGGCGAGACCACGGCCTATGACGTCTTCGCCGACGCCACCTACAAGATCACCGACCAGATCGAACTGACCGGCGGCGTTCGCTACACCCAGGACGACAAGACCAGCGGCTATGGAGCGAGCCTAGACAACGGGGGCTCGGTACTCGCCGGTTCGACACCCGCCCTGGCGCGCGGTCTGTTCTTGCAGCCCACCAAGGATGGGAAGCCTCAGTACAAGGACATCACCGACACCGGCCTGACCTACCGGGTGGTCGGCCGCTATGCACCGAGCGATCAGCTTAGCTTCTACGCCTCATACGCGCGGGGCCGCCGCCCCGAGGTGCTGAACGTCGCCGCACCGGTCGCGCCCGGAGCTCCCGTCAACTTCAGCGTCCTGCCGGCCGAAAAGGTGGATTCCTATGAGGTGGGCGCCAAGAGCGAGCTGTTCGACCGCCGGCTGAGCCTGGAGGGATCGGTCTACCACTACAGCTATGACAACTTCCAAACCTCGGTCCTGAACGCGGCCGGCCAGATCGTCACCGCCAACGCCGGCGAGGCCGCCGCGACCGGCTTTGAAGGTCAGCTCAACCTGCGCCCGACCAGCAACGTCGAGGTGTTCGGCACCTACGCCTACAACCATGCCCGCTTCGGCAACGGCATCTTCGAAGGCAACAGCTTCCGCCTCGCGCCGGACCACTCGATGTCGATCGGCGCGCGCTTCAGCGCCTCCGTCCCGGGCGGTGTTCTGGCCATCACCCCGACCTACACTTGGCAGAGCAAGATCTTCTTCGAGGCGAACAACGACATTCCGACCCTGCAGACCAACGACAACATCCAGGACGAACTGCAAGAATCCTACGGCCTGATGAACCTGCGGATCGGCTACACCCCGGCGCAGGCCCCCTGGGCGGTCGAACTCTTCGCCACCAACCTGTTGGATGAGAAATACATCAAGGACGCCGGCAACACGGGCGGCGCCTTTGGCATCCCGACCTTTATCGCCGGGGAGCCGCGCTACTACGGCGTCTCCGTCTCGATCCGCTACTGATCGGAAGCGCCGACATGTCGATCAACAGACGTAGCGCCCTCGCCCTCCTAGGCGTCGGCGCCAACGCGGCCGCGCTCACCGCTTCGGCGGCTGAGCCTGGCGGCGTGAGCTTCCGGCACGGCGTCGCCTCGGGCGATCCCCTCAGCGACCGGGTGATCATCTGGACACGCGCGACACCAGCTGCGCTTCAGGCCAAAGACTTCCCGGTCGCCTGGACGGTGGCCGACGCGCCAGATTTCAAACGCGTGGTGGCCAGCGGACGCCTCCAGGCGAGCGCGGCCCGCGACTTCACCATCAAGGTTGATGTCGTGGGCCTGAAGCCCGGCAAGGACTATTGGTTCCGCTTCACCACGGGCGGCGTCCAGTCCCCGGTCGGCCGCGCGCGAACCTTGCCTGTCGGGCCGGTGAAGGACGTCGCCTTGGCGGTGGTCTCCTGCTCGCTCTATCCGGCGGGTTACTTCAACGCCTACGACGCCATCGCCAAGCTAGAGCGCCTCGACGCTGTGGTTCACCTCGGAGACTACATCTACGAATACGGCGCTGGCCCCAATGACTACGGGACCGCCGGCGCCGTGAAGATGGGCCGCCTGCTTGAGCCCAAGCACGAGATCGTCTCGCTGGCCGACTACCGGCTGCGACACGCGACCTACAAGAGTGACCCGCAGCTCCAGGCCGCTCACGCCCGTGCGCCCTGGATCTGCGTCTGGGACGACCATGAGACCGCCAACGACTCTTGGATCGGCGGCGCCGAGAACCACTCGCCAGACACCGAGGGTGATTGGAATACTCGCAAGGCCAACGCCCTGCGCGCCTACTACGAGTGGATGCCCCTGCGCGAACCGGCCGCCGGCGGCCTGGCCGAGGCGATCAATCGCTCGTTCCGCTTTGGCGACGTCGCCGAACTGGTGATGGTCGAGACCCGGCTGTTGGCCCGCTCCAAGCAGCTCGACTACTCTGAAATGCCGACCCGCCAGTTGGACGGCAAATCGGTTCCAGATCTCGCCGCCTTCATGGCCGAGCGCGCCGACCCGAGCCGGCAGCTCCTGGGCGACAAACAGGAACAATGGCTTGCGCAGACCTTGCAGGCCTCCGTCGCCAACGGTTGCGCGTGGCAGATCCTGGGCAACCAAGTCGTCATGGCGCAGGTGAAGGGACCTGACTTGAAAGCCGCCCTGCCGCCGGCCGAGTGGGCCGCGATGCTCGCCGATCTACCCGAAGCCTTCCGCCCCCGTATCGAGCAGATGGCGGCTCTATTCGCACAAGGCGTGCCGTTCAACCTCGACGCCTGGGACGGCTACCCCGCCGCCCGCGAGCGCCTCTACGCCATGGTCAGGGCCGCCAAGGCCCAAACCATCGTACTGGCCGGCGACAGCCATGCGTTCTGGGTCAACGAACTGCATGACGCAGCAGGTGATCGTGTGGCTGTGGAATTCGGAACCACCGCCGTGACCAGCCCAGGTTGGGGAGACTTCCTGCCAAGGCAGGACATGGGAAGGATCATCTCCGATCAGAACGCCGAGGTGGTCTACTCCCACCAGTCGGCGAAGGGCTTCACCCTTCTGACCCTGACACCGGATGAAACCAGGGCAGAGTTGATCGCAGTCTCGACCATCACCGGCACGGCCTATGAAACCAAGGCTCTGAAGCGCTATCGCGTGGCGAAGCAGTGGGGAGCCGGCGTCGAGGAGACCTGACTTTGGTCGATACGATCCTGCTGCCCGCGCCGCCGCGCCGACCTCTGCTCAGCTAGGTCGCAGACAAGAGCGACTGGTGCGGAAACAGAGAAAGTCAAAAGCAGGTTTTAGAATATTTTCAGTGGGTTCCGAGCCTATCGGAACCCACTGAACAAGGGCGCTATAGCCCCAGAACCATCTTGGCCATGATGTTGTGCTGGATCTCGTTGGACCCGGCGTAGATCGAAGTCTTTCGGTAGTTGAAATAGGTCGGCGCCAAGGTCGCGGCGTAGTCAGGGCCGGCGCGCGGTTCGTTACGCTCGCCGCGAATTTCCGCCCAGGTGTCCTGGACGAAGGGCTGGCCGTAGACGCCCGCCGCCTCCAAGGCCAGCTCGGTCACCGCCTGCTGGGCCTGCGAGCCTTCCAGCTTCAACATCGAGGACGCCGCCCCCATCGCTTCGCCCGCAGTCCGCGCCGAGAACATCCGCAGCTCGGTGGCGTTCAGCACGTCGACCTTGATCTGCAGCTCCGACAGTTTCTTGCGGAAGTCTGGATCATCGATCATCCGGCCCCCGCCATCCGACGGTTCGACGGCGGCGATCTTCTTGACCTTGGCCAGTTGGTTGGTCAGGCCGGCGGCGTACGGATTGCCGCGCTCGAACTGCAGCAGATACTTGGCGTAGGTCCAGCCCTGCCCTTCCTCGCCGATCCGGTTCGTCACCGGCACCCGAACATTGTCGAAGAAGACCTGGTTGATCTCCTGATCGCCATCCGGCGGTCCGTCGAGGGTCGGCAACGGCACAATGGAAATGCCCGGCGTCTTCATGTCGAGCAGCAGGAAACTGATGCCCTTCTGCCGGATCGCCTCGTTGGACGTCCGCACCAGGCAGAACATCCAATCAGCCCACTGCGCGTAAGTTGTCCATATTTTTGAACCATTTAGGACGTAATCATCTCCGTCCCGATCAGCTTTCATCGACAACGAGGCGAGGTCAGATCCCGAGCCGGGCTCGGAATAACCTTGGCACCACCAGACATCGGTCGAGAGGATCTTAGGAAGGTGCTGGGCCTTCTGTTCCGGGGTGCCGAAGGCCATCACCACTGGCGCGCACATCTTCAGCCCCATGTTCGAGGTGGATGGCGCGCCGGCCAGGGCCATCTCCATGTCGAAGACGTACTTCTGCGCGTGGCTCCAGCCCGTGCCGCCGTATTCGGTCGGCCAGTCGGGCGCGATCCAGCCCTTTTCGCCGAGGCGCTTAAGCCAGCGGACCTGGCCTTCCTTGTCGATGTGCCCGTTCTTCGACTGGGCCATATGGGCCCGCATGTCGTCATCGAAGGCTTCGGCGATAAATGCGCGGACCTCGTCGCGGAAGGCCAGGTCCTCTTTGGAGAACTCGAGATCCATCGCGCCTACTCCACTGCGTCGAGGTATTCGATTTCCGGACGTCCACCCATGCACGGGGCCATCTTGGCGCCGGCGGCCTTGAAGTAGTCGGTCTGGCCGTGGGCCTTCAGGGCGTCTTCATCCTTGTAGAGTTCCAGCACCTTGTAGACCGTCGGGTCGGTGCGGCTCTTGGTCAGTTGGTAGGCGATATTGCCCGGCTCATTGGCCCGGACCTGCTTGCTGAGTTCAATGAACACCGCCTCGAACTCAGAACCCTTGCCCTCTTGGACCTTCAAGGTCGCGACCACGCCGATCATGCACTTCTCTCCCAACGTTTGTTTGAATGGGAGCCTAGAGGCGGGGTGATGGGCAGGCAAGGCGAAGTTGGGCTAAATCCGGTGTCGTCCCGGAGAGCCTGCAGGGCTTGCTCGCCCCCATTCGCGCGAAGCTATCCAGACACGGCAAGAGCGCGCCAAGGCTTGTGGAATCAGGTGTTCATGGATCCCGACCTTACTGCGCAAATCGGGACGATGTTGGAAGCCTAGAGGCCCTACCGGCCCTGGCGCTCGTTCCAGCCGTAGGCGACCCAGTGATGGCCGCCGAGGTTACGCGCCTCGATCACGCCGTCATTGGCGCTGTCATTGCGGTGAGCACGAGCGCGTTTGGCGCGCAGCGCCAATCCAGCGAGCGCCAGCAACGCCGAGGCCATAACCGCAATCACTACCACGGTGGCGGCGAAGAAAACCGCCAGAACCGCCCCGATAGCCACCGCAGCTGCAGTGGCGAGCGCGCCGCCCACAGCCGACAGACTGCGAAGGGCTGGACCGTGCTTCCGTGCGAATTCGCGAACCATGACTTCCTCAAGGGCGCCGCTTACTAACGGCTTAACGGATAATTTGGCCGGGCGATCCCGGACGTCAACAACATGTAGTCAAATCACGCGAAAGTGGCGTCATCATGCCACGCCTTCGAGCGCCATAGCTTTGCGCTCGCGCATAATGGAGTCAAAGGCGGCGTTGATCGACGCGGCCTTGGCCTCAGCCACCTCGATGAATTCACTGGGCAAGCCACGGGCGCGGGCGCGATCCGGGTGGGCCTCCGACAGGGCCGCCTTCCAGGTCGAGCGCACCACCTCGTCCGGCGCATCGTGCGGCACGGCCAGGATGCCGTAGGGGTCTTCACCGTCCACCCCAAGGTGAACGGCCTTCAGCCGGCGGAACACCAGCGGCGAAAAGCCGAACAGGTCCGACACGCTTTCGAGATAGTCGAGCTCATCCTGGGTCACCGCGCCGTCGGCGGCGGCGATGTGGAACAGGCCGTCGAGCACATCCTCAAGCAAGGTCGGGCAGCCGGCATAGCGCTTGGCCAGGCGCCGCGCATAGCTCTCGTATCCACGCGTTGTCTGGCGAGCGAGATCATAGAGCCGATGGATATTGCGTTCCGAGGCGGCGTCGGTCTGGAACACCTGGGCGAACTTGTCGAATTCGCCCACGCTAGCGCGTCCGTCGGCCTTAGCGAGTTTCGCCCCCAACGCCGTGACGGCGGTGGAAAAGGCGGGATCCTCGCCCGGCCGGGTGGCTGGACAATCGGCGCAGTCGCCAGCATCGGGCCGGCGAACTGCGAGCCCAGCAATGTTGCGCCAGAAGCTCATGGGAGTAACGAAAGCTGTAAGGGCAGGTTCTCCCCCTGACAATGCGAATTGACCCACGGGAAGGTTACGGTTTGGACAGACTTTGGAACTTCTGGATCGATCGCGGCGGCACTTTCACCGACGTCATCGCCCACGCCGATGACGGCGAGGAAGTCTCCCTGAAGCTGCTCTCTGCCTCGCCGTCCTACGAAGACGCGGCGGTCGAGGCCATGCGCCGCGTGCTCGGCGCAAAGCCCGGCGAGCCTTTCCCCGCCGACCGCGTGCAGGCCATCAAGATGGGCACCACCGTCGCCACCAACGCCCTGCTGGAACGGGCCGGCGCCAAGACCCTGCTGGTCACCACCCAAGGCTTCGCCGACGCGCTCGTCATCGGTGATCAATCGCGCCCAGATCTGTTTGCGCTCAACATCGTCCGGCAAGACCCGCTCTATGCCGGAGTCGTCGAGGCGCAGGAGCGCCTGGCCGCCGATGGCGCGGTGGTGACGCCGCTCGACGACGGCGAGCTCGCCGCTCAACTGGCGAGCGCGCGCGCCCAAGGCTTCACCTCGGCCGCCATCGCCTTCCTGCACGCCGATCTCAACCCGGCGCATGAGCGCGCCGCCGGCGAACTGGCCCGCGCCGCGGGATTCGACTTCATCGCCCTGAGCCACGAGGTCTCGCCCCTGCCCCGCTTTGTGCCCCGGGCCGAGACCACCGTCGCCGACGCCTATCTGACCCCGATCCTTCAGGCCTATGTCGAGCAGGTGGCCCGGGCGGTGGAGGGCGCGCCGCTGTTCTTCATGACCTCGGCCGGCGCCTTGGTCCGCGCCGAAGCCTTCCGGGGCCGCGACGCCGTCGTTTCCGGCCCGGCCGGCGGCGTAGTCGGCGTGGCGCGGACGGCGGAGATCGCGCGGACGCCGCAAGCGCTCGGCTTCGACATGGGCGGCACGTCCACCGACGTCTGCCGCTATGCGGGCTCGCTGGAACGCCGCGATTCAGCCCGCGTGGCCGGTGTGAAGCTGCGCAGCCCGATGCTGGACGTCGAGACCGTGGCCGCCGGCGGCGGCTCGATCCTCGCTTTCGATGGGCTTCGCGCCCGGGTGGGGCCGCAGAGCGCCGGCGCCAATCCAGGCCCGGCCGCCTACGGGCGCGGCGGACCAGCCACCGTCACCGACGCCAACCTGGTGCTTGGCCGCCTCGATCCGCGCTTCTTCCCGTCGATCTTCGGGCCGGCAGGCGACGCCCCGCTCGACGTCGCCGCCGCCCGCTCAGCCATCGGCGAACTGGCCGCGCAGATGGGATCACCCAGCGTCGAGGCTGCGGCCGAGGGCTTTGTGGCTATCGCGGTTGAGCAGATGGCCCGCGCGACCGACCGCATCTCCACCGAGCGCGGCTTTGATCCGCGCGATCACGCGCTGACCGCGTTCGGCGGCGCGGCCGGCCAGGTCGCTTGCGACGTGGCCGACGCGCTCGGCCCAGCCAAGGTGCTGTGCCCCCGCTATGGCAGCGTGCTCTCGGCCTGGGGCATCGGCCAGGCCCAGGTCGCCAGCCTGCGGCAGATGGGCCTGGACGCCGCACTCGACGCCGACGGCGTAGCGCGCGCTAGCGCGTTGGCGGTCGAGGTGGAGGCCGCCGCTTGCGCCGCCCTGGCCGAACAGAACGCGCAAGCCTCGGAAATCCGACGCGTCCTGCGCCTGCGCTACGAGGGGGCCGACGCCGAACTGTCGATCCCGATCGGCCCGCTGAGCGAAGTCCAGGCGGCCTTCGAGGCCGGCCACAAGCGGCTGTTCGGTTTCATCGAAGCCAAGCTCCCCATCGTCATCGCCGCGGTCGAGGTCGAGGCCGTGGCGGCCGCCACGGCGCAATCGCTCCCCAGCCGCAGCGCAACCGACAGCCCCGCCTCAGCCAACCCTCTCCCCCCGGAAGACGGCGGGAGAGGGAGTGTTACCCGGATGTTCTTCCACGGCGAGTTCCACGACGCCCCAATCATCGCCGCCGAGGCCCTCACCACAGCCTCCGGCCCGGCCCTGATTATCCGCGCCGACACCCAGATCGCGCTCGCCCCCGGCTGGATCGCCACCACGGGACCGGATGGGATGATCCTGTTGGACCGCGCCGAACGCGCCAGGACGGCCTCGCTCGACCTCGACAAGCCCGACCCGGTCACCCTCGAGCTGTTCAACAAGCGCTTCATGGGCGTGGCCGAGGCGATGGGCGCGGCGCTGGAACGGACCGCCCACTCTGTGAACATCAAGGAGCGCCTCGACTTCTCCTGCGCGCTGTTCGACGCGGGCGGCGGACTGGTGGCCAACGCCCCGCACATGCCTGTGCACCTCGGCTCGATGGGCGCGAGCGTGCGGGCGGTGCGCGACCGCCACGCCAATCTCAGACCCGGCCAGGCCTTCGCCCTCAACAACCCCTATGCCGGCGGCACCCACCTTCCCGACATCACCGTGGTCATGTCGATCTTTATGGATGAGGCCGAGGCGCCCGCCTTCTACGTCGCCGCCCGCGGCCACCATGCCGATGTCGGCGGGATCCAGCCCGGCTCGATGCCGCCCTTCTCCCATACGCTGGACGAGGAAGGCGTGCTGCTGGACGCCCTGCCGATCATGGCTGGGGGCGACTTCCTGGAGACCGACGTGCGCGCCGCGCTCACCTCGGGCCCCTACCCTTCACGCGCGCCAGATCGCAACATCGCCGACCTGAAGGCCCAGATCGCCGCCTGCCAGGCCGGCGCCGGCGCTGTCCGCGCCATGATCGAGACCTATGGCGCCGGCGCCGTCGCGGCCTACATGACCTTCGTCCAGGCCAACGCCGCCGCTTCGGTTCGCCGCGCGATCGGCAAGCTCTCGGACGGCATGGCCCGCGTGCCGATGGACGGCGGCGGCGAGATCGTGGTTCGCACCACCGTTGACGCGGCCGCCGGCGAGGCGGTGCTGGATTTCCGCGAGTCCGCCGACCAACTTGGCTCGAACTTCAACGCCCCCTCGGCCATCGTCGACGCTGCGGCGCTGTACGTGTTCCGCACCCTGGTCGATGACGACATCCCCCTGAACGCCGGATGCCTGGAGCCGCTGAAGATCCTGACCCGCGACGGTTCGATGCTCGCCCCGGGCTATCCGGCCGCCGTGGTGGCCGGCAATGTCGAGACCAGCCAGCATGTCGTGGACGCGCTCTATGCGGCGCTGGGCGTGATGGCCAATGCTCAGGGCTCGATGAACAACTTCACGTTCGGCGATGAGACCCGGCAATACTACGAGACCATCTGCGGCGGGGCCGGAGCGACCGCAACGCGAGGCGGGACGAGCGCCGTCCACACCCACATGACCAATTCGCGCCTCACCGACCCGGAAATCCTGGAACGACGCTTTCCCGTGCGGGTGGAAACCTTCGCCATGCGGCGCGGTTCGGCCGGCGCCGGCGCCCAGGCGGGCGGCGAAGGCGCCTATCGGCGGGTGCGGTTCCTGGCGCCGATGGAGGCGGCCCTGCTCTCCACCCGCCGCGACCACGCCCCCCAGGGCTTGGCGGGCGGCGGACCGGCCCTGGCCGGCGCTCAGCGTTTGATTGCGGCCAATGGCGCGGTAAAGGAACTACCCGGCTGCTTTTCGCTTAATGTCGCGGCTGGCGATATCATCGAGATCGAAACCCCCGGAGGCGGGGGATTCGGCCCGGCCACCCGATCATAATTCCGAGGTTACATGTCCGCGCTTCTCCTTGCTCTCGCTCTCCTCGCGCAAGATCCGGCCGCTGCTGGCAGCGGCGCAGCCCCCGCGCCCGAGGCGGCCGAGCTGCCCTATCCGGCCGGCGCCCCGCGTGACGACTACGGCTTGGTGTCATGGTGCCACGGCGCCCTGACCGGCTATGTCGAGCTGCACGACCAGGTGATGCCTGAAGTGAAGCGGATCGAGACGACCTATCGTGCGCCCGGCTCTTCGCTGGCGGCGGACATGAAGGTCTATGCCGACATGAACAAGCAGGCCCAGAAGGATCTGAAGCTGTTCGCCAGCGCCATGGAAGCGGCGGAACGCGCGAGCATCAAGCCGATCAACACCGTCGGCGCGGCCGCGGTTCAGCGTGGACGCGGAAGCTGGTCGATGGCGGCCAACCTCCCCCCCGCCCGCGTCGCCCAGGAGTGGATGAGCTGGACGCCGCCAGCCCGCTGCGCGCCGACGGCCCAACGGCTCGAAAAGAACGCCAAGCTCCTGGGCGCGGCGTTCGATCCCGGCGCCGAAGCAACGCCCGCCGATCCGATGTCGGTCACCGCCGTGACCAGCGACACGCCCGCCAACCCCTGATCGGACGCCTTTCGGCCATAGAGCCGCCAGACCGTCTCGATAGTCCGGTCGCCGGCGGGTATGGTTTATGCCCGCCCGCCGCCGCGGCTTGAAAGAGACCTGATTGCCAACCGTCGCGTTTGTTAACCCTAAGGGTGGTGCGGGCAAGACCACCGCGGCGCTTCTGCTCGCCCTGGGTTTGAGCGAGATGGGCCTGCGGGTCGCGATGATCGACTCCGATCCCAACAAGCCCCTGGTTCATTGGGCCTCCCTGCCCGGCCGCCCAGAAGAGATCTCCGTCCACCCGGCCCCGATGCTGGAAGACATGCGCGACGCCCTGCGCGAGGCCCAGCGCAAGCAGCCAGACTGGCTCATCCTCGACACCGAGGGATCGATCCGCGGCGCCATGGCCTTTACGACGCTGCGGCTCGATCTGGTGGTGACCCCGCTGGCCGCCTCTCAGCTCGAGGCGATCCAGGCGATCAAGGCCGCCGAGATGGTGTTGCAGTTCGGCCGGCGCGCCGGCCGCCCCTTGCCGCATAGAGCGCTGCTCACCCGGGTTCCGGCCGCGCTGCGCCCGCGCTCGCTCAAGGAAGTGGTCGAGCAACTGCGGACCAGCGATATCGAAATCCTGTCGACCCCCCTGATCGAAAAGGAAGCCTTCCGCACCCTTTTCGCGGTGGGCGGCGGCTTCGATCAGCTGGCCAAAAGCGGCGTCAGCGGCGTACCCGCCGCAAGGGCCAATGCCGACGCCTATCTCCAGGCGATCCTCGAACTGCTTCAAAAGCCGACCGAGACCTAGTTTTCCGCGACGGAACTTTTCCCGGGCGACCACTAGGATTCGCGGGAAAGCCCTTTCCGAGGCGGACAGGGCGGCCGTACTCCGTCATCGAAATTCATTTCCGCGCCTTGTGGCCTGAAAGCTACACTTTTGAGCGCCAAGTCAATTTGACAATACTGTTAAAATTGCCCCCTGAAAACTAAGGACAAATTCGGCCGACTTTCGAAACAACGGCGTGATTTCGAGCGATCGACCGGTGTTTTTTGAACAACAAATCGCCGTCACAGCAAATACAACTTCAAACACCACTGCTTTTTGGGGAGGCCGGAAAAAAGACCCTTGTGTACGCGACGTCAGCCTGCATTTTCCCGCGCATATTCCATGACGACTTCAATTGATAACATGGTTATACATTAGGAGAACGTATGCTGCATTGTAGATACCTTGCCGGAGCCTCCCCCCTCGCGCTCCTGGCGGTTCTGGGCTTCGCCGCCCCGGCCAACGCGCAAGACGCCGAAGTTGCTGAAGTCGTCGTCACCGGCTCATTCATCGCCGGCACTCCCGAAGACGCCGCCCTGCCCGTCAACGTGATCGGCGCCGACGAAGTCCAAAAGCAGGGCTCGCCGTCCACCGTTGATCTGATCAAGTCGATCCCCGCCGTGTCGGGCGCCATCGGCGAGTCGAACCAATTCGCCGCCGGCCAGACCACCGGCGCCGGCAACGTCAACCTGCGCGGCCTGGGCGCCGAACGCACGCTGGTGCTGATGAACGGCCGCCGGCTGACGATCTCGCCCGGCGCGATCTATGTTGACACCAACCTCATCCCGTCGGCCGCCATCGGCCGCATTGAAGTGCTGAAGGACGGCGCCGCCGCCACCTACGGCTCGGACGCCGTCGCCGGCGTCGTCAACTTCATCACCCGCCGCAACCTCAGCGGCCTGGAAGTCTCGGCTGGCTACTCGCTGATCGACGGCTCGAATGGCGACTACAACGCCAGCGCGGCCTATGGCTGGCAGGGCGAACGTGGCGACATCCTGATCACCGCCGGTTACCGCAAGCGTTCGGAACTGCCGGTGACCGAGCGCGACTTCGCGTTGCGCCCCTTCAACGACAACCCGCAGGGCGGCTGGTCCACCTTCGGCAACCCGGGCCTCTATCTCAGCAGCGCCAACGGCGGCGCCAGCTTCACCTCGCCGGTCCTCGATCCGGCCTGCGCGGCGATCTCCGGCCCGGTTTCGACCTCTGGCTGCCAATTCCAGTTCATCGGCTTCAACAACCTGACCGAAGACGAAGATCACTGGCAGCTCTACGGTGAGATCAACTTCGATCTGACCGAGAACACCAAGTTCCACGCGGAAGTTCTCTATTCGGGCCACGAAGTTTCGGCTGAAAACTCCTCGCCGTCCTATCCGCCGAACAACTTCCCGAGCTCGGCGCTGACGACCAAGGGCCAGGGCTACGGCTTCTTCATTCCCAATACGAACCCCGGCCTTCAGGCTCTACTCGCCTCGGGCGGCCTGACCCCGGCCCAAGCGTCCAGCGCGGCGGCCAACGGCCTGTTCACCTCGCTCGCTTGGCGCCCGCTCGGCGTTGGCGGCAACCCGCTGTTCGGCGGCAAGGGCAAGGAAGACAAGCGCGAGTTCGACGCCTATCGCATTTCGGCTGGCCTGAAGGGCAAGTTCGACGTCATGGGCGGCATCGGCTGGGACGCCGCGCTGACCTACATGGACAACAACAGCGACATCTCCACCCCCGACATCCTCGTGGGCAAGATGCAGCTGGCGATGCGCGGCCTCGGCGGCGACAACTGCAACGGCACGACGCCGGGCCAGAACGGCTGCCTGTGGTTCAACCCCTTCTCGTCGGGCACCGCGGCCAATGCGGTCGATGGCCGGACGAACCCGAACTACAACGCCGCGACGGCCAACAGCCTGGAAGTCCTCGACTACATCTTCGACGAGTACGCCTATAAGATCCGCTCGCAGATGTTCACCGCCGACCTGGTGTTCAACGGCCAGCTGCCGATCGACTTCGGCGCCGGCCAACTCGGTTGGGCCGTCGGTGGTCAATATCGCTGGAGCGGCATCTCGAGCCGTAACAACGACCAGACCAACATCGCGGTCAGCCCCTGCCCGGACTCGTCGGTCAACCCGGCGGCGACCTGCACGGCTCAAAACGGTCCGTTCAGCTTCTTCGGCGCCCTGGCTGACTACGACCTCGACCAATCGGTCGGCGCGGCCTTCGCCGAATTCCAGATGCCGTTCACCGACACCCTGACCGGCACCTTCGCGATCCGTTACGAGGATTACGGCGGCAACATCGGCTCGACCACCAACCCGAAGGTCGCTCTGAAGTGGCAGGCTACCGACTGGCTGGCGTTCCGCGCTTCGGCCGGCTCGACCTTCCGCGCCCCGCCGCAGACCCAGATCGCCAACACCACGGTCACCAGCCTGGCTTACACCACCGCGGCCGGCGGCTATCGCGCCTACGACCGCTCGGGGAACGCCAACCTCGAGCCGGAAAAAGCCAACACCTTCAATGTCGGCGCCATCTTCGAGGTCAGCGACTTCCGTGCGACGCTCGACTACTGGCGTTTCGACTTCAAGGGTCCGATCGACTACGAACGCGGCGCGAGCATCGTCAACGCGATCTTCCCCAACGGCCCGTCCACGACCCTGCCGAACAACTGCGCCAATCCGGCCTATGCCGGCTTGGTGTCGCGCGTCACCTTCATCGGCGGCTGCGCACCGGCGAACATCAACCGGGTCAAGACCAACTACATCAACAGCTCGGACATCAAGACCAGCGGCATCGACTTCGCGGCCAGCTACAAGCTGCGTGACGTTGCTGACGGCGACATGAACTTCGGTCTGGATATGACCTACGTGCTCGAATACGTGGTGGATCAAACCACCATCGAAGGCATCGTGGTCGCGCCGGAGCGTGATTACACCGGCACCATGGACTACCTCGGCTACGGTTCGCAGCCGCAGTGGAAGGCCACCGCCTTCGCGGAATACACCCGCGGCGACCACAACCTGCGTTGGACGGTCCGCTACGTCGACAACATGATCGACACCCGCGGCAACACGACCACGTTCGCGACCAACCAGAACGGCCGCAAGATCGACGCCTTCATCAGCCACGACCTGAGCTATCGCGCGTTCCTGCCTTGGGACACGACGCTCACGGCCTCGGTGATCAACGTGTTCGACGAGGATCCGCCGTTCGCCCGCCTCGATCTCAGCTACGACCCCTTCACGGCCAATCCGCTGGGTCGCTACTACAAGCTGGGTATCACCAAGAAGTTCTAGAGGTTCTTCCCCCTCGCAGAACTACGACTGGGGCGGCTCCTTTGGGAGCCGCCCCTTTTTTATGCCCGCCACACGCGGTCAATCGCGCGCCTGACAGATCTGCGGTCCGCCAAGCTGTGCCCAAAAACCACTCAAAGGGGCAAAGACGCGCGCTGCTCGCCCCTTTTTCGGCGCGAAACAGCCATCCCCAGACGCGGTCGGGCACATTTCTGCTCACCGTGACGTAAACGCGACACCGCTGAACAAACTCCGAATATTGCCGGTCTTGCTAAATCGCCGGACTGAATTTTATAGACAAAATGAGCATATTTTCGGCCGCAGGGTCGGTTTTGTCCATTTTCCACGGCCAGTAAGAAAATAGATTCTCCGTTTTCGGCCATAACGAAGGTCAAATATCTACGTTTTTCAGCGATGCCTGGAAAACAAGCTTGCGTTGCTAGGCTTTGACCTCAATGTGCCGGCCGCCTTCTGTCGCACTTTCGATAGATAACGCAGTAATATTAGGGGAAACGAATGCTGCATTGTAGACACCTTGCCGGAGCCTCCTCCCTCGCGCTCCTGGCGGCTATGGGCTTCGCGGCCCCGGCCAATGCTCAAGACGACACCGCCGAAGTCGCCGAAGTCATCGTCACCGGCTCCTTCATCGCCGGCTCGCCGGAAAACGCGGCCATGCCGATCAACGTGATCGGCGCCGACGAAATGCAAAAGCAGGGCTCGCCGAGCACTGTTGACCTGCTCAAGGCGATTCCGGCCGTGTCCGGCGTCCTGGGTGAAGCCAACCAGTACGCAGCCGCCCAATCGACCGGGTCCGGCAACGTGAACCTGCGCGGCCTGGGCGCCGAGCGCACCCTGGTGCTGATGAACGGCCGCCGGATGGCGATCTCGCCTGGCGCGATCTACGTCGACACCAACATGATCCCGACGGCCGCCATCGGCCGCGTGGAAGTGCTGAAGGATGGCGCGGCCGCCACCTACGGTTCGGACGCCGTCGGCGGCGTTGTCAACTTCATCACCCGCAAGAACCTGAACGGCCTGGAAGTGTCCGCCAACTACTCGGCGATCCCCGGCTCGGACGGCGACTACGGCCTGAGCGCCGCCTACGGCTGGCAAGGCGAGAACGCCGACATCCTGCTGAGCGCCGGCTACCGCAAGCGCACCCAACTGCCGGTCACCGAGCGTGACTTCGCGATCCGCTCCTTCGCTGAGAACCCGCAGGGCGGTTGGTCCGGCTTCGGCAACCCCGGCACCTACCTGACCAGCGCCAACGGCGGCGCCAGCTTCACCTCGGCCCTGGTCGATCCGGGTTGCGCGGCCATCTCGGGGCCGCTCACCACCGGCGGCTGCCAGATGCAGTTCATCGGCTTCAACAACCTGATCGAAGACGAGGATCACTATCAGCTCTACGGCGAGATCAACGTTGATCTGACCGAGAAGACGAAGTTCCACGCCGAAGTCCTGTACGCGGCCCACGAAGTCGCCAACGAGCACTCCTCGCCGTCTTATCCGCCGAACAACATCCCCACCTCGGCGCTGACCACCAAGGGCCAAAGCGGCTTCTACATCCCCGGCTCCAACCCGGGTTTGCAAGCGCTGATCTCCTCGGGTCAACTTGGCGGCGCGCAAGCGGCCAACGCCGCGGCCAACGGCCTGCTGACGACCATCGCCTGGCGCCCGATCGGCGTTGGCGGCAACGACCTGTTCGGCGGCGGCGCCAAGCATGACCGCCGTTACTTCGACACCTATCGCGTGTCGGCCGGCCTGAAGGGCGAGTTCGACTTCGCTGGCGGCATCGGCTGGGACGCCGCTGTCACCTACATGGACTCGAACGCCGACATCGCTACGCCGGACATCCTGGTCGGCAAGCTCCAGATGGCGCTGCGCGGCTTGGGCGGCGACGGCTGCACCGGCAACACGCCTGGCCAAAACGGCTGCCTGTGGTTCAACCCGTTCTCCTCGGGCGTCCAACAGAACGTCATCGATGGCCGCGTGAACCCGAACTACAACGCCGCCACCGCCAACAGCCGTGAAGTCCTCGACTACATCTACGGCGACTACGGCTACAAGCTGCGCTCGCGGATGTTCACCGCCGACCTGGTCTTCAACGGCCAGCTGCCGATCGACTTCGGCGCGGGCCAACTGGCCTGGGCCGCCGGCGCGCAATACCGCTGGAACGGCGTCGAGCGTCAGAACAACGACCAGACGAACATCGCGGTCAGCCCCTGCCCGGACTCGTCGGTCAACCCGGCGGCGACCTGCACGGCTCAAAACGGTCCGTTCAGCTTCTTCGGCGCCCTGGCTGACTACGACCTCGACCAATCGGTCGGCGCGGCCTTCGCCGAATTCCAGATGCCGTTCACCGACACCCTGACCGGCACCTTCGCGATCCGTTACGAGGACTACGGCGGCAACATCGGCTCGACCACCAACCCGAAGGTCGCTCTGAAGTGGCAGGCTACCGACTGGCTGGCGTTCCGCGCCTCGGCCGGCTCGACCTTCCGCGCCCCGCCGACCACCCAGGTCGCCAACACCGTCACCACCAACCTGTCCTATACGACGGCGGCCGGCGGCTATCGCGCCTTCGACCTGTGGGGCAACCCGGACCTGGATCCTGAAAAGGCCAAGACCCTCAACCTCGGCGTCCTGTTCGAACAAGGCGACTTCCGCGCCTCGCTCGACTACTGGGCGTTCGACTTCGAAGGTCCGATCAAGAGCGAAAGCGGCTCGCAGATCCTGAACAAGATCTTCCCGAACGGCCCCACCGGCGCCAACAACTGCGGCGTCGCGGCCTATGCGGCCCTGCAATCGCGGATCAGCTTCGCTGGCGACGGCTCCTGCTCGGCCGGCAACATCAACCGCATCCGCCACTACTTCGTGAACGGCCCAGACATCAAGACCAGCGGTCTCGACTTCTCGGCCAACTACAAGCAGCGTGACGTCTTCGGCGGCGACATGAACTTCGGCGTCGACCTGACCTACGTGCTCGAATACGTGGTCGCCGAAACGACCATCGAAGGCGTCGTGACCGCCGGCGAAACCGACTATGTCGGCAAGATGGACTACCTCGGCTACGGCTCGCAGCCGCAGTGGAAGGGCAGCGCCTTCGCCGAATACAACCGCGGTGAGCACAACGTCCGTTGGACCGTGCGCTACGTCGACAACATGATCGACACCCGTGGCGGCTCCTCGACCTTCGCGACCAACCAGAACGGCCGCAAGATCGACGCCTTCATCACCAACGACATCAGCTATCGCGTGTTCCTGCCTTGGGAAACGACGCTGACCGCCGCGGTGATCAACGTGTTCGACCAAGACCCGGGCTTCGCCCGTCTGGACCTCAGCTACGACCCCTTCACGGCCAATCCGCTCGGCCGCTACTACAAGCTGGGCGTCACCAAGAAGTTCTAGAGCCCTACTTTCTCTAGAACGACAGAATCTGGGCGGCTCCCTCGGGGGCCGCCCTTTTTTTGTTCGTGCGCGTCCAGGTGCGCGTAGCAGACGTCCCAATAGGGCTCGCCGCCAAACCGCTCGATCAGCAGTTCAGTAAGGGCTCGAACCTTGCCCGGCATGTGCCCGGCCGGCGGCGGGCGCACCACATAGAGCCCGGCCTCCGGCATCGGGAAGTCCAACAGCAGCGGAAGCAACTCACCGCGCTCGATCGCGGGACCCACCAGGAAGGTCGGCAGCATCGCCACCCCCAACCCGGCGACCGCCGCAGCCAGCAGCGCCTGGCCGTTGTCAGCCTTGAAGCGGCCTTCGGGACGCAGGGTGAAGGTCTTGCGCCCGTCCTGGAACCGCCAGACCTCCGAACCCTGCATCAGAGCCTCGCACCCCGTCAGGTCTTCCGGTCGTCGCGGCGTCCCATGCACGGCCAAATAGGCTGGGCTCGCCACCACCGCGACCTTGATCGGCGCGATCTTGCGAGCCACCAGACTGGAGTCCTCCAGCGTCCCTAGCCTAACCGCCACGTCATATCGCTCGCCGATTAGGTCCACGTATCGGTCGCTGTACGAGGCGTCGATCTGCAACTTCGGATGGCGCACGGCCAGTTCGGCCAGCACCGGCGCCAGGTGGCTCATCCCGAACGACAGCGGCGCGGCCACCCTCAGACTGCCGACGATCTCGTCGCCCCGCTGAGCCAAGGCGTCACGCGCGGCGTCCAGTTCGGCCAGAACCCGCTCGGCGTGGTCCTTGAACTCAACCCCGGCCTCGGTGACCGCCACCCCGCGCGTGGTGCGGCTCAGCAGTTGCGCGCCCAGTTCGGCTTCCAGTCGCGCGACCCGGCGACTGACCATCGACTTCGACAGGCCCAGCCGCGTCCCGGCGCGCCCGAACCCGCCGGCCTCGGCCACTTCGACAAAGGCCCTGATGTCGTCCAGCTCCACGGCCGCGTTCCCCATACTGCAACAATCTGGTGCCGAATATGGGGCTACTGTTGCAGGTTTGGAACCCTCACCTTCCAGCTGTCATTCAACAGCGACCCCTGGAGGGGTGCCATGTCCAACATTCTCGTTCTCAACAGCAGCGTCAGCGGCGAAGCCTCGGTCTCGCGTCTCCTGGTGGCCGACGCGGTCACCGAACTGACCCAACGCGACCCGGCCGCCACCCTCGTCTTCCGTGACCTGGCCGCCAACCCGGTCCCGCACCTGACGCCTGAAACGGTCGCTGGAGTGCGCTCGCAAGCCACCACCCCGGCCGAGCAGGCCGCCCGCGCCCTGTCGGACGAACTGATCGCCGAACTGCGCGCCGCCGACACCATCGTCATCGGCGCCCCGATGTACAATTTCAGCATCCCGACCACCCTGCGCAGCTGGTTCGACCACGTGCTGCGCGCCGGCGAGACTTTCAGTTACTCCGAGGCCGGCCCCAAGGGCCTGCTGTCAGGCAAGAAGGTGATCGTGGTGGAGTCCCGCGGCGGCCTCTACAGCGAGGGCCCGGCCCAGGCGATCGACTTCCAAGAGCCGTATCTGCGCCAACTGCTGGGCTTCGTCGGCTTGGCCGACGACCTGACCTTCATCCGCGCCGAAAAGATCGGCTACGGCCCTGACGCCCGCGACCAGGCACTGGCCGATAGCCGCGCCGAACTCGCCAAGCTGACGGCCTAACGGACCTCACGCCTCTCCCCCTCTTGGGGAGAGGTTGGGTGAGGGGGCTGCCGGCCCCTCACCTGGCCTCTCCTACGGGAGAGGAACCTAGACCGCGCGCCGCATGAAGACCCGCGAGCTCTCATCCAGGCCCCGGGCTTCATGCTCGGCCCGGATTTCGGCCATGCCGGACGTCAAGGTCTCGACGTCGGCGAACCCCAGCCGCCGGTAGTAGGGCGCGTTGAACGGCACGTCCGTGAAGGTCGACAACGTCAGCGCCGGCCAGCCGCGCGCCTGCGCGACTTCTCCCACCGCATCGATCAGCCGCGCCCCAATCCCGCGACGCTCGTGCGTCGGCGCCACGTCGATCTGCTCGATGTAGCCGCAGCCCTCGACCTCGCGGAACATCACGAACGCCACGACCTCCCCGTCCTGCTCGGCGACCAGCAGGCCGCCGGCCGCGACCCGTTGAGCCAAGGTCGCCGCATCGGTCGGTTCGTCGTCGGCCAGCGCCGCCCGCGCCGTGCCGATGAAACGGCTGGCCGAGACGCGCTCGATCGCGCGCACGCGCTCGACTTCAGAAGTTCTAGCTGCCCGCAGGCGCAGGTCGTTGGTCATCGGAAAATCCGGAAATGGAATGGATCCCAGGGCGGCCTATCGCCACCCGTTCAAAGCAGTCGCGCGGTGGCGGTTCAGGCTTTCAAGGATCGTGAACTCCGGAAGGCTCGCCGAAGTTGTCGGCTCCACCTACATAGAGCCAGAACCAGCCTCGCGCCAAGCAGCCAGGATCATCCGATGGAAACGCCCCGCCTGATCTACTTCGCCGATCCCATGTGCTCATGGTGTTACGGCTTCTCGCCGGTGATCCAGCAGATCCGCGAAACCTTCGGCCGCGCCCTGCCGATCCAGGTGGTGATGGGCGGTCTGCGCCCGGGAACCGACACCCCTTCCACCGAGGCGGGCAAGGCCGAGCTGAAGACCCACTGGGGCCATGTCCACGAGGCGACCGGCCTGCCCTTCGACGGCGCCGTGCTCGACCGCGAGGGCTTCCTCTATGACACCGATCCGGCCGCGCGCGCGGTGGTCCGCGTCCGCCGCGACGACGGCGAGAAGGCTGTGTCCTTCCTGCGCCGCCTGCATCACGCCTTCTATGCCGAGAACCAGAACGTCACCGATCCGCAGGTGCTGGCCACCCTGGCCGCCGAGTTCGGCGTCGATCGCGAGGCGTTCCTCGCCGACTTCGACACTGACGATTTGAAGCACGAGACCTGGAACGACTACGCCATCGCCCAGCGCGCCGGCGTCACCGGCTTCCCAACCCTGGTCGGCGGTCCGAACGAGGAAGGCGCCTATGGCGTGGTCAATCGCGGCTTCCAGCCCGGCGAGCAGGTGCTGGCCGTCCTGCATCAGTGGCTCGGCACGGACGCTTGAACATGGCCAAGTCGGCTGGACTTCCCAAGCCGAAGGCCTCGGCGGTCCAGGCGCAAGGCCGCTGTGTCTGCGGGGCTGTATGCCTTGAAATCGACGTGCCGGCGGTCTGGGCCTGGCATGATCACTCCGCCGCCAGCCGCCACGCGCAGGGCGCGGCCTATGCGACCTATGTCGGCAGTTGGCGCAGCCGCTTCCGGATCCTGCAGGGCGCCGAGCACATCGGCCATTACGAAGACGCTGAAGCCGGGACCGCCCGCAGTTTCTGCGCGCGATGCGGAACTCCCCTGTTCTATGAGCGCGCCCGCTCGCCGAGAATGGTCAACATCCCGCGCGCCTTGTTCTCGAGTCGAACGGGTCGCGAACCGCGGTATCACGTAGCGCTTCAGGAACAGGCCGACTGGACCTATGCCGGCGAGCCGCTCGCCCCCCTCAAGGGATACCCCGGCGTGATGTGGGCCCGCCCCAAGCGCCGGCGGCCGTCACGCGATGTCGACGGCATGTTCTGAGCGCCTCAGTTCTCGGTTTCGTAGCCGGCCTCGCGCCAGGCCTTCATACCGCCATCCAACGCCACGGCTCGGCCATAACCAAGATCGCGCAGCGTTGCAGCGGCCAAGGTCGAGATCTTGCCGAACTCGCAACAGGTGATGATCCGCACGGTCGGATCGGGCAGCTCGGTATTGACCCGCAGCTCCAGCTGGCCGCGCGGCAGGTTCACCGCGCCCTCGATATGCCCAGCCTCAAACGCGTCCTTCTCCCGCACGTCCAGCACCACCAAATCGCGGCTGTTGCCGCCGATCCGCGCCTGCAGTTCGGCCATCGACATGAAGGGCGCCTTGGCCGCCGCCTCGGCCAGTAGCTGGGCCACCGTCTTGCCGCCGCTCATATTGGTCCGCAGCGCCTCGGTCAGGTGGGTCGGCGCCGACAGGTCCAGGTTCTGCATCATCTCTACGAAGGCCGCGCGGTCGGTCTTCTGCAGTCGCGGATTGTCCGCGATCTCCACGGCGATAGTGGAGTGCGAGCGGCCTTTGTAGTCATGGGCCGGAAACACCAACAACTCCGGCGGCAGTTTGAGGAGCTTGTCGAACAGGCTCTCATACAATTCGTGCGGATCGCCGCTGGGCAGATCGGTTCGCCCCGTTCCCCCAATCAGCAGCGTATCGCCGGTAAACACTCGGTCGGCCATCACCAGGCACATGGAGTCTCGCGTGTGCCCCGGCGTGTGCAACGCCTGCAGCCGCATCTCACCCACGATCAACATGTCCCCGTCATCGAGCCGGATCTCGGCGAAGGGCGCCGGGCTCAGGCGGTTCATGACCACCGGCGCGCCCAGCGCCTTCCCCAGCTCGCGACTGCCGGAGAAGTGGTCGGCATGGGTATGGGTGTCGACGACGTAGCGGACATGGAGGCCAAGCTGGCTGACCAGCCCGAGATAGCGGTCAATCTGGCTGAACTCCGGATCGATCAGCACCGCCGACCGCGTCGCCTCGCATCCGACCAGATAGGACTGACAACCGCCCGTAGCGATCTGCTCGAAGATCATGCGCCATTCTCCCTGCCCGCCGGGAGACTCGCGCTGAACGCGGTCGCCCGCAAGGGGGCAGGCTACTGCGGCGTCGCCGCGCTCACCGCGCCAGTGGCCGCCCCGCTCATCCCCTCAAGCTGATGGCCCAGGCTTTCGCGGGTCGCCGGGTCCACCACGGCGATCGGCGTGCTGATGATCACGCCGGCCGCCGAGCCGACGAACTTGGTGGCTCCGATCGCCAGCGCGCTGACATGGTCGCCAATTCCGACGCGGGAGTCGGTCAAGGGCTGGCCCTCAATCAGCCGCTGGCCGATCAGCTTCACCACATCGGGGCTCTCGGCGAACTTGGAGTGGTTCAAGCGATCTCCTGTCCGCAACTTGGACATATCGATCACCGTCACCCCCGAATTCTCCAGCAATGAGAGGTAGGGCTCCTGTGTAGGATTGATCGCGCCCAGCCGCCCGACATTGCCGGCGATCAGCCGCGACAGCCGCAGCGCCCGGTCGTCATTGGACACGAAGATCGTGAACTTCGGCCGATCGGGTCCCAGCATCTGAAACTGCCGGACGAACACGTCGATATCGAGATCCGGCGAGGCCAGGATCACGTTGGTGACCTTGGCGGGCACCCTCCCCTCGCGGATCGCCGATTGCCGCAACGCCTCCATGGCCAGCCACGCGCCCATCGAGTGGGCCAGGACGGTGATCTCCTTGACCTTGTCGTTGTGCGCAGCCCGCAGCAGCCCGGCCTCCAGCGCGTCGCGTGAGAAGTTCGTGCTCTCACGGTCGTAGTTGTAGGCGTAGATCCCACCGCGCGAGGGCCAGGTGAACAGCACCGGCGCCACGGGCGCGCCGCTGTCCTTGATGATCTGGGCGTATCGGAACACCGCCACGCCAAAGCGCGTATTGAAGCCGTGCACGAAGATCATCAGGCGCCCATCGACACCCGCCTGCTTCTCGAACCACGGGTCGATCTGATCCAGGGTCCGGCGCTGGACCGACAGCACCGCGAACTCCTTGGACGGGTCGGGTGTCGAAGTGCGAGGCCACTGCACCTGCCCCGGCGTCCGGGCGCTGGCTGGCGGCAGTGAAACCGCGACCTCGTCGATCGAGTAGTCGAAACCGCGCTCGCCGGTGAACAGGACGTTCGGATCGTCGGATGGCTTGCGGGTCGTGACCACCAGCATGTCGACCCGGCTGGCGCCTTCGGGGACGTTCGTCGTCGGCGCCATGAAGCCCGTCGGCCCGCTGGAGCAGGCCTGCAACCCGATGAGCAGGCAGGCCGCCATGGCGACCGTCCCGCCCGAGCGCATTCGTGCCGATTTAGACCGCACTCGACCCATCGCTGACGCCACTGCTCCACTCGGCCAGCCAAGCGTGACGGGACCGCTTGGGTCAGGCTATCGGGAAAAACCCCGATGGGCGAGCTTGCGCGGCCCCAGCCCTAGATCGCCATCGCCGGCGAGCGCTTCGAGCGCCGCAGAGCCGCGCCGACGCCCATGAAGCCAAACACCATGAACGCCCAGGTCGCCGGTTCGGGGACGGACGAGGCCAAGCCCCCGACCTGCTCGAGCCTGACGTCGTCAATCAGCACGTCCCAGGCATTGCCCCTTCCGACGCCGTTGAGCCGCAGCGTGTAGGTTCCTGGGGCGAGCGCGGCGCTCCAGGTCTTCTCAGACCAGGTCCGATTGCCATCAAGATGAGTGAACAGGCTCGACTGAGCGACCACGGCGTTCGACGCATCGAGAATCTGCGCCTGCAGGGTCGACTGGTCGAACCCGGACTCGACGCCCATGAACAGCGCCAGGTTGATCCCGGTGGCTCCGGCGCCGAGCACGAAGCCCTGAGACACCGAATTGGTCAGCGTCACGCCGCCCAGCGGCGACCAGTTGAGCGACAGGAACTGCGAGCCTTCAGCGGCGGACGCCGGGACCAGGGAGTAGATCACCGGCGCGTGGTAGAGGTCGGAAACCGACGGATCGCCAAGCACCCAACTGGGCACGTATTGGGCGGTCTCGGCGGGCGCGGGATAGTGCTGGATATGGCCGCCGGGCGCGAGGTTCTCATAGTGGAACGGCAAGGTCGGCTTATCTTCGAAGCCACCATTGCTGAGCAGGTTGGCGGCTAGGGCGGGCCCGGCAGGAACCAACGCCGCGACGACCGCGGCCAGAATTTTGAGGGACAAGACCAAGCGCTCCTGAACGGGATGACGAGAGGAGCATCTTCTAGGATCGCCTCACATCGCCGCATTGGAGGAATCGGACATCCCGCGCTTGGCCGCCGACGCGCGCTATTCGGCGGGCAAGGTCGAGGGGACGACAGCCCCCGGCGCGGCGCCGGCGCGCCGCCGCCGATAGACTCGCGCCGAGCGCTTCTTCAACCAGATGACGACGCCGGTGACGCTTAGCGTCGCGACCACGACCCCCATGACCGACATCAGGATACGGCCGGGAACACCGAGGATCCTGCCGGAATGCACCGGGAACTGGGCCTGCACGAAGATGTCCGCAGCCGTGCCCTTCCAGGGCTGACGATCGCCCAGCAGCCGGCCGTCCAGACCATCGTAGTAAAGCAGGGGCGGCCCGACGCCGCCTGAGCCATGGTCGCCGCCCGGCTGAAAGAAGGAGACGCCGTAGATCCCGAACTCGGGCGAGTAGAAAACGCTGCCGGCTGGGTCCGCCCAGCCGCGCTGCTGCGCTTCGGTCGAGGCGGTCTTGATGATCTGGGCATAGCCGATCTTGGCGATGATCGGATCGTCGTGGCTTCGCGGCGTTCGCTCGTCGAAAGGCGTCGGCGTGACCTGGCTGACCTTCGACATCGCGGGGAAGAACACCTCGCTGTAGAGGTTCAGCGAGAAGGCGGTGAACGCCACGGTGAAGAGCACGCCCCAGAGCCACAGGCTGAAAGCCCGGTGGATGTCGAAATTGATCCGATAGCGACTGCCCGTGAGCTTGATCTTCCAGGCCGGCTTCCAGCGCTTCCAGAAGCTGCCGAACCCTTCGCCCTTTGCGCGCCCTGCCTTTCTAGCCGGCAGGGTGAGGTAGAAGCCGACAAAGCAGTCGATGGTCCAGGCGAGCGCGATGACGCCCATCAGCCAGACACCCCAGCGATCGATCCCCCACATCTCTGGAATGTGCAGGCTGTAGTGCAGCACGTAGAGGAACGAGACGAAGTTCTCGCCGGTGATCGGCCAGACCGCGCCCCAGTTGCGCCGCCCAAGCTCCTCCCCGGTCGCAGGATCGAGGAAGACCTGATTGTAGCCGGGTTCGATCTGCCGCGCCGTCTTGGGGTCGAGCCGTCCGTCCACGCCCAGAGCCGCGGATTCGCCAGCTTCAGTAACCAGCGGCACGAAGGTGACCAGCACCCGCGGGTCGCGCGCCTCCACCGCCTGCGCCAGCTCCAATGGCGGCAAGGCGGGGCCTTGAGCCTTGGACTGCATCAGGTGCGGGTTCAGCAGGTCGTCGAGCTCGTGATCCCAAGAGATCACCGCGCCGGTCACGCCGGAGACGAAAAGGAACCCCGCCATCGTCAGTCCAACCCAACGATGGAGGAAGCCGAAGAAGGGGCGCAGGCTCATGCGTCGGGCCTCAGGAGCGTTGAGAATGACGATCCAAGATCGCAGATTGGCCGGCCCATTTAGTGTTAGTGCAAATGATTTGCAAATAAATCATAACGCTGATATCGCCGCATGCCGGGTCAATAACGCGCATTCTATTGCGGAAATCGACGCGCCGGGCTCGCTCGCAACGCGCGCCTAAACGCCACACTTGCAAACGACTCTTACTTGCAATACCTCGAGCCGATCAAAAATGAGGGGCGGGTTGCATAATGCTTAGAGTACATCCTTCAGTCGTCGCAGGTCGGCTCAAGTGGACGCGCTCGGCGTCAATAGTCACGCTCATGGCCGCGATGCTCGCGCCGACAGCCCAGGCGGTCGCTGCGGACGCCGAAGCGACATCTGAGGACAGCTCCCAGGTCGAAGCCCTGGTCGTGTACGGGCGCGGCGCCACAGAGAACACGGCGGCGACGGGCCTTGCGCTGACCCCGCGCGAAACGCCCCAGTCCCTCAGCATCATCACCCGTGAACAGATCGACGATCAGGCCGCCTCCAGGGTCACTGACGTCCTGGCCTACACCACCGGGATTTCGGTGAAGGCCGTCGACCGCGGCCGCAACATGCTCTCGGCGCGGGGCTTCGAGATCACCAACTTCCAAATCGACGGCGTTCCATTCGAGACCGGGAACGTCGGCTTGGAGGAAACCAGCACCGCCATCTACGAACGCGTAGAAGTCGTGCGCGGCGCGACCGGCCTGCTTCAGGGCGCGGGCGAGCCCTCGGCCTCCATCAACCTGATCCGCAAGCACGCCGACGCCCGCGAATTGACTGGCGAGCTCACCCTCGAAGTCGGCTCCTGGAACCACTATTCCGGCATGGCCGATGTGACTGTGCCGTTCACGCAGGACGGGTCGGTCCGCGGGCGCTTCGTCGTTCAGGCCTATGACCAGGACTCGTTCATCGACCTAGAGCACTCTAAGGGGTTCACCCTCTACGGCGTGGTCGACGCCGATATTGGCGAGAACACCCGGCTTAGCTTCGGCGCCAGCCACCAGCGCGATGAGCGTAGCGGCGTCCTGTGGGGCCAGCTCCCCTATTGGTACTCCAACGGCGCGCGCACCGATTGGCCCCGCTCCAAAACCAGCGCTGCGAAATGGAACCAGTGGGACACGACCGAGCAATCGGTGTTCGTCACCCTGGAGCACCACCTGGACTCCAACTGGACCGTCCGCGGCGACGCCAGCTACCACCGGCAAGAAGAAGACTCCAAGCTGCTCTGGATGTGGGGCGACTTGGACCAGCAGACCGGCCTGGGCATGAGCGCCTGGCCCTACTGGTACCAGACCGCGCCGGAGCAGTGGAACCTCAGCCTGTCGGTGAATGGCAAGTACGAGCTCTTCGGCCGTGAGCACGACCTGATCGTCGGGGCGATGTACAACCACCTCTCGACCGGTTGGAGCAATCAGGACCCGGTCGGCGACGTGCCCGACTCTGGGGATTTCCGCCTGTGGGACGGCAGCTATCCGGAGCCCCAGTGGGGCCCGCGCTACGACATGTCCGGGATCGGAACGACCGAGCAGAGCGCCATCTACGCCGCGACCCGCTTCCAGATCCTGGATCAGCTGAAGCTGATCGCCGGTGGCCGGTTGAGCAACTGGAAGCGCCAAGAAGAGAAGGCCGTCTATACGCCGGTAGCCTTAACCCTCAAGGAAAACAACGTCTTCACGCCGTACGTGGGCCTGATCTACGACTTCAACGACGCGCTGTCGGCCTATGTCAGCTACACGAGCATCTTCGATCCGCAGAACTACAAGGATCGTGAGGGGAACTACCTCGCCCCGCTCGAAGGCGACAACTACGAGGCGGGCCTCAAGGCCGACCTGATGGACGGCGCCCTGCGCGCCTCGGCCGCGATCTTCCGCGTCGAGCAGGACAACTATCCCGTCGCCGACGAGGGTTATCTCGTGCCCGGCACGCTCGATCCCGCCTATCGCGCCGCCAAGGGCACGGTGTCCAAGGGCTACGAGATGGAAGTCGCCGGCAAGATCATGCCCGACTGGGACATCAGCGTGGGGTGGAGCCAGTTCACGGCCAAGGACGGCGATGGCGTAAATGTCCAGGCCCACCACCCGCGCCGCGTGCTGCGTCTGTCCACCAAGTATGAACTGACCGGCCTGGTCGACGGCCTGAGCGTGGGCGGATCGCTGCGCTGGGAAAGCCGGCCCCCGCAGACCGCCGTCAATCCGGGTACAGGAGTCTCCGAGGCCGTCGGCCAGCCCTCCTATGTGCTCGTGAACCTGATGGCCCAATACGACCTGACGGATCGGACGAGCCTTCAACTCAACGTCGATAACGTGTTCGACGAGACCTACTACAGCAACAACGCCTGGTTCGCGGGCTTCGTCTACGGCGAGCCGCGCAATGCTCGCCTGACCCTGCGCCACAGGTTCTAGGGCAGCCTGTCGGCCGTCGGCGTCGCCGGCGGCCGTCTCGCCGTCTCGCCTCCCAGGAGCCGGTCACGCCGCAGGGGTTCACCCGATATGGCTCCGCTTTGGTCACGCATACAGTGTCCGAAGCTGGTCCGGGGACCTGACTGGCGTGTCGGTTTCAGGGAGGTGGCATGCTCAGGAATCTGTTCGGATTGGCCGTGGGCGCGATTGTTGGCCTTGGCGCGATCTATGCCTGGCAACTGCTAGGTCACCTGATCTTCCCGTTCCCCACCATGGATCCACTGGATCCCGCCAAGCGCGAGATGCTGGCGCACATGTCGTTCCTTGCGCAGGCTTGGGTTGTCGGCGGCTATGCGGTCGGCGTCGTGGTGGGAGGCCTGCTCGGAAATTGGATCGCGGACGCCCGCTGGCCCGCGGTCCTTATCGCCATGATGGTCGTGGGCGCCTTCTTCGCGACGCTCACCGTGGCCCGGCAACCCTTCTGGATGCAGGTGTCCGGCATCGTACTGCCCTTACTGGCCGGTCTCGCGGTGGCGGCGACTGTCGGGCGCAGGACCTTGACCGAGATTAGCCCGTCGCGCCTCTAGCAAGCTTCGCAAACGCCGGTCATTGCCCCAGCGTATAGCGAACGCTGAGACTGACGCTGAACTGGTCCCGCGAGCCCAGGCCCGCGACGATCGGACTATCGGCGGCGTCGCCGGTTATCCGCCGGTAGGAGCCGACACTCTCCAGGCTCCAGCGCGGGTTCAATCGATACTCGGCGCTGACAACGGCGCCGGGAGACCACGTCGCGCCGCTGGGCGAGAAGGATTGAATGCCCAATGGGCTACGCGATGCTTCCAAGGGCGTGACTTCGAAATACTTGCGGGTGAACGAGGCGTCTCCCCATCCAAGCCGCGGGCCGGCCGTCAGCACCCAAGGATCAGCCCGAACGATGGCGTCGGCGCCGAAGTCGCCAACCCAGCTATCGTGCCCTCCGAAGCCATGACGCGCCTCGGCGCGAACGCGCATCCAGTCGGCGGGCCACCAGTTGACGAAAACGCCCCCCTCGACAGTCCCGTCAATCTTGTCGAACCCGCGAAGATCGTTGTCGTTGTCGCGTGAGGAGCGCCAGCGACCGACAACGCCGGCGGTCAGCGGACCGGCCCCGACCAAGCCCAGGCTGACCCCGTCGTCAGGAGCTCCAAAGGGTTCAGGCGACGTGTCGTGCCGTGACAGAACCACGGCGCCGGTGAACCACGCCCGATAGTCATCCGATCCGATGTAGTCTGGCGCGTACCGCACCCCGGCGCGGACGCTGTCGAGCGTCCATCCGAACACGGTCGGTGCGGGAATCCCCTCCTGCGCCGCCGCCGTGGACGCCGCTGCGATGGCGACGATGAACGACAGCGAGGCCGTCTTGGCGCCCCTAAGACGGCGTCGAACAAGGCCGCGACCGTCCGCAAGCTCTCGAACACACATAGGCAAGGTGCACCCCCTTCTGCCCGCTATCGGACACAGAACGCACACACGCAACGTTCGGTTGCCCCTCCCCGGGCGACGCGCTCTCAAAGGCGGGCCGTGAGAAAAATCCAAGCTGGTGTCGTGAGACGCGGCGGTTGTTCGTCCTAGTGTAGGAAGCACTGAAGGAAGCACGACATGCCCGATATCGTCCGGAGCTCTACGCCGCCGCCCACCATCACCGCCTTCAAAAGCTCGCCCGATCGCGGCAGAGGACTGGCGCGCGACACGCGGGTTCGCTGGGCGTTCGAGGAAGTTGGCCAGCCCTATGAGGTTCGCCTCGTCTCTTTCAGTGAAATGAAGCAAGCCCCGCACTTGGGGCTTCATCCCTTCGGGCAGATTCCGACCTATGAAGACGGCAACCTGACGCTATTTGAGTCTGGCGCCATCGTATTCCATATCGCCGAGCGCCATCCGGGCCTGTTGCCGGACGATGCAAACGCCCGGGCGCGTGCGATCACCTGGATGTTCGCCGCGCTCAGCACCATTGAGCCGCCGATCATCGATCTCCAGATCGCCAAGCTGATGGAACACGACAAGCCCTGGGCCGAGCAACGCCTGCCCCTTGTCGAGGATCGCATCCGCGATCGATTGGGCGAACTCTCTCATCGCCTTGGCGCCGCCGACTGGCTCGACGGCGAGTTCAGCGCCGGCGACCTGATGATGGTGTCGGTGCTGCTTCGGTTGAGCGCGTCGGGCATCCTTCAGGAGTATCCCAATCTCGCAGCCTACATCGCCCGCGCCGAAGCGCGGCCCGCCTACCAGCGCGCTTTCGATGCGCAGCTGGCGGTCTTCACCGCCGCATCAAGCGCCTGATAGCACCAGAAGCCGCGGCTTCAGCGTGGAGGCGTCTCGGCTTGGCGGACGTCACGCAACACCCGCCCGGCGATTTCGGCCCGTTGGGTGACACTCCCAGAGTCGGTGCCGTACAGCCCGCGCAGGAACGCCTTGTCCCAGGCCGACAGGCCAGGCGGCGCCTCTCGGCTCTCTTCGAAGAGAGAGAGGATCGTGGGCCCATCCCCCAAGGCAAGCTCAGGTCGCAGTTCGGTAAACGCCGACATGACGACGTAGTCGGCAAGTTGGGTCGGCGTCACGCCGTCCAGTTCGCGGGCGTCGACCACCACGATAACAGCGCCCGCACTGCGCACGGCGTTCAAGGATAGCCTGCTGGCCTTGGAGAAAGCGAACGTCGGAGCGCCGAAGTCACTGGCCGACGGCGGCGCCGGCCGGCCGTCGGGCTGTTCGTAGAGCCAGTTGTGCCACACGCGCACGGGTCTGTCGGTCTCGACGAAACGCGCGACGGTGGCCGGCAGGCCCGCCGCGAACAGATTGCGGTCATGCCGCCGCCAAAGCTCCAGCAGTCGCTGCGGCTCATCGCTGACCACGACATAGAGGTTGGCCCGGCAATCGCGCCCTCCGAGCGGCGCGCGCGCCTCACGCGCCACCTCGGACAAGCGCGCCAGCATATACTCACCTTGGTCGGGCGGCAGCCCGGCCACCAGCGGACAGATCGGCCGACGCCAACGAATAAGCGATCGCTGCGGCCTCTGCGCGACGATCCCGTTTACGAAGCCGTGCGCGCGTTGGTTCAGACTTTTATCAGTCGGCGTGACGACGACGCCGTCCACGGTGGTCGCGCCTCCCGCTGGCGGCGCTGGCGGCTGGGCGAACGTCGCCAGCGGTGCGAGCGTCGCACCTGCAAGAGCCGCAAGGAGCGCGCGCAGGGCCATGGGGTGAAGCGTGCTCCCGCCGACGAGGCCCGGTCAAGCTGAGCATTATTCGAGTAGGCAAGAGGCTGGCCTCAACCACGGCGATTGTTCGTTGCCAATACAGCGCCGCCCCGGCAAGCTCGACATTCCCCTAGGCGAGGCGTGAAAATGACCCTTTCGACCTTGATCCCGAACGGCTTCCAACTCGGTGGACGCCGCCGCGTTTCACTCTCGCTTTGCTTAGCCGCGGCTGTATTGGCCAGTCCTTTGGCCGCCCAGTCTCAATCACCGCCGCCGCGCACTGCTCAGGATGAACTGGCGGCCTTCCCACCCGCCCCCGCGGGCCAGGTGCGCCGGGTAATCTTCCTACCGGCCGAGCGCGACGAAAACGCCTTGCGGGTCGGGGTAATTGTCGGCCGGACCATGCTGGTCGACTGCAATCGACAACTCTTCAGTTCTCGCCTCGAAGAACGCACCGTTGAGGGCTGGGGATATACCTATTTCGTGGTCACCAATGTCGGCCCGCCCGCCAGCACGATGATGGCCTGCCCGACCAACGCCCGGACGCGTCAGTTCGTGCGCAGCTCCGACGAGCCGCTGCTGCGTTACAACAGCCGCCTGCCGCTGGTCATCTTCGCGCCGGCCGATGTCGAGGTGCGCTATCGGGTCTGGCGCGCAGGCCGAGAAGTCGTCGCCCGCTAGAGGCGATCTATTCCAGGGTGAAGCCGACCTTCAGGGTCACTTGGAAGTGGGCGACCTTCCCACCCTCCACATGGCCTCGGGTGCTCAACACCTCGAACCATCCGATGCCGCGCACGGTGGCGCTGGCCTTGGTGATGGCGGTCTGAATGGCGTCCTCGATGCTGGTCGTCGAGGACCCGGTCAGTTCAAGGATTTTGTAGACATTGTCCGCGGACATGGCGGCCTCCCTTGGGATCATCCCCGCAGGAGGAACGGGCCGCCGGTCGCGAGGTTGCCGGACGCCAAGGGGGAGCTCGGCGTCCGGCCTTCGGCGCGCTCGCGCCTAGCCTGGGACCTGGTCCAGGAACCCGGTGACGACTTTCAGCCGCCCATCCTCAACCTGGACAAAGTCGGTGCCTTTGATCGGCGCGTCCGCGCCGACCGGTCCCAGACCCCAGGAAAAACGCACATTCTCACCGTGCCCGTCAGCCTGCCCGATCAGTTCGAAGCGGAAGTCCGGAAAGCGCTCCTGCACGCCCGCGATCAAGGCGTCGAGGCCGTCATGGCCCGCGACCGCAGCCAAGGGGTCCACATAGATCGCATCGGCCGTCCAGGTGTCGGCGATCATGGCCCGGCGGGCGCGGGCGTCGGTTTCGTTCCAGGCGGCGATGTAGATTTCAGCGATGTCGGTTGCGTTGGTCATCTCGGCTGCTCCGTGTTGATGACCTCATCCTCGACCTCTCCCGGAGGCTGCGCGATTACCTCACCGGTAAAGCCGCGGGTCTTGCGAGCCGCCTTCCAATGCGCCTAGCGTCCGGGCCAACAGGGAGATGGCGTCATGGAAACCAAGCTTCACCTCGCTCACTACGAACAGGACGGCGTCGCTTATGACGGCGCTCTGGTGCTGCCCGAGGGCGCCAAGGATCCGATCCCCGGCGTTCTAGTCTTCCACGGCTGGGAAGGTCGCTCGGACGGCCAGGAGGAGTTCGCGCACAAGCTGGCGGACCTCGGCTACGGAGCCTTCTGCGTCGATCTCTATGGTTCAGGCCAACGGGGATCGACGCCCCAGGAATGTGAGGCGCTAATGACGCCGCTGATTTCCGACCGCGCCCGCCTGCGCCAGCGGCTGCTGCACGTGGTCGAGGTGGCCAAGGGCCGCCCCGAACTCGACAACGGTCGGCTGGCGGCTGTCGGCTTCTGTTTCGGCGGGCTCTGCGTTCTCGACCTGGCGCGCGCCGGCGCCGATCTGAAGGGCGTGGTCAGCTTCCACGGCCTGTTCACGCCGCCCGGCTTGCCCATCTCCGACCCGATGCACACCAAGGTCGTGGCCTATCACGGCTGGGACGATCCGATGGTCCCGCCGGCCGATGTGACGGCCCTTGGCGCCGAACTCACCGCAGCGCAGGCTGACTGGCAGATCCACGCCTTCGGCGGCGCTATGCACGCCTTCATGGCGCCCGGCGCCAACAGTCCCGAGATGGGCATTCAATATCATGCGAGAACGGCGCACCGGGCGTGGACCGGCGCGGCCGGCTTCCTCGGCGAGGTCCTTGCCTAGCTCGGGAAGAACCGCACGAAGCCCTGGCTCATGATCTTCTGCAGATGGCCGTTGTACGCGCCGAATTGCGGGTGGTCAGGCGCGATGCGGCCAAAGGCCGGCTCGCTCACCCGGACCAGGTTGATCAGGGCGAGCGCCGTCGCCGCCGGCGTCAGATGCGCGCCCTGCCCGACCTGCAAGGTGCAGAGCATGCCATAGAGTTCGCCGGTGATGGTCGGGCGGCCCAACACCGCCATCCGGTGCTGGCCGTGGTCGTTGGTCACCAGATAGATGTGGCCCGACTGGTTGGGCAGCGACACCGCGCCGCTCTGGGTGAAGGCCCCATCCATCCGCGAGGACTCGCGGAACACCAGGTGCGAGGCCCCCTCGTCCCAGCCGATGGCCGTGCAGTAAGCGTAGACCGCCTCGCCGCCCTCGAACGACGGCCGCAGGGTCAGGTATTCGCCCTCCAGCCACTGGGTCGCGGCCCGCGAATAGGCGCCCAGATGGTCCGGCGCGAGGCCCGGGCTGGCGCCGACCACCACCGCCTTGCCCCCGCGCAGCGAGATATCCAGCGCCTGTTCCAGCCGGATCGTGGTCGCCAGGGTGAAGGAGCGCTTGCCCGACAGCGCCTTTTCCAGGGTCGAGATGCTGATCTTGGCGTCGTCGGCCAGCTTCTGGCGCGACATCCGCCGGCGGGCCAGTTCCTCGCGGATCATCCCGGCCACGGCCCGGCTCTGATCGCTGGGTAGATCCACCTCGCCGCTCACGCCCCGCCCCTCACAAATCCGCACAGACCCTCACATAGCCGCACCCGCCCGTGCGCCGCAAGCAAGCCCGTGCGGAGCCTGGCGGTGATCGCCAGATCATCACGCTCACCGTGCGCACCGCCTTCCGCGGACAAGGAGGCGAGCCCGTTTCCGGGCCGTGGAGAGGTGACATGAACGCGCTATCGGCGATGTTGACGAAGACGCTGGGCGCCGGCGGCCCCGGCGACATCTTGATCCAGCGAGGCTTGCGGCTGGCCCTGCCGCTGCTGGCCGCCGTGCTGATGCTGGCGGCCCTGGCCGGCCAGGTCAGCGCCCAAGGTGACGCTGGCGAACAGGACGGCGTGCAGTCCGGCTCGCTGCTGGTCCAGGGCAAGGAGGGCGTTCCGCTGGAAGCGATCCGGCTCGGGACCGACGTCGATCTGACCGTCAGCGGCCCGACCGTCCGGGGCAAGATCACCCAGGCCTTCCGCAACCCCACCAAGCAGTGGGTAGAGGCGGTCTACCTCTATCCGATGCCGGAAGACGGCGCCGTCGACAGCCTGAAGCTGGTGGTCGGCGACCGTGTCATCGTCGGCGAGATCAAGCCGAAGGCTCAGGCCCGCGAGATCTACGCGACCGCCAAGGCCGATGGCCAGAAGGCCGGCCTGATCGAGCAGCAGCGCCCGAACATGTTCATCACCGCCGTCGCCAATGTCGGTCCGGGCGAAACCGTGCTGGTCCAGATCGAGTACCAGGCGCCGGTGCGCCAATCCTTGGGCGTCTATTCCCTGCGCGTGCCGCTGGTCGTCGGCCCCCGTTACAATCCGGGCGTCCGCGCCGACGGCTCTGACCCGGTGCCGGATCGCGCGGTGCTGGAGGCTCCCGTCACCCTGGACCCGCGCGTCCACGGCCAGATCAACCCCGTCTCGATCACCGTCCACCTGCAACCCGGCTTTTCGCTCGGCGACGTCTCCAGCAGCTTCCACGCGATCAACAACGCCGGCGACGGTTCCGGCGGCCGCACCATCACCCTGAAGTCGGGCGACGTCCCCGCCGACCGCGACTTCGAACTGACCTGGAAGCCCTCGCTGTTCGCCGGCCCCCAGGCCAGCCTGTTCCGCGAAACCATCGACGGCGAAGACTATGTGCTCGCCTTCCTGACCCCGCCTTCGAAGGTCGCCAGCAACCGCCAGCCCGCCCGCGAGATCGTCTTCGTGATCGACAATTCCGGCTCCATGGGCGGGGAATCCATGCGCCAGGCCAAGGCCAGCCTCGTCTACGCCCTCGGCCGTCTGAAGCCCGCTGACCGCTTCAACCTCGTGCGCTTCGACGACACCATGGAGACCTTGTTCGCCGACACGGTCGCCGCTGACGCCAGCAATGTGAAAACCGCCCAAGACTTCGTCAAAGGCCTGGAGGCCAATGGCGGCACCGAGATGCTTCCGGCGATGAAGGCCGCCCTGACCGACCCGCGCCCCGCCGACGAACGCTATATCCGGCAGGTCGTCTTCCTCACCGACGGCGAGATCGGCAACGACCAGGAACTGCTGGAGGCCGTCGGCCAGGGCAAGGGTCGCTCGCGGGTGTTCATGGTCGGCATCGGCTCGGCCCCCAACAGCTTCTTGATGACCCGCGCCTCGGAGATCGGCCGCGGGACCTTCACCCACATCGGCTCCACCGCCCAGGTCGAGACCCGGATGCGCGAGCTGTTCACCAAGCTGGAGCAACCCGTCGCCACCGAACTGACCGCCACCCTGAACGGCGTGACTTCCGACATCACCCCGGCCGTCCTGCCCGACCTCTATCGCGGTGAGCCAGTCGTGGTCGCCGCCAAGGTCAGCGAGCTGAAAGGCGCCATGACCATCGCCGGCCTGATCGACGGCAAGCCGTGGAGCATCGACCTGCCCCTCGCCAAGGCCGTCCCCGGCCAAGGCATCTCCAAGCTCTGGGCCCGCCGCGAGATCACCGACGCCGAAGTCGCCCGCACCCTGCGCCAGCTGAGCGACGAGCGCGCCGACGCCCGCATCCTGGAGGTCGCCCTGGCCCACAAGCTGGTCAGCAGCCAGACCAGCCTAGTCGCCGTCGACCGCACGCCCAGCCGCCCGGAGGGCACGCCGCTGGTCCGCGCCGACCTGCCGTTGAACCTGCCGGCCGGTTGGGACTTCGACGCCCTGTTCGGCGACACCGTTCGCCACGCCAAGGCCGGCGGCGCGGAATTGGCCGAAAACGGTCTGGACCTGCCGCAGACCGCCACCGACGCCGAGCTGCGCCTCTGGAGCGGCCTGGCCCTGGCCATCCTCGGCTCTGGCCTGATGGTCCTCGTCCTCCGCCGCCGGCGTGGAGAGGCCGCATGAACCCGCACCCCTCGAAAGGAGCCGCCGCACGGCGGCTCCCCATCGCCGTCCTTGGCGCGACGATCTTGCTGATCGGCCTGGTGATGATGGGCCAGGGTCTCTGGATCCACGCCAAGGCGGCCCTGGCCCAACTGCTGCTGGAGCGCGCCTTCGCCCAGTCGGTCGAGACCGGCGCGCCGGTGAAACCTTGGGCCTGGGCCGACACCTGGCCGGTCGCCAAGATCGAGGTTCCCCGCCTGAACGCCAGCGCCATCGTACTGGAAGGGGCCAGCGGCCAGGCCCTGGCCTTCGGCCCCGGCCACCTCAGCGGCACACCCAAGGCCGGCGAACGCGGCGCGGCGGTCTACGCCGCCCACCGCGACACCCACTTCGCCTTCCTCGCCGAGGTCCGGCCAGGCGACGAGATCCGGGTGACCCGCGCCGACGGCCACGTCGTCCGCTTCAAAGTCACCAACGGCCAGGTCGTACGGTGGGACGCCTCGGGGATCGACCCGCACGCCAGCGGGACCAAGCTGGTCCTGGCCACCTGCTGGCCGCTCGACGCCAAGGTCTCCGGGCCGCTCCGCTACGTGGTCCGCGCGCAGGCCGTGACTTGAGTTCACGCCCGGCGCGGCAGACAGTTCAGCACGCGCCGTCGCCCAAGGAGCCGCCACCATGATCAAGCTGACCTTCGCCCTGGTGCGACGCCCTGAATTCTCCCGCGAGAGCTTCCAGGACTACTGGTTCAACACCCACGCCCCGCTGGTCGCCAGCGTGCGCGAGACCCTGCGCATCCGCCGCTACGTCCAACTCCACAGCCTGCCGCCGGAAATATCCGACAGCCTGCGAGCCACACGTGGCGGGCCCGAAGGTTTTGACGGCGTGGCGCAGCTCTGGTGGGACAGCTTCGAGGATATGGCCGGCGCGAACGACGAGGCGGCCAAGGCGGCCGGACGTCTGCTGCTGGAAGACGAACAACGCTTCATCGACCTGTCGCGCTCTCCCCTCTGGTGGGGCGAGGAGCGGGTCATCTTCTAAGGTCGATCCCTTGGTTCACTTGAGCCGGCGATAGATACGCGCGATCCCCTCTTCGGCGACAAGCATCACCACCACTACGAGGATCAGCGCCAGCAGTCCGTGGAACATCCCGCTGAACTTGACGCGATCTCCGAACACCGCGGAGAGCGCCTCCAGGATCACGAACTTGGATCCGAACAGCACCAACCACGCGAAGAAGAAGCGCAGGAAGACCATGGTGCGGCCGGCCCGCGCCTTGAAGAATTTGGCGACCCGATGCTCCACCTCGATCGTCAACTTCAGCAGGAACTGGAGCAGCACCGCCGCGAGCAACGATATCGAGAACGAGTCGATCGTCACCCGGTCCGAGAATTCGTCGAACAGGTTGAGCACAACCAGATCGATGAGGATCCCGGTGAAGTACCGCACGAACAGCCGCTGCTTGTCCGACGGGAAGTCCGCCGAGGCCGGCATGAGCTTTTCGCCGATGACTGTCATGGCGGGTGACCTTGTGGCTTAGCTAACACCACTCTGCGCCTCGGCGCCGTCACTGCACATCAGGTGGATTCCTAGGGGCCGCGCCGAGACGCCAGGCATGAAAAAGGGCGCCTCCGACGTATCGAAAGCGCCCTTGCCTGTCCCCACAGGCGACCTCGTCGCTTCAAAAGCGCCGCGTCAAAACGTGGCCGCTATATGGCGCAGCACGCTCCTTTGGCCAATTGTCATTGTTGTCGCAGCTCGCACCGACGCCCCAAAAGAAAGACCCCGACACTCCTTTGGAGGGCCGGGGTCGGGTGGCGGCGACTTAGTCGGGGGGGGCGTCTTCAGCCGCCGCATCTAAATAATCCACTGGGCGCTGGAGCGTTCCCGACGCCGCCAAATAATTCGGCGAACCTCCAACCATGCCGGCCGCTGCATCTCGGGGTTTGGCCCTATTTCGACGCGAGTTGGAACCTGCCGGGCATCGTGGCGGGCTGACGTCGACGGTCAGCCCCGGCGCGCCGCCTCGATCGCCGCGACGTCGATCTTCGCCATGGTCATCATGGCCTCGAACGCACGCTTGGCTTCATCGCCGCCCGCCGCCATCGCCTCGGTCAGGACCCGTGGCGTGATCTGCCAGGAAACGCCCCAACGGTCCTTGCACCAACCGCAGGCGCTCTCCGTCCCGCCGTTGCCGACAATGGCGTTCCAATAGCGGTCGGTCTCTTCCTGATCGTCGGTGGCGATCTGGAACGAGAAGGCTTCATCTTGCTTGAATGCCGGCCCGCCGTTCAGACCAAGGCAAGCAACGCCCGCCACTGTGAACTCGACCGTCAGCACGTCCCCCTCTTTGCCGTCAGGGTAGTCGCCCGGAGCCCGGCGGACGGCGGTCACGGCGCTGTCAGGAAAGGTCTGCGCATAGAAACGGGCGGCGGCCTCGGCGTCCTTGTCGTACCAGACACAGATCGTGTTCTTCGCCATCGGGTGTTCCTCTCGTGCTGTGGGTTCGGTCCCAGTTCGCGATTTCGACAGAAACGCGCCAAGCCGCCTTCTAGTTGTCAGTCAATGTCGCCGCCCTCACGCGGCGCGCCCCGCCAAGAAGGGGGGATGTTCGGCGAACGCAGCCTCAAGTTCGGCGGCGGGATACGGCGTGGCCTTGCTCTCTTCGCCGAGCTTTTCGATGAAGCCGCCGATCACCTTTGCGACCGGACGGCATCGCTCCACCAAAGCGTCCAGGGCCTGCGTCAGGGGCGGCCGGCTCTCATTCGGCTCAAGTTGCTCAAGGAAATTCCAGGCTACGAAGCCTCGGTCGTAGAGGCGGTGGGTCTCAAAGAAGGCCCGCTCCGGGGCCGACAGGTCGAAGTCCGCGCAGAGCGCCAGGCCGAAGTCAGCCACATACGCCCGCTCCCCATCGGTGAGCACATTGAGCGCGTGCAAATCGAAGTGCAGCATGCCGCGCGCGTTCATGAACGCCGCCGTGTCCTGCACCTGCTCATAGAGCTCCAGAATCCTCGCCTCCAAGGCCGGTTCCGCCTCACCCGCGGCTAAGCGTTTGCCCAGCCAGGCCTTTAGCGTTTCTGGGACGTATTCGAGGAAGAGCACGATGGTGGCCGAGGCGGCGGCGATGGCGTCCAGTCGCACACGCACCGCATCCGAATGACCCCAATAGGCCGGGGCCTTCTCCAGCCAGTCCAACTGCCGGTCGGTGAGCTGCGGGCGCTCAGGCCTGGGCAGGACGCGCCAGTGATAAATCAGCGGAAAGCCCGCATGCTCGCCCGAAAACGCCCAGGCGCTGGCCTTCAGATAGGCGTTCAATTCGCGCCACGCGCCGAACCCCGCCGAGCCGACCCCGTACTGATAGAAGCCAGGCAGGTCGAACAGATTGGCGGTCGCCCCCTCGTTCTCGCCCCGCTCAAGGTCGGTGAGCGCGATCTTCTTCACAAAGACCTTCGCGCCTTCGAACTGGACGACGCTCGATTGATTGCCGTGAATGTGGGCGTGCCAAGACGTCCCGTCGGCCAACAGCGCGGTGACTTGCTCGTCGCTCAGCGCGGCCAGCCGCGTGGAGAGCGAACTGTGGACGCCTCTGCGTCTATCGAGATGGTCTTCGTCGACGACCATGGCGCCCCCCATCAATCTTCCGCTCCGCACCATCCTCGCTGGCGGGCGAGCGGGCAACAGCAAGCCTACGGCGAATCCGCTAGGCTCATGCTCATCGAGGGGGGAATGGGCGATGAACCCAGCTTGGCCGAGCATCGAGACTGAACGCCTCATCCTGCGCTGCTTCGAGCTGTCCGACGCCCCCGCCCTGGCGCGGAACATGAGCCCAGATGTCACCCGGTGGCTGATCTCCTGGCCCGATCCGATGACGACGGAGATCGCGCTGCAAAGGATCGAGCGGTCCCGGGCCGGCATGGCCCGGGGCGAGCGGGTGTTCTACGCGCTTGTCCGGCGCGCCGACGAACGGGTGATCGGCGGTCTCGGCTGCGGTCTCAGTCCCGACGACCCGCAGCGCATGGAGCTCGGATACCATCTGGCCGAGGACTGCCACGGGTTCGGCTACATGCGCGAAGCCGCCGGCGCCGCGGCGCCGGCCTTTTGGCGCTTCTTCCCCGTCGAGGTGATGGAGGCCAGCGCCCAACTCGGCAACGAGCCGTCCTTCAAGATCATGCGGGCGCTTGGCTTGACGCCTGTCGGCGAGCGCGTTGTCCACGCGCCAGCCCGCGGGGTCGACGAAGTCCATCTGGTGCATGAGCTACATCGCCCCGCGGCGGCGGCCTAACCGGCCAAGGCGGCGTCGGCCTTCGCCGTGGCCTCCAACGCCTCGCGTTCGGCCGGCCAATGCTCGAAACTCATCAGGAATTGCTGGGCGGTCGCCTCGGCGATCAAGTCCTCGTCCTCGCGGCGGAACTCGGCGCGCACCGTGATCATCTGGCGGGTCTTGGCCACCACGCGGGCCTCGATCTTCAACGGCAGGGTCCGCCCGACCCGCAGGAAGTTCACCTGCAGATTGACCGTGCGGAACACCATTTCGCCAGGCACGACGGTCATGGTCGCGAAAGTCAGCACCTGGTCGGCCAGGGCGGCCAGGTAACCGCCGAACAGCGACCCGTCGGCGGTCTTGAGTTCCGGCGCCGGCGCCCAGCTCTTGCGGACCCAGCCCTCGCCCCAGTCGTCCAAAAGGCCCAACTTCAGAGTCTCAACGATCGGCGGCACGCTCGCCACACCCGATTTCAGGACATCAAGTCGTTCGGTCGCCCAGGTCATTGCAGTCTCCAGCAATCGTGAAGACGCGAGAATATGAGCGAAGCTCACCTTCCGTTACTCAGGTTGCCTCAAGCTAGACCGATCGCGAGCTTTCGCATGAAGAGCATTGAAAACGCGCGGAAAATACCATCCCAGGTGCGATCGCGCGCAACTGTAGAGATCATTCTTGAGGCTGCGGCTCAGCTTCTGGAAAGCGTCGGCGAAGATGGCTTCAACACCAATGCGCTGGCCGAGCGGGCCGGGGTCAGCATCGGTACGCTGTATCGCTACTTCCCCGACAAGCAGTCGATCATCGCCGCCCTGGCACGTCAGGAAAAGGATGCGTTCGAGCAAATCGTGACCAAGGTCCTGGCGGGCGACACCGGTGGCTTGGCCCGCGACCGGGCGATCATCCGGGCCTTCCTGCACGCCTTCAGCGAGCGGACACAGGCCCGACGCCTGGCCGTGACGGCCCTCTACGCCAACAACGATCCCAAGGACCTAGTGGCGGGCTTCGAGCCGGTGCAAGGCGCCTTTCGCGACGCCGACGGCCGGCCGCTATCGCCCATCGCGGCCTTCGTGATGTCGCGCGCGATCCAAGGAGCGATGCGGGCCGCGGTGCTGGAGGGCGCCGATTTCCTGCTCTCGCAGGAGTTCGAGGACGAACTCGTCCATCTGGGCCGCGCCTATCTCGGGCATCCGACGCGGCCGCGAGTGAGCCGCGCCTAGTCGCGGGCCTTGTGGCGCAGGCCAAAGCCGCCTTCGCCGTGGGCGCCAAGGCTGGAGAACTTGGCTTCCTCGGCCTTGTGGAAGAATTGCGAGGCCACCATCCATGACTTCACGGGCCGCAAGCTTCCCAGGCAGCCAATGATCAGGGCCGGGAACACGGTCACGAAGTGCACCCACAGCGGCGGGTGATATGCGATCTCGACCCAGGTGAAGACCGCGATCACCACCATGCCGACAGCGGTCATCACGAAGAAGGCCGGGCCATCGGCCGGATCGGCGAACGAGTAATCCAGTCCGCAGGCGTCGCATTCCTTGGCCACAGTCAGGAAGCCGCGGAACAGCTTGCCTTCCCCGCAACGGGGGCAGCGGCAGCGCAGGCCCGAGATGATGGGCGGGGGAGGATCATAGGAGGGCATCGAAACGTCCTGCATACAATTGTTGTATTGATACCTACATTCTTATACCAATGTATGGATACTGACCAGGAAAGGCAACCGTGGCGCCCGAATTGATCACCGCCAAATGGCTGCGCCGCGTGGATCGCGCCGACGGCCCGATCTACCTCGCCATCCTGCGCGCCTTGGAAGCCGCCATCGGCGAAGGCGAGCTTCAGCCCGGCGAACAGTTGCCGCCGCAACGCACGGTCGCCGGCGTGCTCGGGGTCGACTTCACCACCGTCACCCGGGCCTACAGCGCCGCCCGCGCCCGTGGCCTCGTCGAGGGCGCTGTGGGCCGCGGCACCTTCGTGGCCGGCCGGCCAGCCGATGACGAGGTCGGGATGATCGACCTCAGCATGAACCTGCCGCCGCCGCCCAAGGGACTGAACTTTGGCGCTCTGCTCAAGGAGACCGCCCGCGCGGTGCTGGAACGCACCGACGCCCAAGCCCTCATGGCCTACCATCCCGGCGCCGGTTCGATCGCCCAGAAGGCCGCCGCCGCGACCTGGCTCGCCCCCTGCCTGGGGGAGGTCTCGCCCGAACGGATGCTGGTCACGCCCGGCGCCCAGACCGCGCTGGCGACCATTCTCGGAATGATCATGCGCCGGGGCGAGACCCTGATCGTCGAGCCCCTCACCTATCCGGGCGTGCGCGCTCTCGCCGTCCATCTGGGCTTGAGGTTGGTCGCCTGCCCGGTCGACAGCCAGGGCTTCATACCCGAGGACCTGGCCCGGCTCTGCGCCGAAGGTCGCCCCAAGGCGATCTACTGCATCCCCACCCTGCAGAACCCCACCGCCACGACCATGGGCTTGGACCGCCGCCGTCAGGTCGCCGAGATCGCGCGCGCCGCCGACGTGGCGATCATCGAAGACGACGCCTATGGCCGCCTTCCGATCGCCCCCGTGCCCGCGCTCGCGACCTTCGCACCGGAGCTCACCTGGTACGTCGCGACCACGTCGAAGTGCCTGTCGCCGGGCCTGCGCACCGCCTTCGTCGCCGCGCCCAGCGTCGCCGCCGCCCGTGACCTCTCCGAAGCGCTACGCGCGATCTCGTTGATGGCCTCGCCGCTCACCGCCGCCATCGCCACCGCCTGGATCCGTGAGGGCGCGGCCGAACGGCTGCTGGCGGCGATCCGCGCTGAAGCTGCAGAACGTCAGGCCATCGCCCGCGCGATTCTGCCCCAGGCCCAGGGCGAGGCCGACGGCATTCACCTCTGGCTCGATCTTCCCGATCACTGGCCGGGCGAGCGCCTGCGCGAGGTCGCCCATCGGCGCGGATTGTCCCTGGTCACGGCCGACGCATTCGCGGCCGGGCCGGTTCATCGCAGCGGCCTGCGGATTTCGCTCGGCGGCCCGGTCAAGTCATCGGTGTTGGCCGAGGCCCTGCACGGCGTCGCCGCCATCCTCGCCGCCCGCCCCGACGACACACGGCTGATCGTCTAGGGCTCGCAGCCAATCGCCTTTGACGCGAATTACATGGCCCGCCAGTTGCAAGCGCAGCTACGTCAACGCTTTCGTCCCGGTCTGGGACGGCGCTAGGGGGTTTAAGAAATGAAGAAACTGCTCAACATCGCGGCCGTGTCCGCCGTTCTGTCGCTCCTGACCGCGAGCTTCGCGGAGGCGGCGACCTACATCGCCAACCGCACCATTGGAAGCGGCAGCGCCAACATCTCCATCACGACGGACGGCACGATTGGCGCCCTTAGCAGCGGCAACATCCTCGACTGGACCGTGGTCCTGACCCAGGGCGGGGAAACCTTCACCCTCAAAGGTCCGGCCAGCGGTGCGAATTCGAGCTTTCTTCTGACCGGCGCCGCCCTACAAGCCAACGCCAAAGCGCTGCTCTTTGACTTCTCAAAAAGCGGCCTACTTCTGATCCAGGCGCCTACCGTGGGGTCAGGTCAGACGTTCTGGTGCCTGCAGGTTTCCGGTTGCTTCGAGCCCGCGAGCACGGGCGCCGAGGGCCTTCTGGCCGGGCGCAATTACAGCAACCTCACTCATCAGGCCTACAGCGGCGTGCAGACGATCGCGACGCTGAGCAGCGCGGTGCCCGAACCCGCCACCTGGGCGATGATGATCGTCGGCTTTGGCGCGGTCGGTTCGGTGGTGCGCACCTCGCGTCGCCGGAGCGTGTTCAGCGCCGCCTAAGCCTCAAGACTAAATGAAATCGGCCCGCTTCCAGCGATGGAGGCGGGCCTTTTCATGTCGGTCATGCAGCCGCTGCGAACGCGGCGCGCCGACGGCGGATCACGGCGCCGGCGCCGCCAAATCCGATGATCATCATCGCCCACGTCGCCGGCTCAGGAACCGCCGAGACTGTCTCGGTGAAGGTCGAGAGATTGCGCGCCCCGACCCAATAGCCCTCGATCTCAAAGCGGCTGATGTCGTTCGACGCCCGCTGGAAACCGTAGAAGCCCGCGACGTGCGCCGGGTCGTTGGCGGCGAAGCTCAGGCTCTCCAGCAGCGCGCCTTCGCTGTTGTAGATGCGGAAGCTCGTGGTCGAACTGCCCAGACGCGTCCAGTTGAACTCACCCAGGGCGGCTGAAACGGGGTCGTCGAACGTGAAGCTCATGGTCCCAGCACGCGCGCCGAAGGTCACATACGGGGTGCCGGACCACATGGCAGAGTTGCTGAAGTTCGTGTTGCCTGTCGCGCCGAACAGCGATGGAGCTTGGCTCCCATCTGGCTTCTTGGCGTCATATGTGACGCTGTCGCCGAACCGAACCGGGTCGCTAACACCCGGCGCTATCCGGGCCTCGATGGTATGCGCCACGCCCCCGGGCAGGGTGGTGATAACGGCCGCCATCGCCGGTTGGGCGGCCAGCATCAGAACGCCCGCAAGGGCCAGGGCGGATAGGCGGAGCGCGCGGCCGCGCTGGGCGGGCCTTGTCATATGGGTCACGTGAAATCCTCATGGGCTGTGTGTGCCAGCGGCTTTGACCCGCCCGATCTCACAAGCCGAGGACCGTTCGCCCGAACCGGTCGCCGCTGCGACGAACCGCGCCGAGGAGGTGGTGTGATCAGGACACCGTCTCGCCAGAGAACTGAGCGGCGATGCCCGCGATCATGCGCGGGTCGCTCGCCATGCCGTAGTGGCGCACTCCGGGAAGCAGGCGCAGCTTAAGCTGGGGATTGCACGGCGTCAGGCGCGGGCCATAGGCCGCGGCGTCGAACTGCTCGTCTGCGGCCCCGGCGATCAGGGTCATCGGCGCGGCGACCCTCGCCATCCTGGCCTTGTCGTCGAGGGCCGCGAAATTGACCATGAGGCGGTAGGAGTAGGCGGGCGTCATGTCCGTGCGCCCTTGCGGCACGGCGAAGCGGATCACCTCGGCGCCGTCAAAGCGATGAACCCCGACCTTGTTGAGCAGCATCAAAAGCACGATGCGGGGCATATCGGGCTTGGCCCATCCGCCGCGGCCGCGGCGCGCGACGTCGTTGAGAGCCGGCGAGACGATGACGTAGCGGTCAGCCACCGACGCATGCGGGCCGCCGGCGACCCGAAGCCCAAAAGCGCCCCCCGCTGAAAAGCCGACCAGCGTGACCGGTTTGCCAGGATGCGCGGCTCTGATCTGGCCCGACAGAACCTCGAGGTCGTCCTCCAATTGGCCGATATAGGCGATGTCTCCCCGAGGGCCGGACGCGCCGTGGCCGCGGATATCCGGCGCATAGACGTTAACGCCTTGCGCCACGAGGGCCTGGGCCAGGTCGTGCATGCCCTGGCTTTGCCCAGCCGATCCGTGGATCAAGATCGCCACCTGTCGCTCGCCGCCTATGGCGGGATAGTAGCGATAGGCCAGCTCCGTCCCGTCCTGCGCGCGATAAAACTGCGGCGCGGGCCGCGCGGTCTGCGGGGCGCTTGCCTGCGCCCCGGCGGTCACCGGCGCAGCCAAGAGCAGGCTGGCGATGACGGCGACTTCGATCGGTTTCATGTGGCGGCTCCCCGTTGGCCGCCATTGTATGAGCAATGCTCGCATTGGATACTCGCACAGCCGATGAGGGCGGTTCGAGGGATCGAAAGCGTGCCAACTGTTGATTCTAAAAGGAGAAAGCCGCAGCGCGCCTCGGCCGTGAACGTCGTCGAGATGATCTTCGAGGCGTCTGCTCGCATTTTGCAGACCGATGGGCGAGCGGGACTGAACACCAATCGGATCGCCCAGCAGGCGGGCGTCAGCATCGGCTCGCTCTACGCCTACTTTCCGAACAAGGACGCTATCCTGCTCGCCATGGCGCGGCGCGAGTTGGTCCTGCTGCGCGAAAGCGTCATGACGTCCCTAGAGCGGGAAGACCCCGACACGCCCCCGTTGCGCGCCGTCATTCGGGCGCTCATCGCCGGCTACTCGACCCGCGATCAGGCGCGGCGCCTAGTCATGGAGGCCCTGGTCGCCGGCGGCCATAGCGACCAGATCCGCGAGACGATCGAGGTCGTCAGCGCCTTCCTGGCCCAGGACGGCCGCGGCCTGTTTCCCTCGCCCCCCTCGCCTACCGCCTTATTCATCCTGACGCGCGCCGTGGACAGCGTCGTGCGACTGGCGACCTACGAACAGGCCGGCTTCCTTCACGCGCAAGAGTTCGAGGACGATCTCGCCTGTCTGGTCGAGGGATACTTCCTGAAGCGCGATATCGACGCCGAAGCCCGTGGGCCCGGCCCCGGCTAAGTCGCCCGTCAGATCGCCCGCACGGCGATCCCCAGGAACATCGCGACCCCGGCGATGGTCATGATGGCGCCGATCAGCAGGCTTGGGCGGCCCAGCCGAAACTCCTCCGTGCGCCGCAGGTCCTTCAGCGTCGTCCAATAGCTGAACAGTCCAAGGACCATCGACAGGGTGCCCATCCCCGCCAGGAACAGGCCGACGTCCTGCGGCGTGCCGGAGCGCGGCAGCATGTTCTGCTGGGCCGCGCCTTCCAGGAACTTGTAGATGGTGAAGCCGAAGCTGAGCATGGACAGCGAGGTGCGGATCCACGCCATCAAGGTGCGATCGGCCGCCATGATCGTCCGCATCGTGCCCATGTCGGTCGGCAGCACCGGGGCGATATGTAGTTTCCTACGTTCGGCTGGCATCGGTCGCTCTGCGGCTAAGGGCTCACCTCGGCCAATGTCCGCCGCTCGGCCGCCTCCCGCCATCAGGCATGATCAGCGGCGCGAGGTGTGGAACACCTGAGACGCCCCTAGGCCCCGAACGTCAGGTATCCGCGCTCGACCATGCGGCGCATGGCTTCATAGGCTTCGGTCAGCTCCTCATAGGCCGCGCGCATCCTGGCGAGCTTGGCCGTCTGTTCGGCGCTCAGCGGGTGGGGCGTCTCGGTCAGGGCCAGGGCCTCGGCCACCCATTGCGCGCGCGCCAGCGCCGCCCCGACCGCCAGCTTCTGGAACTTGGCGGCGTCGGCCTGGCCCAGGACCTGGCCGATCACCTCGCGGTTGGAGGCGTAGGCCGTGTAGTCGATCTGTTCGATCTGCCCGCGCAGGCGACGCTGCGCCTGGGGATCGAGCGGGGCTTCCGGCTCGAAGTGATCACTGCTGCGGCGGACGCTCGACGTCCTCGTCACCGACATGCCGACCTCCAGGTCGTAGGGAGCCCCGAAACGAGAGGGCCCGGCAAGTCTGCGGGCCACGAACTTAAGGCCGTATTGACGCAGATGACGCGACCGACTGAACGGAACCGGCGTTCGCGCGCTTAAGAGCCCTACGACAACTCAAAGGATGCTCTCCATGCGTTTGACCGTTCTCGCTCTCGCCTCCGTCGCGGCCCTTTCCCTGGCCGCCTGCAGCAAGCCTGCCGACAAGGTGGCTGATGCCCAAGCTGACGCTGTCGAGGCCCAGGGCGAAATGAAGGCCGACGCTCTCGAACAAAAGGCCGACGGCATCGAAGCCCGCACCGAGGGCCAGGGCGCCGCGGTCGAGGCCCAGGGCGAGGCTAGCGCCGACGCCGTGCGCGCCCAGGCCGACGCTGTCGAAAAGCAGGCCGACAAGACCGCCGAGGCTATCGAGAAGAAGTAACGTCCCGGCCCTCGCCCCCACCGGCGAGGGCCATCGACCTTGCGTCCCCGCCGATCGAGGATTGGCAATCTGGCCAGGGAACGCTAATCGGGCGCCATGAGCGACGCCCAGACCCCGCCCGACCGCCTGTCCGTCAACCCGGCCAGCCCCTACCATGACGCAGCGGCGCTAGAGCGCGGCGTGGGCGTGCGCTTCAAGGGCGTCGAAAAGACCAATGTCGATGAGTACTGCGTCAGCGAAGGCTGGGTGAGGCTCAGCGTCGGCAAGACCGTCGATCGCAACGGCAACGCCATGACCGTCAAGCTGCAAGGGACCGTCGAGCCCTACTTCCAGGACCTCGATCAGGCCGAGTAGCGGTCCACTTCGCATCCGAAGCGACGCCCCGGCGAAAGCAGACGGGCTCGACATGCTCTAGGCAGTCCAGCCTCCGTCAATCGTCAGACTTGCGCCGGTCATGTATCCGGCATCGGGGCCGGCGAGCCATGACACCAGTCCTCCGATTTCTTCAGGCCTGCCGATCCGGCCGAGCGGCAAGCGCGGCCTGATCACGTCCATCAGGTCGGCCGTCATGTCGGTTTCGACCGGCCCAGGCTGAACGTTGTTGATCGTGATCTGTCTGGGCGCGAAGTCCCGCGAGGCGGCTCGGACCAACTGAGCGACAGCGGCCTTGGTCATGGCGTAGACACTCGATCCCGCGCCGCCCACGTAACTGGCGGTATTGCTGCCGATCGTAATGATCCGCCCGCCATCTTGCATGTGGGGAGCGGCGTAGTGAATCGCTGCGAACACGCCGCGAATGTTGACCGCCACCATTTCGTCGAAGTCCGCGATCGAAAAGGCGTCAATCAGTCCACCTTTCAGTATGCCCGCGTTGACCACCACCACGCCTAGTTTTCCGAACCGCGACACCGCCGCCTCGACAGCGAGACGCACAGCTTCAGCATCGGCGCTGTCGGCCTCCACTGCGAGCGCCCGTCCGTTAGCCTGCTCAATTTCGCGAACCAGGGCGGCAGCTTTCTCTGCCGCGCGGGCATAGGTGAAGACAACCGGACGCCCCTCTGCTGCGAGACGCCGAGTGATCGCGGCGCCCATGCCGCGAGAGCCGCCGAATACAAGGGCCGGGGACGTAGCAAGATAGTCGGACACGGCGAAATTCCTTTTTTGACCAATCAGTCCGAAATCAACTCGCGCATCTGGACCAATCAGTCAAGATCAATCTTGACTGATTGGTCCAGATTGTGGATAAGACACTATGGGTAGACCGGCCGAGTTCGATCGAGACGACGCGTTGGAAGCCGCGATACGCGTTTTCGCGCGGCAGGGCTTCGCCGCCGCCTCCACCTCTGAGCTGCTAGACGGCATGGGCATCGGCCGGCAGAGCCTCTACGGCGCCTTTGGCGACAAACGCAGCCTCTTCCTGGATGCCTTGAAGCGGTACTCCGACGCTTCGCTCCTCCGGATGCGCAAGGCGTTGGAGCAAGAGCCGTCAGCCATGAAAGCGCTGGAAGCAGCGCTGCTCATCGACTTGGGTTGCGGCGGCGACTTGGAGGATGGATGCCTGGGTGTAGGCTCGATTGTCGAGTTCGGCCGCTCCGACCCGGACATCAACGCCTTGAGCGATGCGGCCGCCCTCGCCCTCTCAACTGCGCTCACGGCCCGTCTGCGTGACGGCATCGCCTCAGGCGAGTTGAAATCCGATCTGGACGCCGACATCGCGGGCCGCATGCTCCTCACAGTCAAATCCGGACTAAAGATCGCGGCGCGAGGCGGAGCGAGTGATCGAGAGGTAGCCGAGAGCGTCCGCTTGATTTTGACTGGCCTCTCGGCCAACTGAATTCAGCACCCGTCTAAATCACTCCCAACGCCGACCGTCAGGTGCGGCCTGACCGCCTAGTGCGGCCCAGCCAGATGGTGCAGGTCGCCTGGGTGTTGGCCGATCCGAGTAGCCGGAGCGCGCGTGTCGCGGACCGCAGCCTTGCGCGAACGGTCGGCCAACGCCTCCTGCAGCCAGGCGACCCAGCCAAAGGGAACGTCCTTATGCAACCGGTGCAGCTCTTCCATCTCCTGGCTCCTCGAAATCCTTTTCAGTAAAGGATTATCGATAGAACGACGGTAGATGACAAACGCGTGTTCCTGCTGTATGCATAAACACACCTTATGGCAGACATCCTCTCTTCCATTCCGCTCAACGCCCTTCGGGTCTTCGAGGCGGCCGCTCGCCTGAAGAGCTTCACCCGCGCGGCCGAGGAGCTGGGGATCACCCAGGCCGCAGTGAGTTGGCAGGTGAAGGCGCTTGAGCGCCGGCTGGATCAGGCGCTGTTCCTGCGCCTGCCTCGGGAGGTGGCGCTGACCAGTTCGGGCGAGCGGCTGTCGCACGCGGCGACCCAGGCCATGGCGATCCTGCGCACCGCCCTGACCGATTTGAGCGAAACCGACGAGGGCGTGCTGGCGATCACCTCGCTGACCACCGTCGCCAACCAGTGGCTGGCGCCGAGGATCGGCTCGTTCCAACTCCAGCATCCGCAGATCGCCGTCCGGCTCGACACCTCCTCGCGGGTCGTCGATCTGGCGCGCGAGAACGTAGACGTCGCGTTGCGCAGCGGATCTGGAAACTGGCCAGGCCTGCAGAGCCACTACCTGTTCCCGAACATCCATGCCCCGGTCTGCACCCCCGCCATGCGCGAGCGGCTGGGCGGCCTGGCGCGGCCGGAAGATCTCTTGAACGCGCCGCTGATCGGCGTGCCGGAGGAGTGGGAGGTATGGTTCGCCGCCGCCGGCGTCGGGCCCCAGCAGCAAAGCTCAGCGCTTCCGCGCCTGACCGGTGACAGCCAGACCCTTGAGGTCGCCTCTGCCATTGGCGGCCAAGGGGTCGCCCTGGCCTGCCCGTTTTTCTTCGCCGCCGACATCGCCGCCGGCCGCCTGGTCACGCCTTTCGACATCTACGCCCACTACGACGACGGGTACTGGCTGGCCTATCCGGCCGACCGCGCCCGAGCGCCGAAGATCAGGGCCTTTCGCGACTGGCTCCTGACCTGCGTCGTGGAGGATCCAGCCCTAGCGCCGTATTCGCGGCGGGGGTCCTAGGACGCCACGCAGGTCGAGAGATTGACCGGGCCGGTCGCCAGCCGCTTCCACTCGCCGCCGACCTTCTGGAACTCGGCCGTGTTCGAGGCCGAACGGTATTCCGCACGCTTGGGGTCCCAGTTTTCCCAACCCATGGCCACCGCCACCTTGGCGGTCATGCCGGCTGCGGCTTCGTCCGGGGTGATCTCCCGCTCGCCTTTGCAGGCCACTGCAAAGCCCTGGCATTTCTGATTGTCGGGCCGATCCTTGCACTGGGTGTCGGTCGTCTTGATCTCGGCGTGCCAGGTCTTGATGGCGCCGTCGAGCCCGGCATAGGGGTCGCCGCCTTGGGCTCCGCTCGCGCTCTTCTGGCCCGGTTGGCAGGCGGCAAGGCCCAGGGCCGCGACAACGATCACCATGGGAAGTTTGATCACGAAGCACTCCATCAAGTCGCCCCAACTCAGGGCGCGCCATTAGCGAGACCCATATGGCGTCATCAAGGCGCGCCGATGACATTCCCTAACGGAAAGCCGCCGCGCCCATTCAGGCTGCATTCAGCCGCGCATTGAGAAACTGCATCCTGAAATCCGGCATCCTCATTGGACCCAGCCGGAAGGAGGTCATTATGAGAAAAATTCTCACAGCAGCAGTGGCGGCCCTGACGGTCGCCGGCGGCGTCGCCGCGGTGGCAGGCCCGGCTCAGGCCGATCCTTATCGCTACTACAACGGCCACAAAAACAAGAACAACGACGCCGGCGTGGCTATCGCCGCAGGCGTCGTCGGCTTGGCCATCGGCGCCGCCCTCGCCAGCTCAAACAGCAACAAGCGCGCCTCATCCTACTACGACAACGGCTACTACCAGCAAGGCTACGGCGGCGCTTACAACAACGGCTACTATCAGCAGGGCTATCAGCAGCCCTACTACGGCGGCCAATCCTATTATAGCGGCCAGCGCCCCTACGCCTACGATCAGGGCCGCTACGCCTACGGCTCGCGCGTCTGCACTAGCCGCGACCGGGTCTACGACCGCTACAGCGGTCGTCCGATAACCGTCACCCGCCAGTACGCCTGCTAGCGTAAGGCGGCTGAGGGGCGGGACGCGGCCTCGCCGAACGGCGGGGCCGTCGTTCTATCTGGGCCCGTACATGAGGGCTTCGCGAACCACAGCCTGGAAATCGAAGATCGACATACGTTGACCCGACACCCTGGTCGGCTTTCCGGCGCAAACCTTGTCGAGCAGATCGAAGCGCTCGTCGCCGGGGTTCACGGTCTGCCATTCACCGGGCGTCTCGACCGCGCGCAGCGTCGCGCCCTCCGGCGATACGAACCGTCGCGAGATGTCGCGGGTACGCCCCATGCTGCAGCTGAACTCACGGTAGGTCGCCACCATGCTGGCGCCATCCATCGGCGAGCGGACGATCAGATAGACCCAGGCGTGGACGTTGACTCCATCGCGCTGCACGCTGCCGACGTCATAGAAAAGCGCGCTCTCGCCCTTGCGGAAGCTGATCGCATCAAACGGCGCGGCTTGCGCCGCCGAACCGCCGATTGTGGCCAGAGTCAACGCGGCCAACGCCGCGATTCTCATCCTGAAATTCACGCCACAGCCCTCCAAGCCAGCTAGAGCGTGGTCCCGGCGCACGCGTTGCGTGCGTAGCTGGGACAGTTAACGCCCTGACCGGCTCCAAGGTTCACGTTCCGAGCCAACTCAAACGACGCCCTACAGCCAAGCTACGCCCACAAACCGCCCTCTTCGGACCCGATGCAGGCGCTCATTGAGGGAATAACTGCGGTTCGAATGAACCCATCTGGAGGGACTTCTCATGCTGTTGAACATGCCGAAACTTGCGATCGCCGGAGCGATGTTGCTGGGGGCTACGAGCCTGGCCGGCTGCGCCACCAAGGATTTCGTCAACGAACAGGTCGGCGTCGTCTCCGCCCGCGTGGATAGCCATGAAACCCGCATCCAAGGCGTCGACGCCACGGCGCGCGAGGCGCTGCAACGGGCCGACGCCGCCGGCAAACTGGCTGAAGGCAAGTTCGTCTATGCACCGATGCTGTCCGACGACAGCATCAAGTTCGCGCCCGGAAAATCGGCCCTGTCGGCCGAGGCTCAATCGCGCCTGGACGCCTTCGTCAGCAAGCTGAAGGGGGACAACCGCAACGTCTATATCGAGGTCCAGGGCCACACCGACGCAGCCGAAGGCAAGGCCGGCGCCTATCGCCTGGGCGAAGCGCGCGCTGAAGCCGTCCGCCGCTACCTGAGCAAGCAAGGCGTCGCCCTGAACCGGATCAGCACCATCTCCTACGGCGCCGACTCGCCGGTCGGTGAAGGGGCCAGCAAGGCCGGCCGCGAGGCCAACCGCCGTGTCGTCCTGATCGTCCTGGCCTAGGCCGCTGTCGGACCGGCGCCGTGAGCGACCCCTTCGCGACTCGAGCACGACGCGAACTCGCGAAACGGCGCCGTCCCCTGACCGCGGCGGCCAGCCTCGCCTTGCACGGGCTGATCGTGCTGGCGCTGTTCAACGCTGCGCCGACGCCGCCGATGGCCCTGGCGCCCGAACCGATGGTCGTGGAGCTGGTCGCCCCGCGCTTCCTGGTCCCCGCCCCGGTCCCGGTTCCAGTCCCGACGCCTGATCCGGCCCCCGAGCCGCCGGCCCCGAAGACACCCGCCCCGCCGGTCCCTAAGCCGACCCCGCCAAAACGCAGCCCGGTCAAGGCGCGCAAGGCCGTTCTCCCCGCTCCACCCGACGTCAAGCCGCTGCCGGCCGCGGAAGCCCCAGCCGCCGACACCGCCGTCGAGGTGAGCGAGGCGCAGCTGGCCGGCGCAGCCACCGCCGGCTCAGGCTCGGGCGGCGGATCGGGTACGGGCGCCGGCGAAGGCGGCGGCGACTGCAACATGCTGGCGCGGCTGCAAAGGGCGCTGCGCAAGGACCCAATGATCCAGAGCGCGGTCACCCAGGTTCATCGCGGCAAGGCGATCATGGTCTGGAACGGCGGCTGGGTCCGCCACCCGGGCCAGGAGGGCGGCGGACTGGCCGCTGTCCGTGAGGCGATGATGTGGGAAATCGGCTTCGCGCCCGAAGCCTGCCGCAAAGAGCGCGTGCGGGGCCTGGTCGTGGTCTCGCTGAAGGACGGCACCGGCTCGGCCCGGCTCGTGCTCGGCGAGAATGACTGGCGCTGGTCGGACCTGCTGTTCGTGCCTGGAACCGGCGGGACGTCGCAGAGATAAACACCGGTCGGCCACGGCGTTCAGTAAGGGGTTCCTGGCGCCGACAGCGAGGGTTCGGCCGGATGCCGCTCCGGTCGGTCAGCGCCTAGCCTCATGGCGCTAGCCATGAGGCGCGCCAATGCCCGACTCCCAGTCCGCTCAACTGCCCACCCCGTCGCGGCGGGCCCTGCTGGCCGCCGCCGTCTCCGCCCCTCAGCTTGTGGCCGCTTCCTGCGCCTCGCCGCCTCGCTTGCAGGCCGTCCCCAGCTCGCTGACCGCCCAGGCCCGCACGGCGATACCGAACGCCCGGTTCTTCCCGGATCGCAACGAGGCCCCGCTCGTCGAGGAAGCGCTGGCCTCGTATCGAAAAGAGCGCGCCTGGCTCACCTCGACCGGCCACACCGGTCCGCTGCCGCCGGCCGCGTTTCTGACTATTTCGGGTGGAGGCGGCGATGGCGCGTTCGGCGCCGGGTTGCTCACCGGCTGGACCGCGACAGGAAAACGGCCGAGCTTCAAGCTCGTGACCGGCATCAGCACCGGCGCCTTGATCGCGCCGTTCGCTTTTCTGGGGCCAAACTACGATCCCCAGCTGGCTGAAACCTACACCCGGGTCACCGACCACGACATCTTCAAGAAGCGCAACGTCACCGCCGCACTGTTCAGCGACGCCATGGCCGACACCAAGCCCCTGTCGAACCTGGTGGACAAGTTCCTGACCCGCGAACTGCTGGACGCCATCGCGCAAGAATACGCGAGGGGGCGGCTGCTGCTCGTCGGCACGACCAATCTCGACTCCCGCGAGCCGGTGTATTGGAACATGGGCGCCATCGCGACGAGCCGCGATCCAGCGGCCGTCACCCTATTTCGCCAGGTCACCGTGGCGTCCGCCTCGATCCCAGGCGCCTTTCCACCCGTCATGATCGATGTGAACGTCGATGGCGTGCGCTATCAGGAGATGCACGTCGACGGCGGGGCGACGCGCCAAGTGTTCATGTACCCCCCGACTTTGCGCCTCCGAGACGAAACCTCGGCGATCGGCGCCAATCGCGAGCGCGCGGTCTACATCATCCGCAACGCCCGACTGGACCCTGAATGGGCAAGCGTCGATCGCCGCATGTTGAGCATCGTGAACCGCGCCGTGTCCGCCCTGATCCAGACGCAGGGATTTGGCGACCTCAACCGGATGTACCTCACCGCGATGCGCGACCACGTGGACTTCAACCTCGCCTACATCCCGGCAGATTTCACGGTTCCGAAAAAATCCCAGTTCGACATCGACTACATGACCCAGCTGTTCGAGCGTGGCCGGCAAATGGCGGCCGCCGGCTACCCTTGGGCGAAGTACCCCCCCGGATACGAGCCGACGAGCGCCCCCTAGTCGCGACCAAAGCGTGTGCAAGGCGACTGTAGCGGGTCCACCAACATGCGCTAAGCTCGGCCATGGCCACGCCCGCCCCCACAGTTCTCCTCGATCTCGACGGGACGCTCGTCGATTCAGAACCCGGCATTTTGTCGAGTTTCCACGCCGCTCTCCGCGTCCTGGGACATACGCCCCAGCCATCGCTCGACCTTTCCGCGCTCATCGGCCCACCGGTGGAGGAGGTCATGCGGTTGGTGCTGGAACGGTATGGAGACGACCGGGTCGCCGAGGCGGTGACGGCCTATCGCGCCGACTATGGCCAGAGCGGATTGTTCAACAGCCTGCCCTATCCGGGTGTCGGTAGGGCGTTGAGCGCCATGCGCGATGCGGGCGCCCAGCTCATCCTTGCGACGTCGAAGCGTCGGGAATTCGCCCAGCGCATTCTGGAACACATCGGCGTCGACAGCCTGTTCATCGCCATCCACGGTTCCGAGCCGGGCGGCGCGCTGGATCACAAGCCGGAACTCATCGCTCACATCATTGAGCGCCATGCGTTGACGCCGAGCCGCTGCGTGATGATCGGCGATCGCCGATATGACATCGCCGGAGCTCACGCGAACAAGATGTGCGCCCTCGGGGTCCTCTGGGGTTACGGCAGCCAGGACGAGCTGGAGGCCGCGGGCGCCGATGGCCTCGTCGCCGAACCGGAAGGCCTTCCGGAGGCCGCCTTGAAAATGGCCACGGCCGGCCAGAGCTAGAAACGGAGCCTGTTGATGGCGTTTTTCCTGGTGACGATGACCCATCCAGACGGCGACGGCTGGGGCCGTCACGTGATGCCCCACGTCGACTATCTGCGGGGCTTGATCGAGGCCGGAAAGATCCGGGCCTCGGGTCCCGCCATGGGCCTGGGCAAGCGCGCCGGCTTCATCATCATGACGGTGGAGAACCGCGAAGAGGTCGAACGCCTGGTCGCCGCCGACCCGTTTGCGATCGAAGGCCTGATCGACGAACTGACCATCGTTGAATGGGACCCGATGTTCGGGGCTTTCGCCGACGACAGCCATCGTCCCGAACGGCGCTCCGCCGCCCCGAAGGCTTAACCCGCCGGCTTCCAGACCTGAGCGTTGGCCTCGGCGAACGCCTGAAACGTCGTCGGCGCCGCGCCGGTCAAAGCGCTGTACACATCCGTCGTCTGGGCGTGGGCGCCGGCCGCGATGGTCTCATATCCCGCCGCCAGGAACCTTGCGGTCATTTCGGGCAGTCCCCGCTTGAGGAAACGCGCCACCAGTTCCTCGGTCGAAATGTGGGTGTGCGAGATCGCACGCCCGCAGGCCTGGCTGATCTGTTCGGCGACCTGGTCATAGGAGATCGCCTCGCCGCCGGTGACGACGAACTCGCGGTTCAGTTCCGCAGGATCGGTCAGCAGCGCCAAGGCGGCGCCGGCGATGTCGTCCGCGCTGATGAACGGCACGCGACCGTCCCCGGTGTTGGAATAGATCGTGTCCTCGCCCCGGATGGTCGCCAGGTGCGAGCCCTCGGCGAAGTTCTGCATGAAGGCGCTGGGCGCCAGCACAGCCCAATCGCCGCTGTTGTCCTTCAGCCACTGATGAACCTGACCATGCGCGGGCCCGCCGGCCGGCAGCGACGCCATGCCCAGGAACACAAATCTGCGGGCGCCCTTCTGCGTCGCCGTCCGCAGGAACTCGATCATCCGGGAATAGGGATCATCCACCGTGGGCGGGGCCACCAGATAGACCGACGATACGTCCTCAAGCGCGCCGTCCCAGGTCTCCGGCGCCGTCCAGTCGAACGGCCGCGCGCTGCTGCGGGTGGCGGCGCGATACGCCACCTTCCGATCGCCCAGCTGCGCGATCAGGCTCTTGCCTGTCTTGCCCGTCGCGCCGGTCACAAGCACCAGGCCGGTCATGTGCGCGCTCCCCGTTGGGCGCCGTCGCCGAGAATGAAAGCCTCGACCGCGGCCGCCCCGACCTGCGCCTTCAGCCCCTGGATCGGGTTCCAATAGTCCTTGTAGTGGATCATCCGGCCGCCGCGCGCGCGGATGACCGAGATGTAGCGCTGGTCATAGGGCTCATCGACCTTCGGCGCGCGACCGTGGGCCTCGAACTCTACGATCACCACCTCGGGGTCGGCGGTCTCGTGGACGCTCACATTGTCGACGGTGTCGACGCTCACCGATCCGGCGACGGTCATCAGATAGGCCACCACGGCCTCGCGGCCCTCGATCCTCTCCTGCATGCCCGGCCGGGCATAGGGAAACTCCATGACGAAGTCCTCGGCCATCATCTCGATGAAGTTCGTCGCCGAAGGGTCGATGCGATCGCCGAGCGCATCTTTCAAGACGCTCACAAAGGTTGGCTTGGTATCCGCCACAGGCTAATTCTCCGTCGATGGAACAGGATCGTCTCGACGAGATAGACGCTGAACCGATGGAACGCAACCGTTCCGTCGCGACGAATGATCGTTTGAGCGGCGCGGCTGTGAAGCGGCCACAGATCACCGACGCCCTCACCCGGACTTTCTTCGAGGAATGGTCTCGGGTGGGATACAGCGCGCTCAGCCTCGACGCGGTGGCGCGCAAGGCCGGGGTCGGCAAGGCCGCGCTCTACCGCCGTTGGCGATCCAAGGCCGACATGGCCCGCGACCTCGTCTCGCAACTCACGGTCACGGTTCCCGGACGGCTGGAATCCGGCGATCGCGGCTCCCTGGAGGCCGATCTCTACGCCATGGGCCTGGCTGGCCGGCGGCTGATGCGCCACCCGCTCGTACGCCGCATCATGGCCGACCTCTATGCAAGCATGGAGCGCGAGCCCGCCCTAGCCGCGGCGCTGCGGCCCAGCGAGGCGGCCAGCGGCAAGAAGGTCGCGACGCTGATCGACCGCGCCGTCGCCCGCGGGGAATTGCCGAGCGATGTCGATCGCCATCTGGCGACCGACTTTCTGATCGGACCTCTCTATTGGCGGCTTGTCGTGCTCGGCGAACGCTGCACCCGCGAGCAGCTCAAGACGCTCGCGCGAATGACGGCCGCCGCGTTCCGCGCGGGCGGACCCGGCGCCTAG